>Ga0209686_1000066_pt1 | contig 45193 bp, 38 predicted proteins | sample GraSoiAngelo_126_FD_185883 | JGI IMG/M metagenome (GOLD analysis project Ga0209686, IMG submission 185883) | Grasslands soil microbial communities from the Angelo Coastal Reserve, California, USA - 14_0927_09_20cm (SPAdes) (version 2) | ecosystem: Environmental > Terrestrial > Soil > Grasslands ...
TTGAAATTACCACTGACATTGCTCGACAGCGCACTATCACCGATGGCCGTGTTTTCGCCGCCTATGGTGTTACCATTAAGCGCGCCAGACCCGCCAGCTGTGTTACGGATTCCGGTTTCGTTGCTAAGGAGCGCGTGAAATCCGGAGGCTGTATTGTTGGAGCCGCCTGTGTTAAAAAGGAGCGCACTCGCCCCGGTGGCGGTATTTTCGCTGCCGGTGGTGTTGTTGGCGAGCGCGACGGCGCCATTCGCCGTGTTCTGGGCGCCGATGGTGTTCGAAAAGAGTGCTTGAACACCGTTGGCCAAGTTGAAGTTGCCAGCGGTGTTGTTCAAGAGTGCTTGATAACCGGTGGCCGTATTATCGCTGTTGGTGTTGTTCAAGAGCGCTTGACAACCGACAGCCGCGTTCCGGGTCCCGGAGGCGTTGCTCAAAAGGGCGCCTGCTCCAACGGCTGTGTTGTTTTCGCCGGTGGTGTTGCTCAACAGCGCTTCATCACCAATGGCTGTGTTGAAGTTGCCGGTATCGTTGCCAAAGAGCGCAGAACCACCGGTGGCCGTGTTGCCGCTGCCCTCTGTGTTGCTAAAAAGCGCTTGCGAACCAACCCCTGTGTTGCCCTCGCCGGTGGTGTTACTCTGGAGCGCAACAGAACCGTTTGCAGTATTCCCAACACCGGTATTGCTCATAAGCGCTCCAAAACCAGTGGCTGTGTTATCGACACCGGTTGTGTTAAAAAACAGCGCGAACGTCCCGCTGGCGGTGTTGCCGGTACCGCTGATGTTGCTCAAAAGCGCGCCGGCGCCGGTGGCAGTGTTTCCATCTCCGGTGTTAGCGAGGAGCGTCCCGGCACCGACGCCCGTGCAGAACTTGCCGTCGGTGAGGCTTAGGAGCGAATATATCCCGATTGCCGTGTTATATGTGCCGGTGCTGCGGCTCACAAGGGCGCTGCTTCCCTCTGCTGTGTTGCCGCCCGGATACCCTCCGTCGGGTGCTGGAACCACCGCTTGTGCGATTGGCACAAGCGCAGAGAAGCCAAGCGCAAAGAGCACTGTTGTGAATGTGTTTATCATGTTTTGGTTCTTCATATTCTAATTTCCGTTCTGATGTCGCTTTATGGGTACTGCGCGATTACGAACTGGCCAAAGCCACCTTTGGCACTGTCAACAAGCTCCTACCGGGCAACAGTGATGTCGCATGGGCCCTTAGCGCGGTCAACCGACGCCTTGGACAGTGGAATGAAAGCCTCGCAGCGGTCGAGGCAGGTCTCGACCTGGATCCGCGCAACGGAGAGTTGATAACTACTTCAGCATGGACTTATGGAATGCTACGACAATTCCCAATGGCGCTAAAACGCTATGATCAAGCGACGGATATTATTGCGAATGATCCCGATCTGATGTCGTTAAAGGCCGGCAGTTACCAGGCTCAGGGAAATCTGGAGCAAGCCGCAAACCTCTTATCAGAAATATCCGTTCAGACTCCATTTGAGAATGCCTTCTTCATCAAGGTGACTCAGTTAAGACTTGAACGGAATTACGCTGAGGCCATTCGATTGCTACAAACCCGACTTGCGCAATTCAAGTTCACTTCTGAGATCTACAAGGGCGCTACTCAGGTTTACCTCGCTATTGCTCAGCGCCTTGCCGGTGATGCTGCCGGCGCAAAGGTTACTGCTGAACAGGCGCGCAACATGCTGGAGCCGCTCGGCAAAAAACAACCGGATAACTCCAACTTTGCGGAGTGGCTGGCTCTGGCTTATGCCGAGCTAGGAGAGAAGGACCTAGCTCTGAAGGAGGCGGAACGCGCTACTATGCTTCTACCAAGTGCCAAGGATGTAGTGGACGGTCCAGGCACTGAAGAGAACCTGGCGTTAGTTCAGACGATCTTTGGCGAGAATAGCAGCGCGATCGCAGCGCTCAAGCGATTGGTGCAAACGCCATTTCAAAGTCAGCTTTACGGCCCAATGCCGCTTACGCCGGCATATCTAAGACTCGATCCCCTTTGGGATTCGTTGCGCGCCGATCCAGGCTTTCGAGAACTCTCCGAGAAGACGCAACCGTGAAGCCGCGCTCTAAATCAGCAATTCATAGGAAAGAATACTCAGGCAATAAATTGCCGCGGTTTCCACTCGCAGAATGATCGGGCCGAGCGTAATTGGCTGGCAACCGTGACGACGCGCGAGCGCAAGTTCTGCAGGCGTGAAATCGCCTTCTGGCCCAACAAGCATCAAGACACTGCGGGGACGATGTTGATGCTCGTTCGAATAGCCCGCAAGAACCTTCTTTAAGTGCCGTGCACCCGGCTGGAGCGATCCGATCAGTTGTAGATCGAATGATTCCTCTGCTGCTACAGAAAGTAATTCTGAAAGTTTCATCGGCGCATGTATATGTGGCAGCCAGTTCTGCCCGCATTGTTTGGCTGCCTCGACTGCAATCTGCTGCCATTTCGACTGTTTTTGCCCTGCGCTTTCGGAATCGACCTGCACAATGGTGCGATCAGAAATGATCGGCGCAATTTCGGCAGCGCCAATCTCGACCGCCTTTTGCACAATTAAGTCCATATTTTTTCCCTTTGGGATTGCCTGTCCCAGAACGATCCGGCATTGGAACGGTGGTGTTTCCGCTTCGTGCAATTTTCGCAATCGAATTTCATCGCCGCCAAGATCGACGATTTCCGCGGTGATTTCCCGTCCCCGTCCGTTGAAGAGAACAAGTTTCTCCCCCATCCTCATGCGCAGGACGTCGCGCGCGTGGTGTGCTTCCGAGCCAGCTAATGTAAGCGCGCCAGGGTCCCAATTCTCGGGAGAGATGAAGAAGCGATGCATGTGACCTATAGGACCACAATCCATCTTATAATGTCATTCTGAGCGAAGCGAAGAATCTCTGGTCACTTTCTGGACCGATGCTCGTGGAATAAATCAGAGATGTTTCGCCTCGCTCAACATGACAGCGCCATTTACGAGATGAGCCCTAATAAGAACGACGGGACGCGCAACTCGATTTCCTATTGGTAGTCAGATGCGATGAGCGAGCTCATCGGCAGCACATTTGCCAACGATTTTTTACTTATCGGCAGCTCTATCCCGCGCTGTTGAAGTACGGAGAGTACGCTCTCGGTAGGAATGTTCCCAACCAATGCATCCTGCGCGAAAGGGCACCCACCAAGACCACCAATGGCTGAATCAATTCGCCGACAGCCTGCATCGCAAGCAGCGAGCACTTTGGCTGCAGCTTCCTCCGGCTTACTATGAAGATGCACGCCGATATCGTAATCGGCGTATTGGTTTGTGATCGATTGGACTACACGGCGAATCAAATGAGGGTCGGCAACTCCAACGGTGTCCGCTAGCGAAATCGATCGGACACCGAGCGTCGCCAGTTTCTCTACCACCCGCCGCAGCTCGGTCTCATCCCACGGATCGCTGTACGGATTTCCGAACGCCATCGAGATATAAACAACCATACCCAGTCCGGATGCGTCAGCTTTTGTCTTAATCGATTCCAACGTTTTGTAGGCCTCTTCGGGTGTCTGATTTTGGTTTTTGCGCAGGAATGTCTCAGAAATGGAACAAGGATAGCCTAGGGTCGAAACCGCTTCTGTCGCAATGGCACGGTCGGCTCCCTTTTCATTAACGACAATACCGATGATTTCGACATCGTTTGGTGGACTGATTTGCTTGAGCACTTTCTCGCTGTCAGCCATCTGCGGAACGGCTTTGGGAGACACAAAGCTAACGGCATCGATGTGCTTGAATCCCGCCGCGATTAACGCACGGAGATAGCTCGCCTTGAGTTTCGCTGGGATTTGTCGCTTGAGACCTTGCCAGGCGTCACGGGGGCACTCGATCAGCTTGACGGTATCGTGAAACACAGAAGCTGCGGGATTCTATCTGAAAAATTCCTTCGCGCGTTCGAAAAAGCTCTTGCGCAAGGGCGTGTTTTCATCGCCGCAAAGCGCCGCGAATTCCTCAAGCTTACGACGCTGCTGCGCGTTCAAGCGCGACGGCACCTCGACAATCAAACGCGCGAACAGATCGCCGCGGCCCCGCCCATTAACATTTGTAATTCCTTTGCCGCGCATTTTAAACATTTGCCCGCTTTGCGTCCCGGCGGGCACTTTCAGATGCGCCCCGCCTTCAAGAGTCGGCACATCAATTTCGCCACCCAGAGTCGCAACGGAAAAAGGGATCGGTACGTCACAATACAGATCATCGCCTTCGCGCTGAAAGATCTTGTGCTCTCGAACGTGTATGACCACATAAAGATCGCCCGGAGGACCACCGCGCGTGCCGACCTCGCCGTTGCCTAACGAGCGCAATCGTGAACCCTCCCTGATTCCAGCAGGTATCTTCAGCTTAACGCGGCTCAATTTCTCCACGCGTCCTTCGCCACGGCACTTCTGGCACGGTTTCTCAATGACTTCACCAGCACCTCGGCACCGAGGACATGTCTGCGACACGTGAAAAAATCCGCGCGAACTGATCACCTGCCCACGGCCGCCACAGGTAGAGCACGTAATCGTGCGCGAACCTGGTTCGGCGCCGCTGCCGTTGCATTTGTCGCAGGTATCGAGTTTCGCGATTTCAATCTCTTTTTCAGCGCCAAACGCCGCCTCCTCCAGCTTGATTTGCATGTCGTAGCGCAAATCCGATCCGTGCCGCCGATCTTCCGGCCGATCGCCGCCGAAGAATGTCTCGAAGATTCCGCCACCGAATCCGCCGCCGCCGAAAACTTCCCGAAAAATCTCGAACGGATCGTGGAAAACGCCGCGCCCAAAACCGGCGCCGCCCTGTGTGAACGCCGCGTGGCCGAAGCGATCGTAGGCGGCGCGCTTGTCAGGGTCGATCAAGACGTCGTACGCTTCGCCTAATTCCTTGAACTTTTCTTCGGCGTGCGGGTCGTCCGGATTTTTATCCGGATGAAACTTGACCGCGAGTTTGCGATAAGAGCGTTTGACCTCCTCATCCGTGGCGCCTCGTTCGACGCCCAGTACCTCATAGTAATCGCGCTTTTCAGTAGCCATGTGATCGATGAGTCCCCTCGTGATTTATGGGACTAGTAAGCGAAGCAAGCAACAAGCCACCTACTTTGCAGGGCCGCTGGAAACAACCACTTTCGCAGGTCGCAGCAACCGGTCCTTAAATCGATACCCGCGACGGGTTTGGCGCATCACAATCTCTTCAGGATATTCATTGCTGGGTTCATGCGCAATTGCTTCGTGCAGGTTCGGATCGAACGTTTTTCCCTCGGCCTCGATCGGTTGCAGTCCATTTTCGGCCAGCAAATCACTGAGTTGTTTTTGCACGAGAACCAATCCGGAATAAATGGGAGAGTCCGCGCTCTGCTCTTTTGCTGCTGCAAGGCCAAGTTCAAAATTGTCGATAATTCCGACCAAACGCTCCAGTAAAGACTTGTTGGCATATTTGATCGCCTCTTCCTTTTCGCGAGCACTACGTTTCTTGTAATTCTCGAAATCAGCCTGACTCCGCGCCGCGAGTTCTCGAAACCGGTCGAGATCGGTCTGCAAACCAGCCATTGGATCTTCTGCTTCGCTTTGCGCGGCATCGGCCCCGGGCGCAAAAGATGAAGGGATCGAACTTGCCGACGCCGATTGTTTCATTTGTTTGTTTTGCTCAGTAGCGGGAATTTTTTTCATGTTTTACGAATGGCAATCAAAGTGATGTCGTCGTTTTGTGGGACCGAACCGGTGAAGTCGCGAACGTCCTCGACGATTTTCCTTACAATTGCTTGCGCTCCATTGGTCGCACTCGCGCGAACCGATTGCATCATGCGGTCGAGGCCGAACTCGTCTCCCTCGGCATTAAGCGTTTCAGTCACGCCGTCGGTGTAGAGGACGAGGCAATCATCGCGCTCGAGCGGAACAGCGAAGTCAGTGGTTAGCCTATCAAACACGCTTCCACTGTCAATTCCCACGACCATGCCGGGCGGTTTCACCGGCGTGACAGTTTGAGACTGCCGCTTGTAAAGTAATGGCGCATCATGTCCGGCGCGCGCGAGCGTCACTCCCTCATGCTGGTGGTTGAGAATCAAGTAGGCCATGCTGATGAACATGTCTTCCTTGATATCGGGGTAGAGCTGTCGATTCACCTTTCGTAACACATCAGCCGGAGATGGGTTCCGTGCCGCCTCCGCGCGCAGGACGCTGCGGCAGATGGCCATGATAAGCGATGCCGGCACACCTTTACCTGACACGTCTGCGATGACTACCCCGAGCCGTTCTTGATCGACTTGAATGTAATCGAAATAATCGCCGCTTACCTGGCGGGCTGGCGCATTAATGCCGCTGATCTGAAACCCATTAATCGCCGGCGCCTCCGATGGAAGCAAGATACGCTGAATGTCTCGCGCGATTTCAAGATCGTGATCGAGGCGCTTCTTTTCGTTAGCCATGGAATAGATGATGGCGTTGTAAAGCGCAAAGGCGGACTGCTCAGCGATCGATTTAAAAACGACGAAATCCGCCTGGGAAAAACCTGGGCCCGTAGGGCCGTTCGCCAGTGCTAGGACGCCGAGATCTTGGTTTCCGTACCGCAGCGATGCAGCCGTAATCGACGAGCTGCCAAAAGCGCCGCCACGCAATTTTGCCAGCTCTGGCACCTCGGAGAATTCATTCAAGCAAACGGACTGGCCCGTCTGCCACACCCGTCCGATTAATCCTTCACCCGGGCTAATCGTGTGCAGCCGTAGAAAGCCCTCGAGCGCTATAGGAGCAGCCGCGGCTTGTTGCAAGATATTTGGGGGAACGTCCACTAGCGGCGGACAGCCTTTTGAGATAAACGCCGGAGTAAGTTTCCCGCCCGTTCGATCGGTGACGTAAAGCGCGCCGCCGTGCGCGTCGAGAACACGCGTGGCGCCCTCGACGATTAGCCGGTGCAGCTCCTGGGGCCGAATGGTCTCTCGAAAGGCTTCGCCGAGACCATGCAAAAAATCGAAAACAAGCGTTTCCTCGACCTGAATTTCTTCATGAGAGCGCTCCAGCCGTCGAATCCGCCGTATCTGAAACCAAGCGGTAATAATCCATCCGGCAACAGACGCAACAAGCAGTCCGAGAAGGAGAGTCGGCCACATCATGCAAGGGCCAGCTTACTTCAAAGGCGTCTCGTGATGAAGGTCTTGTCTTAAAAAATCGAGAACGTCTTTAAAGCGAAGGATATTTTCCGGCGCGGCCTCGCAAAGAGCTTCATGGGCTTCCAGCATCGTCTCCGTTTGTTTTTTCTTTCTATCCCCGGGCGACCGGACCGCGGGGGTTCGCTCGAGCGCTCCGCAGTCAGGGGGACTGGAACCGTTAGCACGAATATCGAATATCTGATCCAAGCCGAGCCCGGAGAGAAGCTCGTGGCTGCGGTTTCCACAATGAACGATGTGAAGATGTCCATGTCCCAGTTCCTTCAATCGAAGTGCCACGCTGGCCATCGTTCCCATGAATGTGGAATCCATCATGGCGCAATCCGCCAGATCCACCACAAATTCGCGATAGCCGCGGTCCAACATCTCACGCGCGAACTCCTTGAGATTGCCGCTGTTGAGGAAACTACCTTTCCCCTCCACTTTCACCCACACGGTTGGGCCGCTCACCCCTACTTGAATAGATGAGTCCACAGTTACTAGCCAAAAGATACCAGCCCGGAAGGCATGCTGTCAATGCTCGCCGGATTCGAGAACACCTCAGAAAATGATTCGAAATCCGAGGCGCGAAAGGCTGCTTCAGGTGACACCCGGGGGAGATGAGACACGCCCATTGATCTCACTCCCACATGAAGGAGCGATTTTCCGCTACGATCCGCCCGTTTTCGATTAACAGACACCGCCATGCTATTACGCGGCCATCATCAAAATAATCGTCTCCAATCACCCTGAATTCGGTCTTATGAGTCCCACGCACATTTCGATACGAAATCTCCTGCGCCTGAACGTGCTCGTGCAGTTTCTCCTGACGATATTCCAAACGCACTGTGACATCCGAAGAGCGCTTGGCCCGCCAGAAGAAATCAAAGTAATTGCCGAAACGTTGGCGCTGATCAAGGGCCGTCACCGCCCCAAACATCCGATATTGGCGCTCAAAAGTAATGGGAGCGTCCTGAAGCGTTGCCGTTTTCTGGCTCGGCGAATTCGATTTTCCGCCAAGTGTGCTCGATGTCTGGCGGGCGCCTTGACCTGCTTTGGGTGCTTTTTCACTCAAAAAGAAAAGCTTCGTTTTTCGAAACTCGAAATCGTTACTTGGCGCCACTGGGAGTCGCGTCACTTTTTCTACGATTCTTGGTTCTTCGCGGGCGCCCTTGCTGGAGGTAACGACCAGGGCCAAAGAGGCCAAGGCAAAGACTGCGGCGGCAAATCTCATTCGCCTAATAAAGCCGGGTTTTGAATCGGGTGTCAACGAGCAACCCACATTCCAGTTCTCCTGCTCCTATGGAACTTGCGCGGATCTGAAAGTAAATTTCGATTTTATGATTGAAGTTCGTTATGAGCGCGGGGTGCATCTGCCGCGCCAGGACTTATGGCTCGACCCACGGGACGCAAGGCGATTCGCTTTCGTTTCGCACGCGCATAGCGACCACATTGCGCCGCACGAAGAAATCGTTGTTTCCGAGCGCACAGCACGCTTGATGCAAAGCCGGCTGCCAGGTTCCCGCACGGAGTACATTCTGCCGTTCGGTGAAAAACGAACGGTGCGCGGGGTCGACCTGATGCTTTTGCCAGCCGGGCATATCTTCGGGTCGGCGCAATGTTTCCTTTTCGCCGGAAACGAGACATTGCTTTACACCGGCGATTTTAAGCTGCGTCCCGGTAGATCGGCCGAGCCGGCCGAGTGGCGCAAGGCGGATACACTCATCATGGAGACGACATTCGGTCTGTCACGTTATCGATTCCCGCCGACGGAACAGGTGATTAATCAAATAATTGCCTTTTGCCAGGAAACAATTGATGACGGCGGAGTACCCGTGCTCCTTGGGTATTCGTTAGGCAAGGCGCAGGAGATTCTCTGTTCGCTTGATGGAGCCGGGTTAACGCCGATGCTCCACGGTTCGGTTTATCGGATGACCCGCATCTACGAGCAGTTTGGCCAATCGTTTTGCAAATATCTTCGCTACAACCCGAACGACGTATTTGGAAAAGTTCTGATCTGCCCACCCAGCGCAAACCATTCGCACATGCTGGAAAAAATTGCGCGCAAACGCGTGGCGATGATCAGCGGCTGGGCGGTCGATCCAAACGCAATCTATCGCTATCAAGTTGACGCGGCGTTTGCACTGTCCGATCACGCTGATTACAACGATCTGCTTCGCTATGTCGAATTCGTACAGCCGCGACGCGTGCTTACACTGCACGGTTTCGCTGCTTCGTTTGCGCGCGATTTGCGTGAACGCGGCACCGAAGCATGGGCGTTAAGTGAAGAAAACCAAATGGAGTTTACGCTGCCACAAATCCCTGCCCGCCCTTCCGTTGCTACCTCCGACGCCGGACGCTGCACGGAAGAGGGCTGCGCCAGCACATCCGAATTCCTCGCGTTTGCGAATGTTGGCGAGGCGATTGCCGCAACTCCGGCCAAACTGGAAAAAATTCGACTGCTTGCTGATTATCTGCGCGGCCTCACGAGGGAGCACCTTCGGATTGCGACACCCTACTTCACCGGGAAAGCCTTTGCTCAAAGCGACCCGCGCACCTTGCATGCTGGCTGGGCCGTAATCTTTCGCGCGATGCAAGCGGCCACCAAAGTCAGCGACGAGGAATTTCATCGCATCGCCAGCAGCCACGGCGACGCGGGCAAGACCGCGTTCGAAGTTCTCGACGGAAGGACGACACCTCAGCCGTTCAGCATTAGCGAAACGGGCGAGCTATTTGAAAATCTCCACCGAGCGCGCGGTCCGATTGCCAAGGCCGAGCTGCTGCGAAATCGATTCTCAAGGTTGTCTGCGCGCGAAGGTCAGTACATCGTCAAAATTCTAACTGGCGATCTGCGCATCGGATTGCGCGAGGGTTTGGTCGAGGAGGCGATCGCGAAGGCATTCGGTGTCCCTGTTGAGCAGGTAAAAGAGGCCAACATGTTGTTAGGCGACATTGGTCAGACGGCGCTGCTTGCTTCGCGAAACGAACTAGACCGCGCGGAACTGTCGATTTTTCGGCCCATCAAATGCATGCTTGCGACGCCGGAACCGACAGCTGAAGCGGTGTGGGAACGGTTTACTGAAGTTGCAGGGACTGACCGGGAACTGGCGTCGTCCGCGTCGGCTACGGTTTATTTGGAGGACAAATTCGACGGCATTCGCGCACAGCTCCACCGCAGTACGCAACAGGTCGAGATTTTCTCTCGCGACTTGCGGCGTATCACAGGTCAATTCCCCGAGGTTGTCGATCAAGCCTGTAATTTCCAGGAGGAGCTGATCATCGACGGCGAAATTATTGCTTTCGAGAAGGGTCGTGCACTCACCTTCTTCGATCTGCAGAAGCGGCTGGGGCGAAGGAGTGACGGTGCCGATTTATTCGCGCGTGCAGCGGCAGATGTGCCGGTCGCGTTTGTGATCTTCGATCTTCTTTGGTTGAACGGCCGGTCGTTGTTAAAAACTCCGCTGCATCAGCGGCGAAGATATCTCAGTAGCGTGCAATTGCCCCCGCATTTTCAAATTGCCAGGGTGATGCCCGCGCATTCTGCTGCCGAGATCGAACAAACGTTCCAACAGGCGCGGCAGCGCTTAAATGAAGGGCTGATGATCAAAGACCCAGGGAGCTTCTATCTACCTGGTAACCGCGGCATGTTTTGGTTCAAGCTCAAGAAAGAACTGGCGACGCTTGATGTCGTGGTGGTGGGTGCTGAGTTTGGGCATGGCAAGCGCAATAATGTGTTGAGCGATTACACATTTGCCGTGCGCGATGAAACTACTGGCAAGCTCTCGCCGATTGGTAAGGCTTACAGCGGATTAACCGACGCGGAGATTGCAGAGTTGACCGAGCATTTCAAGCAGAACACCATCGAGGACCATGGCCGGTATCGCGAAGTGAAACCAGACGTGATCCTCGAAGTCGCTTTTAATTCAATTCAGCCCAGCCCACGCCATGCCAGTGGACTGGCACTACGTTTCCCTAGAATCAAGGCAATCCGGCGCGACAAGAATGTCGATTCAATTGACACCCTGCAATACGCTCGCGAGCTGGCAGCGCAACGCGCAAGTTCGTCGGCCAGTTTACCTTGAAGCGATTGGTCAACACCTAGTATTTACTGGGGCGTAGACGACGGAGAAGGTGAAGTCGCTTCCGCGCCTGTGCTGGCAGGCGTGCTGGTATCGGAAGACCCGCTTGTGTTGCCAGACGCGCTGCTATCGGCAGGCGTCCCGGCACCAGAATTGGGTTGTGCCCGCATGTTCGATCTCATTCTCTGTAGTGATTCCAACCTGTGCTGTCTTAGAGCGCGCAGCTCTTCGATTCTTTTTTCTCTACTAGCCTTGAGCTGCGAGTTGTCAGGCGGCGCTAAACCGGGAGGGATTGTTGCAGAAGGCGGAACATTGGAAGCAGCATCCTTTTTCAACGCCCGCAATTGACGGTCGGCCGGAAGCATCGCCGCACGCCTTTCTCTCTCGGCCAATGCCTTCTCTCGTTCGTCTAACGCTTTCTCGCGCGTATCCAGCTCGGCTTTCCGTTGAGCGAGTTGTTGTTCGGCCGCTGCATTCTGTTTTTGGCAGGAGCAAACCATTGCCAAAGGAATAAGCATCGAGAGGACAAAGAGTTTTTTCATATCGGAGGTCGTATTTTTGGTTTTCCGTTAATTCGCACGAACAAACCGGGACAGCGGCTGCTAGTCAAATGAAAGTTAACGCGGCTGGGGCGTTGCCGAGCTTGCCGGCACGACAACGATCGTTTCGATCTGCCCACGGCGAAGGCGTTGAATATTGGCAAAGATGGCGACCAGCGCGAGTGAGACGACGATGATGATCATCAGCCTGACGGCGCTCCTTGGAACCTGAGACGATCGAAGTTTCTTGGCAGGCTGCTGCGGCGAATTCACGTGTGAAATATCGATACCGATCTCACGCGCGCAAGCAGGCCTTATTGGTTTTCCTTGTTCGATGAAAGGGAATAACCCGCATCAGTTTAGGCGCAACGCCGCGATGGCATCCATGACTCGCTGGCTAAGGCGCTTGTAGAGATCCCTCGCTGGTGGGTTTAGATCGGCAGCCGTGAAGAGAATCGGTTCTCCGATTACGATGGTAATTGGCACAAAGTGCAAACCGCCGCCACTGCGTGGCAGGGCCTCATGGGCGCCAAAGATCCGCATCGGCACGACTGGCGCCAGCGTTTTTGCAATTACGAGACCCAATCCCGGTTCGGCCGGCTGCAAACTACCGTCGACGGTGCGCGAGCCTTCCGGAAAGACCAGGGCTGCGTTGCCTGCCTTTAGAACACGAATCAAGGCCTTCAAGGCGCTCCGGTCGATGCCCTCTTGATTGACTGGGATTACATTGAGCTTTGGCAAAAGCCGGCCGAGCAGCGGTACATCGAGCAAGGTTCGCCGCGCCAGAAAGTAAACTGCTCGATCGCACGTAATGCCCCCAAGCGGCGGATCGAGATAGCTCTGATGGTTCATTGCGAGGATGACGGGGCCGTCCTGAAGCATCCGCTCCCTATGAACTACACGAAGACGAAAAAACAATCGGCCAACGAGGCGACTAAGATGATACCCGAGCCAGTAATAGAAATTCATTTAATCGCTAAGTCCGCAGGCCCATTTTCTCGAGTACGCCAACGATCTCGTTGATGACCTGCTGAATTGTAAGACGTGACGTGTCGATGACATGCGCGTCTTTCGCGATGACGAGAGGTGAGACGGGGCGCGAAGAATCAGCGCGATCACGTATCGTGATTTCGTCGCGCCCCCCTTGTGCGGCACGACGCTGAAGACGCACTTCTGGCGAAGCATTAAGGTAAAATTTGTACGGTGTGTCGGGAAAAACGACCGAACCAATATCCCGGCCTTCCACGATCAGATCGTGGCTTTGCGCGTGCTCGTGCAGTTTCTTCGTGACAATTTGGCGAACCACGGGGAACTGACTGACGCCTGCAACGTTTTCGTTTACACAATCATCACGCAAGTGCTCCCCGGGATCCACGTCGTCAATCAGAATGCGCGACTCATTGTCTTGCAGGTAACATGTGATGGCGGCTGTCTGAAGGGCGCCAGCGATACGCTCGTTTTCTTCCGGGTGGATTTTCTTCTGAAGGATGTGCCAGGTGATCGCTCGATAAATGGCCCCAGAATTAACGTAGACAAATCCCAGTCGCCGAGCGAGCCCTCGTGCGACACTGCTTTTTCCAGAAGCCGCCGGGCCGTCGATGGCAATTACCCGATGAAACTTTTCCCGCATCCCGGAAATTAGCGCGCCTGAAAGATGCCGGGCAAGCGTCCAGTGATGTACATGCGGCCCCCTAATATTTCAGAGGCTCATGCTCCTTCCTCGGCCGGACCGGGAGTTAGTGAACCAATCACAGGCGTGCTGATCTGCATCCGTTTTGAATTTGTGAACTCTTCAAGCACGGTTTCAAATCCAGGATAAGATTCACGAATACATTCGGCTTCCTGAACAATAGTTTCGCCATCAGCGAACAAGCCGGCTATGGCAAACGCCATCGCAATACGATGGTCGCCAAAACTTGGCACACGGGCCCCATGCAGCGGCGCCGGACCAAGGATCTCCAGGCCATCGTTCATTTCCGCTACCTGTGCTCCCATGGCACGCAGATTGTGCGCGATTGCAGCGATCCGATCGCTTTCTTTTACGCGCAACTCTTCCGCGTGCCGAATAATCGTCTTGCCGTCCGCAAGAGCGCCAGCGACTGCAAGGATCGGCAGTTCATCAATAAGCCGCGGCACTTCTTTACCCTGAATGACAGTGCCTCTAAGGGGGAAACCGGTGACTTCGACAATTCCACGCGGTTCGACCTGATCGCTGTCTTCAATGGCCTCGCGCACTTGCGCACCCATTCGAAGCAAAACACCGAGTAACGCCGTTCGCGTGTGGTTCAAGCCAACATCGCGAACGAGCACGTGACCCCGTCGTTGGGCCGCAGCGGCAACCAGCCAAAAGGCCGCAGAAGAGATGTCGCCTGGAATGGCAAAGTCACGGGACTCTGGGACCTGGTCGCCAAATACAGTGACGCTGCCACTCCCGTCCACCGCTATTCGGACCAGGAAATAATCAAACATCATTTCCAGATGATCTCGAGTTGGGGCTGGCTCGATCACGGTGGTCTTGCCCTTGGCAAAGAGGCCGGCCAGCAGTAATGCGCCTTTCACCTGTGCGCTCGCGACAGGCGGTCGATAGCGAATACCACGCAAAGAACCGCCCTGAATGCGCAGCGGTGGCGTATCTTCCGGACCTTCCGCGACAATATTTGCACCCATTTGACGAAGCGGCGCAATGACTCGCTCCATCGGACGTTTTGACAGCCCGGCGTCCGCGACAAGGCGACTTTCAAATGTCTGCCCGGCAAGCAACCCGGCGAGAAGGCGCATGGTAGTGCCGGAATTGCCGCAATTGATTTCGCTTTTGGGCGGCGTAAGAACCCGCTTTTTCCCGTGCACGATCATCGTGGCCGGATCAGGTTGTTCGATCTTAATGCCGAGTGCGCGCAGCGCATTCACCGTGTGCATACAATCTTCGCTGGGAAGAAACCCACGGAGGGTGCACACTCCATTCGACAAGGCGGCGATGATTACCGCGCGATGCGAGATACTTTTATCGCCCGGCACGGTAATCTCGATGTCAATTCGAGGTGCCCGTTTTACTCGCAACTCCATAGATAAGAAGAAACCGTTAGTGAATACTCAATACGGGATACTCGATAAAAGACAGGCGCCGCGACAATCCGGCACCCGATATCAGCATCCAGCATCAGCCTTGAACACCCTCAAAAGCAACCCGTCACGGAACCAGGAAAATCTTATCCGTGTACGGATCCTTCACCTCCGTTCCCGGAGGGAAGCCTTCCACATCGATATATTTGCCAGGTGAATAGGGACTCTCTACCAGGTGAGGCTTGCCAGGCACGGGAATTCCGTACGGATAATCTCCCTTTGCGACCTTCGTTGGCGCGGCTGCTGTTGGAGGAGGTGAAGCTGCTGCGGTTTCCACGGGCGGTGTGCCTGTAGGTTGAGCCGGACCGTTTGGATTGAACGGCTGTTGCGGTGGCGGGTACTGGTCGGGGGCATAGCTCGCAGCCCGATGTCGGGGGGGCGGTGGCTGCGGCTCTTCACTGCATGAGGCGACGAGGAAGGCCGTGAACAGAGCAAGCGACAATGAGAATTTCATAAATGGAAATACTGTGACAATCGTATCCACAGTCTGAGTCGTTGCCAATCATTAAATCTCTTTTTGTTCACACTCAGCGACGCTTTTGCAAAAACTCGTGCGGATACAATGACGGTCCGCTTTCCATCCGAATCCAAGATAGAGACATCGATGACAAACAACTCCCACGCAGAAATCTTGATAGTGGATGATGACGCCTTGAGCCGCAAAATCCTGGCGCAAGTGCTGACGTCCGCGGGATACAAATGCCAAGTGTCCGGGGACGGAGCTGAAGCGTTGGAGATGATTCACGCCAGGCCGCCTTCGCTTCTGCTGCTCGACTTCGACATGCCAGGAGCAAATGGCGCCGAGGTGCTAAAACAGCTTCGCTCGGATCAGCACCAGGCAATTGCACAGTTGCCGACAATTATGCTGACTGCGCACGGAAGCGAGGAAAGCGAAGTCAATTGTTTGCAAGCTGGCGCAGATGATTTTGTGACAAAACCAGTCAATGCGGCAGTGTTGCGTGCGCGAATCGAGACCCAGCTTCGTCTCCGTTCCATGAGACGGCAATTGGAGAGGCAAAATGACGAACTCGAACGGTGGCGTCGCGACCTTGAGCGCGATCTGGCGGCGGCGCGCTTGACGCAACAATCGTTAATTCCCCAAAAGCCCCTGGTGCTTCCCGGATGGGATGTTGCAGCTTGTTACCGTCCCGTAATCCAGGTAGGGGGCGACATCTACGGTTGGCTGCGAATGAAAGATGGTCGGATCTTGTTCTGGATTGCCGATGGCTCCGGTCACGGGGCCGCTGCTGCACTGCTTACAACGCTCGCAAAGCTTCTCTTTCACCATGGCAGTGCGGAGCACAACGCGCCAGCCAGCGTGATGGAAGCAGTCAACGATGACTTTCGAAGCATCTTTGGCGGCCGCTCTTTCATGACAGCGATGTGTGTCGCGATTAATCACAAAACCGGAAGCGCGCACGCGGTGGGTGCAGGTCATCCGCCGCTTCTCATCGTTCGCCAGAACGGTGCAACGGAATCGATTGCGTCGGTCGCGCCTCCGTTAGGCCTGATCGAACGCTCTGAATTTGTGGAGACCGCGCTCGACTTTGAGCCAGGGGACGCCTTCCTTCTCTATACCGATGGCTTGTTTGGCTCTTCAGAAAATGGACGCCATCGGGTGACACCCCAACAGTTAGAGAAGATGCTGAATCATTCTGCTCCAACTGCCGAAGTATTGCTCGAGGGAATTTTAGAACGAGTAACGCCAAATAACCCCAAAGACTCCTTGTCTGATGATATGACAGCTTTGGCGGTGCGCCGGATGGCCCCTCAATAAATTTTTCGTTTGCTTAAAATTAGTGTTGCTCTCTCTCCAGCGAAACGTTAATCAGCCTCCATGCCGAAAACCAAAAAGAAAACTTCCAAGCGCAAACCGAATCCCGCCTTCATGAGACCGGTCCAGCCTGACGATAAGCTTGCTGCCATTGTCGGGTCGCAGCCGCTACCGCGCTCGGAGCTTACCAAAAAGCTCTGGAACTACATCAAGAAGCACGGTTGCCAGGATAAAAAGAAACGAACCATGATCAACGCCGACGACTCACTCAGGCCTGTATTCAATGGTAAGAGCCAGGTGAGTATGTTCGAGATGACCAAGCTCGTCTCGAAGCATCTGCGGTAGATCCCAAACCCGTCGATAGCCCGGCGTTCGTTCGCCGGGCTATTTGCGGAGTTAAAAATAATTGCTGCGCTGGTCCCGAATCCTTTCGGGACTCTTGCGCGAGGCAGTATTTCCACCGAAGATGGTGACGTGAAAACCCATCGTTTTTTTCTTTTCGCGGTTGCGGCCTTTATTTTTATCTCCGGGCCGTTCGCCGGCGCGGAGTCTGACTGGCTCACTGATTACAAGAAAGCTCAGCAAGAAGCTAAGGCTGGTAACAAATTTCTGTTGCTCGATTTTACCGGCTCGGATTGGTGCGGCTGGTGCAAAAAGTTTGACAGAGAAGTTCTCCTGCAGTCAGAGTTTAAGAACTACGCACGGGAGAATCTGGTCGTCGTGGAACTGGATTTCCCGCGTGCCAAACCGCAGGCCCCCGAATTAAGAAAGCAGAACCGCGAACTTGCGCAGCAGTACGACATTGTGGGGTTTCCAACTATTGTAGTGCTCAGCGCCGACGGACAAAAGCTTTGGCGGTATGATGGTTACTTTCCCGACGGTCCCGCCGCGTTTATCGCGCAACTACAGAAATTGCGGAAAGGCTGAATGGGCCTTGTTTTCTGCCGCAAATAAAATCGGCTGCGGGTTTGTCGCTCTCGTGCAAGGGAGGCGGCAGCGCCTTGGGTGACTGCCAGCCTCTGCCAGACACGCGTTCACCTTCGCCGAGTTCCCACTTATGTCTGCTTACCGTTTGCTGTTCTTTTGTTTCGCCATATTAAGCTTCAACCTTGGGCTTGGAGCGGAACCCACGCCAGCAAAGCGAGGTGCAGCGCGAGAGTCTCGAGCCACGCCGGAGGAACCGGGCACTACATTCAACTCGGTCCATGTCGATGGGCCGTATATCGCGATGACCTTTGACGACGGACCGAGCGCGACGCTGACCCCAAAATTACTCGATTTGCTGGCTGCGCACCACATCAAGGCGACGTTCTTCGTGATCGGCGAAAACGTCGCGGAACATCCTGAGATCGTTGCGCGGGCAGCGCAGGAAGGTCATGAAATTGCTAACCATAGTTGGTCGCATCCAAATTTTGGTAAGATGTCGGACGAAAACGTTCGCCGCCAACTACAACAAACCGATGATGCAATTAAGAACGCCACGGGCAAGCGACCCACGTTGCTGCGGCCGCCTTATGGATCGATCACGGCCCGCGAGAAACGCTGGATCCACGATGAATTCGGTTACGAGATCATTCTTTGGGACGTCGATCCGTATGACTGGAAACGGCCCGGCCCGGCTGTGGTCCGAGCTCGCATTCTTAAGGAGACGCGGCCCGGCTCGATCGTTTTATCTCACGACATTCACCCGGGGACGATCGAAGCGATGCCTTCCACTTTCGATGAGCTCGAGGCAAAAGGGTTCAAATTCGTCACGGTATCGGAATTGATTCGCATGGCGGCGGCTCGACCCTCCCATGCGACTCCGCAGCCGGGCGGAAACGTTCCACCAAGCGCTACTGGATCCCCTTCTCCGACTCCCTCGCCAGCGTCTTCGCCAGGCGGTTAGGCTTTCGTCTAATACGCCTACTTCTTCGCGGCGCCAAGGCCGCGGTCTGCCATCCGCTGCTCGTTCTGACGACGCGCGATGACAAAGTGGTTATTTTCGCCGTAGCTCCGCCACGGCCCCGATGGCACATCGCGAACTTCGACGAATTGCCAATCGGTCACGTCGGTTGGCGCCAGTCCCAGGTAATCGCGCACGGCCGGCGAAACATCCAGCCCAGCACCGTGATTCAGGTTTGGTTTGGGACGCTCATTTCCAAAGACGTACTGAAAATGGTCTGTGCGAAACGGGCCGCAGTCCTCCCATTGGGCATAACAGGTGCGATTGCCCTTGCGAATGGCGAGCCATCGGTGCCAGCACACCGACTGTCCCGGTCCCGTATAGGCTTGCTTAAACCAGGGAATCACCAGTGGCGCTTCCGGCTTGAACTGACCGTGCGTCACGTCGTTGTACGGCAAGGCACAATAGAAGGGATTTTGTCGCGGTATGAATGCAATCGGAATATAGCTGCGTCGCGCCGATGAATCTGGATTGTCGAAGCCGCCGTAGTTGTTCGTCCAGTTTGCGTCCCATGAACTTCTGTAGTTCGGGACGGGGTTATTGCCTCCCGCTTGTTCCCCGACCCAGAATACCGTGGTCACGATACTGGTCTTCCACGGATAGCGCTGCACCGCAGGACGCGAGCTGGTCGGGATAAAGACCTGCGGTTCTACTTTGAGCAGCGCCTGCTCCCGCAGTTTCATCGCGTACTTCGCAAAGTCGGCCGCCGTCGCGTAAGGAGAAGTGGATTGTTCGTCGGCTTTAGCCGCGCAAGCAATCCCCAGACTTAAACAAGCCGCAAGAAGTCTCCTCATTAACAAACGCCGTGACCTTCTACCCGATTCCCGCTTTTAGGCAAGCCGAAATTCCCGGGTCCGACACGTGAAGGATTATTGCATCATCCCGGCATGCAGCAGTGCGCGCAATTCAGAGAAACCGGCATTGACGACACCAGCTACAGTATCAGCCGCGGCTCAGAACAGTGTCGCGTTCGAATCGAGAATCGCCCGCCGTTGGATAATCCAGCGTGTAATGGAGGCCGCGGCTCTCCTTGCGGCACAGCGCCGAGTCGACTATCAAGGCGGCGACAGCTGCGAGATTGCGCAACTCCAACAGATCAACGGATACTTTGAAATTCCAATAGAACTCGCGAATTTCGCGCAGCAAGTTTCGCAGTCGCGCGCTCGCACGCTGGAGGCGCTTGTCCGTACGGACGATTCCGACGTAATCCCACATCAAGCGTCTGATCTCATCCCAGTTATGATAAATCACGACCAGCTCATCGACGTCCTGCACATTTCCCGATTTCCATTCCGGTAACGGAATCTTTTGTTTCGAAGCCGATCGCGTCCGAACGGCTGTGATTGCGGCCCGATGCGTCACTACCAGGCCTTCCAATAGCGAGTTGCTCGCGAGCCGATTTGCTCCGTGCAATCCAGTACACGCGACCTCCCCAATCGCATACAGCCCGGGCATACTCGTCACGCCATTCACGTCCGTTTTGATTCCCCCGCATTGATAATGCGCAGCGGGTACTACCGGAATCGCCTGCTTCGACATATCGATCCCGAACCGCAGACATGTCTGATAAATGTGCGGGAAACGCTCTTGAATGAATTCCGGCGATCTATGCGTGATATCCAAGAATACACACTTGGCCCCTGATCGCTTGATCTCCGCGTCAATTGCGCGCGCTACAATATCGCGCGGCGCTAGCGAACCGCGCAAGTCGTAGCGCTGCATGAAATCTTCGCCGCGGTTATTGCGCAAGATTCCGCCTTCACCGCGTACTGCCTCCGAAATGAGAAACGATTTTGCCTGTGGATGAAAAAGACAGGTGGGATGAAACTGGATGAACTCCATGTTTGCAATCTCTACGCCCGCACGCCATGCCATCGCCACGCCGTCGCCGGTCGCAACGTCCGGATTCGTCGTGTACAGATAAACTTTGCCGCAACCGCCGGTCGCAAGCACGATCCGATCTGAACGGATAGTTTCTACCTCTCCGGTTTTTTCATCCAGGACATAGACACCAAGACAGCGATCTTCTGCCGCGAACCCGAGCTTGGCTGCCGTGATTAGATCCACGGCCATGTGATTTTCTAATAGCTGGACATGAGATTGTCGGCCCAGTTCACGCAACAAGGTGTTTTCGATTTGTTTCCCGGTTACGTCTCGCACATGCAGAACCCGGCGCTTGGAATGACCGCCCTCTTTGCCAAGATCAAGCTCGCGATGTCCCGAAATCTCACGTTCATCGAACTGCAGACCGAGCTCAGTCAGCTCGCGGATGCGCTCCGGACCTTCAGTCACAATCGTGCGTACGACTCCTTCGTCACACAGACCCGCTCCCGCTTCAAGCGTGTCACGCACGTGCAGTTCAAACGAATCTTCATCGCTCGTCACGCAGGCGATCCCGCCTTGCGCCCAAGCGGTGTTTGTGTCGGAGCCTTTGCGTTTCGTCATCACAGCCACCGAACCGTGCATTGCCACTTTCAACGCAAAACTCAGGCCGGCGATACCGCTGCCGATCACCACGAAATCGTATTCCTTCATGACCGTGAAGCAGCAATCTTGCCTGCTGGGACTAAATGCTCAAACACGCAGATAGAATTCTCTCGTCACGACATATTCCTTCATCCCAAGCGGATATTGTCGATCAAGCGAGTTTTCCCGAAGAACACAGCAACCGCGAGCAACGAATTCGGTCTGACCGTTGCAATGGATTGCAAGGTTTCCGCATCGACCAGCTCCACATAATCAATTCGTCCCAGCGGCGCTTCACCGATCACTTTTCTAACAAGATCGACAATTTCCCTCGCGGATTTGTTGCCGGCATTTGCCGCAGCCAGCAAAGCCTTGTGCAAAATGGCCGCCTGCTTGCGCTCTTCAGGATTCAAATATTGATTGCGCGAACTGAATGCCAGACCGTCTTCTTCGCGCACCGTAGGCACTGCAATAATGTTGGTCTTGAAATTGAGGTCGCGCACCATACGCCGAACGATCACCAGTTGCTGAAAATCCTTCTCACCGAACAAAGCGGCGTCCGCTGAAAGAACGTTGAACAACTTCGCGACAACTGTGCAAACACCGCGGAAATGTCCGGGTCGCGATTTGCCCTCCAATGTATTTGAAAGAGAAGTTTCCTCGACAAACACGGTGCGATCGTCAGCGTACATCTCCGCAACGCTCGGACGGAACAAAAGGTTGACCCCGGCGTTCCGACAAAATTCTTCGTCCGTTTTTTCCAAACGTGGATAGCGTTCGTAATCGCTTCCAGGTTCAAACTGCAACGGATTAACGAATATGCTCAGTGCCACTTCGCCATCGTGGCCAGCATGCTTGCGTGCGACTCGGACCATTTCCCCATGCGCCTTGTGCAGAGCGCCCATCGTGGGAACAATTACACGGCATTTGGCATGCGGCTGCGCTTGCGCCTCGGCGATCGTCGTGATGATCCGCATCCTAGAACCAGAGTCGATCATGGAAGCAAATATCCAGAGATTCCTTTCAGCCACCGCATAAAGCTACGGCCGGGCAACCTCCGAATGCTTTCGTGGTCGGAAGAGAAATGGGGTCACGTTGATTCGAGCCAAATGGCTTGCCTGGCAAAGTGGAATTTCTTGTGACCGAAATTTTTCCATCCAGCGCGCAGGGCAAGATCACGCATCTCAGAAAAGGAGAAGGCTCGAACGGCAGAGAGCCGCGCATCGTAACGAGTCATCGGCTCGCGGAAAATAAGCGTAGTCAACACGTAAACGCCTGCGACAAGGGAAAAACTACGTCGTAAATCCGACACCAGGACAAATCTTTTGGACACCTGGCAACATCTGCGCAGGAGGCGCACCGCGTCTTCATTGCTGAAATGGTGAAGCGCCAGTGTGCAAAGCGTGATGTCATATGATTCGACACAGTTCCATTCGAGAATGTTGGCTTCACGGTAGGAAATCTCCGGATAATCGGCGCTCAGTTTTCTGGCGATTTCCAATGTGGCAGGCTGCCGATCCAACGCATCGATCTCTACCTTGGCCCTGATCTTTCGCGCATAATCGACAATCAATCGGGGGATATCGCCCGATCCCGTTGCCAGGTCGACGACACGCAATTTGTCGCCCGGTCTGATCCAACTGCGAATAAAAGCCAATACAAGATGATAGCTTCCGAACCAGCGATTCAGTTGTCGAATACGTTCCAAATCGCGTTCCAGTTCGGCGGAGGGAGGTTGGTCCCGATCCATCATCTCCAGCACAGTCGGATCGAAACTTCGTTTCATCTTAATAGTGGCGCCTTTATGAGTCCCGTGCGCCTAATGCGACGTCATAGACCGACGCTACAGCGATAGGAATTTTTGCCACGATTCTGGGAGCGCGGCAGTTTCCACGTCACTCGCAACGCGGCCTTCGAATTCGGGACGGAAAACTGTGCTCGTCCCATAAACCATGATCACGTCTTCTGTGCCTTCAACGCGAATGGCGTGCGCCACGCCCGGTGGAATTACAATACCGACATTGTTATCGCTGCGATGATTGTCGCCGTCCACAAAGAAACGCATCACTCGCCGCGGTAATCCCGCGCGAATGTCGAACAGAATTATCTCGGGACGACCCTGAATAAAAAACATTACGTCCCATTGCTCGTTGTCATAGCTTCGCGCTGAATAATTATCAGGCTCATCGATATACAAGCGGCGCAACCAATCTACAGGATCACTATTTTCCGGAATGCTTGGTGGATGCACGTGAAAACCCTTGGCAGTTCCCGAAAACATCCGCGCAGCTGACCATTGCTTGGGCCAGAGACCAATCCGCGCGAGAATGCCTTCCTCGCGCCGTACAAATTCGCCGAAAAGTCCACGGTGCCGCTGCGGGTAAACTTTTCGCGCGAAAATTTCCACGCCCGGGATCCAAGCATTCTTAATCTCGCGCTGACTCCGATTCGCAGCGGCGAGTTCGCCTGCGTCCACGCCTCGTTGTGAAAGCTCCTGCGTGAAGGATGCCGAGCGGTAATCTCGGGTGTTTAGGTTCCTTCGCGCCCCAGGGTCGATACCTTGCCAAAGATTTTCTTCGTGCTTGCTCATTTCACTTTAGCCAATGATTTATTTGCCTAGCGAGAAATCGGCTCGTTCGCGAGAAAGATTTGGATTGTAATAGGGGTCACGCCGCAAAACACCAGCCCAACGCTCGCGCATAATCGCTTCACCCTTCATGTCGATCTGATGGGATGGCGCTCGATGCCAGCAAAGTTTTGCGAACGGAGTATAAACAATCAAATAGCCAGCGTGACGCAGTTTAAGGCAAAGATCGACATCGGCGAGTGCCCCTTCCAAGCTTTCATCGAACCCGCCCGCTTCCTGAAAAACGTCACGCCGCGTGAGCATACACGCGCTCGAAACGCCGCTGCAGTTTCGAGTCACCTGCAATTGGCGATTAGCGCCAGGATGTTCTGCCGGAAAACCGTGAAAAGCCGGTTGCGCAGTCTTATCCACACCCACAACCATCCCCGCCTGTTCAACCGTAGCGTTCGGATTCAGCAATCGCCCGCCTACGACTCCGACTTCTGGCCGCTGGACATGCTCGGCCATAATGGTCAGCCAGTCCCGTTCGATCGGTTCGATTCCTTCACCCAGGAAAAGAATCCATGGGTCGTTTGTTTGATTTACCGCGAAATTTTTTAACGCGGAATCATTGGCCTCGCCTGAGAAACGCACGGTACGATATGGAAAATGCGAAGGAAAAGCTGACGCGCCATGGAACTCATCGTAGTTAACGATCACAATTTCATAATTCGGATAACTTGTTCTGTTCGTCAGGCTTTCGATGCATCGCTCTAGCAACTCCAGGCCGTGGCAAGTTGAAACGATGACCGAAATTTTCTTCGCTTCCAACAACCGGCGTCTGACGCAGAAGGCGTGGGTGCGCCAGTCCACACCCACATGGGCCGACTCGCCGCGGCGTTTCAGGTGAGCTTCAATCGCAAGCCGCGACGCCTCGAGTTGTTCGGGCTTTTGACGAACGCTGATTGCACTGGAGCTCTCCGAGCGACGCCAATGATACAGGACCCTGGGGATGTGATGAATTCGCTGGGTCTGCTCGATCACGCGAAAGAAGAGATCGTAATCCTGGGCGCTATCGAATTGTGAACGGAAACCGCCAGCCTGCTGCACAATGTCGCGTCGCACTGCGGTTAAATGGCCAACGTAATTGTAAGAAAGGAAAAAATCGGGCGACCAATCTGGCTTAAATAAAGGAGCCTCGACGCCGTCTTCGCCGAGCTTGTCTTCATCGGAATAAATCAGATCGGCATCCGGATGGGTTTGTAAAAGTTTCACAATCTGGAAAACCGCATCGGGTTCGATGACGTCATCATGATCGAGAAAAGCGACCCACTCCCCGCGAGCGAGCGCTAACGCTTGATTCAGTGCCGCCGAAATGCCTTCATGTTTTCCGAGGCTTTTTAGGGTGATACGCCGATCGCGAGCGGCCAGCAGAGGCAGCGCTTGGAGCAACTCAGCGTCGCTCGATCCATCGTCGCTTAACACGAGCTCCCAGTTTTCATATACCTGCGCGAGCACTGATTCAATCGCTTCCTGAAGCCGCTGCACAGGTGTGTCGAAGACTGGCATGATTACGCTAATTAGCGGCTTCGAAGCAAACGCACGTGATTGATTTCGCATTTGCTCAAGGTCGCGCGCAGTTGCGCGATGCCGCTCGAACCATTCCTGATATTCGCTCGGGGCGACGGATCTTCGACTTTCTCGCGCGGGTCGGCGGAGCTTTTTCCAAACCGTTTTTGCCAGTTTTTCCGGAAGACGATATGGCGCGAGCAATACCTGGCCCACGCGGCGCTCCGGCGATTTCCGCATGGTTCGTTTCTGCTCTTTTAGCAATTTCAATTCGCGCCGGTATTCTTTGAGCTTGAGCAGTTTCTCCTCCAGCGCAGCGATATGACGGTGCGCCCCTTCCAGTTCAGAGCAACGGATTTGAAGTGATCCCTTCAAGTCGCTCAGCGCTTTGTTGAGTCTGGCAAAAGTCACCTCCACGGCCGGCGTTAGCGCGCCGGGCGCTACACTCGGTTGGCGTCGAAGACATAGGGCTCCCGGATCTAATTCCATTAGGTCGCATTCGTAATCCGGCAGTAGTCCAAAGCGCTCGAAACGCTGAACGATTTGCGGACGCCGCCTGGCAGGTTCAGCGCCGGGCCCGGGAAGGAGCACAATCCTGTCCGCGCAACGCGAGAGCGCTTCCGCCATGCGATTATCATCGTTTTCTCCAGAAGAATAAAACCAAACTGCGGTTTCAAAGTGCGCCGTGGCTTCACCCGGCCATAGGTTTGTCGCCAGGTCACCGGGAGACAACATGACGGAGGCTTCTCGTTTCGCTTCAGCAAATTGAGGCTCAACTTCCTGAGCGCTCGCGCCGATGATAAGGAATCGGCCATCTGCGAACTTTCGCGATATAACGCGAACGAAATCGGCATTGGTGGAGTGGAAAGGCAGTGGCGACACCGGGGACATTATATTGGTTGAAGGCGGCCACAGGCAAATCTACCCTGCCGCGCCGCTCCAAGATACCGCTCGTCCTGCAATGCTCGATTTCGTAGTCTATCTTCTCTACCGCGCGGGGTCGGCAATCGCCGCCGGACTACCATTACCGGTTCTCTTTGTCGCCGGGGAGTTCCTCGGTTTTTGTGCATGGCGTTTGTCCGGGAAATATCGGCGCCTGGCAAAGCGCAACGTTGCCATCGCGTTTACCAATGAAAAAAACCCGCAAGAAATGCGTCGCCTCGTCCGTCGCCATTTCCAACGACTCGGCGCTAACCTTCTCTGTAGCGTTAAACTCACCGCAATGCCGCCCGAAAAAATCCTGCAGCGGGTCAAGGTGGATAATATCGAGGCGATGGATCGAGAATTTCGCGCCGGTGTTCCCGTAGTGCTTGTTTTGAGTCATCTTGGAACATGGGAATTGTTCGCGCAATTGATGCCGAAGTTCGTCGGTTATGTGCGCAATGCGAGCGTCTATCAGAGGCTTGGTAATCGCTTCATTGACGCGCACGTGCGCCGGACACGTGGCCAAACCGGCTTGGAATTATTCGATCGCCAGCAAGGATTTCAACCGGTGATCGACCTGCTGCGGTCCGGCGGCGGCGTCGGTGTTTTGTCCGACCAACATGCTGGCGATCACGGACTGTGGACACCCTTCTTTGGAAAGCTGGCGTCCACTTCGCCCCTGCCCGCCTTGCTTGCCAAGAGGACCAGAGCGGCGCTAATCGCCGCAGGCGTTTACACGACGGGTCTGGCGCGTTGGCGCGTGGTTTTCACCGAGCGCTTTGATCCGCCCAAGGCAGACGCCTCCGTTGCCACGCTCACTGCAGAAATAAATCAGATCATCGAACAACAAATTCGCGTCGCACCGGAAGATTGGTTTTGGGTGCACAATCGCTGGAAGACGCCCCAGCCCAATTTCCTTCTCGCGCAGTATAAACGCGGCGTCCATCTGCCACCGGGCGTTTCGCCTCAGGATCTAAAGCCATTTCAAATTCTCATTCGTTCAAGTAATTGGCTGGGTGATGCTGCGATGAGCGTGTCCGCAGTTCGCGCAATAAAGAGTGGACGGCCCGACGCGCGGGTTACGATCGCAGCCCCGGAGAAGATTGCGCCAATGTGGAAGCTGGTTCCCGAAGTGGACGCGATCATCGCTATGCCAGGAGCCCAACTCCTTTCATCTGTGCGGTTACTTCGGCGAGAACCGTCTTTCGATGTGGCGATCCTTTTTCCAAATTCGGTACGGGCTGCTTTGGAGTCGTGGTTGACCAGAATTCCGCACAGAGTTGGTTACCGCGGCCATTCGCGGCGCTGGCTGCTTAACCAAATCGTGCCGGTCCCAAGAAAGCCAGGCCCGCCCGAACATCATTCGCTCCGTTTTCTCCGTATCGCACGCGAATGCGGCGCAGACACATTCGACTCCGATAGTTCGCGACCAGGTTTTCTACGGTCGACATCTAATGTCCAAATGGCCATCAACCGCCAACCGATCAAAATCGGTCTTTGCCCGGGTGCCGAATACGGCCCCGCCAAACGTTGGTTACCCAAGCGCTTCGCCGAGGCCGCCGAAAAAATTAGCGCGCAATCGTCCGTCCAATGGATTCTGTTTGGAACGCCGCGCGACGCGACGGTTGGTGCCGAGATCGCGGCCGCCCTTGGTATGCACTGCGTGAATCGTGTCGGCCAGACCACGCTCGAGCAACTGATCGATGGGCTGCGCGAATGCCGTTTATTGCTTACCAACGATACTGGCACGATGCATCTCGCTGCATTGTTGGGTGTGCCAGTCGTCGCCATCTTCGGCTCGACAGAGCCCCGTCTCACTGGCCCACTCGGCGATGGTCACATCGTCTTGCGACATCATGTCGAATGCAGCCCCTGCTTTTTACGCGAATGCCCGATTGATTTTCGCTGCATGAAGGGGGTGGGCGTCCAGGAAGTTGCGAATGCTGTGTTGTCGATTCTGAGCAAACAATCAGGCGAATTTCAAATTTGAAATCTAACACCTCAAATCTCACACTTGCGGGCATGACCTACGAAATCGCCGAATTATCGTTTTGCGTGTTACGAAGCAAAAACGGGCGAATCTGAAGCCTCGAGTTTGAAATCCTGCCATGGCCGTTGCTCCGCGCATTCGAACACAAGTACAGGTGATGTTCTTCGATACCGATTGCGGAGGTGTCGTCTCGAACATCGCTTATCTGCGTTTCATCGAGATCGCCCGTACGCTTCTCGCTGAAGAACTCGGTCTCGCCCTCACGGAAATGGCCGATAACCACAGGTATCCGGTTGTCGTGCGAACGGAAGTCGATTATCGCCGACCGGCTAAACTTGGAGATCAGCTAGCGATTGAAGGTTGGCTGGATCGGGTAGAGCGCGTGCGGTTCTGGTGTGGATTCCAGATCACACGTGCAGCAGATAACATGCTGATCGCCCAATGCCGCCAGATGCTTGCACTCATCGAGATGCCAGAAGGAAAGCTGCTTCGTTTACCCGAGCACTGGGAGAAATATCGAAGCAATGATTCCGCTGAGTCAGAGCGCGAAGATAGGACTCCAATTTCTGGCAGGGAACCTGTTCAATGACTGCTGGCGCCCGCAGCCTAAGTCTAGAAGAAACTCTGCTCCAGCCACCGGCACTCCCTCCGCCGCCCATGCGCCGTGTCTTGTTCACGATTCTGATTGCGTTGGCAGGGCTGCTGCACGTGGCGACGATCGGCTCCGGCGATTTATATAGTCAGACGGAAGGACAATACGCGGGCGCCGCCCGCGAGATGGTCGAGACGCATCATTGGCTTCTGCCTACCAACAATGGCGCGCCACGTCTGCAAAAACCACCGTTGCTCTACTGGCTGATCATCATTTCGTTCAAGCTCTTTGGTGTTAACGCGGCAGCTGCCAGGCTCCCGGTCGCGCTGGCAGTTGTCGCCTCGACTGCCCTGATTTTTTTAATCGGGGAAAAACTCACGGACTACTGGCACGGTTTCATCGCAGGTCTGATTTATCTGAGTTTGTGCGGCACATTTCTGCTCGCGCGCATTGTCATGCCCGAACCAGTCGTGAGCGCATTCATTGCAGGTGCGATTTTTTGCGCGATCGGCGGTTATCAGCGCCGGCGTAACCGCCGCATCTGGTTCGCCGGCTTCTGGATTTGCTCGGCTTTTGCTTGCCTGACCAAAGGCTTGCTCGGCATCGCTTATCCGGCCGCGATTTTTCTTATCCTCTCAGTTTTTTACCGCGAAGCGCGTATGCGATTTCGCGGCCTGTTGCGATGGGAATATCTTGCGATCTTCATTCTGATCGTCGCGCCATGGCACATCTGGGTGCAATGGCATTTCCCCGGGTATTTTCATTATCAAATCAGCTCGGAGTGGCTTGGTCATCTGCGCGGACTTACCGATGAGACACACGATTTCCTAGGGATGCCCGCTTATCAATTCCTGGTCATGCATCTGGCTTGGTGGTTTCCATGGTCGATTGCGCTTTTGCCCGGCGTTATTCTCGCCTGGCGCCGGGTGATTCGGCCACGCGAGATCAATTTCGCGGACGCACTGCCGCTTTGCTGGATGGGTGTTGTCTTTATCCCGCTACTGTTTCTGGGACAACGCCAGGATTACTATTCAATGACCATGTGGAGCGCATTCGCGCTTTGGGCGGTCGTCGCGTGGGACCGAATACCGCAAAGGTTACGCGCGGCCGGTGTAATCGCTGTCGCCCTGGTCGGTATCATAATCGCGGTAGCGGTAATCTTTATTGCAGGCGCGGCGCCCGCTCTGAATGGAAACTGGGGGACTATGGACGCACGCTGGACGGCTTGGAAGGCATTGCAGGAGATGCCCGTTGCGACTTGGCTCGCATTTCGGCCTTTGGTTGCGATCTTTGGCGCGTCGCTCCTTTCTCTATCGCTGGCAGCCCTGTACTTCATTTCCAAGCAACGCGAGAGACTTGCGGCCATCGCCCTTGCGGCCTCGATGATCCCGGGCGGACTCAGCATGTTGGAAGCCGTCGCGCAAATCGCCCCTTATTTTTCACTTGCGGATGTAGCGCGATTTCTAAATCCACGGCTCGATGCGCGTGGCGATACAATCTTTGAAGGACCGTTCGACGACAGTAGCAGCCTCATGTTCTATCTGAACCGGAAATTTTTCCTGGTTAATCAGAACCCACAGAAAGAGACCCCGATTGGCAAACCCCCTATTGACATCTTTTTGAATGAAGCCGCGGTGTTGGAAAGATGGGGGCAACCCAGCGCGATTTATCTAATTATCGAGGAAAGCCGGGCCGCTTATTGGAAACGGATCTTAACCGCCCACTTTCACATCTATCATCAACTCACGACGTCGGGCACCTACGTGGTGCTTAGTAATCAATTATGAAGGAAGTTGTTTTGATAAAAGGTGAAAGGAGACTCTGCCCGTTTCTTGAAAAATTGCTGCATTGGTTTAATGTCCCCGCTCCCCTTCCGTTGCAACTTTGTAACCATTTAACTTTTAACGTTTCAACCAGGTAATTTATGTCGCAACATCGCAGTTTAAAAGGAGCAAGCACGATCGCCGCCAGGCGCAATGTGCTAAAGCGCTTCGAACGGGTCGAGATTTTGAAAAAGCGCGGTCAATGGAAGGAAGGCCAGAAAGTCATCGGTCTTCCCAAGACGAAGCCGGACGTTTAACCGCTAGCGCGAGAAATGATTAGTAAGAAGTGGTTGGTGAAAAGTGACTAGTGGCGCTTTCACCTATTTACGTCTCACTTCTCACTCGCTTAAGTGCGTCTCAACCGCTTCCTTGCTGCTGCCGGTCTAGGTTCACGCCGGCATTGCGATGAATTGATCGCTGCCGGCCGCGTCACAATCAATGGCAAAGTTTGCACAAACTTCAGTGCGCAGCCAGGAGCGCGCGACCACGTCAAAGTCGATGATAAGCTTGTTCACACCGCTCCGCCGCTGACGATCATGTTGAATAAACCCGCCGGATTCGTTTCGACTCGAAAGGATCCGCACGCGCGTGACACCGTCTTTGATCTCATACCAGGAAAATTTTCCCACCTCTTCACGATCGGACGTTTGGACGCGCAAACTCAAGGTTTGCTGCTTCTGACGAATGACGGCGAATTGGCGCAACAGCTCAGTCATCCGCGTTTCAAAGTGGACAAGGAATATGAGGTCACGCTCGACCGACCATGGGATCCGGCGCTTGCTCCGAAACTGGAACGCGGAATTCGTCTCGACGGCCAGCGCGCGAAAATTGCGCAGATTCGCTTACTGTCGTCTACGCGTCTTCGCGTTATCTTGCGGCAGGGAATAAACCGGCAGATTCGGCGCATGTTCGAAGCTGTCGGATACCGCGTCGAACGGCTTCTCCGCATTCGAATCGGAAACCTTCGGCTCGGGGATTTGCCATGCGGGCATTGGCGAGCACTGACGAAAAGCGAGCTACAATCCTTAAAGTGGCGAGTCCCGGCGAGCCCGCATCCGGCATCGCGGAAGCTTCACCCTCCATTGTGAAATGAAACTTGACGGTTGTAACACGCTGATCACCGGGGCCTCCGCTGGGATCGGCCGCGAATTTGCGCGTCAACTAGCCGGTCGCGCCAAATCGCTCATTCTCATTGCGAGGCGGGAGCAAAAGCTCAACGAACTGCGTGACGAATTAAATCAACAATATCCGAACGTCGCGATCTCCGTTCGCAAGACTGATCTCGCTGATCTTGCGCACCTGAAGGAACTGCTGGCATGGCTGGATCATGAAAGAATTGACGTCGATCTTTTAATCAATAATGCCGGACTGGGCGATAGCGGCGCCTTCTCGACCAGCGATCCAATTCGGAACGAGCAAATGACCCTTGTGAACATTGTCGCGCTCACCACGCTCACTCGCCACTTGCTTCCGCGAATGATCGCGCGACGATGTGGCGGTATTTTGAACGTTAGCTCGTCGGCTGGATTTCTTCCGATTCCCGATTTTGCGGTTTACGCAGCGAGCAAAGCCTACGTTACAAGCTTCTCTGAAGCGCTTCGCGCCGAACTCCGCGGAACAGGCGTAAGCGTCTGTTCTCTTTGCCCGGGTCCCGTGCACACGGAATTTCAGGAAGTCGCCAAACGCCCGGGGGGTCAGCCGGATACCGGCCCGGAGTTCGTCTTCGTTTCGGTCGAAGAAGTCGTGCGCGATGCGCTTGCAGCACTAGAGGCAGACCGTCCGCTTGTTATTCCCGGCTTCCCGATGAAAATCGGAATGTTTCTGGTTAGGATAATACCGTTGCCGATCTTGCGGTTGCTGTCGCGCTTCTCACCAAGACGGGGTTGAACCTTTCTGTGTTCATCCAAGCAAAGTGATTTTGGCGCTAATCCAAGGCCGCCAAGAGCCATGCGATGTGAGCAGAAACGGCGGTCGTCTCCGACCGCCGCTTTGAAATCTTTTGGTTATATACCCGCTAGACCTTTACGAAGACTTGTATTTGACCGAGCAACCGTATGGCTTGGTTTGTGGCGTGGAGATAGATTTGCCTGCCAATGATTGATCCAACGCTGCCTTAATATAGTTCGTCGAGCTGGGAATATCTGCTGGGTTCGGCGTCGCCTTGCTGTCGATCGCTCCTTCGTAAGCGATTTTTCCTTCTGGATTGATTATCACCATGTTTGGCGTGTTCTTTGAGCCGTAAGCGCGGCCCACTTTGCCGTCCGGATCGAGAAGCAACGCAGTCTGCTGCGTTTTCCAAGAGGTTGCGACTTTCTGGGCCTGTTCCGGCGTCAAATTGCCTTCGGTACCAGGCGCGTTGGAATCGATGGTTAGCCATACCACGCCCTTGTCTGTGTATTCTTTCTGCAGTTTTTGCATGTTATCGCTGCCGTAATGCTTTTTCACAAACGGGCATTCCGGATTAAACCATTCGAGAACCACGTACTTGCCTTTGTATTGGGAAAGCGAGTGCGTCTGGCCTTTCGCGTCGGCTAGCGAAAAATCCGGCGCAGCGCTGCCCACTGGCGGCGGCTCCAAGGCAAAAACTGCAGTAGCGATCAGTGATGTGAGAACGGTCAAAGTTATTTTTTTATTCATAAACGGATTAGAAAACGAAGTGGTTAAGGTAGTTCAATTTTCTTGCAATCAACATATTGGCAAGGAACGGCAGGAACACAAATACAGCGGTTTTAGGGCGCGACAACCGGGAGCAGGCGTTCAAAAAAACCTTATTGTGCGGCAACACTGCGCGCCGCGGTTTGAAGTTTTTCCAGAACCATGCCTTTGGTGAGCACTTCCGGGAAAACAATCGGTTCTTCGTTTTTTCCAGGGTAGAGCACATATAACGGAACGCCCGGGCGGCCAAACTTTTGCAGCAATTTCGTGATCGCTGGATCACCGTTCGTCCAGTCCGCTTTCAATTTGACGGTCGCGTGACGTTGAAAGGCGTCTCGCACCTCTGCGCTCTCGAGTACATTGGCCTCATTAAATTTGCAAGTAAGACACCACGCGGCGGTAAAATCGACAAACACGGAGTGCCCTTGCTCCAGCTCCGCTTGCAAACGTTCGGGCGTAAACGCCTGCCAATCTCCTGGTAGTCGTGAATCGGCTAACCCGACATTGGTAGATCGAAATTTGCCGACGACGAAATACATACCGCTTCCGAGCACGAGCACGAGCATGAGTACGAGCACGACACTTCGCTTCGCTATTGATGCAGTCGGAAGAACGAAAGCACCCTTCATCCAGCAAGCGACACTGATCACGAGAAGAAAGCAGCTTGCCCAAATCGCTCCTTCCAAGCCGCGCTGAGCACCCAGCACGTAAAGAAGAAACAGCAACGTGGCCAACAGCAGAAAGCCCATGAATTGTTTCACATGCAGCATCCACGGACCTGGCTTTGGCAGAAATCGCAGCCAGGCAGGCTGAGCACTCAAAAGCAGGTACGGGGCACTCATTCCAGCGGCAATCGCAACGAACATCGCCAGGATAACCGCAGGCGATTGCGAAAACGCAAAGCCGAGCGCGGTGCCGAGAAACGGGGCAGTGCAGGGCGTCGCCAGAACGGTGGCAAACACACCCTGGAGAAACGAACCCAGATCGTTCTTGCGCTCGGTGGTTGAAAGCAGTCCGCGTGTCAGGCCTTGTGGCAGGGAAATTTCGAACACGCCAAAGAGGTTCAGCGCGAACACGAGGACAATCACGCTCAGTGCAAGAACGAAATAGGCGTTCGTGAATTGAAATCCGCCCCAGGTCACGTCGCGCCCGGCGCCTTTAAGCACAATCAGAAGCAGCGCAAGCCCGAGGAACCACGCGAAGATTCCAACCGCAAACGCGATACCGCTCCGCAAAACTTTTCGCCGGCTTTGGCCAGCCTGCTGAATAAATCCAAAGATTTTCAGCGAAATCACCGGCAACACGCAGGGCATCAAATTCAAAATGATGCCTCCCAGAAAACCGAAGAGCAGGAAAGTGAAGATTCCATGTGCGGGCGCTGCGCCAGCCGCCGAAAGAGTCGGCGCGGCTGAAATTTGCCACGCTGAACGGTCTTCCCCATTTGCCTGCTGGGAAAAGACGATCAGGCCCGGAATGGACGACAAATTCTTCTCCGACGACTCAATGGGAACTCGAAAGGTAACCTCATTCTTGTTGCGTGATTCGATCCTTGGATGGCCAACGACAACGTTCTGTCCTGGCAGTGGGAAAAAATCCAGCGCCGGATAATTAGCAAGGGTTTCGCTGGTAATCTTTAGACGGAGATCATGTCCAATCCGACTCCAGTTTATCGAAGCCACATTCGATTCTGGCCAGTTTTGCGGCAACAAACGCCGGTAGCGCGCGAAGAGTTCCGAGTTCGCCGGCTGACTCGTTGTCGATACCGGTAACTCCAGCTGCGGTGTTGCGCTGCCAGGAATGCAGATTTTCTCGCAGACCAGCCAATTTGCCTCAGCTGAAAGCTTTACTCTTGAACTGTCGAGTTTCTGCGGCGGCGTGATTTCCTGCATCAGCAGGACTTCATTTTCATAGCCGTAAGTCTCAATGTCGCCGGGATCGATTGTTTTCAATGGTATTGGCCATTGAATCTCGCGAACTTTCCAGCCCGATGGCAGTTTCCATTTCAATTCTGTGGGAAGACCGGCGTCGCCAGAGAACGCCCAGTAGGTATGCCACCCCGGAGCCATCCGAAGCAGCAAACCGATAGTGAACGGTTTTCCGGGAACAATGGCGTTCGCATCAGCAAGCAGCTCGGCCTTGACGAGTTCCTTTCCTTGATAAACCTGCGCCCGGCTCTGCGACCCCAAAGCCAGGATAGACAAAGCAACCAAGTACGTCCCTACTCGCGATGCCAGTCTCATATTATTACCTAGCACTCGCTCCGGTTCGCGGCAATCCACGATGGTACGGCCCCGACCGCCGGTCGCGTCGCAATTTATGGAACGACAAAAATCTTATCGGTCCAAGGATCCTTTACTTTACTGCCGGAAGCATAACCGCTCACATCGACGTATCTCTTATCAGTGTCAAAGGGACTGAACACGTACCCCGGTTTGCCAGGGACTGACTTCGCAGTCGGAAATTCCGACTGTGGAGAAGAGACTTTTCGCTGGGATGGTGGTTTTGAACTGGCGGTTTCTCTACGGCCCGTCTGCGGAGCAGAGGCCGAGGTGCTTTGCGGACTCTCCCTTGTAGACCGCGGCGGCTGTCGCGGCGCAGAAGCCACCTCGGGCTGCGGAACAGGTTGACCTGGCTGGTTAACGTCTGAGGGCACGGTTTGTGTCGTCATTGCCGTGTCGGATTCACCGCCATGCCGCCGAAAGGCATAATGCACCGGCGCCGTAGCAACACGATAAGAACCGACCGCAACATCGCGCGTTACATGATAAGAACTCACTGCAACGTTGCGGGTCGTTCCACATCCGGCAAGCAAGACCGCGCCTAATATCAAACTTCGCCCTAATTGTTTCATGTTGTTTGTAACAGATGTTGTCTTATCTCGATCTGTTCAATCATTTTATCGCAGCGACGTCGGCAACTAGATGGGAGATTTGCTCCTCGGTTGTCGACCAGGAACACATCAAGCGGTAAACATCGGGCTCGATAAACTTGTAAAAACGCCATCCGCCCGTTTGGATGCCGCGCGCGACTTGGTCATCCAGCCGAACAAACACTGCATTTGCGTCCACGGGGAAGACAACCTCGACCTTCGGCTCACTTTGCAGGCGCCTCGCAAGGTGACGTGCGGCGCGGTTCGCGTGCTGAGCATTCCGCAGCCATACGTCCCCCGTCAAAAGTCCAGTCCACGACGCAGCCAGAAAACGCATCTTGGAACCGAGCTGTCCGGTTTGTTTCACTCGATAGTCGAACTCCCGCGAAACCTGTTTGTTAAAAAATATCACTAACTCGCCAGCGGCCGTCCCATTTTTTGTTCCGCCAAAGCACAGAACATCAATGCCAACTTCCCATGTGATCGTTTTTGGTGCGCAGTTAAGGGACGCGACTGCGTTCGCAAAACGCGCACCGTCCATGTGCACAAACAATTGATAGGAACGCGCCAGGCCAGCGACTGTCGCAATTTCGTCGCGCGTATAAACCGTTCCGAACTCGGTTGCCTGCGCAATGCTGATCACGCCCGGCTGGTGCGAGTGCAACTCATTCTGACGCATAAGCAGCGCTTTGGTCTGGCCAATATCGATCTTGCCGTTTCCGCCCCCGACCAGGAGCAATTTCGATCCGCCGGTGAAAAATTCCGGCGCGCCGCATTCGTCGGTCTGAATGTGAGCGTTCTGATGGCAGATGATGCTGCGAAATGACTGGCACACTTGCGCGAGCGCCAGCGCATTGGCTGCCGTGCCAGTAAAAACAAAATAAACGTCGCAATCGGTCTCAAAGATTTCACGGATCCGATCGCACACACGCGCTGTCCAACGGTCCTCGCCATACGCTGCGGCATAATCCGTATTGGCTTCCTGCAGTGCGGCCCACGCGTCCGCACAAATCGGCGCGGTGTTATCGCTCGCAAATTCATGGTGCTCAACAGTCATGACACTGTTTGCTACCCGACTTTCTGTGCTCGATCAATTAGAACCGATCCCGCAGGCGGCAATGAGTGCGCTAAGCGCTGGCGGCCAGCTGGCAAGGCACGACGAAAGCAGCGGCAAAAATCAAATCTCCAGCAACGCAGCCGTTCCCTATTTGCGAGACGGCTTCCAGCACAAAAAGAGATTGCCTGACAGATCCAAGCCCTGGGCCTCCGGACTCTGCCAGGCAAATCTCCTCCACTTGCTCCTCAAAATTGCTTAAAGCAATTTCATTCTATCTTCGGAAACCGGCCCCAAACCGACCGTGTCCGGACGTAAATTTTTTTTTGAACCCGATGAAGGCGGCTGGTTCCGTCTTTGCTTAACGCATGGGGGCGAACTAATTTCGTAAAATGACGTCGCTCCAAAGCGAAATCGAGCAGCGCGGCAAGCGCATCTTCGAGCTGGTTGATAAATACCCAGAGTCGCTTTTTAGCAAGGCCGGATTCTATCAGCGACTGATGACGCTCTCGATGCGTGATGAGCAGCTCAAATTGCAATTGTTTCGCTTTGTCGCTGTTCTTCCTTCGCTCCACACCTCAGATGAAATTATTGAGCATCTCCAGGAATATTTCGCTGATGGGCACGAGTCACGAAAGGTCGCGCAATTTCTCGGGGTCGGCATTCGGCTGGCGGGCATCGCTCCGTGGATCAGCGGGCCTATCCTGCGCTGGAATGTTTCCGAAATGGCGCGCCAATTTATCGCCGGACGAAATCCCATTGATGTAATGAGGACACTTCGCAAGCGTCAGGCCCAAAACATTGGCTTTACCGTCGATCTTTTGGGAGAAGCTGTCGTCAGCGAAACAGAGGCCGATGAATATGCGGCGCGTTATCTGGATTTACTAGAGGGCCTCGCGCGTGAAACAAAAAACTGGACCGACGCCCTGGAAAACAATTCGGAGCTTTTCCCGGTTGTAAACCTTTCGGTTAAAATTTCTGCGCTTTATTCGCAAATTAGTCCGGACGACCCGGCGGAGACAATCGCCCATCTCGCGCCGAAGCTGCGGCCGCTTTTGCGTCGTGCGCGAGAGCTGGGTGCATTCATCAATTTCGACATGGAAAGCTATGCGCACAAAAATAGTACTCTTGAACTGTTCAAAACCGTTTTTACAGAGGAAGAGTTTAAGGACTGGCCGCATGCGGGAATCGTTATCCAAGCCTACCTGCGAGATTCTGACGCGGATCTGCGTGACCTGATTGAGTGGGGTCGCGCCCGCGGAACGCGGTTCGCTGTACGGCTGGTCAAAGGCGCATATTGGGACTACGAAACAACGAAATCGCGCCAGAATGGCTGGGATTGCCCTGTTTATCTGCAAAAGCCAGAGAGTGATGCGAATTTCGAAATGCTCACGCGGTTACTGTTGGAAAATGAATCCATTGTTACCTCCGCATTTGGCTCGCACAATGTTCGGAGCATCGCTCATGCACAGGCGCTCGCGGAGCAACTCGGAATCGATCGCAGCCGCTTCGAGTTTCAGTTGCTCTATGGGATGGCCGGACCAATCAAGCGCGCGTTGGTGGAAATGGGTTATCGCGTCCGCGAATATTGCCCCGTCGGTGAACTCCTTCCCGGAATGTCCTACCTCGTCCGCCGCCTGCTCGAGAACACCTCAAATGAAGGATTTTTGCGTGCAAAATTTTCCGAGAACGCCCCTGCGAAAGAATTGCTGCGCGATCCGCGCGAAATTTTGCGCCGAAGCCGAAACGGCGTTCTACCGCCACCAAATGCCACCATAAATATGACAACAACCATACCCAAGACACAGCTGGGCGCTCACTATGAAAATGCGCCCCTAACGAACTTCGCGTTGCCCGAGAACCAGGAAAAAATGCGGGCTGCCCTGCGCGAACAGCGCAACCAATTTGGGCGCAAAGTTCCGCTCACGATCAACGGCGAAAAGATTTGGACCGATAAGATGTTTTCCTCGGTCAATCCGAGCCAGCCAGACCAAATCGTCGGCTACGCCGCCGAAGCCGGAATTCCCGAAGCTGAACGCGCCGTCGCCGCTGCACGCGCGGCATTCGAGAAATGGGGTCGCACTTCGTTTGAAGAGCGCTGTCAATTGCTCGAACGCGCCGCTGAAATTCTCGAGCGCCGCCGGTTTGAGCTTTCCGCGCTCGAAGTCTTTGAGGTCGGCAAGCCGTGGGCGGAAGCGGACGGTGACATTCGCGAAGCCATCGATTTTTGTACCTTCTACGCCCGCCAGATGCGCTTGATAGGTCGGCCGCGGCTCACGCAAAATGTGCCCGGCGAAGAAAGCTATCAGCATTACTGGCCGCGCGGCGTCGCGCTGGTCATCGCGCCGTGGAATTTTCCGATGGCGATCTTGTGTGGCATGGTCAGCGCCGCGCTCGTCACGGGCAACACCGTGATCATGAAACCGTCCGAGCAATCGGTCATCATCGGCGCCATGTTGATGGAAATTTACGAGGAAGCCGGCGTGCCGCCTGGTGTGTTGAATTTTCTCAATGGCAAAGGCTCGGTCATCGGCGCGCACATGGTTGATCACAAAGATGTCGATTTGATCGCCTTCACAGGGTCGCGCGAGGTGGGACTTTGGATTTGGGAGAGCGCCGGCAAAACGCGCGAAGGCCAGCGCGAGCTTAAACGCGTCATTTGCGAGATGGGCGGCAAAAATGCCATGATCGTGGATTCCGACGCCGATCTCGATGAGGCGATTGTCGATTCGATTTATTCTGCGTTCGGTTTTCAAGGCCAGAAATGTTCCGCGCTCTCAAGGCTGATCGTTCTCGAAGAAAATTACGACCGCGTCATGGAGCGTTTACTCGGTGCCGCCGCCAGCGTGCGCGTCGGTAATCCGGAAGAACCGGGCATCATGGTCGGGCCAGTAATTGATGAAGCCGCTTACCGGCGCATTCTGGATTATATCGAGGTTGGCAAAAACGAGGCGACACTCGCCTATCAGTCAACGGACCTCCCGCCCCATGGTTATTTCATTCCGCCGACGATTTTCACCGGACTGAAACCAAACATGCAGATCGCTTGCGAAGAGATTTTCGGCCCAGTGCTAAGTGTGATCAAGGTGCGCGACCTTGACGAAGCAATCGAAGTCGCCAACGGCATTGATTATGCGTTGACGGGCGGCTTTTTCTCGCGCAGCCCTGCCAACATCGAGCGCATCAAGGCGCAGTTGGAAGCCGGCAATGTTTACATCAACCGCCCGTGCACCGGTGCAATCGTCGGCCGTCACCCGTTCGGCGGATTCAAGATGAGCGGCAGCGGCACTAAAGCGGGTGGCAAAGATTATTTGCTGAACTTCCTCATCCCGCGCGTCGTGACCGAAAACGTCGCCCGCCACGGGCTTGCTCCGGAAAAGACGCCCGAATACCGTGACGAATTTCTCTGGCCAAAGCACTAGCGCAGACATCTTATCCGCCAGTTGGGGACGGGCTCGTGCCGCGGCAAGCTTGGGGGGACCGTCGGGCGTCTCGCTTGCCGGAGCGCTTATTTGAGAAAGATTGCCGTCGACCAGATCGCAGATCTCTACTGATCCAGGGGGCGACCCCTACTCAGCAGTTTCACCACAGTGACCACCATATAGAGCACCGGCCATGCGGAGGTCAGGACAATTAATGCAAATACCGCCATCTCCCTGGCGCGTTCCCTTGCGGCTTCAATACGATATTCGCGCCCCAAATTGTAAAAATTCCTGAATCCGTATTTGTCCTCTCCGTCGTAAGGCGAAAAATAGCCGCCGCGCCATTGGCCAAAACCAGAATGGAAAAAGTAGTCGGTATGCGGAAATTGGCCTTTTCCGCCCGTGGAAGGACTCCTGGGTTTCATAACCAAAACCTCGCGTGCGAACCACAACTATGATACCACGTTCAAAAAAGGAATCAGCCTGAAAAATAGCCCCTCCTATGGCGGCGATTCAGCGAAACACTCAAGCAGCACAAATCGAAATGACATCTTATCGCGCTGGGAAGCTGTTGGTAAGGCTGCTGTTTGGCTGTGTCACGCGTGTTCACGTAATCCGGCCCGAAAATGCAAATCGGACCGGCGGATTTTTGCTGGCCGCCAATCACATCAGCCATTTCGATCCATTCATTATTTCGTTAGTGATTCGACGGAAAATCGACTGGTTGACGATGGCAGAATTTTTCCAGTCGTCGGTCGTGGGTTTTCTTTTGCGTGCGGTCGATGCGTTCCCGGTAGATCGAGATCGTGCGAATCGCACAACCATCCAGACTGCCATTGACCGCCTGAAAAAAGGACGCGTTGTTGGTCTCTTTCCCGAGGGCGGGATTCGCGACGGCGCGCGCTCGCTGCTCGAAGGCGCGCAGCTTCGGCCCGGCGCATCAACACTTGCGCACATCGCCGGCGTTCCAATTTTGCCGTGCGTTATCCTTGGCAGTGACCGTCTTTATTCAATAAAATCCCTGAAGCTTTCGGCATTGCGGCGCACCCCAGTCTGGATCGCGTTTGGAAATCCAATTTCACATTCTCCCAGTCTCGAAAAATCAGAGGCGAGAGAGAGAGTCGAATCTGAATTGGCGTCTTCATTCAAAAATCTCTACGGGGAACTCCAACAGACATTTCACCTGACGAGGGATGATCTGCCGCACTCGCCGCGAGAACGGATGAAGGGTAGGGTCGCACCGCCGGGCCGACGGGACTCCGCAGCGCGGCATTTCTCCCGTAAAGTTCAGATCCGCCGTGGCGAAACCAAAGGCAACGGATTTCACCGCTTCGCTGCGAGCGGAATCGATGCATTTCTATGCGCATCGATCAACTTCGTTCATACTCGCCACCGGCTAAATGGGAGCAGTCGCGACGAGATGGAGCGCTACGTGGAGGAATGCGAGCGGCTCAACGCCCAGCAGTATTACGCCTCGCCGCACGACAATAATCTTGTTGAAGCCCTGAAAAACGGTGGCGCAACCATCGAATGGCGCAGCCCGATCGAGACCCAATTCGCAGCGAACAATGTTGCGCGCGCAGATGTTTTTCCTTCAGAACGTGGTCGAAGCGCACCGACGGTTCTCATTTTGCATGCGCTAATGTCCGCGAGCCGGGTTGGCTACCGACGTTGCGCAGAGCGGTTCAACGAACTCGGCTGGAACGCATGCTTCATTCATCTGCCATACCATTATTCGCGTGTCCCGCGGGGCTATTGGAACGGCGAGCTTGCGATTACCTGCGATCTCATCCGCAACGCGGAAGGATTGCGGCAAAGCGTAACGGAGCTGCGGCAATTGATGAGCGCATTTCGCGAACGCGGCTCCGGCGAATTCGGCGTGCTCGCGACCAGCTACGGCGGATGGATCGGCGCGTTGCTTGCGATGGTCGAGCGCGACCTGCGTTTCGCTGCCTTGATGGCGCCGATCGTAAATATCGAGCACGCGATCTGGCAGAGCCCCGCAGCGCGGTCAATCCGCCGCGAACTGCGTAGTGCCAATATCGAGCCGTGTCTCGTCGCCCGACATTTCCATCTGAGCTCACCGATCCACAACGCACCGCTATGCGACGCGGCGCGAGTACTGTTTGTTGCGGGCGAGTTCGACTCGATTGCGCCACTCGAACAGATCGAGACGATCCAGCAAAAATGGCGTGGCTCTGAATTGCTACGCGTTCGCCAGGGCCATTTTGGTTACCGCATGTTGCGTGACACGATCGCTCGATTGAAAGACCGTGGAGATTTGTAATTTTCCTTGCTCTCATTAACACCGCGCTTCAGCGCGGTGCACCGATAAGCTGGGAATGAAAGCCGTTTAAGCGGCTTTTCGGAACGGTGCCTCGCGGAAGCACCTAGCTGAAGCCAGGTGTTAATGAGATGGCGGCTTAAGTCCAAGAAATTCCAGACTTGGTCCGAGATCGCGAAACGCGGCCTCTGCGAGAACATTGTGGCCTTCGATCGAAGCATGCCAGCCATCGATCGGGTGAAGCAGTTCAACGCGACTCAGGTCAGCTGTCGCCAAGGCATCCGAATATTGCAATAGAATATTGGGCTTGTCAGCGAGTTCGCCCTTCAAATCATCTACGATCGCGCGCAACTCCTCATTCACCATCCCTGCAAGCCGAATCAGATTAGCGCGGTATGCTGGCCGGAAGGATCTGAAATATTTGTAAGTGGTTGGCAAATGCGGATAGCGAGATGCACCGTTCGCTCGCAGGCGCTCTGCAATTTCACGCCCTCGGAAGTATGACCCGAAATTAACGAGTCCATACACGACGATTGCGATCCGTTGAGGCTGCATTCGGACCCCACCAATCAGCCGACGCATCTCTCGCGCGAAATTTTCTCGGAAACGCCGGCTGAGCTGTTGCAAACGGTTCTCCGGCTGCTCAAGCTCCGCGGGAACGCACCACCACGTCCAATCAACGTTGTTGTGTCCGATCGAGATGAGCGTCAAATCGGGGAAACGTTTCATCGTCAGCAAGTCGCCAATTTGCCCGGAGAAATTGCGTGTCCGAAGAATTCTTCGCCAAAAATTCTGCCCTTGCCCTTCATAATCGACTAGCGCGCCGATGCCTGCGCATTCAATTGCAACAAATGGAGTGAACTTTTCGAGTCTTTTCGAAACGCTCTGAATCCCCGCTGGCACGGGGTTAGTGTCGAGGAACCAGTTATTGCCGCGGCAAGTGCGGGCGCGCCAAAACGTGCCCCAAATCGATGAGACGTAGACTCCTGTGCAAACACTGTCGCCGATCAGGGCGACGTGCGGCAGCCGCGCGATCAACTCATTCCAGCTAATCTCCTGATTGCGGTAAGCCAGGTAATCAGAATGAAGTGGTGACGACGGTTTAGAGATCCGTCTCAGAACTTCCCCACCAATCACCCGAACAGGCCTCCTCATGAGTTCCGTCAGTTGGTCCCGAAAGCTCTCGGGGTTGTTGGAATTTGTCACTATCCATCTTTCAGTCCAACCAATCCATCGCTTCGAGCAAGCGACGGAACTCTGAGTTGTCCGTCGACAGAGCAGGCAACCATTCACCAATTGGCTCGCTCTTCCACCACGCTTTCTCGCCGATCGGAGCGAATCGATAACGATAGAGTCGCGCACGAATGTAGTGAGGCGGCGCGTTCGGAAAGGGATTGTTAGCAAGGAGCGAGAGCGTGCCCGCATCGTTATGCAGAAGTTTCCAAGCAAAATGCAATGTCCACGGATATTCCTCGGGTGAAGCCATCGCGGCGAACCAGATTTGCCAGTCAATCCGCGGTTGATACGGTGCGACGAACGGCGGCCGCCGATTTGGATCACCCGGCTTTGCTTTGAACTCGTATTCTTTCCACTTGGTGTCGCCCGCGATGACTGAATCCTCGGTGCCTTCGAAAATGATTTCGTGGCGCTCCCGTCCGACTGTACCGAACGCTCCGTAGGTATTTACAAGATCGAGCGGATCGTAGGAATAATTCATCAGCTGTCGTCCTGAAACGAGATTGAGCACCGGCGCGGCGCTCAGATAGACAATGAGAATCGACAGCGCTATCGCGATTGTGTTGTTGATGCGCGACGGCTCCGATTCCTGCGCTGCGCGTTCGGCACGTCTGACCAATACCTTCGGCAGAAAATGGCACAGGAATGTATCGTCAAAGCACGCCAGGAACGGAACGATCGTCAGATAATTGAGGAACGAAAGATTGCCGCTGATAATGAGAAAGATTTGAAACGTGACGAGCAAGACACCTGCGACATGACGCACGTGTCGCGGGCCGAATGAAAACCACGGCACAATCAGTTCGACGAAATGGTTCCACGCCGTCTCAAATTTGTGAAACCAATGTGGCGCGAAATGCAAATAACGGGTGATGGGGCTCGGGATCGGCTGTGTCTCGTAGTGATAGTAAAGACAGGTTAGATCGCGCCAGCACGGGTCACCGCGCAATTTGATCAGACCCGCGCCGATCATGATGCGAAACCCAAGCCATCGAAAGAGCCAGATAACGAGAATCGGCGGCCTGCATTTGGGGAACGCACGCCCATCGATCAACGGACAAAGAAAGATCGACAAAAAGCCGGTCTCGAGCAGTTGAATCTCCCAGCCATAACCGTACCAAATCTGCCCAACGTGAACGATTGACATGTACATCGCCCAGAGGAC
>Ga0209686_1000073_pt1 | contig 44681 bp, 44 predicted proteins | sample GraSoiAngelo_126_FD_185883 | JGI IMG/M metagenome (GOLD analysis project Ga0209686, IMG submission 185883) | Grasslands soil microbial communities from the Angelo Coastal Reserve, California, USA - 14_0927_09_20cm (SPAdes) (version 2) | ecosystem: Environmental > Terrestrial > Soil > Grasslands ...
GGAGAGCGGGCCCAGCAATGTGAGAGACAAAGCGACCAGCAGGCTGTTCGACACACGCACCATGTCTTTAGTTTCAGATAACACGGATCAGAGCTGCAAGCTCCAAATTACAGGCCATTCTTCTGTATTCTGTAGATGGGCGCGATAAATGCCTCAAGTCCCGAGAAACAGTGTTCTCGTAGACTTGAAATCCGTCGTGAAGGCTGGCCGGTCAAATGGACGGGAACCCCACTAATCGGGCGGTGAACCTAGTATGTTGCCAGTTTGTCGAGCGGGCGAAACCGGCCAACGTCGGAAGCATCACTCGTAACGGAGAGCCACGAGTGGATCGGTTTGTGCCGCGTGGCGAGCAGGCAGCAGGCACGCGGCTAGGCCGACGAGCAGGATAAGAGCAATCACGGCAGCGAATGTCGATGCATCCGTGGTTGAAACACCCGAGATTTCGCTAGCGAGAAAGCGCGTGAGTGCATAGCTCGCGAGAAGGCCGATGAGAATGCCACTCGCCACCAGACGGAGGCCGTTGAGAAGCACGAGCCGAAGAATATTCCTCTGTTGAGCTCCGAGCGCCATGCGAATCCCGAGTTCGTGAGTGCGCAGGGAGACGGTATAGACCATCACGCTAGAAATCCCGATTGTGACGAGCAGAAGACCAATGGTAGCGAAGGAGTCTAGGGTAACGAGTTCAAATTGGGGTCCACGGTAGAAAGCTCGCAGCGAGCCTTCGAGCGTTCCTGATGCTGAGATCCCAACATTTGGATCAATCTCCCGCACTTCCTGTCCGACGGTTCTCAAAAGTAGTGCTGGATCCAAGGCCGTCCTAGCCATCCTAGCCATGTAGGTCCGCCAGCTATATCCCTGAACGCTATAGGGGATGAAGGCTTGGGGAAGGGCTTCCCAAGCGGGGTTGTCAAAGTTCCGAGTCTTGTAGTCCCGTACGACCCCAATGATTTCGAAATAAGTGTCGTGCGGCGCATCCAGAAAGGTACGGTCGAGAACGTCCATCTTGACTTGTCGGCCGAGCGGGTCTTCGTTCGGAAAATAATGGCGAACAAAAGCCTGATTTACAACCATAACTTGGCGAGCAGCACTCACATCGTCTTCGGAGAACAATCTGCCGCGAATCAAAGGCACGCCGAGCATTTGGAAATAACCTTCGCTAACCGACTCAAGTGTGGTCTGCCAACGTTCAGTATGAGTCTTGCCGGGAATGATCGTGTCGCTCCATTCGTCTTGCAGCGGTGGTTCCTCAATCGATTCGGAAACGGAGATCACGCCAGGAAGATCACGAAGCCGGTCGAGGATTTGGCGAGTAAGCGCATTCTTCTTTTCTCGCGTGACGTCCACGTCGGTGTTATAGGCCTTGGGCAGAGAGAGACGAAAGTAGAGAACGTTTTGTGGATCGAATCCCAGGTCCACGTGCGTCAGCAGAAGAAAGCTGCGCATCACGAGGCCAGCGCCAATCAACAAGACGATAGAAAGAGCAACCTCGCCAATCACCAGAGAGGCCCGCAGTTTGCCATGACGAAAAGTAGTTCCAACGCCTTTGCCGCTGCCCGTGAGCCGCGGTTGCAAGTCGCCGCGCATCGTGTGGAGAGCCGGAGCAAGACCGCACAGGATCGTCGTCAGAAGCGTTATGCCCAGTGCTAACAAAAGAACTGGCGCATTCATGTGAATTAGGGTTTCCTCTGGGAGTGTTCCAGCAGGGATGAGCGCCACGACAATTTTTAAAGAGAAATACGCCAAGGCACAGCCAGTGATCGAGGCGACCGCTGCAAGCACGAAGCTCTCTGTAAACAATTGTTGGATCAGGCGAGCGCGGGAGGCACCCAGCGTGGAGCGCATGGCCATTTCCCTGTCTCGCGCGGTTGCACGAGCCAACAAAAGGTTCGCAACGTTACCACAGGCGATTAGTAGCAAAAGCAGGACTGCAGCGAGCAAGCCATATATTGTTTTCTTGAATCCCCCGATAAGACTGTCGAGTAGAGTTTGCGGCACAATCGCGAATTTTTCTGGGAGTGGAAATGGTCCGCCAGGATTTGCCTTCTGGTAGCGGTGCGCAATGGCATCAAGATCGGCTCCCGCGGCCTGCACGTTCACACCCGGCTTAAGGCGTCCCATAACTGAAGCGTCGCTCCGCCCGTCACTCATTGGCAGCCAGAAGTTGGCCCTAAACGCATTGAACCGCGAAGGCATGATTCCGACCAGGGTTGTGGGCTTGCCGTTGAGAATGAAGGTTTTGTTGAGAATGTTTGGATCGCCACCGAATTCCGATTGCCAGAAGTGGTAGTTCATCACGAACACTGGCGGAGCATCCGGGCGGCCATCATCTGGCGAGAAGGTGCGCCCGAGGAGCGGCGGAACGCCCAGGAAATCGAATGTGTTGGCCGTGACAGTTTCACCTCTCGGCCAGTAGCGGATGGATTTGCCGTTGTCGTACTCGAGGCGTATGCCGTTATACTTAAATCCGGCGTACTTGAAGCCCTAAAAGTGCAATAATAGGGCCATCCGATGCGGGTTTTGTGCATCTCCGGTGGTTCCGCGGTATACTAACCTTGGGTTCGCATGCCGTGAGAGTGTCAAAATCTCCACGAAACATTAAAATCGCCTGTCATCATGGGGGTCTGAGCCACTTTGGCGGAACCTACTTTTTCCATGAATTCCTTCGAGTGCTGCATATTCGACACTTCTTAGCTCAGCAGATTCGTTATCTCCGGCATAACCAGGACTATAGCGTTTCGCAAATGCTCTTGGCTTTGGTCTATCCGATCGTGCTCGGACTGGATCGCATCGAGACAGCGTCCCTGTTACGCGCTGACGGAGCGTTTCAGTATCTGACCGGCTTGCCGAGCTTTCCCGATCCACAAACCTTACGGCGATTCTTGCAAAACGCCCCTGCTCAGCTCCGGGAACAGTTACACCGCGCCAATGATCGACTGTTGCAAAGGTTCATTCACTTACCGGAGCACCGCTCACGTCTCATCTTCGATCTGGACAGCACAGTGGTCCAGTCATTTGGTCATCAGGAGGGCGCTGAGGTTGGCTACAATCCGCGCTATCGAGGCAAGCGATCCTATGATCCACTGCTCTGTGTGGAAGCGAATTCCTCGTTCCTCTGGGATGTGGAACTGCGGCGCGGCGATGCGGGCACCTGGGCAGGTAGCGAGGAACTGTTGGCCTGCTGTTTTCTCTCCACACCTTCTGACATCCGAGAACTCCGTGTGCGAGCCGATGCCGGCTTCGGCTATGGACCAGTCTTGGACATGCTGGAAGCGCGTTTAGCCCAGTATTCTGTGGTTGCGCGTATGACTCCGTCCATGAAGCGCGCGCTCAAAGGGTTGCGCTATGAACAGATGAATCCCAACTGGGAGATCGCGGAGTTTGAGCACCATGTCCACGGTTGGCCTCAGGCACGGCGTTGCATTGTCGCGCGGAAAAAGATCGAGGAGAGTGGTCCGGAGCCGACTTTGTTTACCTTGGAGCGTTACGCATATCGAGCTTGGCACACGAACCTGCCCCTGACAGCGGCCGGGGTTTGGCACTTCTACGATGGCCGTGCCGGAATGGAGCGACGCATCCGGGAAATTCGTGAGAGCTATGCGCTGACGAAGATTCCAACTCGCGCTTTTGCAGCCAATGCTCTGTATCTGGAAGTCATTCGGCTTGCCTACAACCTGGTCACAGCTTTTCAGCGGACCTGTCTTCCTACGGAATGGCAATGCTTTACGTTGAGTAAGCTCCGGAACAAACTCTTCTGGGTGCCGGGCGAACTTACGCGCCCGCAGAACCGACCTACTCTGCGGTTAGTCAATTCGCCCCTGATTACCGTGTGGGCAGAGAGGATTCTGCATCGAGCTCAAAAGTTGAAACCGCTGGAAGGCTAAAGCTACTTCTGTCAAGAATCATCGACTGCTGCAAACATTCCGGGCGAAAATCTCGCTTTCCCTGGCAAATCTGCGAAAAACGACGACCTCCACGCCGGATTTAAGTTATAGGCGATGGTTTCCTCAAACACGTGGTTTTGTTCACGAAAGGCGCGGGTTTCGTCCGGCAAGAAAAAATCGCGTCCTTTCCATCCACCAACATTTGCGAGATTTTGAATTCGAAATACGACGGAACGCTCGAAATTCTTGTAGGGAAGCGCATCGACAATAACACTGTAAATAACGCTGAACATGACCGTCGTCGTGCCGATGCCCAGAGCCAAGGTGAAGATGGCGACTAGGGAGAAACGACGATTCTTGCGGAGGTTGCGCAGGGCGTAGAGAAAGTCGCGGGCAAGACCATCCAGGTGGCTTTCCATACGAGCAAACTCTACACCGAACCGCCCGCAAATTGTAGGGACTAGCGGTAGCTACGCAGGCCGCCTTCTCATCCCATCTGTCCTTCAGGGCCTCCGGCCCGCGAAACTTTATGAAAATCCCTCAACGTTGTTAGGCAACGTCGAGGCTCTTGAAGCTAACTCCTTTTGAATTCAGCACGACTTGGTTTGCGATCCAGGTCTTTTCGACTCTGGTAAACAGCGTATACGTACAAGTGGATTCGGGCACGCGAAGCACGTCCGCGACGGTTGCTTTTTCCAATTGATGAAGAACATCCATTATTTCATTATTTCTCTTTCGCGACGCGTTAAACCGTAAGATCTGCGGATTCTTCTGTTCATAATAGGATCTCTGGATTCAGTGCAGGACTCGACTACTCGTGGACAAAGACACGCGATCACCAGCTACAAGCGTGAGTGATAAAACGTTAAGGTCGGCGGGGTCGAAGTACAGATCATAGTAGGAATCCAGAAAAAGCCGCTGGATCCTAAGAGACTTCAGGGCATCTGCCTGCGAGCGGGATAAAAGCTCTTAGGATCCAGCGGCTTTTTCTACAAATTTCGTTTTTCCATTCAACTCTACCTTAACCTGCGGAGTAAGTGTAACGAACCCTGGAAACCCGAAACAGATCGCTCCGTAGGTTGCGGCGGCATTTTTGCAATCCTCGTCAGGGTGGGCTCGAAGTTCCTGGTCCAGTTGATCCAACTGGCTGGTATAAGTTGCTCCAATGATGGCCGTCGAACGTGTGTGCTTTTCGGGTACGAAATATGTGTTGAAAAGTAGGCGAAAGTGACGTTCCGGTGGAATGGAACTCACGCCGAGGTCTGAGGTCCCTTCCTGTAACTGGTGAGTCAGAGATGCAGGCGTGTATCTGGCAGTCCCCTTTTGGTGGAATCGAATCTTGCCGTTACTAGCCAACTGCAGGTTGAAATACGCAGTACTGAGCCCGAGGAAAAGCTTCGCGCTGTGCTCTTCCTCCCCCACTTCGGCTGGCTGGAAATAGGCGCGCTCAATCTTTACGCGCATCCTGGGTGTGAGGTCCAGTCCGCTCCGATCTGCGAGGTAACCGTAATAATTGAATAGGCTATCCGTTGGCTTCATGGGGAGGCTACGCAGGATGAAATCTCGAATCGAGAGTTTAGTATCGGGAAAACATCCTGCTTCTCGCAGTTTGTCTAAGTCAGCCAGAATTGTGAACAGTGCTTCGATCCCGCTGTCGCCACCGGAGCCCAAGCGCCCTTCTAAGTCGCTGAGCCATGTCGCTGGGCTTGGCATTGTTATGTGGACAGAATTCGGTTCGTTCTTTTCTTGCTCGACACGGAAATGACCTCTCTCTGCGAAACAATGAAGACCCGGAGGCGCAGGGCTGCTCTTGAGCACTAGTTTAATTGACGCGTACTCATCCTTGCCCTCCGGAACAGGAGGCGTGAGAAGAACTGAATCACCGCTCACAGACTCAAGCCGAAACGGAACGGAGGCTGGAGCAATGGGCTGCCTTGCCGAGCAACTCACCAGCACGAAAACGGCAGTCAGGGCTGCGGAAATGACAGTCTTGCGGCAATTCAATGGCACCATAACGAGCATTGACGGGCGTGCCTACGTGGCCTCCCTTAATTCCAGGAGCAAGCCGGGACTGAAGAGACATCGCGCGATTATGCTGCGCGCAGGGCGTTCATAGGGTCGACTCGCGTTGCCCGTTCAGCCGGAATGAAGCTGGCCAGCAAGGCCACAATAAGAAACAGCAGCGCGATTCCTCCGAGCGTTGCCGGATCAGTGGCACTTATTTGAAACAGAAAGTCCTTCATCACTCGCGTCAGTGCGAATGCTCCGATGAGGCCGAGCACAACCCCCAAAAAAGTGAGCGCAAAGGCTTGGCCGAGCACGAGCCGCAGGATATCAGCCCGCTGCGCCCCCAATGACCGTCGGATACCCACTTCCTGTGTTCGTTTCGAGACGGAATAGGCTACGAGGCCAGATATCCCTACAATGGCCAACAAGAGCGCCAAACTCGCAAACGTGCCCACCAAAAGCATGGTCAAGCGTTGCTGCCCTATAGATTCGTCGATCACATCCTCCATCGTGTTGAGGTCTGAGACGGCTTCGTCGCGATCGACCGCCACCACTTGATTGCGAACGCCGCTCGCCAGGGTGAGCGGGTCGGTACGCGTCCGCACTGCCAAGTACGCTCGTTGAGGGGGATGGACCACGAAGGGAACATAAAATTCCGGCCGAGGCCCAGTCGTCAGGCCACTCTCGTGCACGTCGCCGACGATACCTACAATCTGTAACTCGCCAACAGCCTTATCCGCTCCCTCCCAAAGGTGGCGACCGATCGGATCCTGCGTGCGTGGGTAGTCCGGCCAGATGAGGCGCGCCAAGCTTTCATTCAGTATCACCACCGGAAGCGCGCCAGGCACATTATCCTGTTCGGTAAATTCGCGCCCATGCCGCAACGGAATGCCGAGAGTCTGGAAATAGCCCGGCGTAACGCTCTGAAGCTGTATATCTGTCAGTCCATAATCCTCGTCTGCGAGACGTACTCCGTCAACCTTCATTATGTTGGTATATATGGGCTTTTTCGTGGGCAGAGAAAGGGCTGCCGAGACGCCCTGCACGCCGGGAGTAACTGCCAAGCGCCCCACCAACTGCTGAAAGAGACCTTCCTTCTTTACGTCAGTGTCGTACCGTGCTCGGGGTAACGCGAGCCGGAAAGTCAGCAGATTGGATGGTCGAAATCCCGGATCGACGCTGTGCAGGCGAGAGAAGCTCCTGAGAAGAAGCACTGCGCCGATGAGCAACACGGTCGATAAAGCGATCTGACCTACGACAAGCAAACCCCGGCTGCCAAATAGTTTTGAGGCTGCACGGCTTACCCCAACGTTGTCGCGCAGTATGTCTGAGAGATCTGGCCGGGAAATCGAGAGCGAGGGCAGCAGCCCAAACAGAACGGCAGTCGCAACGGAAAGTCCCAATGTGAAGCCAAAGACAATGCCGTCCAGCCGAATCTCTGCAGCCCGCGGCAGATGGAGGGCTTCGACGCGTACGATCGAATGCAAACTCCACCTCGCCAACAAGAGACCACCGACTCCACCAGCGGCGGCAAGTATCAGGCTTTCTGTTAGCAGCTGGCCGAGCAGCCGACCACGGGTCGCCCCTATGGCCGCCCGCACGGCAAACTCGCGGGCGCGAGTAGTGGCTCGCGCAAGCGAAAGACTCGCAACATTGGCACAAGCGATCAGAAGCAAGAACCCCACTGCGCTGAACAGCATCCACAGCATCGGGCGGACATTACCGACCAATTGATCTCTCAACGGAACCACGCCCATGGTCACACGCGGGTCGGCATCGTTGGGATTGGGGTGAGCGATGGCATAGCGCCGCTGCAACACATTCATCTCAGCACGCGCTTGCTCCAAAGTGACTTGCGCCTTCAATCGAGCGAATCCTTTCAGGAGTCCTACTGTGCGCCAAGCCCCAGATGGAAGGGCGGACCATTCGGAAGGCCGAGTCACCCACATATCCACGTCAGCAACTGGAAAAGCAAAACCGGCTGGCAGAACGCCGATGATTGTATACGGGACCGCATCAATCGTGGCCGGCTTACCCACGACTTGAGGATCACAATTGAACCGTCGTCTCCATAACTCGCTGCTGATCATCACCACCGGTTCTCCACCGCGCTTGTCCTCTTCTGGAAGGAAGCTACGGCCAAGCATCGGATCCGTACCTAGAATGGTCAGGAAATTGGCAGAGACTCGCGCTACATTTACAACCTCTGGCTCACCGGCGCCAGAAAGCGTGAAATTCTCCAGCGGTCCGAATGCCCCGAGTTCACTGAAGGATTGAGCTGACGCCCGCATCTCATCAAATCGCACCTCGTTGAACGCTTGATCTGTGACATTGCGGTGGGGAACTGTGAGGACGAGACGCACCAGCCGTCCCGGATCAGGATATTCCAGCGGCTTCAGGAGCACCGTACGGATCACGGTAAATATTGCTGTGTTCACACCGATTCCGAGGGCTAGCGTCAGGATAGCTACGGCGGTAAATCCTGGACTCTTGCGCAGCATCCGGAAGCCAAAGCGCGCATCGTGAAGGACAGTGTCCATGAACCATCCAGGCGCTTGTTCGCGACATGCTTCGAGTGTTTGATCAACTCCTCCGAATGCGATTGCCGCGTTTCTGCGCGCTTGATCAGGCGGCATGCCAGCGGCTATGTTCGTTTCGATCAGATGTTCGAGGTGAGAACGCAGTTCCTCATCTACTTCCTGAGGAGCCTTCCGCGTGACCAGAAAGCGGAGACGTGCTAGAAATTCTGTGAGCATTCGTCTTCTGCTAGACTCGCTGTAGAACGAGGGCTATTGCGTTTGTCAGACGATCCCACTCGTCCATTTCAGTCTGTAACTGCTTCTTGCCCGTCTGAGTGAGCGAATAGAATTTCGCACGTCGATTGTTCTCAGAAACACCCCACTCGGCCTTAATCCAACCTTTGTATTCCAATCTGTGGAGTGCAGGATATAAAGACCCCTGTCCAATTTGCAGCGCATCTTTCGACACCTGTTGAATACGTTCAGCGATTCCCCACCCGTGCATGGGAGCAAGCGCCAGCGACTTCAAGATCAGCAAGTCGAGCGTCCCTTGCAGAAGATCGGTAGATTGCTTCATCTCTCCCCTCGGGATTCGACAAGAGAGTGCCATCGGTTCCTGTCGAGTGTCAAGGGGTATCCTAGGTATCCCAGTGTGGATTTGGCACAGAATGCGCGACGCCCTCTCCGCCAATCGGCCGATTGAGTCTTCGGTAAGGACACCGAGTGACTTGTCAACTTCTCGCCCGCATGATAAACCCAGCGCCCGCTACGCTTAGATCAAATGGCGACTACGATGCTGTCACCAGCAAATTGCCGGAGACTATGCGCAGACCGCCTGAACCTTCACCTGCCGACCTGAGAAGCTTTGCAGGCTATCGTGATTGGCAATTGCGCACCCAAGGCATCGCGTTCCCAGAAGCAGAACTGCGCAGCGAGTTTTCGCGAAAGCCCGATGGAAGTGTCGGGGATTACGCAATACCTGGGTTTGTACCAGAAGCCATTATGGCGGGGCGACCACAAGCATGATTACTCCCAGATTCGCGTTCCTGTGCTTGCGTTCCTGTGCTTGCGTTCGTGGGATATCCAGAACTTCCCCAAGACCAGATACGGAAAAACAATATGAGCGCCCCCCCGGAGCGGATAATTATCGAGGCGGTTTTTGGCACCTATGTCGGCATGACTAAAAATCGGATAAAAAGAATCAATAGCGCCGTCGGAGGCGCACGGGTGGTCGAGCTGTGGGGCGCGAGCCACTTGGTTTTTCTATCGAACGAGACCGACGTGGTGCGCGGACTGCACGCGTTTTCAAGAGATTTGAAGTAATTGCGTCGGGACGTACGACCAAGAGCCTGGGAAACAGCGTTCCCGTCCACATGGAATCCGCCCACATGGAATCCGCCGCGAAAGGGAGCCTGGTCAAATGGACGGGAACGCCACAAATCGGGGACTTGCGAAAAAACATGATACAGTCGCCTTTTGATGCACGACCACATCGGACTACAGAGGCACGGAAGTGAACTCGTTGAAATGTTTCCTGCCGGTTGGTCTTAGCTTTTTCTAATCGCAAGCTCAATACTTGCGCAGAAGGAAGCGTTCGTCCCTTCCAGCGATCTCTCATTCAAGATTTCTACCGTGCAGACAAGTTGGAAAGCTGGCGAGTCAATCACAGTGAAATACAGTGTGAAAAACATCAGCAATGCGCCATTGTTCGTGCCGCGAGAGTGGGAGGCGACTTGCCCAGCGGCTCCTCACCTGTGGGCATGGTTTGAGGACAGCTCCGGGAAACGTTTTGTGCCAGGCTATGGGGGTTCCTGCGGTGGTGGTGGTCCAAAAACAGTCAGGGAGCGCATGAGCAAGGAAGCGGTGTTGCTCAAACCCGGTGAACACCTTGACGGGACGTTTCTTTTGGATACTAAGCTCTTCGGTGGTTTGAAACCCGGAGTATACAGGGTTGAGGCGGCATTGACCGGTTGGGTTGTCGGCGCCTTATGCGGTAGAATCGCGGTGGCTGGGCAGCGGGGTCAACAATGAGTCTGCAGCTATCGCTCGCTGCCGTTCTCCTGTGCGTCCTATCGCTGCAGGACGCTTCGGGCGCGCCTGAGTTCCCGCTCCCAAATTCCCAGAGCACTGAAACACAAAGCCCCTCATCCGCCAGCCGGAGTATCCATATGTCAGATCGTGAAAGAGCTGAGCTTCGCGGCCCGGTCAAGATGTGCGTCTACGAAAGCACTATGCCCGACAGCAAAAAACTCTTGACTAAGATGGAATACAGTCTGGACGGAAAGCTTTTTACAACTCGCACCGTCCAACCGGACGGCACAGAGTGGGTCACCTCGCAGACTTATGACGCCGAGGGCCGCTTGGTCAAAACCGCCTCGGGCAAGCTGGGCGAGCCCGGCACTGAGTCGGTCTATGCCTACGATGATGCAGGAAGGCTCCTATCCATCACAGATAGCCCTGAAAAGGGCAATCGGACTGACTTCCGCTACGACGAGCAGGGCCGCAAGACAACGGTCCAAACCTTCGACCCGAAAACCCTCCAGAGTAGACAAAACTCCATGTTCGGCGGTTCTCCTTGGGACGCTGCTCAGGCGAGCTTTGGTGTCCCCGCCGGTGGCAACGTTACTACAATCTATGGGGAGAGCGACAAGCCAACCGAGGCACAAGTCCACGACGCTGAAGGACGCATTGTCAGCCGGATGGTTCGCACCTACGACGCGAATGGCCGAATTATGGAAGAAAACCAAATCCAAGAAAATCCCGCGCTCCTGATGGTTGATAAGTTTTCCGCCGAACAGAGGATAGAACTCGATGACAAACAGCTTGAAGCGATGAATAAGGCAATGAAGTCGATGCTGAGCGGAAGAAGTGGCACGGGGAAAACGTACACCTACGATGCCCAAGGACGTGTGAAGGAAGTGCGGGACCGCAACTTTGCCCTCGATACGGTTACGACAACCAGCTACAACGAACACGGCGATAAAAGTGAAGAACGGATAACCCTCACCGACAACACGGCCTTCCCGGTCGGTGTGGCATACTCCATGGACGAACACGGGACGCTCATTCCCGAGACAGTTTCCAACATACCGTCACTTCCGAAACCACCGAAGCTGGACATCATTGAGTATCGTTATGAATACGACCAATACGGCAACTGGACCGAACAAACTGTGGTCCACCGCTCTGAATCAAACGAATATTCCACTGTGCGCAACCGCACGCTTACGTACTACTGATTCCGTCTGGTGGTGCTTGTGGTTCTGGGCGAGGCTAAGTCCTGGTAAACAGCGTTTTCGATTTTTCCGCCTCCGGACAGGCTCTGCACTCATGGAGCATTGTATGCTGACGAGGGCGGGTGTACGTTATCGGTCGGGCCGAGAAGTCAAATTGGAAATCCCGGCTTCATTTTTCCGACGGCCGGTCAGCAGGGTCTGGTCATGTTGACTTTCGCATAAAGGAGGGCCAAACGGTATGTCGCTGAGGGGCAAGTACGCCTTGATCACGGGATCTTCTCGGGGGATTGGCAGGGCCATAGCACTGAAGTTGGCAGAATGCGGCGCGAAGATTGGCGTTCACTACTATAAGAACATTGACGCCGCGAATGACACGCTCGCAAAAGTACGGGAGCGCCGCTCTGACGGGTTCATTGTTCAAGCGGATGTAAACCGGACCGATGACATTCGGGGAATGATGGATCATGTGAAGAGTGAATTCGGGAAACTCGATATCTTCGTCAGTAACGCCCGGCCAGAAATTCCCGAGTTCTACAAGCCGCCCATGGAGATTCGAGTCGAGCAGTGGCAGCAAGCCATCAATTCGCAGGCAACTGCTTTTTTGTTAGGGGCCCAATTGGCGGCTCCCTTGATGGGAAGAGGTGGCCGAATCATCGCCATCACTCATTCACCTGGGGCGCGGTCGGGGAGTTGGCAACCCTGGGTGGGGATGGGATCGGCAAAAGCCGCCATGGAGTCTCTGGTGCGCTACTTCGCCGTCGCCCTTGCCAGGCGTGGTATCACCGTGAACTCACTCAGCCCTGGCGTCATCTTCGGTGCAGCTAACCTGGTCGATGGCGGTGTATTGGTTGGTCTCCCACCTGAGGTGCAGCAAGCGATTAAATCCTGGCATGAAATCGGATGGTGTCCCTCGCGGCGAACTGGGACCCCGCAGGACGTCGCGAATGCAACGATGCTCATCTGCATGGAGGAATCGAGTTGGATGACCGGCCAGATCTTCTACGTGGATGGAGGCGCTTCGATTATGGACACCGTATTCCCGTTGGAAATACAGGGAGCCGCATGAATACCCGGCGCGCGTGTGCAGGAAGGCCCCGAAATTAAAGGCATGGCACCAGGCAAAATGATTTATGAAGGGCCTCCAAGAAAATGAGTCCGACGGACTTGTGCTCCTGGGGCCACTCGTCATGTAGTGGGGTACGCGTAGAAGGACCTCCTTTGCCGCCGACTGACTTCACCTCTCGTGATTTTGCCCGTATCAAGGCGCACTCTGAAATGATTCACTCGGACGTATAACAGCGATTGTGGACAGGTGAAATTGCTGGGCAAAGGCGTTATCGGGCTAGCGGAGCCTTCTTGGTCCTCAGATACCAGGCGCCTAGCCCGAATATCATGACGGCAGTCCACGGTCTAAGATGGTCCACAAAATAACCGGCAAAACTGCGCCATCCATAGTCACTTGGACGAGGAACTCGCTCCCAATACCAGACGCTTTCGTACAACGCTCGCACTGGCCCAGAATGTGGGCTGCACCACCAGTAACCAAGCGAAGTGAGAGCCTCCATGCAGAAAGCCAAGGCTGCCAGCGCAACGAAATGGAGGAAACGCTTGCGAGTCTTCTCGGTGGACTGAAGCATCTGGAATTTGGCTTCAAAGGTAGAAACAAAAACAAGGCCCAGACCTATCAGAGGCAGCCAATACAGCATGCGGCCCAGCTCGTAGTTGCCAACACCAATGTCAGTGTCGGTGGGCAAGGTCAACAACCGCCAAAGCGATGCCAACATTTCCGCCGCAAGAGCCAGCACGAAGAGCTTTTTCGTCAGCGCCTTGTTCACGACAAAATTGTTCTGTTCGGCATGCTAGTCCACAAGCCGACTCCGCTCGCAACATATCGTTTTCACGGAAGTCGAGCAAGTCTTGGTAAACGCGCTAATCGTCGAAGTGGAATCCAGCTGGAAAGCGGACTGGGAACTTGTCCGGTTTCGCGAACTTACCAGGCTTTGCTCGCTGCCACCGTTCAGAAGTGAAGTTTACCGAATGAAGAAAGTTTGTTGTTGCGGCTGATGCAAAAGCGCCTCCGCGATGGACACTAGAACATTCGCTTCCGAAAACGGCGAAGCCTCTGCGGTCGCCCAGGAAAGCCCCAGTTGTGCGTGTCCTTTCTCCGCCGCACAGAAGGCGATGTCCACAAGCGCAGCGGTGCGTTGTGGCCCATTGGCGATTTCTTCCACGGCGGCGTGGGCGCCTTCCCAATCCTTAGCTGCCGCTCGCGCGTGAGCCTTCGACGCCAACAACATCCCGCGCAGGTTCTCGTCCTGGACCGTGTCTGCCACCTCCAGTCCGATATGGATTGCTTCTTCCGCTTCGCCGGTTTTGCCGCTCGCCAACATCAGCTGTGATGTTCCCATAGCCGCTTGGGCACGTTGGTAGAGCGGCTTAACGCTGCGCAACGAATCGATCGCTGCCCGAGCTTGCTCCCCTGTGAGAGTTGGTTGCTGGTTTTGGACGAGTTGCCGCCAATGGATTGGTGTGGTCTCTAACCTGGAATCCGCCGCGCTTCCTTCATCGCTTGACGAATCTTCCTCGTTTTGTTCCTCGTTCCCTGCTGACCCAGTGGAAGGAACTAGCCTTTCGCGAAATTCGGCGATCTCGTTTTGCAGAACCCTCGGCCGTCCCTCGTCTTCGTCTTGCAGATAGCGAGTCGTCTCGAACCTGCAAGCCTGGTCCGCTTCCGGTATTCCAGCTTCTGCCAATCGCAAAGTCTTCACGGCTTCGGCCGATTCGCCGATGCTTTCCTGCTCCTTTGCGATCTGGGCCAGCACGCCCAACGCGCAATCGGGCGTTACCTCGTTCGAGTTTATCAGGCTCGCCGCGGCCGCTGCGGCACGCCGCAAGAGTTGCGACGCCTCACTACGTTTTCCTGCGTGCTTTTGTTCCTTGGCCACTTCCACTAATGCTTGCACAGACTCGACTCGTCCGGCTGCAATGAGCGCCGCCGTTCGCATCGCCCCGTCCAAGTCGTATGACTTTGCTTGGGCCTGGACTATCAGCAGATAAGCCGCTGCATTGTCCGTCGCAGTTTCCAGCGCGGCCGCGATGTCCCCGCTGCGAAGCTGCGCGGAAACGATCTCCAGTTGAATTGCGTCACGTCCGTTCGCGGGCAGCAGTGTGAGGACATCCTGTGCTCCGGCTGCATCGCCTGCGGCAGCCAGCACTGGAGCGATGCGCGCGAGGAGTTGGCGCGCCTCATCCTTGCGACGCAGGGGAAACACTGCACCGCGAGCCTCAGTCAGCGCGGCGAGTGCTTGTGCCTTCTCCTTTGGGGAGGATGAACGGGCGGGAGGCGCGGAGTCCTGTGCAGAGGCATTCATCATGGCGACGAGGAGAGAAATCAGGACTACGCGGTGGCGGCGACACATGTGTCCTCCCGCGACTATGTACGGTTACCAGTTCACTTTGTTGGACACCGCAAAGGCGAGGACAGTTCCCCTCAACACATGCGGTGTCGGAGAGTAGAGATGCAATGCACCACACAGAGGTTGACTGGCCGCTGAGAACAATGTTGTTGGGAACGGACCATCTAGCCTGCGACCTTCATGGTGCTCTTTCCGAACCAGATGTCCGGTTACGCGACTAATCGGGACTTTGACTAACTTGCTGCCCTATACCGGACTGAGATAGTGGGTTCTGCTCCAAAACGCTTTCCATTGGTACAAATGCATGGAAGTTGGCATCGAATTTCAATTGATTTGGCGCGATAACGACGTATTAAATCTGCGCGTTTTGGCTTGGAACGGCGACTTTGGAGGTGTCGCTGAGATTTACGAAGGGGTCGGCGACTTACACGTTGCTGCTTCCAATCTTCGTGGGTTTCCCAACAATCCCAGCGACCGACGCGAAATCGTCTTCGGGAATTTCGACAGAAAGTGCGCCGCCGATGGTGTGAGCATGAGGTTTCATTGTGTGGACGGTGCAGGACACGCTTATGTTGAAGCCAGCGTCGACTCAAACTATCAGAGAGGTGGCACAATTTAAACCGTGGTCCTTGCGATGCCTGTCGAAGCGGCGGCAGTCGATACATTTGTCCGCGAACTGGAACGGCTGGAATCAGAGCGTTCAGGGACTGCTCTTTTGAGAGGGAAAATAGTCAGTTAGCGGTTCCGCAAAAAATGAAACCAGACTTCGCCCAATACGGATTCTGCCACCAAGAGAATCTAATCATGGCCTACATCGGCGGCTCCCAAGCTCGTGGTGCAAAGCTTGGCGAGACCGATGACACTGACTGGTATGGACTCTATGTTCCGCCGCCCAATAAGGTTCTCGGGCTTGAACGTGAGGAGCATTTCGTCTTCACCACTGGCGGCAAACTCGGTGGCAATGGGCCATCCGATGTGGATGTTTGCCTTTACACATTGATGAAGTGGGCCGGGCTCGCGGCCAAGGGAAATCCTTCAGCTTTGCATTTTTTGTTTGCCCCCCTTGAGTTCACGACGGATACGTGGGAGCGGGTAGCGGCTCGGCCTGAATGAACTCTTCCTTGCAAAGGGCCACGTGAAGCCGTTTCTCGGATTCGCAGACGACCAGATGAAGCGATTGCTCGGTCAAAAAGGGCAGAAAAACGTTCACCGTGCTGAACTCGAAGAATTGCACGGGTACGACACCAAATATGCGATGCACGTCATCCGGCTCTATGGAGAAGCTAAAGAGTTGATGGAGAACGGACGCATCACTCTACCCAGACCAAACAGGGACGAACTGATAGGAATTCGCAAGGGTAAGTATTCCCCTGACCAAAATTCAAGAACTCGGTCGGCAATTGGAAATAGAAGCCCTAGCTGCTCAGACAAGTTCTCCACTTCCGGACAGGGTGGACCGAGAGGCAATCAGCAATTTGCTGACAGACGTTCAGCTTCAACTTTGGAACGAGCCTTCACCAGGTCCTGATTAACGTTAGCAAACCGTCCATGTGGGTATTGGGCCGAACTTTTCCGGTTAGGCGACGCGAACCAGGACTATTGCGAGTTGATTCAGACTACATGGCTATGGGTGATAAGCCATCCAAACCACCAGCAGGGCCACAACGACGATACCGATTGCTGTACCAATGAGTCGGAGTTTACCGTGATTATTCTTGCTCAAGCGGGTCGCCTCTGTCGCCGCGTGATTCTCCATCTTTTTTGAAAACTCATTGGTCAATTGGGCAAGGCGATTCATGCGAATGCAGTCGGTCTCATCAGTAATACTTTCCTACGCAACGTATCAGCTTTTTGTCCTTCTGGTCCGGCAAGTTCCGGATTTTGGTCCAATATTCTTCTCGGACGTCCTCATCGATTTCAATCGTTCCGGAATAGAGTCTGTCGCCGCCCCGCCTCTTACAACCAGAAATCCAATATTGCACCCTCGTTTCCGAATCGGCGTAGTTTGCTTTGAAACCGCTTCCAGAAAGCGTATGAAAGCGGCGTCCCTGGTAGTACAGCGATTTACCGGACTTGGAAAAAGTAACCCGCCCGATTCGGGCCGGTCCACTAATTTCGTGGCCCTTGCATTCGATGTACATGATTCGGCTCTTCATGGTTTCTATCCGATTCAAGTATATATTTATTTCGAAGCCTCCGCGTCAAACACGCGACGGCCTGGTAAAACGCGCAAAACGAAAAAGTTGGTACTAGCAAGAATGTCGGCACAGATGCTTCTACCGACCTTCCGTTATCAGTCCGTTTTCACTAAACAAGAGGTTCTTCATGTGCTGCTTCTTGTGATGCCAGAGTTTCAATAGCATCCAGAGCACTCGATGGTTTATTGGTCGGGCTGCAGGACTCGATGACTTCTCTCTCGCGGACAACTTCAAATCTCCGTCTTTCGGCCAAATCCCTTGCGGTATTTCTTCCCCCGACTTCGGGAACCAAACATAGCAATAAGTCGATTGATTCATTCTGCAGACCGTACCCATGAGTAGGCCTCTCCCCTGTGTCATGCCTTCGTCGTACATCCGACGAATCCTCCTTTCATTGTCAGCAGGAATGGGCACTCGAACGTAGAGAAATCGCTTCCCGGTGAGCAGGATGTCTTCCGGCATTACCCACACAATATTTTCAGAGTAGTTGTTCGCCCTGAGGAAGGCACGGAAACGCGCCACAGCAGCATCGAAGCCCGGAGATTTAGTGGAGGCCATTTTTCTGTTCGGCGAAATCTTAGCATCGCTTGGCGCCAACGTCCCGAAACGCCGAAACCGTCCATATGGATTCAGACGCAAAACCTGACCGGGCAGTTGACCGATTTGCGTTTGAAATTTACCCAACCTTATGCAGCCGTGTCTGCCAGTCGAAGATAGTTCCGAAAAGGGCCGGCGGATCCCGATCGACGCCAAACTCGTCAATGTGAATCAGGCGAAACGAGCCAGATGTCCGGACGCGGGAAGTTGCTGTAATGTCGCTTTCAGGCGATTCCGGGAGGATCACGGGTAACGCTCGCATATTGGATTGTGGAACGGTTGCGGCGCGAACCCGCTGCCTCGCGAAGGTGTGTCTGATCTGAGACCCAACTCCACCAATCAAGATTGAGAGGACATCTTTGTTAAACAGAACGGGACAGCAGGGCAACGTGTACCAGGCTCGTCAGCACGGGAAGTGGAATCCACGCTCGTCGGCGTACGGCCGCTTTTGGATTGACGTCCCCAGTGGGGAGAGGAAGCGTAGAACGGTTTCGCTCGGCCTATGTGCGACACAATGGGTAGCGCGCCTGCGATTGCGTGAATACATCGAGCGAGCAGGTGTCTGTTCCAAGCACAGGTTTCACCAGATCCCAGTTCCCGGTACTACATTTCGGCAGCAGGCCGAATGGTGGATGGAGTCACTCTCTACCCGTAGACGGAGGCCGCTCAAAACCCGCCACCGTCTATGGATGGCAGCATTGCCTCGACCGATGGATTCTCCCGAACCTTGGCAACATGCTGCTGTCGGAGGTGAGGAACCGTGCCTTGCGCCAATTCGTTGAGATCCTGACAGCAGCAAGGCTCGCACCCAAAACAATCGTCAACGTGGTTACTGTAGTGAAGTTCGTTGTCGCTTCAGCGGTCGACGAGGAGGGCGATCAAATCCATCCCCGAGTTTGGAACTACGAATTCATTCAACTGCCCTTGGTCGTCAAGGAGAAGCAGAATCGTCCCACGATCACGGAAGCAGAAATATCCGCCATGCTAACCACCCTGAAGGGACGCGATGCCGTCTTGGTCGCGCTGGTGGCCGGAACAGGTCTACGAATTGGTGAGGCTCTGGCCATCCGCACGGATGATTTTGATCCGCTGTGCCGCTCGCTACAGTGCGGAGAAGCGTGTGGCGGAGACGCGAGCAAGCGCCGAAAACCTTAAACGCGATTCGCCCAGTGGATATTCCGGAGTCATTGGCACAAGTTCTATGCGGCTACATAAAAGGAAGAAAGGGGCACCGGTCGCGGCATCCCTGGTTGCTTCCCGTACCCTTTTAGGGTACGCTTGACCCCGGAATGGGTACAATCAGCATTCTATCCGAAACCCTCTTTGGCCGTACTCGAGGCGCGGTGCTTTCCATTTTATATGGCCACGTGGGTAAAGGCTTCTATCTGCGGCAACTTGCCCGCCTTACCAATATTGCCCTCGGGCCGGTGCAGCGTGAGATACGGCAACTGGTCGAAGCTGGCCTTGTCAGTAAGAAAACCATTGGGACGCAGACTCTCTACAGCGCCAACCTAGATAGCCCAGTCTTCCGGGAGATCAAGGGCCTGGTTACGAAAACAGTCGGCATGCACGACGTTGTAGCGGAGGCGCTCAGTTCGCTGCGAGACGAGATCAATCTCGCCTTTGTCTATGGCTCCGTAGCCCGTTCCAGCGAGATGGTTGTCGGCAACGTGGACTTCGACGCCATCGTAGAAAAACTCCGCGACGCGGAGAAAACCTTGAACCGGGAAATCAATCCAACCGTATACTCTATTCGGGAGTTCAGCAAGAAGTTGCGAGGCAATTTCCTCAAGACGGTCTTGGCGGAAAAGAAGCTCTTCATCATCGGGGATGAGGATGACCTTAGAGACCTGGGTCAAAAACACCTGGCTTGAAAAGCGCGGCTCGGATCGCGAGGAAATCGGCCGCCTGCTCGCACTCGCGGATGGGCGTCTTGAAGACTATCGGCGCGCCACTGCGGGGAAGCTCTCTGCCGATGTTCAGTTGGGTTTGGCTTACGACGTGATTCGAATCTCCGCTACGGCGGCCCTGCGCGCCGCGGGATACCGAGTGGTACGAGGGGGCGGCGAACATTACCGAACCATCGAGGCTCTCGAGTTTTCGATCGATCCGCAGAAGAGACTCATGCCGACGCTCGATAAGCTGCGTAAAAAGCGGAACACCGGATCGTATGATGATTTCGGGTTAGTCTCGCAAGGCGAAGCCGACAGCTGCGGCAAGATGGCCGTCCGTGTTCGAAAAGAGGTCGAAGACTGGATTCGCAAGAACCATGCCGACAAAATCGGCTAGCCTGGATTCCCGTGCGCCGTGAAAGGCGCCGGTCCACAGCGGGGGTATACCCGCCCGGGAACTGGTTCGCTCCACCCGGTAGCAATCTGAGCAGTAGTGGAGGCAACGAAACTGCTGAAGCCTCAGGTGCAGAGGGTCGCATAGGCGACTTGGCGAGCGTGCAGGCCGTAACGTGAGTGAACGCTGAGCAGGCCCCGAAACCAGCAATGCAGGAGCCGACCCGCCGGGAAATGAGGGAAGGCCGAAGAGGATGGGATCGTACGAGCGAATAAGTTCTATCCGACCTGCCGGGGTATTAGCGACGGCATGCAAGCAATGGGGACCATGCGCAACACGGGAAGTCCCAGCGGTGATCGCGGTGTGGATCAACTGGCAGCTCGCGAGAGACAGGCCGGGCCGTGTGGGATGGCGGAGAGGCTCGTAGTACCGCTGAAACCGGGTAACTCCGGTGGAGGGAAGGAGCCTCAGTTGAAAGGAAACGCAAGAAGCGACAAAGGACCGAGGGATTGGCGATGAGCCTAACAACTCCACCTAGCGTTCAGAAGTTGCAGAAGGCGTTGCACGACAAAGCGAAGGGATCGCCCAACTTTCGTTTCTATGCCCTGTACGACAAGGTGTACCGAGAAGACGTGATGGCTTTTGCCTACGAATGTTGCAAAGCGAACCGCGGAGCAGCAGGCGTAGACGGCCAAACGTTCGAGGACATCGAAGAGTACGGGGTGAAGAAGTGGTTGGACGAACTGACGCAAGAGCTGAAAAGTAGAACGTATCGACCGCAGCCCGTACGGCGGGTGTATATACCCAAGCCAGACGGGAAACAGAGACCGTTAGGGGTGCCCGCTAGAAGGGCAATGGTCAAAGACGGAACGGGGAACACCGCAAGGTTCGGTGGCATCACCGTTGCTTGCGAATATTTACCTGCATTACGCCTTTGATCTATGGGTTCAGCACTGGCGGCGACACCGGGCGACAGGAGAGATGATCGTCGTCCGTTACGCCGACGATGCTGTGCTGGGATTTCAGCACCGCGCCGACGCGGAGCAGTTCCTCCGAGACTGGAAGGAACGACTCGGCCGGTTCGGTCTAGAGCTGCACCCGGACAAGACGCGATTGATCGAGTTCGGGCGCTACGCAGTCGCAAACCGAAAAGAGCGTGGAGAAGGAAAGCCGGAGACGTTCAACTTCCTGGGTTTCACCCACATTTGTGGGCAAACGTGGAAGAGCGGCAAATTCCTCGTTCTACGCAAAACCATCCACCAACGGCTCTCTGCCAAAGTGAGAGCGCTGAAGGAGGAGCTTCGAAGGCGCAAACATCTGTCCGTGGCGGAGCTCGGGAAATGGTTGAGGTCCGTGGTACAGGGATACTTCAACTATCATGCAGTCCCCGGGAATCTGGCCAGCCTCCGAAGTTTTCGGTTACAGGTGATCCGGCGCTGGATGCGCGCGCTACGGCGACGCAGTCAAAAGAGTCGGATGACGTGGCCAAGACTCGTGGCGATCGCAGAGCGCTGGCTCTCCAAACCCAGCATCCTTCATCCTTATCCCAATTTGCGCTTTGACGCCAAGCATCCTCGGTAAGAGCCGCATGCAGCAATCCTGCACGTGCGGATCCGCGCGGGGGTTGTGTCAAGACGACGCGAAAGCGTCCTGCTGTACGAAAGATGAAGGTAGGCCCTTCGAAGCCGCCCTGTAGGGGGAGGCTTCAAACTGCCATAAGCTGCTTCGGTCAAAAGCCGCGGTGGTGAACGTTATGGTTAAAAAGGCGTGACAGTCCGATCATGTCAAGTAGGAATAAGAGAGATGAGTGCCAACTAACCTCTGATGAAGCATCGAAAGGATCTACGACGACACCAAAACCGGAAAAACCGGAGTTTCCCCCGTGCTCTGGGAGCAGCATGGCAGGCGCCTACGTACTGGCCATGTGGTGTCCGGTGTTCAGGAGGCATGACTCTTATTCGGGCTTTCGTACGGAACTTGAGAACCTGTTCGGTGATGCTAAGGGAAAAGGCACAAGCGGAGGACCCGCGAGGCTGAATGTACCGATGCGCCGACCAGGCTCGGACTGCTCCATAGTAGTGATGAAACGGAGTAATGTCCGTGGAGCGAAGGGAGCAGGTCACCCAAGCCGGGATCGAGTCAACTGGAAACAGGAAGAACTCACCGTCCTGGCGGAAGGCGGTAGCTTTCACTGGGTGGCACGAGCCGTGTGACCGGAGACGGTCAAGCACGGATCTGTGAGGGCCTCGGGGTGAAATTCCCCGGGGCTACTCGGCGCGTCAGGTCAACTGGCGTCCCTACCGCGACCCCTGAAAGAAAACGGCTCAGGAGTGGAGTCTCCTAAGCCGTTGTATCTAAACTAGAAAATGGTTGCGGGGGTCAGATTTGAACTGACGACCTTCGGGTTATGAGCCCGACGAGCTACCAGGCTGCTCCACCCCGCAGAAGCATCATAACACACAACTCAGATTTTTCTGCAAATGCCCTTTGCACGGGTGGTAAAGCGCGCCTAGCGCCTAGCTGGGCCCGGAACCCGTTAGTAAAGTCTTCGGCTCTCGGCAACGGGTGACGGTCGGTTACCAAGTTCGTAGGCATCTCAAGAGTTCGCCCTGCTGCGAGCATCAGGAAACTAAGCTGAGATCGTTAGAGAGGAAGAATCAGCCCGGAATTTCTCGTGTTTTCGGCTACAGGTCTAACCCGAGAATTGTGGCTCAGGCTGTAGCGCCGAACGAAAACAAACTACCACTCGTTATAGGGAGTGCCTTCGAGGGAAACTCTCGGAGAATTCGAATGCACGTCCACCATTCCTGTGGTGGTCTGATCGGGACTCAAGACCACGCTGTCGAACTGCGGCACCCAATCCTTGGCATTCGTCATCGGGTCGATTGGCACCGAGCGGAGGTAACCGGCCTGTTGCAGATCGTCAACCGACTGCGGCGCAGCCTGTTTGTCCAGGGTGTAGTTGTCGATGGCATCACGGATCGTTCTCAGGTCTGTTTTCAGTACTGCTTCTTTGGAATGCTGCACGACTTTGTCGTACCGAATCGCGGCGATGCCGATGAGAATCGCGATGATCGTCATGACGATCATCAGCTCGAGAAGCGTAAACCCGAGTGTTCGCCGTTCGCCGCGGCTTGTTCGTAGCGGCCATGACGACAATCGATGGTGCAAGCGCATGTTCACGTTAAATCCTTCCTTCATCACCAGTCCGCGTATTTCGTTCCGTCCAGCGCCGTGCCCGTGGATTGAGAATACACGTCAAAAACGTTTTTGCCCCCCCAGTGCCGCGAGTCGGGATCGTCCTGCACGGCGCGCAGCCCCCAGTCGGCTTGGCCGGTCATAGGATCTATGGGAATCTTGCGCAAAAAACGGATCCTTTTTTCGCCGCTGTCGCTACTGCCGCTACCACCAATCGTGCCGATGTTGCTGCCAAGCGGCACGCCATTCACCAGCGTTTCGAGATCCGGTGGATAGCCTTCGCTTCCGAGCTCGACGCGAATCTGATTGTGATCCGCCGCGTCTTTGTAGCGGTCAATGGCGTCGCGAATTTCATCCAGATTGTGGCGAAGCGTAGCTTCTTTTTCTCGAACCGCCGCGAACCGGGCGATCGGCAGCGCCGCGGTCGATAGAATCAGCAGGATCGAGCAGGTCAGAATCAGCTCCAGAAGAGTCACGCCCGCCTGCGAGCTCCTTGGCCGTCTGCGGTTGCGCCTTCGAATTGAAACCTTTACTAACATCTCAAAATAAATTCGACTACGGCTGGACTTGCAGAGTTGCCTGGCTCGTGACCAACGGGATGGACTTCTGCTGCGAGTCTTTCGCGTTCACTTGCACGATGGACAAAGTCGAAGAGCCCGGTGCCAGGGCCTTCACCACAAGTCCCAGGAGCGTGCCGCTGCCGTTCACCCCCGGCGTGTTGGGCTGGCGAGTCGCGGAAATAATGTATTGCCCCTTGTCCTTGAAGGGCTGAGACACAATCGCGATTTCCTGCGTGCCGCCGGAGAGAAAGCCGCCATGCTGCACTTCCTCAACGCTGATCACCGCGGGGTTGTACTGCAACAGCAAAGGAATGGAGAAAAGATCGTTCACGTTTTCCACCACCACGCCCACCGTGGCGGTTTGCCCCGCCTTGAGCGTGAGGCTTTGCGGTTCAAAGCGAATCTTTGCAACGTTGCTAGCTCCCTGCGCCGCTGGTGTGCCCGCTCCTGAAGCCGCACTTGCTGGAGGCTGTTGCTGGGGTGACTGTGGCTGCGGCGTTTGTGGCTGCGGGGGTTGTGGGGGCGGCTGCGTTTGCTCGGGTTGCGGCGCGCGAAGCTCGCTCTCGCGCTTGGTTTGCACTACGGTTTCCGTGCCGGACAGCATCGGCCGCAAATTCAATTTGGTCCAATCAGGCATCCGGACAATGCGCGGCGTCAGCACAATCAGCACTTCATCGTCCACATGTTGCACCTTGTTATCGGAAAAAAGGTGCCCGAGAATCGGGAGTTTTGCAAAACCCGGCCAGCCGCTGATGGTTTTTGAGTCCGTGCGCTCAATCAAACCGCCAAGAATATTGACCTCGCCATCTTTGAGGCGGATTTCGTGTTCGATCTTGCGCTGACTGATCACTGGTTGCGTAATGCCGCCTATAGCCACGTCGCTCGTGTGCGAGGTGATTTCAACCAAAAGCCTCAGGCTCACGTCATGGTCCGGGTGTACGCGCGGAGTTATGTCGACGTTGACACCAACATCCAAATAAGTGAACTGGGTATTCACCAGCGGGTTGACAAAACCTGCGCCACCTGTGGCGCCCACGCCTACGCCCGCTTGAAAGCTGCCCGTGGCCACCGGAATGCGCTGTCCGATTCTCAAGTGCGCGATTTGACCGTCAACCGAGCGTATCTCTGGGTTCTGAATAATCTGGGTATTCGTGTCACTCAGCAAAAGATTGGCCGTGAGGCTCGGAAGCGTGACGCTGAAGCTGTTGGGGTTGAGATGCCGGAAAGTCTCGAACGTAAGCGTATTGTTTGTGGTGGTGCTTGTGCTCCCGGTAGTTCCGCTGGTCGTGGTGTTGCCATTATTTACACTGACCGAAGACTGCTGCGGGGGCAGTATTCCCAGGTCGCGGAGTCGGTCGGTGGTCGTCTGAAGAACTTCGACTTGCACGACCACTTCCGGCTTGGCCTTATCGATGTCGTCGATCATTTTCTGCACGAGCATCAATTTGTCCGGAGTATCGCGGATAATGAGCGCATTTTGCGAATTCACCTGCTGAATCCGCTTCAAATCAAACAATTGCCGCAACCCGGTCTGAATTTCCGTTAATTCCTGGGGCTGCGTAACGTTCGAAAGATAAAACGTTTTGACGATTTCTTCTTCGTAATCCCGGCGTTTCTGCGGCTGATCCGGGTACACGAAAAGGGTGTTCTCCGTCACCGGCTTGATTACGGCTTTGCTTTCCAGCGACACGATTTCCAGCGCCTGTTCCAGCGTGACATTGTTGAAGTCTACGGTGATGCGCCGCGCCTGGAAATCCGGGTCATAGATCATCGTTAATCCCGCGTATTTGCCGATGGTGTCGAAGACGATCTTCGCGTCGTTCGACATCTTCATGCTGATGGGCGCCCGCGATAGCGGCTTGATTTCTGGCGGCAGGGAAGCTAGCGGCTGCTGATTGTGGTCGGTGGGCGGCGGGGTTTCCTTCCGGTGCTCTCTTTCCGCGAGCAGTTCCGCGGTCCGGTTCAATTCCTGTTCGGCGATGGAACTGGAAGGATCGGCCGCAAGCGCCTTCTGGAATTCAATCGCCGCTCCGTCCAGTTCGCCTCTTTTTCGCATCTCCAGGCCGCGCTTTACGTGCATTTCTCCGGCCTCGAAGCGCGCTTGATTCAGCCGGATTCGGTAAGTGGCGTTGTGGGGCTCGGCCTTGACCGCTTTTTGGTAGTAGCTGAGAGCTGCGTCGTAATCCTGGAGATTCTCTGCCCTCTGGCCTTCGCTATACTCGCCGTGGCCCCTAGGGCATCCGGCGGCGAAGAGCCCGAAACTCACACAAAGGATTAGAGTTCCCCATTTCTGCGACATACTCTCTCCGAGGCCTGGAAGTCTAGCCTTTGCAGTCTAACACTCGCGTTAGACGTGCGGCAAGGTTGCTGGGGTTTACTGTCTTTCATGCAACAATAACTGTTTTTCTCCCGGAGTGACAACCTTTTGCGCTGCAGCTATGATGGACGGTCGTGGCCAAGCCTGGCAAAAAATCTGACAAGTCCGCCAAATCCGGCGAGCAAATTGTGGCGCAGAACCGCGCGGCCTCTTATAACTACCATATCCTGGAGAAACATGAAGCGGGTTTGGTACTGCATGGTACCGAGGTGAAGGCCCTTCGCGAGGGCAAAGCCAACATCCGCGACGCTTACGTCGATTTCCACCCAAGCGGCGCCTGGCTCGTTAACGCACACATTGCACAGTACTTACCGGGCGGCCCTTGGAATCATGAGCCGCTGGGTTCGCGCAAGCTCCTGCTCCATAAGAAGGAAATCCACAAACTTTCTGGACGGGCCGAGTCGAAAGGCTTGACGGTGATCCCCCTGAAGATTTACTTCCGCAACAGCCTCGCCAAAGTAGAAATCGCTCTGGTGCAGGGCAAAAAAGCTTGGGACCGCCGTCAGGACGAGCGTGCCAAGGAAGCGCGCCGCGAAGTGGAAGAATCCATGTATCGCAATCGGAGGCGATAAAGCAACCATGCAAATCACGTTGGAGAGTAAACCGTTCGCAAGCATCGAAACGGAGGCTTTGGTTTCGTATGTCTTCGAAGAAACAGACCCGATTCAGGGCCGTGTTGCCGAGATCGACCAGTCTGCGGGAGGACTGCTGCGCAAACTGGCCAAGAGCGGAGAACTGACGGGCAAAATGCTGGAGTTCACGCTCGTTCATGCACCGGCGGGGCTGAAAGCGGTGCGACTGCTTTTGGTCGGGGCGGGGAAGCGCGAGCAATTCAGTTCGGCGGCGCTGCGCAAAGTGAGCGGCGCAGCCCTGCGCTATCTAAAGTCGCGCTCTGTGAAGAATTTTGCGTTTTTCGTGCGCGAAGGCGATGCCTCGGAAGGGTCCGCGCAAGCCGTCACCGAAGGAGTCTTGACGAGCGATTTCGAATCGGACAAATACAAGACCGACAAAAAGAACGACAAAAGAATCGAAAGCGTTTCGATCTCTGGTTATTCCGATGCGGAACGTGCCGCGGGCGAAAAAGGGCTGACCAAGGGCCGCATCATCGCAGATTCGCAAAATTTCGCGCGGGATTTGATCAATGAACCATCGAACAAGCTCACGCCGAGGATCCTCGCGCAGAAAGCCGAAGCCATGGCTAGGGCTGCAGGTCTCTCCGTTGAAATTTTGGATGAAAAGAAAATCGCGGACCTAAAAATGGGCGCACTCCTCAGCGTTGCGCAGGGCAGCGTCGAGCCGCCGCGCATGATCGTGATTACCTACAATCCGCCGTCTGCCAAGCCCGGCGCACCTGTCATCGGCCTTGTCGGCAAGGCCGTCACGTTTGACACTGGCGGCATTTCCATCAAGCCTTCTGAGGGCATGGAAAAAATGAAGTACGACATGGCGGGCGGTGCCACCATGATTGGTGTCATGCGTGCCCTTGCCGCGCTCAAGCCCGGCGTCAAAGTAATCTGCGTCGTGCCATCCACCGAAAACATGCCCGGTGGCCGCGCGCAGAAGCCTGGCGACATTCAGACCGCCATGTCCGGAAAAACCATCGAAGTGCTAAACACTGACGCCGAAGGCCGTCTGATCCTTGCGGACGGCGTGCACTACGCGAAGCAGCTTGGCGCCACGCACTTGATTGACGCCGCGACGCTAACGGGCGCAATTGTCGTGGCCCTCGCGGGCGTCAACGTCGGCGTTTTCGGCTCACATCAGGCGTTCACCGACAAACTGCTGGCCAGCGCGAAAGCCGCGGGCGAAAAAATGTGGCAGATGCCGATCGACGAAGAGTATCGCGAATTCATTAAAGGAACCGTCGCCGACATTCAGAACATCAGCAGTGGCAAAGGCGCGGGCGCGACCATCGGCGCCATGTTCATCAAGGAATTTACCGGCGATTCCCCCTGGATTCATCTGGACATCGCCGGCACCGCTTGGAACGACGATGCCAAGCCCTGGCTCGCGAAAGGCCCCACCGGCGTGGGCCTCCGCACCCTCGTCCACCTCATCCTGTCGTACTGACTTTGGACGGACACCTTGAATTTGTAAGCTGATTTTCCGACACAAAGCCTCCGAACATGAAGCATGCGCCCATTGTTCTTCAAAGTTTTGCCGCAGTATTCGGCTTGTTCTATCTACGAACGAAATAAGCAGGTGGCTGGCGTTTTTTTTTGCCAAAGAGAAAAATGCAATCACTTTTTCGGTGACAAGGACAAGGATGAAGGCAGCGGATGACGCTACATCTTCTCCGGCGCTTCGATTCCCAGCAAACTGAGCGCGCGCACAAGCTGGGCCTCCACCAATTCCGTCAACTGCAGCAAGAACGCGCGCTTCTGCTCATCCCTTTCCGACAGAATGTGATGCCTGTGGTAGAAATTGTTGAACGCCTGCGCTAGTTGAAACGCATATTTCGCGACAAACGAAGGCTCTTGCGTGGCGATCGCCGCGTCAACCGCATAGTCAAGCGAACCCGCAGAGAGCACTGATTCCCACAGATCGGAGCCATCAGTCCCAGAGAGCAATTGGCCGGCAGTTTCGGAATTCAGTTTTGCGGTGTGCGTGGCCGCCTCCGCTCCTTTGCGCCGAATCCCCCGGATCCGCACGACGGCATACTGGCAGTACGGTCCCGTCTCGCCCTCGAAGCTCAGTGCATCCTTGAAGTCAAAAGCGATGATGGAATTGCGCGTCACTTTCAGCAGAAAGAACCGCAATGCCCCCACCGCAATCGCGTGTGCGGTACGTTTCTGCTCTGTCTCACTCATTTCCGGATGCCGCTGTTGAACCTCGCTCAGCGCTGCCGCTTCCAGTTTGTCCATTAGGTCGTCGGCTTTCACTCCAAAGCCTTTGCGGCCGCTCACTTCCACGTACGGCTTCTTGGCCTCTTCCGCAGAAAGTTGATATCCCAACTCCGCCGCGCAGCGCGGCGTCAACGTGACCCGCTCGTAGGAAAAATGAATTGACCGCTCGGCCTCTTTCACGTGTCCGATTCGGCGCAACCCTTCCGCCACGACGTCCTGCGGATACGCCTGCCGCACATCAATCACGTTGTAGACGGTTGCGGCGGGTTCGCCAAAGTGCGGGGCGTCTGGTTCGCTCTTTCTGCTCGTCGTGGCCCAAACGGTTTGCCCCTGCGGGGCGTTTGGCCATCTCCGGTAACAAAAATCTTTTCCTAGCAGCCCAAATTTCCAGAGCTGATAGGCAATGTCTTTTCCGACGTACGTCACCGTTCCGTTGGAGCGCACGATAATCTTGTCCTGCTCGTCTTCATCGTCCTCTTCCGTTGTCTTTTTCCTATCTGTGCTCTCTGCGGCCTCTGTGTTAATTCCTTTGTCTTCTTCCCACGGCAAGACCCAACACCCTTTCATTTTCCCGCTTGTCGCCAGGTGAATGGCGCCGGATTTCTTCAACATCTCAAACGCCGTGTCCCAGAAATGTAAGTGCAGGATCTCGCTCTCGCGCGCCAGCAAGTCATAGTGAATATCCAGCCGCGCCATCGTCTGCAAATGGCAGGTCACGATGGCATCCGCAAGCACTCGCGCCACTTCCGCGTCTTCCCCCCGATCTTCTTCGATGGCCTTTAACGTTTCCGCCCGCAGCTGAGCGGCGCGCTCAGGATTTTCGGCAAAATAGTTGGTAGCTTTGGCGTACAAATCCCAGCAGTAGTAATCAAATCTCGGCTCCTTCGCCAGCATCGTCACGTTGGTGACGGTTTGCTGCTCCACACGGAGCAGTCCGATGACCACGTCAGCCACCTGCACGCCGGTATTGTCGATGTAGTTTTGGATCTGCACGCGCTTGCCCGCGTGCCGGAGAATCCGCACCATCGTGTCGCCGAGCACGGCGTTGCGCACGTGTCCGATGTGCGCGGCCTTGTTGGGATTAATGCTGGTATGTTCGACGATGATTTTCTCATGCCCGCCGTGCGTTGGAGCTTGCGGGCCGCTTTGCGCGCTCTCCCAGAATGCTCTTCGGTCGAAGTATGCATTCAAGTAACCGCCGCCCGCCACTTCCACGCGCGCGATTCCTTCGACCTTTGCCAGACTGGCAGCAATGTCCTGGGCAATTTGACGCGGTGCTTTTTTGAGTCGCTTCGCCAGCTCAAAGCACACCGGGGACGCCGCCTCGCCCATTTCGAGCTTCGGCGGACGCTCCAGCACAATCTCGAGCGTCACTCCATACTTTTGCCGTATGTGCGACGCCAGCGCTTCGCGCAATCGAATCGTCAGTTCCTGATACACGCGTCCTCTAGGTAAGCAAGCACCCGATTCGAATCACGCCAGTATAGGAGATGCCTGTGATGAGCGTCAAAGCGAGGGGGGTGCTCAGCGCGAGTCTAATCGAGACTACTACTCGTTTTATTTAGAGTAGTGCGGGAGCCAGAAGGTCGTTTGACACTATGTGCCTGCGCCGATAGTATCAATTTGAATCCGACGGAGTGACATTTCCGGCTCGAAGTCCCACCGTTCGGCGGTTCTTCCATGAAACTGGCTTATTTTGACTGTTTTTCCGGTATCAGCGGCGACATGACCCTCGGGGCCCTGGTGGATGCCGGCTGCCCGCTCGACCATCTGCGCTCGGAGCTTTGCGGCCTGCAGGTTCCGGGATGGCAACTTTCCGCGGAGAAAGTCTGGAAGAAGGGCATGGCCGCGACCTACGTCAAGGTGAAAACGGAGGATCAGCAGAAGCATCGCTCGCTCAGCGCCATTCTCGAAATTTTGACAAATTCGCGACTGGCTGGGCTAGTTCGCGACCGCGCTGCCGCCATTTTCACCAAGCTGGGAGAGGCGGAAGCCCGCGTGCATGGCGTGCCGCTTGAAAAGATTCATTTTCATGAAGTGGGCGCAGTAGACGCGATTGTTGACATCGTTGGCGCTTGCATTGGCTTCCATTTCCTGGGCATCGAGAAATTTGCGTGCTCGCCACTGAATGTGGGCGGAGGCACTTCAAAAATGGCGCACGGCGTTTTACCAGTGCCTGCTCCCGCCACGGCCAACCTGCTCCAGGGCAAGCCCACGTATTCGAATGGCGTGCAGAAAGAACTCGTCACGCCCACGGGTGCCGCGATTGTGGCGACGCTTTGCGATACGTTCGGCCCTCAGCCGCTCATGAGCGTGAATGCCATCGGATACGGCGCTGGCACCGCCGATCTGGAAGGTCAGCCGAATGTCGTTCGAATCATGATCGGTGAAGCTGCCGAGAAAGCGGTTGCGGGATTCGACGAAGAAATTGCGGTGGTCGAAGCCAACCTCGACGACATGAATCCCCAGATTTATGGCTACTTTTTGGAGAAAGCATTGGCGGCGGGCGCCCTAGACGTCTACACGACTCCGGTGCAAATGAAAAAAAACCGCCCGGGCACGCTGCTCACCGTTTTGTGCAGGCCCCAGGACACGCAGGCGCTGATGTCGCTGATTTTTGCAGAGACCACCACCTTCGGCGCGCGCACCTACCGAGCACAGCGCCGCGCCCTTCCGCGCGAGTTCGTCAGTGTTTCTACCGATTTTGGCGACGTGCGCATCAAAATTTCGCGCGTGAACGGCCGCATCCTGCATGTCGCGCCAGAATATGACGACTGCCGCAAGCTGGCCGTCGAGAAGAACGTCCCGCTGCAGCGCGTGATCAACGAAGCTTTGCGTGCGTACGATACGGCAGGCAAAACAAACTAAACATGTCACCTGGGAAACCCAAATTCTATTTGACAACGCCGATCTACTACACGAACGGTCTTCCGCACATCGGCCACACCTACACGACCGTGGTGGCGGACACCATCCGCCGCTACAAGCGCATGCGCGGCTACGAACTGGTAATGACTACCGGCACGGACGAACATGGCGTGAACGTCGAGCGGGCGGCGAAGAAAGCCGGCATGTCCGAATCGGCATTCGTCGCCCAGATGGCTGCCGAGTGGCGCACCCTTTGGGACGAGCTTGGCCTCACCGCGGATGAGTTCGTTCGAACGACGGATTTGCGGCACGTTCGAACCGTGCAGTGGCTGTTTCGCCTTTGCCGCGAAAACGGTTACGTCTACAAAGGCAACTACACCGGTCAATACTGCATTTACGACAACGCTTTCGTGAACGACGCCAAACCAGGCGACATCTGTCCCGATTGCGGGCGCCCGACGGAGACGATCACCGAAGAAAACTATTTTTTCAGGCTCTCCGCGTTCCAGAAGCCTTTGCTCGATTTTTACAAAAAGAATCCTGATTTTATTCAGCCGGAGTCACGCCGCAATGAAATTGTAAGTTTCGTGGAAGGCGGGCTCAAGGATCTCAGCATTACGCGCACGACGATTCGCTGGGGCATTCCCGTTCCCGGCGAAGAGCCGCACGTTTTCTATGTGTGGTTCGACGCGCTCACCGCCTATCTCAGCGCCGTTGGCGGCCCGGAATTTGAAAAGCGCGGTATGTGGCCTGCGGATTTGCATCTGGTGGGCAAAGACATTATTCGCTTTCACACCGTCTATTGGCCGGCGTTTTTGATGGCCGCAATGCTGCCCGTGCCCAAGCAAGTGTGGGCGCACGGCTGGTTCCTGATGGACGCGACCAAGATGAGCAAGTCCAAGGGCAACGTGGTCTTGCCGCGGCCGATTGCCAACATGCTCGGCATGGACGCGCTGCGGTATTTTCTGCTGCGCGAAGTGGTTTTTGGACAAGACGGCAATTTCAGTTACGACGCATTGGTCACGCGTTATAACAGCGATCTCGCGAACGGTCTTGGCAATCTTGCCAGCCGCACCGCCGCGCTGATCGAGAGAAACTTCGGCGGAAAGATTCCGAAAGCGGCGGAACGCAGGCCGCAAGACGACGCCCTGGCCAACGAAGTGCAAGCCGCGATTGGCGAAGTACTGGAGAACTACGAAAATCTCAGCTTTGCGCGCGCCCTGGAGGCGATTTGGGGGGTCATCTCTTCCGCGGACAAGTACCTCACGACGGAGCAACCCTGGGCGCTCGGGAACTCCGAGCACGAACAAGCGCGCAAGGCTACGGTTTTGTGGACCACCACAGAGTTGCTGCGCATCGTGACCGTTCTGGCTCATCCCGTGATGCCAGCCAGCACCGCAAAGATTTGGACTTTGCTTGGAATGCCAGGTTCCGTTGCGTCCGTCGAACTGGACGGGCTTCGCTGGGGCCAATTGGCACCGGGAAAGCAACTTGGCCCAGCGCAACCGTTGTTCCCGCGCGTGGACAAAAATGAAGCGATAGAAAGGATCGAAGCGATGGCAAACGAAGAATTGAATCCGGCCCCGGTCGCGCAGCCGGCGAAACCTGCCGCGAGCGCGACTCCCGCGGGAGCAGCCGCGGCGCCGCAAGCCGCGCCGGAGAAGATCGGCATCGAGGATTTTGCAAAAGTCGAGATGCGTGTCGGGCAGATCAAAACGGCGGAACGCATCGTCGGCGCGGACAAGTTGCTCAAGCTTACCGTAGACATCGGCACCGAGATTCGGCAGATTTGCGCGGGCATCGCGCAGTATTACGAGCCGGAGAAACTCATCGGGCGCAAGGTCGCGGTGGTAGTGAACCTCGCGCCTCGCAAGCTGCGTGGTGTCGAGTCCAACGGCATGATTATCGCAGCCGCGGTCGGTCCAGAAGGCCGCCCGGTCCTCGCCGGCTTCCCCGACGAAGACGTCGAAATCGGCGCGCGCCTTAAATAGGCATGCTCTTGGGAGGCGTAGCATGCTGCGCCCCAGGCATCGAGGTGTCCAACGTGGCCCCGCGAGGTATTAGATGGAACTCACAGATTCGCACGCCCACATTGATTTTCCGCAATTTGCGGAAGACCGCGAGGCCATGCTCGAGCGCGCGCGCGCAACTGGAGTAACGACCCTTCTAGCGATTGGCACGGGCCCCGGGCCAGAAAAACTCGACTCAGCCATTCCTTTTGCCGAACAGCATGATTGGATTTATGCCACGGTCGGCATTCATCCCCACGAAGCCAAGGAAGTGACCGCTCAGCATCTCGAAGAACTGTCACGGTTTGCCAAGCATCCCAGAGTAATTGCCTGGGGCGAGATTGGGCTCGATTATTTCTATGACCACTCGCCGCGCGAGACGCAGCACAAAGTTTTCCGCGACCAAATGGAGCTAGCGGCCGACGCAAAACTTCGCATCATCATCCACTGCCGCGACGCCTGGACCGATTGCCTAAACCTGTTAGAACAACATTGGAAAACCACGGGCTTGGGCGGTATTTTGCACTGCTTTAGCAGCACCCTCGAACACGCGCGGCGCGGCATGGACATGGGCTTCCTGATTTCTTTTGCGGGCAATGCAACCTATCCGAAAGCGCAGAACCTGCGCGACGTTGCGAAAGCTTTGCCGCTCGAGAAAATTCTGATCGAGACGGACTCTCCGTACCTCGCGCCGCAGCCTTATCGCGGCAAACGCAACGAGCCCGCCTACGTGGCGGAAGTAGCGCGCGCGCTTGCGAGTGTGAGAGACTTGTCGGCTGACGAGATGGCCGCCGCAACATCGCAGAATTTCCGGCGGCTGTTCCGTCTTCCCCAGCCGCAGAGGACTACGGTTGCCGAATCACGGAATTAGATGCAGGCCGGGAGGAAGGCCATCGCACTGTTCACGGTAAAAGAGATTTTCGACCTTGTCCGCGACGACCTCGCTCTCGTGGAAGACGAACTGGCGCGCCAAAGCGACACCGCGTTCCCCGCGGTCTCGGAGATTGCCGCGTATTTGCTCGGCGGCGGAGGAAAACGCTTGCGCCCTGCGCTGCTGCTTCTTTCTGCAAACTATGCCGGGCGCAAAGACCGCAGCGCCATTCGTCTCGCTGCGGTTGTTGAGCTGTTGCACAGCGCCACGCTGATTCACGACGACGTGATTGATAGCGCCGGCACGCGCCGCGGCCGTCTCTCGGCGAATGCTCGGTGGGGAAATCACCGCAGCGTGCTCACGGGCGACTGGCTGTACATGTTGGCGTTTCAAATGGCCCTCGAGGAACGCAATTTCCGGATCCTCGATATTCTCATCGACCTCACGCAAAGAATGGTGGAAGGCGAGCTCATCCAGTTCGAAAAAATCGGCCGCATCGACGTGACGGAAGAAGATGCGCTGCGCCTGGCCACCTACAAAACGGCGTGCTTGTTCAGCGGTTGCGCGCGGTTGGGCGCCGTGCTGGGCCGGCTTACAGGCGAAGAGGAAGAAGCCCTCGCGGATTATGGTAAGTACGCCGGGCTGGCGTTTCAACTTGTCGATGATCTCTTGGATTTCACCGCCTCGGCCCAGCAACTCGGCAAGCCGGTCTTGAGCGACCTGAAAGAAGGCAAAGTCACTCTGCCGTTGATTTACGCGATGGAGAATGGCCATCGCGAAGCGAGAGAACTCGTCGCTCGCGTGCTTGCCGAAAAGGAATTTCATTCCGTGCGCCCGGAGACCATTGTTTCCCTGGTGCAGGATTCGGGCGCGCTCGACCGCGCGCGCAATCTCGCGCAAGACTACGCCCAGCGCGCCAAGTCCTGCCTCAACGGCCATCGCGACTCGGAATACGCGCGCGCGCTCGCCACGCTTCCCGACTTTATCCTCGATCGTGAAAATTAGGAAGAGTTGAAGAGTTGAAGGCTCAAAGCTCAAAAAACATCCCTGAATTAGCCAAATGACTGCCCTTCTTCCATTCAAGCTTGTCTATCATGACCGCTACGACCTGAATCTGGGCCCACACGTATTTCCCTCACAAAAATTCCGGCTGATTTACAAGGCGCTCATGCACGAAGGGCTCGCGCGGCAAGAAGATTTTCTGCGTCCCAATCCCGCGAGCGATGAAGACGTTCTGCGTGTCCACACGCCTGACTGGGTCCGCAAACTAAAAACCGGCACGCTAACGGCCAGTGACGTCATGCGCTTGGAGGTGCCGTATTCCCCGGAACTGGTAGAAGCATTTTGGCTGGCGGCCGGTGGAACGATCCTCGCAGCGCAATCCGCGCTTCGGGACGGGTTTGCTTCGAATCTCGGCGGCGGTTTCCATCACGCGTATCCAGGACATGGCGAGGGATTCTGTGCCGTTCACGATGTCGCTGTGGCGATTCGCAGGTTGCAAGCGGACGGTGCCATCAAGAAAGCGATGGTTGTCGATACCGACGTGCACCACGGCAACGGCACCGCGGCAATCTTTCGCGGCGATCCCGCCGTGTTCACGCTTTCTATCCATCAACTGAACAATTATCCGGGCCACAAACCGCCTTCGAGCCTCGATCTGGATATGGATGACGGCGTGGAAGACGAAGAGTATTTAAGCGCCTTAATTCCCGCTGTCCAAAAGTCGCTGGACAAATTTCAACCTGAGATTCTCTTTTATGTCGGTGGCGCCGACCCATATTGCGAGGATCAACTCGGCGGATTGTCGCTCACGAAAGCAGGTCTCAAGCAGCGCGACCGCAGCGTGTTCGAGGAAGCGCGACGCCGGGGCATCCCTGTGGTGACCATGCTTGCTGGCGGCTACGCCCGGCGCGTGGAAGACACCGTTCGCATTCACGTGAATACGATCCTCGCGGCCAACGAAGTCGCCCTTGCTTTTCCTTCCGCGTCCGCCGCCCGAAGCTGATAAACTCCTCTTCGCAAAATCCCAAATCCGGCAGTTCTTGAGAGGTGTGCCTATGAGCTTTTCGTCTCCCGCGGTTCGTGTGTCGCTCTTTGTCACCGCGCTGTTTTTATTCGTCAATCTTGCCACGAGGCCGCAGGCCGCCGCGCAAGCCGCCAAGAAACTCAAGATCTACATTTCGGTGGATATGGAAGGCGTGGCTGGTGTGGTCACCGCGGATCAACTCGGTCCTGGAGGTTTCGAATACGAGCCCTTCCGGCATTTCATGACCAACGAAACGCTGGCTGCGGTGCGCGCCGCGAAAGAATCCGGGGCTAACGAAATTGTTGTGAGCGACTCGCACGGAAACGGCGAAAGTCTTCTGATTGACGAGTTTCCAAAGGACGTTCGCATCGTCCGCTCCTGGCCGCGTCACGGAAGCATGATGGCCGGCCTCGACCAGTCCTTTGAGGCCGCTCTTTTTATCGGTTATCACGCCTCCGCCACGAACATGCAAGGCGTGCGCGCGCACACTTTTTCGAGCGCGCATCTTACGCGCGTCTCGCTGAATGGCAACGCGGTCACGGAAGGAGAGTTCAACGCCGCCTATGCCGGAGCCTTCGGCGTGCCTGTGATTTTTGCGTCCGGAGACGACGCCGCAATCGCGGAGCTGAAGTCGCGGCTCGGAAACATCGAAACGGTGGAGACGAAAAAGAACTTGAGCTTTCATTCCGCGGAAACGCTCACTCCGGAATCTTCTTGCGAAAAAATCGCAGCGGGCGTGAAAGCGGCACTGGACCGCTTGCACGACTTCAAACCCCACATAATCAAGACGCCGGTCACCTTGGAAATCAGTTTCAAGAATTACATGCCTGCCCTGATGCTCAGCTATCTCAGGTCCGTGCAGCGCGTGGATTCGCATACCATTCGCTTTGTCGGAAACGACATGCCGGAAGTATCCGACTTCGTGGACGTAGTCGACGGTTACCGCCCGGATTTGGCGCCTTAATCAGTCATCCGTGTGCGGCGACGCTTTTTCCAAGGCGTTGCGCACGGCCGCGGAAAGGTCCCTTTCAAAGCCATCTGGTTGGAAGCCAATGGAACGAAATGCAATCTTTCCCTCCCGATCAATGACGATGACAGTTGGGTAGGAATACACCGAGAAAAGCCGGTCGAGACCATCGGCAAAAACGACTTCGGTTGCCAACTTATCTTTTTGCAAGTACGGCGCAACCAGCGTTTCGTCTTCATCACAATTCACGGAAAGAAACAGCGCGTCTGTCAAATCGTGAAAATCGGCAGCCACGTGCCCAAACAGCGGCTCCAGCGCGTGACACGGCCCACACCAGGTGGCCCAGAAATTCAGCACTATGACTTTTCCCTTCATCCCTTTCAAAGGGTAAGCGCTTCCGTTCGCCGATTTGCGAAGCGTGAAATCGGAAATCTCCCTGGCGCCTTCATTGCGCCCGGTTTTCTTCACCGACGGTCGCGCGACCTCGTCATAGGTGTTCAGCAAATACTCCCCTAATCCGATCTCAGAGCCGTGCACCAGCCGCCACGCGTTCCCGATTTTCTTGCGAATTTCTTCGCGGCTGACGTTTCCGCTTTTTCCTTCCGCCAGGGCGAAAGCGCGCGCGTAGTCCTGAATGGCGGTATTCAAGTCTTTTTGAAGTTCCGCGGTCTCTCCCAGCCTCTGGGCCGCGCTGGCGGTGGGGGAAATGTCATAGCTGGTTTCAAGGTCCTTTCGCGCGGCACCGTAGTCTTTCAGTTTGAAGTAGAGGTCGCCACGCAGAAAGTGCGTGTTGGCGACGTCGCTCTTTTTCTGCAGCTCCCATTGTTCGACGGATACCCTCGCTGAGCGTTCGGAGGAAGAAATGTGTTCCACGAGTTCCAGGATGCGTGTGGAGTAGCTGACCGCTCGGCGAAAGGCGGCTTGGTTGTCGTGGCGTTCGAGAAGTTCGATGGCGAGCAACAGAATCGAAATATCGTTGGGGTTTATCGCCACCATGCGCTCTGCATAATCGGCTGCGCGGGCATCGTCGTTCAATTGAAGGTTGGCTTCGACCAGCGCACGGTAGATGCCGCTGCGGTTGGGGTAATCCGGATATTTTTTCAGAAAGCCTTCGAGATTCCGGACGAGAGCCGCACGATCGCTGCCGGCATCGTTGAGGGCACGCTGCAATTCACCTTCGGGGTCTAGCTGTTTGAAAGATGCCTTGTCCTTCCCGCGACTGGGGCTCGGCTCCTGTGGGCCCGTCGGCTGGTTTGTTTGCTGTGGAACGGCAATCCTTGCTCGCCACGCTGACGCTAGCGCGCAAAGAAGGAAGGCCCCAAGGGCGCAGGGGAATGGGGCGCGAAATGTCATGCTGCGATTCTAAACGCACGACAGAAAATTGTCGCTAGGGGATTCAATTGAGTGCGCAAAGAGGGGTGGGTCTCGAGGAGAAAATCTACTTTGCTCCGCTGATGCGAATTGCGCCGGAGACCGTATGTACTTCCACGCGCCCGCCGCCGCTGCCCATGCGCGCCCGGAGAGAATGTCTTCCCTCCTCCTCGATAACGATAGGAATGTCCGTGCGAATCTCACCGGAGGCTGCTTCCGCGGAAAGATGAAAGTTCGCAGAAGGTGGAACGCTGATTTGCACGCTGCCGGAAGCCGTCCTTAAGTTCCAAAAGCCTTGTGTACCGGGGTTGCCCTCCACGTACACGCGGCCCGAGGCCGTATGCGCCGTGACATCATTGGCCGCATCCTGAATCTCCACTTCGCCGCTGGCCGTATTTCCTTCCACGCGGCCACCCGGATGGGAAACGCGAATGACCCCAGACATGGCCTTAACGCGAACATCTCCTTTGACATTCGAAACCGTGACGTTGCCGGAAGCGCTGGAGACTTGAACGTCGCTGCCTATGTCATCGGCGGAGACAGAGCCACTCGCGGCGGAGAGGTCCACGCTGCGGCCGATCTTCTCGACTCGAATCGTTCCCGAAGCGGAGCGAACTTTTACCGGACCGCTCAGATCGCGGATGTTCTCTGCGCCGGAAGCAATGTTGGCCTCAACCTCGGTTTCGTGGGGGACTTGAATCTTGTAGCTAATGGAGACGTTGCGCATCCGGGAAAAATCTTTGCCGATGCGAATCGTGTCGCCTCGTTGCTCGATGGGGGGATTCGACACAATCTCGTCCAAACGCTTTTGTGTGTTTTCAAATCCAAAACCCGAAGCGCGCACCTCGCCGTTGATCGACACGGTTCCGGCTGCTCCCTCCGTGATGTCCACGTCGCCGGACGTATTGCTGAGCTCCAGGCGGATAGGGCCGGATACGCTGAACGTGCGGGCGAAACTCCCGTTGACCGTGGGGCCCGCGTAACAGCCCGCAAACACGAAGGCGCCAGCGAAGAGCGACAGGGAACTGCTCAAATTGCGATAGCGCGCCATTTCTTCCTCCAAGGAATCCCCGAACACCCGCTCGGATGTTCCACTAATAGCTACGCAAAAACAATGAATTATGTTCCGGAGACCGCTTTGCTCGGTGGCTGCGCGGGACGTGCCAGAGCCTCATTCAGAGATCCTTGGCGATAGCCTTGCAGATCCAGAGTAACGTAAGCGAAGCCGGCGGCTTTGAGGCGCTCCGCAATGGCCGTTGCCTTTTCTGCGGAAAGCGCGCGCGGCATCTCGTCCTGCGCGATTTCCACACGCGCGAGATTGTCGTGGATGCGCACGCGAAATTGACGGAACCCGAGTTCGCGAAGCGCGGCTTCGCCGCGTTCCACGAGCGCGAGCCGCTCGGGAGTCACTTCCGTGCCGTACGGGACGCGAGAGGCCAGGCAGGCGGAAGCGGGGCGGTCCCACGTAGGCAGGCCGGCCCGACGCGAGAGCAGGCGAATTTCTGATTTGGCGAGGCCCACATCGAGCAGCGGCGCAAGGACTTTGTGCTCGGTGGCAGCGCGATGGCCGGGGCGAAAATCGAGCGTGTCATCCGCATTCACTCCGTAGGCGACGGCAGCAAGTCCGCGTGAGCGAACCAAGTCATCCAGAACAGAAAACAACTCATCCTTGCAAAAATAGCAGCGATCGGCCTGGTTCGCGCGATACGCGGGATTCTCCATCTCGTGGGTTTCAATGAACTCGTGGCGCACCGCCAGCTTCTTCACAAACTGCTCGACCATTTCCCGGTCGTGCGCGGAAAAACTCGGAGACAAGGCCGTGACTGACAGCGCGCGATCATCAAGCGCCCGATTCGCGGCCCACGCCAGATAAGCAGAATCGGCGCCGCCTGAAAGGGCGACGATCAGCGAAGGAATTTCCCCGAGACGCAAGAGCAGAAAATTCTCTTTCTCTTCCGGCGAAAGAGCGGATTGCTCTCCATTGCGAATTTGAACGAGAGTTTTCATGTCAGCGATGAGTATATCGTAGAGTCCTTCTCGACGCAGAATCCGGGAAGCCACAACGTCATTTGAAGTCCAGCAGCACGTCCACCGTGCCAGAACTCGCATCGGGTTGCAGCCAATGCCCAACGGTTTCGTAATGCAGCGGCAGTTCGCCGAAAATCTGTTCCTGATGCAATTGCAGCCTGCTCAGAACTTCTTCATATTTTGTTTTGTCGAAAATCTCGCCTTGCGGGATGGGCCACGCCGCATGCAACTTTTTTTCAGCCGCCGGGGAAAGACCGGTCAGCACCATTTTGCCGAAGCGATACTGCGGCCCCTCGTGAATGGTTACGGAATACGAAACCGTGTGCGCGGATTCGTCGAATGAGGGAACCGCATCAACTTTCGCGTCCAGGAAGCCGTGATGGCCCAATGCTTCGCGCACGCGGTCCCAGCCCGCTTCCATTTTCATGCCGTCGGCGACATCACCAGCTTTCATCCCCATGTCGTTGTTCAGAGTGAACTCGGAGACCGTGGCGTTTCCCGTCCAATGCACTTCTTTCCAGTGATACACCGGTCCAGGGTCGATGGGAACAAACACGGGAATTTGCTCCGGCAATTTCGGGCCGGGTTTGCCCGTCAGACGTATTTGCGGCGGGCCCAACTTGGGATGCAGACAGCCTTTGCTCAGGTAAACGGGCCGGATCGCTTCCGTGAGGAACAAATCGATGGCCATTCGCGAATACGGCTTGCCAACAATTTCAGTGAGATGCTGCTGCACGGCCTTTGAGGCGAGAAGAGAAGGATCACTAAACTCCAATTTTTCGATTCGCAGCGCCGGACCTTCCACCTTGAAAAGCTGGACGTTTCCTTCTCCTGTGGGATTGCCGGTAACTTCGTGTTGCAGAGTAACCTGCAAACCGTGGGATGCGATCAATTCTTTGATGGCGTCGGCTGCTTGGTCGACGGCGCCGCCGGCTTCGGGAAGAGTGCCGTCGAAGAAAGGAAGTTTCTTGCGAATGGCATCGGCAAGCTCCGAATCCGCGAACCACGGAATGTTGTCGAAATACGCGGGGATTCGCCGCGATTCTTCGACGTGGTAGGTGACAACAACACCCATGCGCGTTTCAAAGTTGTAGCTGACCTTAGAGAAGAGGCCGGTTTGCACCAGTTTGTCCGCGGCAGCTTGCAAATCGGTGCGGTCAATTTCAGACCCGACAACAAGGCCGGTCAGCGCGGCTACCTGCGCTTCCGAAAGGTGTTTTTGCCCGTCGGCGCGAACTTCGTGCAGCGCTGCGGTTGCGGTTTCCTGGGTTTGCGCCGGTGTGGGCCGTGCGGCCAACGGCAAGAGCAGCAACAGCAGCAACGGAAACGGGAAGCTCGCTCGGAAATTGCGCCGCATAAATCTATTCTAGCGGAAATTATTTCCGACGAAACCCACAGAAATCATTCGACAGTCACGGATTTCGCGAGGTTGCGCGGCTGATCGACGTCGCAGCCGCGGCGCACCGCAATGTGATACGCGAGCAACTGCAGAGGAATAATTTCGAGCAGGGGCGCGAGCAATTCCGGTGCGGGCGGGAGTTCAATGACGTGGTCGGAAGCTTCCCGCGCGAGTTGATCTTTCGTGGTAACAACGGAAATCACGATACCGTCACGCGCCTTCACTTCCTTAATGTTGGAAACGCTTTTTTCATAGCGGGTCATGGCTTCGAGATCGGATTCATCGTGCGTGGCCAGCACGACGACGGGAAGATTTTCATCGATGAGCGCATTCGGGCCGTGCTTCATTTCGCCGGCGGGATAGCCTTCGGCGTGAATGTAGGAGATTTCCTTGAGTTTCAGGGCGCCTTCGAGCGCTATCGGATAATGGATGCCGCGGCCCAGATAGAGGAAGTCGGTATTGCGGAAGAATTGCCGCGCAAGATTTTCGTAAAGGCCGCTCGCGTCCGCTTGTAGGATGGTTTCCATCTTGTGGGGAATGCTCAAGGATTCTTGCATCAGATTCCGGGCGGCAGCGTCGCTCATCTTTCCGCGAACCTGGCCTAGATGCGAGGCCAGCAAGAGCAGTGCCGCCAGTTGCGAGGTGAACGCTTTGGTTGAAGCCACTCCAATTTCCGGGCCGGCGTGCGTAGGAATCGTGCCGCGGGCTTCGCGGGTGATCATCGAGCCAATGACATTGCAAATCGCCAAGGTGGGCGAGCCTTTGAGCTTCGCTTCCCGCTGCGCAGCTAAAGTGTCTGCAGTCTCCCCCGACTGGCTGATACACACGGTCAAAGTGTTGGAATCGATGATGGGATCTCGGTAGCGAAACTCGCTGCCGTAGTCCACCTCGACGGGAAGCCGCGCGAGGCGCTCGATCATGAATTTTCCGGCCAGCCCGGCGTGCCAGCTCGTCCCGCACGCCACAATGCGCACTTGCTGAAACTGGCGGAACTGCCTTTCCGTGAGCTGCATTTCATCCAAGAAAACTTTGCCGGTGTCCTGAGAAATGCGGCCCAGCAGGGTGTCCCGGACGGCGCGGGGCTGCTCGAAAATCTCTTTTTGCATGAAATGTTTGTAGCCACCCTTTTCCGCCATGATGGGATCCCAGGCGACGTGTTGCGGAGGCCGCTGGACCGCGCGTCCATCGTGGTCCATGACGCGGACGCCATCTTTGGTCAGAACGGCAATGTCGCCGTCGATGAGGAAGAAGATGTCACGCGTATGTTCAAGCAACGCCGTAATGTCGCTGGCAACAAAATATTCACGATCGCCCAGGCCGACGACGGACGGAGGCCCCAAGCGAGCGGCAACGATTTTTTGTGGGTCTTTCGCCGAAAGAAAGACCAAGGCGTAAATGCCACGCAGCTCTTTCAAAGAGCGGCGGACGGCTTCCTCGAGCGGAGCGTCATCTCGCGAATTCTTCTCGACAAGATGCGCGACGATTTCCGTATCCGTTTCTGTAGCGAACTTGTGACCTTCCTTCTGGAGCTTTTCTTTGAGCTCGAGATAGTTTTCGATGATCCCGTTGTGCACCACGACAATCTGTCCGGTGCAATCGCGATGCGGATGAGCATTTTCTTCGGTGGGGCGGCCGTGCGTGGCCCAGCGTGTGTGGCCGATGCCGTAGGTGCCCTCGATGGGCGACTTGGCAATGGCTTCTTCGAGGTTGCGGAGCTTTCCGGGGGCGCGGCGAATTTCCAGTTTGCCCGTGCCGTTCACGACAGCGATGCCTGCGGAGTCGTAGCCGCGATACTCGAGCTTGCGAAGACCCTCGATGACTACCGGAACGACTTTTTTCGGGCCGATGTATCCGAGAATCCCGCACATAGAGGGCGTCACCTCAAGTTCGTTCTACCAGCGTAACACGCCCGAGGAAGAGGGGCGAAGAGGTTGACAGGCGAAGGTTGAAAGTTCAAAGGGAAATCAGAAGGCAAAATCTGGACGATGCAGCGCGCGGCTGGTTTTTTAGAGCTCAACCTC
>Ga0209686_1000074_pt1 | contig 44582 bp, 37 predicted proteins | sample GraSoiAngelo_126_FD_185883 | JGI IMG/M metagenome (GOLD analysis project Ga0209686, IMG submission 185883) | Grasslands soil microbial communities from the Angelo Coastal Reserve, California, USA - 14_0927_09_20cm (SPAdes) (version 2) | ecosystem: Environmental > Terrestrial > Soil > Grasslands ...
GCCGACCTTTACGCTGTCCGGCACGATCACTGGCGGCAGTGCTGCGACGGTGAACATGACCGGTGGTGCGACGAGGAGCGTGACCGCGGACGTCTTGGGCAATTACTCGTTCACCGGCCTGGTCGACGGTCAGTACACGATTACGCCGGTCAAGAGCGGGTTCACGATGACGCCGCCGAACCAGGCGGTCACCGTGACCGGCGCCAACGTGACTGGCGTGAACTTCGTCGCGCAGGCGATTCCGACCTGGACGATATCCGGCACCATCACCCCCGCGTCGGTCGGTGCTGGCGCGACCGTGACACTGGGCGGAGTTGCGCTGACCACGACCGCGGACGCATCGGGCAACTACTCGTTCAGCGGCCTGTCGAACGGCACTTACACCGTCACGCCTGCGAAAGCGGGCGCGAGCTTCACGCCGGTGAACCAGAGCGTCACCGTCAACGGCACCAACGTGACCGGCATCAACTTCACCGGCGTCACGACCATTGCGCCGATCAGCGTTGACGCGAACGTGTCGCTGGGACGCTCCACGCGGTCCACGACGATCACCAGCCCGGCCTTCTCGACGACGGCTGGTAACGAGCTGCTCCTCGCGTTCATCTCGGCCGACAACGTCACCACGGGGGCAACGACGGTGACCGGCATCACGAGCACCGGGCTGACGTGGACCCTCGTCAGGCGGACCAACGCGCAGCTCGGCTCGGCGGAGATTTGGCGCGCGTTCGCGGCAAGTACGGTCACGAACCTGACGGCGCGCGCCACACTGTCGCAAGGAGTGGCCGCGTCGATCACGGTGACATCGTTCAAGAACGTGGACACGACGGGCACGAACGGGTCCGGCGCCATCGGCGCAACGGGCAGCAACAATTCGTTGTCCGGTGCACCCACAGCATCGCTGACCACCACGCGCGCGAACTCGCTGGTGATTGGCGTCGGCAGCGATTGGGACCAGGCGCTCGACCGGACCGTCGGTGCGAATCAGTCGATCGTGTTCCAGTTCTTCGCGACCGATGGCGACACGTTCTGGGTCCAGCGGCAGAATGGGCTGATTGCGCAGAGCGGCACGGTGGTCACGATCAACGACACCGCGCCGGCAACCGATCGGTTCAATCTGACGATCTGCGAGGTGCTGGGCGCCTTGCAATAAGGCTCAAGGGTTCACGGATAAGGCGCTCAAGTCACAGGACGGCCTAGGGCACCCAGCCACGAGCCAGCCTGGATCGTGAGCCGTGAGTCAGACTGAGTACACAAAAAAGCCCGCGAGAGCGGGCTTTTTTGTGATTCCAAGCTTGAGGTCAGGCGGATCGCTGCACGTCCTGCGTCGGCGTCGACAGCATCCGGAAACGCTGGAACGGCATGTTGCAATCGTACTTGCGGAGGAAATTCAGGAAGCGGCGGTAGTCCGACTGCGGCATGTTGAACAAATCGACCAGCAGCTTGTAGTTTCCTTTCGTGTGCGTCAGGCCGGTGCACACGATGGTGCGGAGCTCCTCGCGGGTCAGGTCTCGCGCCATGAACGGCTCATGAATCGCCGTCCAGAAATCCTCGCCGCCCTTCACGACGCGATCGAACATGAGCGCGACGCGATCGGGTTGTGGCGCGGCGGCCGGCGCGGCGGCGGCCGGCTTGCTGCCGGTCCACAAGAGAATCTCCGGCGGCAGGTCGTCGAGCGCGACGACCGACTTGCGCTGGCGAACCACGATCCGCTCGATGACGTTCTTAAGCTCGCGCACGTTGCCGGGCCAGTGATACGCCTCCAGCGAGGCGAGCGTTTCCGGCGCGGCCTGCATCGGGCGTGTGTTGTGGCTCTTCGTGTACATTTCGAGGAAGTGATTCACAAGCACCGGCACGTCGTCGCGACGATCGCGAAGCGGCGGCACCACGATTTGAATCACGTTGAGCCGATAGTACAGGTCCTCGCGGAACTCGTTCGCGGCGATCCGATCGAGCAGCCGCCGGTTGGTTGCGGAAACAACGCGGACGTTCACGCGTGTGCAGGCGCGGTCGCTGCCGATGCGCTGAATCTCGCCTGTCTCCAGGAAGCGCAGGAGCAGCGCCTGCATGCGCAGGCTCATCTCGCCGACTTCATCCATGAAGATCGTTCCGTCGTCCGCCTGTTCGAGCCACCCTCGCTTGTCTCGGTACGCGTCGGTGAAGCTGCCGCGCACGTGGCCGAATAATTCCGACTCGAGGAGCGAGTCCGGCATACCAGCGCAATTGATCGTCACCAGCGGCCCGTGCCGCCGCGGGCTGCGATGATGGATCATCTGCCCCGCGATTTCCTTGCCTACACCGCTCTCGCCCGTTATGAGCACCTTCGCGTCGGAACGTGCAGCTTCCTCCAGTTCCTGTTGCAGCGCTTTGGTCGCGTCACTGATCCCTACAAGGTGGCGCGTAACGTCCATGACATTCCCTCCGACAGAACGCAAGCCTTGGGAGCACGAAAATGGGCTCTTCAACCGAACGACCATCTCGACAGAGAAACGCTACTCGCGGAGCGTTTCGCGCGTCGGACGGTATCAATCTGATGTCGAGAGGAAGCAGCATTACCGCTGTGCTTTTTCTTGTCAACACGAAAAGTTCACTTCCGGAAAGAAAGTACCTTCGGGTGTGCGGGAATGAGGCACTTCTTGCCGCACACCTCTGCCTAATGGACGGAAAATGTCACCTCATCCTCGACAAATTTCCTTAAATGATGACCGCTCGCGTGGCTCACGACGCGACAGTCACGCAGCCAGCGCCTTAAAGTCCGCACTGTCGGCCTCGAGAGTCTGCCATGTCCATATGGAGCGGAGGCCCCGCTCAAACTGGTAATCGTCGCGATATTCGAGGAACGTGCGCTGATCGTCACGAGACCGCGTCGATCGCTTCGGTAGGAACTTCCCGATTGGCTCGATCTCGCGCGTAGCAGACGAGGCCAGATGGACGCCTTGCAGGGTGATGTACTCGACGTCCGGGTAGCGAGAATGTGAGTCCCGGATGCAGGGAGGCAATCGATATCATTTGCCCGCGATCACAAATCGCGCGCGGCGGATTGCGATTACGCGTTGGCGTGAAACGCCGCACGATCGTCGCGACGTTCGGCACCTCTGCTTAAATCCCTTCCCCCGCGCCTCGCGCGAGCGCTGCGCGACGCCGCTCGGCCCGCCGCCGTTCGGGCTCGAACTGCAGAATGACGACGCGCCGGTCGCTTTGGCGACGATCCCGATACAACTCGGTGGTGCCGCCCGGCCTCGCTCCGGCTATCAGCTGGGAGACCAGCGCGAGAAACGGCCCCTCTTCCAGTGGCTCGACGAGGTACGCCGCGCCTAACCGCTGCGCGTCGGCCCTCAGCGCAACATCCCGCCGCACGTCGAGCACGACCGCGGCCAGATGCGGATCGCTCGACCGCCCGTCGAGCACCAGGTGCAGGCCGTTGAAGATGCCGAGCTGAACACCAGCGACCAGGCATGCAGGGCGCGCGGCCAGCGCGATACGCGCCTCCTCGAACGACGGAGCGCGGCGCACGCGGTAACCCGCGCGCTGGAGCATCTCGGAAAGCGCGACGAGCGTCGCGGAATTCGAATGGACGAGCAGCACGCTCGTTCGCGCGGTACGGCGTCCTCGCCGTCTGATTTTCGCGAGGTCGCCCGCCCTCGCGTCCGCGCCGGCCTTTACATCGTCTTCGCATGTCGTCGAAAGGAAGACTTTAGTTTCACGGCGACGCAATCTTTGATCTTCGGGGAGGCTTCCTGCCGGCGAATTCCCCGGCACCACATCAGCCCCGGATTGCATCTGATCTCCCGAAGAATCCTGCGGGTACATAGGGTTACGAGGTTCCATGGGTTATCCCTGTTGATGGCGACTTCTTTGCACTGCGCGGTGTCACACGACACCTAAGAACACTTTGCGGGCCACCGTCGGCGTCACGCCGGCGGGGCCGTTAAACCCGTCGTTCGGTGTCAACAGGTTGACTGATGGCCCTGACAGCAATGCGACGCATACCACCCTCGGCTCGACTGATTGGCACCAGCCGCGTGATACGCGGGTTGATGGAGGAAGTCGATCGCATCTCGCGATCGGACGTGAAGGTCCTCATCACCGGTGAGAGCGGCGTAGGGAAGGAAGTGGTGGCGACGGAGATTTTCTCGCGCAGCCCACGCGCCCACCGCCCTTTCGTCATGGTGAACTGCGCCGGTCTTCCTGAGACGCTTCTCGAATCAGAGCTGTTCGGGCACGTCCGCGGGAGCTTCACCGGCGCCTACCGCGACAAGCCGGGCAAACTCGAGCTCGCGCACACCGGCACCGTGTTTCTCGACGAGATCGGAGAGATGACGCTGCGGATGCAGGGTCTCCTCCTTCGATTCCTCGAGACCGGCGAGCTCCAGAAGGTTGGTGGTGACGGCGCGGAGACGCGCGTCGACGTGAGAGTCATCGCGGCAACGAACCGCGATCTCCGTCAGCTCATCGCGCAGGGACAGTTCCGCGAGGATCTGCTCTATCGGCTGAACGTGATTCACCTGACGGTACCGCCGCTGCGCGAACGCGCCGAGGACATTGCCGGCCTGGTCGAGTTCTTCCTCGGGCGCATGGTGACGCACAACGGCCGTCCCCACGTCTGCACCGTGACGCCCGAGGCCATGGCGGCGCTGACGCAGTACTCGTGGCCTGGCAACGTGCGGCAGCTACAGAACGTTCTCGAAAGGCTCGTGGTCGTCGGGCACTCAGAGCTCATCGAGCTCGATTCGCTGCCGCCGGAAGTGCGCGCGCCGCGCGCGAACGCACAGCGACCGTTCGTCGAACGGCGGCGGAGCGTTGCGGACGACCTCTTCTCCCGGCTGATGACCGACAAGGAATCGTTCTGGACGACGGTCTACCCGCTTTACATCCATCGCGAGATTACGCGCGGCACCGTCCGCGACGTCATCCGCAAGGGACTCGAAGAGTCGCGCGGCAACTACAAGGTACTCGCGCGCATGTTCAACATGGAGCCCGGCGAGTACAAGCGCTTCCTCAATTTCCTGCGGAAGCACCACTGTCAGCTTCCGTTCAAGCAGTACCGGTAAGCGACGAGGATTCGACAGATGCAGCGACTGGCAGTGACCGCAATCGTGTTCGTCCTTTCTGTGTCGGTGATGGCCCAGCAGAGTGCGCCGTCGCCCTCCAAGGCTGAAGCGCGGCCGCGCGGCGCAGAATCCACGGTCGCGGTGACGCCCCCCGGCTACCTCATCGGCCCGGAAGATGTCCTCGCGATCCTGTTCTGGAACGACAAGACGATTTCGGGTGATGTGGTGGTGAGGCCGGACGGGAAGATCACCACGCCGCTTCTGAATGACATTCAGGCTGCCGGACTGACGCCCGACGAGCTGCGCGTTCGACTCAACGAAGAAGCGTCGCACTACATCGAGGATCCGAACGCGACCGTTGTCGTGAAGCAGATCAACAGCCGCAAGGTGTTCATCACCGGCGAGGTCGAGAAGGCCGGCGCCTACACCCTCACAGGACCGATGACGGTTCTGCAGCTCGTTGCGAATGCGGGAGGCTTCAAGGAATACGCGCGCCGCGATCGCATCGTCATCATGCGGACCGAGGCGGGACAGCAGGTGCAACTCGCGTTCGACTACAACGCGGTCGTCCGCGGCAAGAAGCTGCAGCAGAACGTCGAGCTCAAGCCAGGCGACACGGTCGTCGTTCCCTAGGTCGAATTGATGAAGACGCTGGGGAAAGGCCTTCTCGTCGCGTGCGCGCTGCTCGCGATCGGATCCGGCGGCACGGTGCTGCTGGCGGCCGATCAACCGTCGCGCATTTATCGCGGATTGTTCGGGCCCGACCCCGACGTTGCGCTCACGTCGCATCCGGTAGTCGAATTGCTCGTGACGACGTACGAGGCGCGCGGTCAGACGCTCGCCCGCCAGGGAGAAGGCGTCGATGAAACGACGCTGCACGGCGGACAATTCTATTCAGGCCTTACAACCGGACTCTCGTATCGGCGTAAGACGCGCACTGCAACGCTGAACGGGAGCGTGGGCAACGCGCTGCGGGTATACCCGCTGACCGGCCTCACCACGACGGAGCATTCAGGCTACGGGAGCATGGAACTGCGTGCGAGCCGCCGCACTATCGTGCGCGCCGCGACCGGTCTGCTCTACACCCCGTTTCATCAGATCCTCGGGTTGCCGATCGCGACGGACACGTCCAGCGGGACCGATGCGGCCGTTGCGACCAGCGCGTCGACGACCTTCACGGGCGGCGCGTCTGTCGTGCGACAGGTTGGACGGCGCGGCCTGCTGACCGCCGGATATGACGGCCGTGTGACGACTTACACGTCGGGGCAGCCGGGTCCGACCAGCCACCAGGCCGGTGCCGCCTACACCTACGAGTTCGCGAAAGGTATCGCGTTGCGCGTGGGCGACGGCGTGCGCATGCTGCGCGCGGGGACCAGCAACGGAATCGTGGCGCAGGACATTGCGCTCGGCATCGACGTGAACCGGTCGCTCACCGCATCTCGCCGGACGAGCGTCACCTTCACCACGGGCTCGAGCATCGCATCGAACGAAACCGGCCACCGCTTCGTCGCGGCCGGCTCCGCGACGCTTGCTCATCGCATCGGCAGGAGCTGGCAGACGGCCGTTACCTTCGATCGCGGACTGCAGGTGGCCGATCTGCTGCCGAAACCGTTCGTCGGTAACAGCGCCGGTTTTACGCTCGGGGGCTTCCTCGGGCGTCGCACGTCGCTCGGCATGCGCGGCTCGTACGCGTTCGGCGACTTCGATCTGAACGGGTCCTCGTCGCGGTACGTGAGCTACCTCGCCGAAGGACGGGCCTCGGTCGCGCTCGGGCGTCACTTCCGGCTCTATGTCGAGCACCTCTATTACCAGCATCGGTTCCCTGACGGAGTGTCGCTGCCGCACGGCACGAGGTTCGGCCTCGACATCTGGGCGCCGCTGACGGGGAAGTTATGATTCCAGGCCACAAGTACACACCGCAGGACGTTCTCGACGCGGTGAACCGGCGCAAGTGGCTGCTCATCTGCCCGGTTCTGGTGTTCGGTATCGCCGCGTTTCTGATCACGCGATCGCTCCCGAACCTCTATCAGTCGGAGACGACGATCCTCGTCGTGCCGCAGCGCGTGCCCGAAAGCTACATCCGCTCGACGGTCACGAACCGCATCGAAGACCGGCTGCGCTCGATCAGAGAGCAGGTCCTCAGCCGATCGATGCTCGAGCCGATCATTCTCGAGTTCGATCTCTATCCCGAGCAGCGCAAGCAGGTCCCGATGGAAGACGTCGTGGCGCGGATGCGGACCGAAGTCGATGTCGATCCGCCAGTGAAGGACGACACGTTCAAGATCAGCTACGTGTCAGGCGATCCCGTCGTCGCCATGAAGGTCGTCGCCCGTCTGGCGTCGATGTTCATCGACGGCAACGTGCGTGATCGGCGGGTGGTCGCCGAGGGCACGAACCAGTTTCTCGAATCGCAGCTGGAGGACGCAAAGCTGCGCTTGATCGACCGCGAGAAGAAGCTCGAGGAGTATCGCCGCCGTTACATCGGCGAACTCCCGTCGCAGCTCCAGTCCAACCTGCAGGTGATCCAGACGACGCAGATCCAGCTGCAGTCGCTGTCGGAGTCGCTCAACCGCGATCGCGATCGCCGGCTCGTGCTCGAGAGGGGACTGGCGGACATGCGCGCCGATCCGGCGACCGCGGCGGCGACGGCGGATCCATCGGATCGCACGCCGGATCCGCTCGACGCGGCGCGCACCGAGCTGGCGACGCTGGGGCGGCGGCTCCTGCCGACACATCCCGACGTGATCGCGGCGAAGCGCCGAGTGGCGCAGCTCGAAGCGGAGCGCGTGGCGATGCCGAAGGCTTCCGACGCACCCGCATCGGCGGCCGCGCCGCAGGTGGCCGATAACGTCGTCGTGCGTCGCATGCGGGAGACGCAGACGGAGATCGACAAACTCGATCGCCAGATTGCGGGGAAAGAGGCGGACAGCGTCCGCCTGCGCGGCACCATCGCCGAGTATCAGCGGCGCGTGGAAACGGCACCGACGCGTGAGTCGGAGATGGCGGAGCTGACGCGCGATTACGAAACCCTGAAGAAGGGCTACGAGTCTCTGCTCGCAAAGAAGGAAGACTCGAACATCGCGGCGAACCTCGAGAAGCAGCAGGTCGGCGAGCAGTTCAAGGTGCTGGACCCTGCGCGTGTGCCCGAGCGGCCGTTCAGCCCGAAGCGGCTCCAGCTGAATCTGACGGCGATCGGCATCGGCCTCATGCTCGGAATGGCAGTGTCCGCGTTGCTCGAGTATCGCGACACATCTCTTCGCACCGAATCGCAGCTGCTCGAGGCGCTCAAGATCCCGGTGCTCGCGGTGCTGCCGGTCATGGAGTCGATCGACGAAAAGCGACGCCGGATGCTGCGGCTCGCGTTCACATTCACGGGCGGCTTCCTGCTGATCGCCACGGCGGCGGTGGGCGCGGCGTGGCGGCTCGGGAGATCGGAGTGTTCGTTCCGCTGAAGAACCCGATCGGCGTTTCCGAGGAGCTGTTCGATCCAGCGCTGACGGGCAAAGTGGCGGCGCCCGGCATGCTGCCGGTCGCTACCGAACAGTACCGCCGGCTCGCCGCGATCCTGCATCACGCGCAGGCGGACACCGGCATGCGCGTCGTCATGGTCACGAGCGCGATCAGCGGTGAAGGCAAGAGCCTGACGATAACGAATCTCGCGCTGACGTTGACGCGATCGTACGAACGGCGCGTGCTGCTGATCGACGCGGACCTGCGTCGGCCAACGCTGCACACGATTTTCAAGCTCGAGAGTCCGTGCGGCGTGAACGAGTACGTGCACTCGCACGGGGCGAAGCCTCTGGAGCTGTTGCCGGTTGCGCCACGGCTGTTCCTGCTGCCGGCGGGGCGGCCCGATTCCGATCCGATTGGCGCGCTCACCTCCGAAACGATGCAGCGCATTGTGAAGGAAGGGCGCGAGCAGTTCGATTGGGTCTTGATCGACACGCCGCCGATTGGCCTGCTGCCGGACGCGGGCCTGCTTGGCGGCATCGCGGACGGCGCGTTGCTCGTAGTGCGTGCCGGACATAGTCCCTTCGACCTCATCAAGCGCGCCGTGGACACACTGGGGCGTGAGCGCATCCTGGGCGTCGTGTTCAACGGTGCGGACACCTCGCGTCGCTATGGCGACGACTACTACGGCTATTACGCCAAGAGCGGATACGGGAAGAGCAGGTAGACGATGGGGAAGGGGCTCATGCAGTCGGTCACATGGCGTTCGAGCGCGCTGATTCTCTCCGAGACGGCGCTCATCATGGCCGCGGTGACCGTCAGCACGTATCTGGTGCTTGGCGCGAGCTGGTCGCTCGCGACCGTCGGCGACATCCTGCCGAAGGTGCTGCTCATCGGCTACGTCTGCCAGATTTGCCTGTATTACGGCGATCTCTACGACGACCCGCGGCTGCTGCGCGATCTGCGGCAGATGGCCGTACGGATGCTGAAGGCGCTTGGGGCCACGTCGATCATCCTTGCGCTGCTCTATGCGTGGTTCCCGGACCTGATCGTCGCGCGCGGCGTGTTCGTGATGGCCGCCATGATCGTCAGCGCATCGCTGCTCGGATGGCGCGCCGCATTCCGGTGGGCATCGACCCAGGTCGGTCCACGCGAGCGGCTCCTGCTGATCGGACGGAGCGCCACCGCGCACAACTTCGAGCGGGAGCTGGCCGAGCGCAGCCATCACGGCGTGGAGATCGTGGGGTTCGTCGAGGCGCAGTCGGGCGACGGCGGCGCCGCGCAAGTGCTCGGCGCCTTCGAAGATCTTCCAGCCATCGTGCGCGCGCATGCCGTCGATCGTGTGGTCGTCAACCTCGCGGACGCGCGCGGCAAGCTGCCGATGGACAAGCTGCTGGAGATGAAGCTCCAGGGGGTCACGTTCGCGGACCTCGCATCGGTGTACGAGGAGTGCACCGGCAAGATCGCGCTCGAGAACCTGCGTCCGAGCTGGCTCATTTTCTCCAATGGATTTCGGAAGAGCGCGACCGTCCTCATCGCGAAGCGCGCGATCGAGGTGGTGATTGCCGCCGTCGCGCTCGTGGTGTGCCTGCCGCTCCTGCTCGCGCTCGCGGCGGTCATCGTGCTGACGTCACCGGGCCCTGCGGTCTACAGCCAGCTGCGCGTCGGACGGAATGGCCGGGTGTTCCGCGTCTACAAACTGCGATCGATGCGGAACGACGCGGAACGCGACAGCGGCGCCGTATGGTCGACGCCCGGTGATCCGCGCATCACGCGGATCGGCAGCATCCTGCGGCGAACGCGCCTCGACGAGCTGCCGCAGCTCTGGAACATCCTGATCGGGAACATGAGCCTGGTCGGGCCGAGACCCGAGCGCCCGGAATTCGTCCAGGAGCTCGCGAAGCAGATCCCTCTCTACAAGCTGCGGCACGTCGTGAAGCCCGGGCTCACAGGCTGGGCGCAGGTGCGCTACACCTACACCGCGAGCGTCGAGGACACGATGGAGAAGCTGCAGCACGATCTCTTCTACATCAAGAACCTGTCGCTGCGGCTCGACCTGTTCATCATCTTCGAGACCGTAAAGACGGTCGTTCTGCACCGGGGACGCTGATGTCGGCCCGGCCCCTGATTGTCAACGCCATGACGATCGACGTGGAGGACTACTTCCACGTCAGCGTCTTCGACGGTGTGGTCCCTCGACGCCATTGGGAGGCGCTCGAGAGCCGCGTCGAGCGAAACACCGATCGCCTGCTCGCGCTGTTCGAGGATGCGGGCATCAAGGCGACGTTCTTCATTCTTGGGTGGGTCGCCGAGCGCCATCCGGCGCTGGTCGGGCGTGTGGCGGCGCTCGGTCACGAAATCGCGTCTCACGGCTACGGGCACCGGCTCGTGTACGACCTGACGCCACGCACATTCAGGGAAGACATCCGCCGGTCCAAGGGCGCGCTCGAATCGATGGCGGGCCGGCCCGTGCGAGGCTATCGCGCGCCGAGCTACTCGATCACGCCGCATTCGTTGTGGGCGCTCGATATCCTGATCGAGGAAGGCTTCCAGTACGACGCGAGCATCTTTCCGATCCATCACGATCGTTACGGCATCCCGATTTCGCCGCGGCACCCGTATCCAATCCATCGTGACCACGGCACGATCGTCGAAGTGCCGGGATCGACGGTGCGCATCGGGCCTTACAACCTACCGGTCGGCGGCGGCGGCTATTTCCGGATCCTCCCCTACTGGTGGACCAAACGCGGCATCGAGCGCCTGAATCGCGACGAGCAGCGGCCGGCCGTCTTCTACCTGCACCCGTGGGAAATCGATCCGGATCAACCGAAGCTCATGACGTCCGCGCTCGGCCGGTTCCGCCATTACCGGAATCTCGGCGAGACCGAAGCGCGGCTGACGCAATTGCTGCGCGACTTCGAGTTCGCCCCGATGGAGCAGGTGATGTTGCCGGCGTCGGTTGAAGACGCGCCATCCGCACTGGCCTTTGCCCTTCCCTACGTATGGTGACGATCACAACCGCGCAAGCGCGCACTACCGTCTCGATCGCCGACGACGGCGCCGAATGGAACGCGTACGTCGACCGACATGCGGACGCGAGCGGCTACCACGCGTGGGCGTGGCGGCACGTTTTCGAGCAGGCTTTTGGCCACGAGGCGGTCTATCTCGTCGCGCGGCGCGAGCCGCACGTCGTCGGTGTGCTGCCTGTCGTGCTGTTCAGGTCCACGCTCTTCGGCAAGTTTGCCGTCTCGCTGCCCTTTGTGAATTACGGCGGTGTGCTCGCCGACGATGATCAGGCTTCAGAGGCGCTGCTGTTGGAGGCCAGGTCGCTTCTGTCGCGTCGAGGCGCGCGGCACCTCGAGTTGCGGCATCGACTCCGACACTTTCCCGCGCTGCCGGCGAAGGATCACAAGGTCACGTTGCTGCTGGATCTTCCATCGACGGAAGAGGCGTGTTGGCAGGGCCTCGATCGGAAAGTCAGAAACCAGGTTCGCAAGGCAGAAAAGAGCGGTCTCACAGCCGAAATCGGCGGTCGGTCACTGCTGCCGGAGTTCTACGCCGTGTTCGCGCGCAACATGCGCGACCTCGGCACGCCGGTCTACAGCCCGCGGTTCTTCGACGCGATCTGCGCGCACGTCGAGTCGCGCGTGCGCGTCGTTCTCCTGCGTCTTGGTTCCGAGGCCGGCATCACGCACACCCATCGGCAGGTGATGGAAATGCCATGGGCCTCTTCGCTGAAGGAGCGGCGCGATCTCTGTCCGAATAACCTTCTTTATTGGACGGTGATTCGCGAGGCCATTCGTACCGGGCACGCGGTGCTGGACTTCGGACGGTCGACCGCGGATGAAGGTCCGTATCTCTTCAAGCTGCAGTGGGGCGCGCACCCAGAGCAGCTCTGGTGGGAGTACTGCCTGAACGGGACCGACGCGCTTCCGGACCACAGCACGAAAAATCCGCGGATGCAGACCGCGATCGCGTTGTGGAAACGGCTGCCGCTTCCCGTCGCGAGCTTCATAGGACCCCACGTCGTCCGGTCCATTCCATGACGGCGCCTGCTGGCACGTGGTCGCGCGTGCCAATCGTCCTCACGCGGCGTCGTGCCGGCGAAGCGCTGCACGACGCGACGCACGAGCCGATCACGCTCGGACTTCCCTTTCCGCCCGGCGCGGTGACGGATGCGGCGCTGCTGAACCTGCGCGACGCAAGCGATCGGCGCGTGCCGTTACAGGCCCGCGCACTGGAGCGATGGCACGACGGCTCCGTCAAGTGGGCGTTGCTCGATTTCCAGACGCGCGACGACACGACGATCTTCAATGTCGGCGCCGGGTCGCGCATGTCCGACGCGAAGGGCATCGAGCTCACGCAGACGAGTGGCGGCGTGCTCGTCGATACGGGTGCCGCGCGATTCTCGATGCTGGTTCATCGGCCGTTCCCGTTCGCGTCCGTAGCGATCGATGCGCGAGAGGTCATCGATCGGGAGCGCAGTGGACTGCGCGTTGTGGACGGGACGGGACGCCAGTGCCGTGTCCAGGTGCGGCGCGTCGTCGTCGACGAGCACGGGCCGCTCAGGGCGACCGTGTTGATCGAAGGCACCATTGCGAGCTGGACCCGGCCCCTCCTGGGGCTCCAGGCGCGGCTGCACTTTTTTGCGGGCTCGGCGGCCGTACGCTGCGCCCTGACGCTGCGCAACCCTCGCGCCGCGGTGCACCCGAGCGGCATCTGGGAACTGGGCGACCGGGGCTCGGTCTATGTGCAGTCGGTGGAACTCGAGACGGCGCTCTCTGAAGGTCCGACGGCCGACGTGTCCTGCTCGCCGGAGCTCGAACGGCCCATCGAACGAATGTCGCAACCGCTCGACCTCTATCAAGATTCGAGCGGCGGCGAACAATGGCGCAGTCCGACCCACCGAAATCGCAACGGTGTCATCACGACGAGCTTCCGTGGCTATCGCTTGAACACGGCGTCGGAATCGGCGGCGGGCCAGAGAGCGACGCCGGTCATCACACTCGAGCGGGGAAGAGATCGCATCGCCGTTACGATGGAGCAATTCTGGCAGAACTTTCCAAAGTCGCTCGAGGCGCGCGACAACGCCGTTGTGCTCGGCCTGTTTCCGCGGCAGCACGCGGACCTGCACGAGATTCAGGGGGGCGAGCAGAAAACCCACAGTTTCACCCTGGCGTTCGGCCGCGATCCGTTGAGCAAGGATGCCGTGCGCTGGGGACGCCTGCCGCGCGTGGGGCACAGTTCGGCAGCGTATTACTGCGCGGCGCGCGCGGTTCCGTACCTCGTGCCGTCGCACGCGAATGGCATGTGCGCGTATGACGAGCTCGTCGCCAGCGCGGTCACCGGACCGCACGCGTTCGAGCGCAAACGGGAGATCATCGACGAATACGGCTGGAGGAATTTCGGCGACATCTACGCCGATCACGAGGCCGCTTTCCACGCCGCCGACGAGCCGTTCGTGTCGCACTACAACAATCAGTACGACGCGATTGCCGGCTTCGCGTGCCAGTTCATGCGATCGACCGACGTGCGCTGGCTCACGCAGATGGAGGAGCTCGCCGCGCACGTCGTGGACATCGATATCTATCACACGACCAGGGACAAGAGCGCGTACAACGGCGGGCTCTTCTGGCACACCTATCACTACGTGCCTGCGGGCCTGTCGACGCATCGTTCCTATCCGTCAGCCGAGGGCGTCTCGGGTGCGGGCCGTCGAACGAGCACAACTACGCCTCTGGCCTGCGGCTCCATTACCTGTTGACCGGCAACGAGCAGTCTCTCGAAGCGGCTATCGGGCTCGGCCGCTGGGTCATGGCCATGGACGATGGAGCGACGACCCCGTTTGCGTGGATCGCGTCGGGCGCAACGGGACTCGCGAGCGCGACCTGCACGCCCGACTATCACGGGCCGGGGCGCGGCGCCGGTCACTCGATCAACGTGCTGCTCGACGCACATCGCCTGTCCGGTGATCACGCGTTCGTGGAGAAGGCAGAGGAGCTGATTCGCCGCTGCATTCATCCGAAAGACGATGTCGAGGCTCGGCAGCTGCTCGATGCGGAGCGGCGCTGGTCGTACACGGCGCTGCTCGAAGCGCTGGCGAAGTACCTCGATTACAAAGTGGAGCGGAACGAGCTCGACGAAACGTACGCCTACGCGCGTGCGAGCCTGCTCAGATACGCGCGGTGGATGCTGGCACGAGAGTATCCGTTCCTACCCGACAGAGACCTGGGCGGCGCAGGACATGCGCAAGGCGGAAATTTTCCTGCTGGCGGCGCGTCACGCGCCGGACGCGGAGAGGCACGCGTTCCTGGAGCGCGCCCGCTTTTTCTTCGAGTACTCGATATCCGCTTTGAGGCGAATGCCCACCCGCGGTTGCACGCGGCCGGTCGTCCTGCTGCTGTCGCATGGCTTCATGTACGGCTACTTTCTCGAGCATCCCGGCGATCGTGCGCCAGAGCTGCCGAACGACATGCACGACTTGAATGCACCGCCGTCCGTGTTCATCCCGCAGAAAATCCGCGCGCTGGAGCGGTTGAAGCCGCGCGGCGCGATGCTGCTGACCCGCCTACTAACCGTCCTCGCGGCGGGGTAGTCAGAAACGGTGACAGTCACACTTCGGGCGTCCGGAAGCGTCCGGATCTGGGAAGAACTGTGACAGTCACAGTTCAGTGCGGGCGCCTAAGCCGACAGTCGATCCCAAACGTGACGAGATCGCCTATCCCGTGGATGGACGCGAGCCACCGCAGCCTCCGCACGGGGATCCGCTCGAAGCGTTCGAGCGTGAATCCGGCGGCCGCCGCGCTGCCCTTGTAGTCGCGAAAACGACGTGCATTCAGACCGAGCGACTGCCACGTCGCCGCCCCACGAGGTGTGTCGCATCGCGCGTTACGGAGCGCGAGCACGGCGTCCAGTCCACACAGAAGATGCGCGTACGGGACCTGGCAGGCCCAATACAGATGATAGCCCTGCGGCGAGAAGAACAGCGGTCCGAACCGCGAGAGCACGACGCCCCCCGGCCGGAGGACACGGAATAGTTCCTTGAAGGCCGCGTCGAGATCCATCACGTGCTCGAACGTGTCCGTCGAGAACACGGCGTCGAACGAGCGATCGTCAAATGGAAGGACGCCCGATCGTGCCTGAACGAACCGGCAGTTGGTGACGGCCGACTCCGCGCGCGCTCGGTTCGCCTGGTCGATTGCCGCCGCCTCGATGTCGACGCCGACGACGGAACGAGCGTGATTCGCGAGCCATAGTGTCTCGCCGCCCCACCCGCACCCGAAGTCCAGCACGTCGACGTCGGATGAGCCGAGCTCGGCGAGGTAGCGCCCGGCGGCCCCGTTCGCGCGATGCATCGAGCGCTGCGTCTGGCCGTCCGGATCGAGAAATGCGCGCGGATTCGCCGGGAAGACCTTATCGAGTTGCCACAACAAGGCCGTGCGCGCCGCCTGGCTGCGCGATGTGCGATCGCTTTCGGGACTATGCACGGCACTCACGAAACAGCGCTCCTCCATTCGCGAACCGCGGGCCCGGCTGGCCGGCAACAGTATGGAGCAGACCGCCGAGCGGGGCGAATGCCTCCCGCCACGACAGCTCCGACAAGTTCACCTGGCTGGCGAGCCGGCGGCGTTCCTGCGGCCGCATCGAGAGCAACCGGATCACTGACGCCGCGAACGCGGACGGCGTTTCGCCTTCGATGCACCCTGGCCGCGCGGCCCGCGGCACGCCTTCGAACACCGGCGCGCTGACGACACAAGGAAGCCCCGCGGCCAGCGCTTCGAGCACCTTGTTCTGCACCCCGCGCGCAATCAGCAATGGGGCAATCGACACGGCGGAGCGCCACAAGTACGGCCGTACGTCCGGCACCGTTCCCGTGACTTCGATCGATGAATCCGAAGAAAGCGCGCGAATGGCCGGCGTCGGGCGCGCGCCCACGAGCGTGAGCCGCGCGTTTGCATTCGCTTGTCGCACCCGGGGCCACACGTGCTTGACAAACCACAGCACACCGTCAACGTTGGGCGCATAGTCCATTACGCCGCAGAAGACCACCTGCGCTTCCACGGATGGCGAGGCCGGCGGCGTGAATCGAAGCGCGTCGATGCCGTTCGGCACAACGTGCACCGGCGCATCCGGCGCAATCGCTTCGAGGGCTGTCCGCTCGCGATCGTTCACGACGAGCGTCGCAGCCGCGCGGCGGGACGCGAAGGACTCGAATGGACCGAGCACGCGCGCCTCACGACGGTATATCCACCCGAGCGGTCCGCGCGAGGACGCTCCCATCTGCCGCCACTTCTCCGAGTCCACATCGATCAGGTCGAGGATCAGCGGCAGCTCATCGAGCGGCGGCCGCAGCACAAATCGCGCCATGCTCGAGCACAAGGCGACCACGACGTCGGGTCGGTGCTCCGCGGTGACGTCGGCGAGCGCGCGATCGAATCCCGGCGCGTCCAGCAGCGCGTGCGTCAACGGCTGCCCCGTGCCGAGCGCCGCGACCGCCCGCAGCCACGAGCGCGCGCGGCCGACGCGCGCCATCGTGACGCTGCGAACGCGACCCTGCAGCAGATGAACCTGTGACGCCTCATCTCGATCGTGGACCAGCGACACGAGATCGACGTTCGCTTCGCGCGTCAGCGCCTCGAGCAGGTAATAGGCGCGGATCCGATCGCCGCGGTTCGGCGCGAAGGGCAAGCGGTGCGTGAGGAGCAGCACGTTCATTGATGGTCACGCACAAGTCAGTTCCGCCGCCGGCCGCTGCACGACGGTGCCGCCTGACACGAGCTCGCGATAGAGCGCTTCAATTTTCGCGTGGCGCGCGCCGAACGACAGCTCGGTGACGATGCGCAGCCGGGCCGCCCTCGCGCGCGCCTGCGATTCCGCGCGCCGTGTGAGCGCCCCGACCACCGCGTCGGTCAGCGCGGCGAGGTCGCCGATGCGCACGACCCGCCCGTGCACGCCGTCGGTGACCAATTCCGCGGTGCCGCCGGCCGCCGTCGCGACCACGGGTGTCTCGAGCGCCATGGCTTCGAGCACCGCGTTGGGTGTGCCCTCGTAGTCCGACGACTGGGCCAGCAGGTCGAGCGCATGGTGCAGGCCAATCACATCCGGTGTGTGCCCGAGCAACCGGCACACGCCGTCGAGATCGAGCGTCCGGATCAGCGCCGCGAGTTCCTGACGCAGCGATCCGTCGCCCGCGATGAACAGACGCAGGCTCGGCAGTGTCCGGCGCGCCTCGGCGAACGTCCGAATCAGCAGGTCGAAGCGCTTCTGCGGCTCGAGGCGGCCCACGGCGCCGATCGCCAAATCGACCTCTTTGAGGCCCAGAGCCGCGCGCGCCGCGCGCCGAGCCGCCGGGTTGCGCTTGAACCGCTGATCGTCAATCCCGTTGAGCACCGTCACGACGCGATTTGGGCGACAGCCGTACCGAATCAGCTCCGACCGGATCTCTCCCGACACTGCGACAACGCGATCGCATCGGCGAAGCAGCCGCTTGTCGGCGGGATAATAGAGGTAGCGTTCGCGCGGGCTGTGCCCCGTCCAGCCGTGCGCTGTGGCCATGGCGATCGTGCCCTCCCTGCGCGCGAGCAGCACCGCCAGGAGGTCCGTCTTGTAGTCGTGCGCATGCACGATCTGGATGCCGTGACGCCTGACCACACGCTGGAGTTGCGGCCAGATCGCCGGATCGACCGACGAACGTTCCAGGAGCTCGATGTAGCGGAGATCGAGTTCTTCGGCGCGACGGCGGATGTCGCAGCGATCGTCATCAGCGGCGCGCAGGTAGCAGACGGTGATCTCGAACATCCGCGGATCGCTCAGCGCGGCCCCCGACAGGATCGTCTTCTCCGGGCCCCCGCCCGGTCCGAGGACGCTGCGCAGCTCGAGCACGCGAATCGGCATCATCCCGCGTCCTGCATTTGAAGCTCGCGTGCCGCAGACCGGCAGCGCAGCACAGCGCGCGCCTCGCGGCGCGCGACCATTCCAATGGAGCGCCAGTCGTAGTGATCGCGCACGAGAGAGCGCGCGCGTTCGGCAAGGCCGTACGCCAGTAGGCGATTCGACAGAACGGTGACAAGCGCCTGCGCCATCCGCTCACGCGGCGCGACGAGCAGGTGCACGCCGTGCTCGGCGCGCAGCCCTTCGCAGCCGACCGGCGTGCTGACGACGGGCAATCCCGCCGCGAACGCCTCGAGGATCTTCAAGCGCGTGCCGCCGCCTGATTCGAGCGGAACCGCCAGCGCGTGCGCCTCGCCGAGGTGCGGCACGACGTCAGGCACCGCGCCCGTCACGTCGATGTTCGGCCGCTCTGCGAGCGCACGAATCTCGGGAGGAGGATCTCGTCCGATGATGCGAAGTCGCGCGTCGGGAAGACGAAGCTGGATCCGTGGCAGCACGTCGAGTGCGAGGAACTTTGCCGCCGCCACGTTCGGTCCCCACGACATCGTCCCCACGTAAAGAATCACCGGCGGCCGCGAGTGGCGAATGAGCGGCAGCGCGGCGTACGCATCGCAATCCACGCCGTTGGCCACCATCGCAACGCGGCCAGCGCCCGATGCCTGGTAATACGCGCAGTCTTCGTCCGACGCCGCCGTCACGAGCGCGGCGCGCGTCGCGGCGCGGCGCTCGGCGCGCTCGAGGAGGCGCGCCTCGCCGCGCAGGTACTGTCCCACGATGGGGTTTGGCTGTTCGTCGGCCGTGCGACGCACCAGCGCCGAATAGATGTTGTGAACGTCGAGAATCGCGGGCACGCGGCACGTGTCGGCATACAATGCCGAGTCGAGGTGATCGAGATAGAGAAGATCCGGACGGTTGATGGCGACCTGCACCGACACCGTGTGACGGACCGACGCGCGATCGTGACGGCGGAAGAGCACATACGGTTCTCTCGTCAGCGCCGCGCGGAATACTCGAAGCGTTTCGATCGGCGCGCGCCGTGGTCCCACCCGCACCGGGCAGACGCGAATTCCGGCGGCCGACAGCGCAGGCACGAGCGCTTCCTGCCCCGGCTCGATTGGCGCGACGAGGCGCACGTCGAAGTCGGCGGCCAGCCCTCGCAGCAGGTGAAAGCTGCGCAGGTGTCCGCCGCGATCGAGCGGCCACGGCAGTTCGCTCGTGATCGCCAGGATCGACGGACGCGCGGGTAGCCGATGGAACGGGCCGCGAACAAGCAAAGCGAACCTCCGCACGGGTGTAGGCGTCGAGGCGCCAGAGATGTGCCGCCCGTCCGGGCATCGCGATACGCTCGCTTCTCATTCGAGAAGAAGTGGCGCGCGCAAGACGACTAAAGTCATCCGGCACGCCGACATTGCGGTTCGGTGATGCCCGGAAAACGGGCGGCGCCCTCGGAACTGCACGTGGCGTTCCGTCTCGACCGGGCTGGCGGGTCCTTTGCGAGGCAGCCGGGGGACATGGTTCCCCATCGCGTCAATCGCGTCACCCTGGATGAACCGGTACTCGTGTTCGACCGTGACCGTCCTCGGTCCCAGTCACGCCCACCGAGCGAGGTCCGTCGAATGCACGGCGACATACACCCGCGCGTGGCGCAACTGGTGCTGACGCTGTGTCCGGGCGGGGCGGAGCGGCTCGCGATTGAGCTGTCGCAGAGGCTCGTGGACCCCTTCGGCATGACCGTCATCTGCCTCGAGGAGGCAGGCGCGCTCGCCGAGACCCTGAACGCGAGCGGCATCGGCGTGATTGCCATGCGGCGGCAACAGGGATTCCGGCCGTCACTCGCGCGCACGATCGCCCAACTGACGCGTGCGCACGGCATCGAGGTGCTGCACTGCCATCAGTATTCGCCTTACGTGTACGGCTCGCTCGCGCGCCTGCTGCGCCCGTCGCTGCGCGTCATCTATACCGAGCACGGACGGCACGCCGACACCCCGCCGTCACTGAAGCGGAAGGTCGTCAATCCCCTGCTCGCGCCGCTGCCGCACGCCATTTATGCCGTGTCGGAGGACCTGCGCCGTCACATGCTGGCGGAGGGATTTCCAGCGGCGCGCGTGGGCGTCATCACGAACGGCATTGACGTCGGGAAGCGGCCCGGCGAGATCGAGCGAAGGAAGGCGCGCGCCGAATTGCGCATTCCACCGCATGCGCTTGTCTTCGGCACGGCCGCGCGCCTGCATGCCGTCAAGGGCCTCGGCACGCTGATCGACGCGTTTGCAAGGATTCGATCGGAGGTGAGCGGCGCGCGACTGCTCATTGTCGGTGACGGCCCGGAGCGCGACGCGCTCGCGCGGCGCGCGGCGGAGCAGGGTTTAACTGACGCCGTGCTGTTCGCGGGCTACCGCGCCGACGCGCGTGGATTGCTGCCCGCGTGCGACGTCTACGTCAACAGCTCCGTCAGCGAAGGCATCTCGCTGACGATCCTGGAGGCCATGGCGGCGGAGCTCCCCGTCATCGCCACGGCCGTTGGCGGAACTCCGGAAGTTGTGAGCGACGGCCAGAACGGAATGCTCATCGCGGCAAGAGATCCGGAGCGTCTCTCGCGGGCGATGCTCGCGCTCGCGCGTGACGAGCGCCAGCGCCGCCGGCTCGCCGCGAACGGCCGCGCCCTGGTCGTGGCGCGCTTCACGGTCGACCGGATGATCGACGATTACGCGCAGGCCTACGCTGCGGCGTACGCAACACGGGCGGCGCGTTGAGGCACCGCCCGACAGTGAATCGGCTCGGGGCTTATGACTCACGGCTCATAGTGGCTCATGACGGCGGACCTGAAGGTCCGCCCTACAAGCGCAGTGTACCGTAGGCCGGGTCTTTAGACCCGGCGGCATGAGCCATGAGTCCTGAATCCCCGAGCCTTACTTGAATCTCTTATTCACCGCATCCCAGTTGATCGTGTTCCACCACGCGGCGATGTAGTCGGGGCGGCGGTTCTGGTACTTCAAATAGTACGCGTGCTCCCACACGTCGACGCCGAGCACCGGCTTCTTCCCTTCCATCAGCGGACTGTCCTGATTCGCGGTGCTCTCGATGACGAGCTTGCCACCTGCGTCGATCAGCCAGGCCCAGCCGCTGCCAAATCGCTTCACACCAGCGTCTGCAAACTGCGTCTTGAACGTGTCGAAGCTGCCGAAGGACGACTTGATCGCGTCGGCGATCGTGCCTGTGGGTTGGCCGCCTTTCTTCGGACCCATGATCTCCCAGAACATCGTGTGGTTCACGTGCCCGCCGCCATTATTGCGGACGGCGGTCCGGATGGCTTCCGGCACACTGTTGATGCCTTTGATCAATTCCTCGACGCTCTTGTTCTGCAGCTCGGGTTGCTTTTCGAGTGCCGCGTTGAGGTTGTTCACGTACGCCGCGTGGTGCTTGTCGTGATGGATGCGCATCGTCTGTTCGTCGATGTGCGGCTCCAGCGCGTTGTAGTCGTACGGAAGGGGGGGAACTGAATGTGCCTTCACGCTTTCCTTAACATCCGCCATATGTCTCTCCTTCAGCGAATCTCGAGCATCCGATCGAGCGCGACCCTGGACCAGCGCTTCGTTTCCTCGGGCACGATGATTTGATTGTGGATCGTTCCTTCTACGAGGCCTTCGAGCACCCACAGCAGGTGGTTCGGTGAGACGCGGAACATCGTGGAGCAGAGGCAGCCGAATGGATCGAGCGTGACCACCGTGCGATCGGGCGCGAGCTCGTGCATCAGACGGTTTACGAGATGGATCTCGGTCGCGACCGCCCACACCGATCCCTTCGGACTCTTGCGGAGCGTCTCGATGATGAACTCGGTGGACCCGCTGAGATCCGCCGCCTGTACGACGTCGAACGTGCACTCGGGGTGCGCGATCACCTTGCCGTCCGGGTGCTTCGCCCGAAACGCGTCAATCTGCTGCCCGGTGAACCGCGTGTGCACCGAGCAGTGACCTTTCCACAGCAGCAGCGTCGAGTTCCTCGTCTGTTCGGCCGTCAAACCGCCGCCAATCTCGTGCGGGTCCCAGACCGCCATGCGATTGAGCGGCACGCCGAGTTTGTAGCCCGTGTTGCGCCCGAGATGCTGGTCAGGCAGCATCACGAGGCGCTCCCCTTTCTGCCACGCCCATGACATGACGCCTGCCGCGTTTGTCGATGTGCAGACGACCCCGCCGTGCTTGCCGCAGAACGCTTTGATGGCCGCCGACGAATTGATGTATGTGACGGGGACGGTGGCATTGACGTCGACGCCGAGCTCGGCGAGCTCGCGCCAGCAGATCTCGAGCTGATCCTCCTCGGCCATGTCCGCCATCGAGCATCCAGCGGCGAGGTCCGGCAGCGCGACCTTCTGATGCGGCCCGCGTAAGATGTCAGCGCTTTCCGCCATGAAGTGCACGCCGCAGAACACGATGAACTCCGCGGCGCCACGGCTCGCCGCGGCGCGCGCGAGCTTCAGCGAGTCACCGGTGAAATCCGCGAACTTGATCACCTCGTCGCGTTGATAGTGATGACCCAGGATGACCAGCCGCTCGCCCAGCGTGCCCTTCGCCGCGACAATCCGCTCATCCATTTCGTCGTCCGACAGACGGAGGTACCGATCGGGCAGCGGTTGCCGCTCGCCGATGCTCTGCTTCTCAACGTGGGTGAGCAGTTGGATGTCCATCGCAGCTCTTGATTGTACTACCCGGCGAAGCCGGGTCTAAAGACCCGGCTTACAGGGGCACGATCTGCCGGTCTTCATTTGTAGGCCGGGTCTTTAGACCCGGCAGCACGTTACGCCTTATGACGCGACGGCGTCGGCTTGGGGCCCGACGATGACGTTGTATAACGTGTCGCGCTCGATCGGCTCGCGGCCGGCAGTGTGGATGAGGCGCCGGATTTCGCGGGTCGTCATCGCCTCGGGCGTCGGCGATCCCGCCATGTGATAGATCCGCTCTTCCTGCACCGTACCGTCGAGATCATCCGCGCCGAACCACAGCGCGAGCTGCGCGGTCTCCACGCCCGTCGCGATCCAGAACGCCTTGATGTGCGGAATGTTCTCGAGCATCAGCCGCGAGACAGCGAGCACGCGGAGCGTGTCGACAGCGCTCGGCGCCGGCAGCTTCCGCATCTGGTTGTTGTCGGGATGGAACGCAAGCGGGATGAACGCCTGCAGGCCGCCCGTCTCGTCCTGCAGCGCGCGCGTTCGCAACATGTGATCGACACGCTCCTCGGCCGTCTCGATGTGCCCGTACAGCATCGTCACATTGGAACGCATGCCGAGGCCGTGCGCGAGGCGATGAATCGCGAGATACCGATCGGTGCCGCACTTGTCGTTGCAGATCTTCTTGCGCACGCGCTCGGCGAAGATCTCTGCGCCGCCGCCCGGCAGCGAGTCGAGACCCGCATCCTGCAGCTCGCGCAGCACCTGCTCGTCGGTCTTCGCATAGAGATCCGCGAAGAACGCGATCTCTACCGCCGTAAAGCACTTCAAATGGATGTCGGGCCGGATGCGTTTGAACCCTCGCAGGAGTTCCGTGTAGTAGTCGAACGGCAAATCGGGGTGCAAGCCGTTGACGACGTGGACCTCGGTAAGCGGTTGGCCGGAGCGTTGGCGCAGCTTGTCCCAGGCCTGCTCGAGCGACATCGTGTAGGAACCGGGATCACCCGGACGGAGCCGCGCGAACGAGCAGAAGAGGCAGTTCGCGACGCAGACGTTCGTCGCTTCGAGGCGGATATTGAAGTTGTAGTACGTCCGGGCGCCGTGCCGCTTCTCGCGCTCACGGTTCGCCAGCCATCCGAGCGCGAGCGTATCCGGGCACGCGAACAACCGCACGCCGTCATCGAGACACAAGCGAACGCCGCCATCGAGTTTCGCGGCGATATCGCCCAGCCCTGCGCGTTCAACCCTGTTCAGCATGAGCCGCTGTTACTAGTATACTTGTCGATCGTCGGTGCGCCGAGCACCCAGCACGTCGCACTCTTGCGCGGAGCACCGACATGATTCACCTGATGCCCGGCGGTCATGCGAAGTGGGTGCGAAGCCTACGCGGTGCCGCCACTGTAAGCGGGGAGCGCCATTCTTCACGCCGGTACGACCGGCAGTCACTGTGAAAGGTAGGGCGGATCTTTAGATCCGCCGACCGGATCTTTCGATCCGCCCGAGAGGATCTCAGGGATCCGCCAATCATGGGAAGGCCGAGGATGCGCGCGCTGATCCGCAAGCCAGGATACCTGGCCGCCCGGGCCCGTTCATTTCAGCCATCGGCGCGTGAGCACGCCGAAAGGAGGCCCGGTGCTCTTCCGCACGTCCGTCTTTTTTACAGCCCTCAGTCTAATCCTCATCGCGCGTGCCGACGCTTCGATCGTCGAAGGACGCGTCGTCGATCCCGAGTCGCGCGCCGCGCCTGGGGCGCAGGTTGTCATCGTCTGCGGATCGTCTGTCGCGGCCTCCGCGATCACCGATGCGGAAGGCCGATTCAAAACGTCAGACGTCGCGGGACGCTGCGAGTTGCGCGTGGCGCTCGACGGGTTCGCCGCGGCACCGGTCGCGCTCGATCTGACGGCCGGCGGCGCGCCGCGCGATGCGGGCACGGTACGGCTGCAGTTGAGCGCCGTGTCCGAATCGATCGTGGTGTCGGCGGCGCAAGTCGACGTGCCATTGTCGCAGGCGTCGTCGTCAGTGACGATCGTCGCCGCCTCCGAGCTCCGCGCGCGCCAGTTGATGACGGTCGCGGATGCCTTACGTGAGGTCCCCGGACTGACCGTCACGCGCAGCGGCGGCATGGGCGCATTGACCAGCGTCTTTCCGCGCGGCGGCGAATCGGACTACACGCTCGTGTTCATCGACGGCGTGCAGGCGAACGCGTTCGGCGGCGGCTTCGATTTCGCGCATCTGTCGACCGACAATATCGACCGGATCGAGATCGTGCGCGGGCCGCAGAGTGCCCTTTACGGATCGAACGCGATCGGGGCTGTCGTCCGCATTGTCACGCGCAGCGGCGGACCGATTCGCGCTGACGTGTTGCTGGAAGGCGGGAGCTTCGGCACAGCTCGCGCGGCCGCTTCTTCGTCCGGCGCGTGGAACGCGTGGGAGTGGGGCGCGGGCGTCGAGCGCCTTATCAGTGACGGCTTCAACGGGACGCGTCTCGCGCCCGGCGCGAAGGTTGTCAACGACAATTACCTGCGGACGAGCGCGGGTGCCAGCGGCGGATGGAGGCATGGCAGCGGTGCGTCGGTTCGCGGCGAACTGCGCTTCGAGAGCGATGACCGCGGATTCCCCGGCGCGTTCGGCTCGAATCCGGTTGGCGCGTTCGAAGGCATCGATCCTGTCTCACGCGGGCGGGACGATCGCTGGATCGGCTCGATTGGAGGGACGGTGCCCTCGGGGTCCCGGGTGCGCACGCACGCGCAGTTGACGTGGAACAACATCGATGGCGACTTTCGGAGCCCGTTCGGCGCATCGGAATCTTCATCGAAGCGCTGGTCGGCGCGGGCGCAATCGGATGTCAGCATATGGCGTGGGCTCGATCTCTCGGCCGGCGTTGAATTCCAGCGCGAGCGTGCGACGAGCACGTTCATCACGGACGACACCTCCGCCGAGATTCCGGTGACCCGGTCGATCGCCGGCTATTTCGGCGAAGGGCGCTGGAGCGCGGCCGATCGCGTGTTCGTGACGGCCGGTCTTCGCGTCGAAGACATCCGGCGCGATCCACTTGCGGGCATCTCGCAACCGTTCAGCTCTCGTCCCGCGTTTGACTCTGATCGCGTGGTCTCGGCGAACCCGCGGATCGCTGCCGCCTGGTATGTTCGCCCTGGCGCGGCGCGTTCGACGAAGCTGCGCGCGTCCGCGGGAAGCGGGATTCGTCCGCCCGACGCGTTCGAGATTGCCTTCACCGACAATCCATCGCTGAAGCCGGAAAGGAGCCGCAGCGTCGAGGCGGGCGTCGACCAGGTGCTCGCGTCCGGGCACGCGCTGATCGCAGCGACGCTGTTCCGCAACACGTTCGATGACCTGATCGTCGCCGTCGGGCGCTTCCAGCAATCGAGCCACTTTCGCACCGACAACATCTCGAACGCGCGCGCGCGCGGGTTGGAGCTCGCATCGACGCTGCGCGGGCGGGTGGGGATGCTCGACGTGCAGGCGCGCGCCGGCTACACCTTCCTCGACAGCGACATTCTTGCCGTCGACAATGGCGGCGCCGCGCCTCCACCGTTCAAGGCGGGAGACGCGCTGCTTCGCCGCCCCCGCCATCAGTGGTCGCTGGATCTCGCCGCTTCGGACGGACGCCTCTCCGGATGGATCCGCGGCGGCGGCCGCGGGCGCGTGCTCGACGTCGAACCGTCGCTCGGCGCCTTCGGCGGTCTGTTCGTCGCACCGGGCTTCGCCGTGTGGCACGCCGGCGCCGCATGGAAGCTGATCCGGCAGGTCGAGCTGTTCGGACGCGTGGAAAACCTGTTCGACCGGCGATACGAGGAAGCCTTCGGCTTCCCCGCGCTCGGTCGCGGGGCGATGGCGGGCTTGCGCATTGCTGCGAGCCGCTGACGCGTGGTTCTCCTACGACGAGCGCACGCCTGTCGTCCGCGGCGTGTCGCTCGACGTCCCGGCTGACGGCTTCGTCGGCATCCTGGGTCCGAACGGGTCCGGCAAGACGACGCTCTTGCGGCTGCTCGCCGGAACGCGGCAGCCGCAGCGCGGCAGCGTCACGCTCGACGGTACGCTCCTGACCCTACTCTCGCGGGCCGTGCTCGCGCGCCGCATGGCGGTCGTGCCGCAGGAGACGCACCTCGCGTTCGACTACACGGCGCTCGAAGTCGCCATGATGGGACGGTATCCGCATCTCGGCCCGTTCGAGATCGAGGGGCCCGGGGATGTCTCGATCGTCGAGGAAATGCTCGACGCGACCGGCACGCTCAATCTGAAGAATCGTTTGTTCGCTACGCTCAGTGGCGGTGAAAAGCAGCGTGTGGTGATCGCCGCCGCGTTGGCGCAGGTCGATCGCAGAGACGTCCGCCTGAAGGCGGAAGAATCAACCGTGCCCGGTATCCTCCTGCTGGATGAGCCGACGGCATCACTCGATCTTGGATATCAACTCGAAGTGGCGGCTCTGCTGCGACGCCTGCACGACGAGCGCGGCGTAGCCATCGTCGTATCGACGCACGATCTGAACCTCGCGGCGTCGTTGTGCAGCACGCTCGTGCTGATGCGTGAGGGAGTCGTGCTGGCCTCCGGCGGAATCGAGGACGTGCTGACGCGTGACAACGTGCGGCGGCTCTACGGCGTGGACGCCGACGTGATGAATCACCCGTCGGGCCATCGCATCATCGTTCCTGTCCGTCGGCTCTCGACCGGAGAGGGCGCATGACGCTTGGCACACGGTTCCTGCGGACCGTGACTGCCTTTGGTGCGCTCGCGCTCGCCGCGATCGTGCTCGCGCCGCTCGTCGGGTCCACATCGATCAGCCTGCGCCGCGTGTTCGATTTCTCGATTCCCTTTGGCGACAACGCCGACGCGCAGATCTTCTTCGTCGCCCGGCTGCCGCGCACGCTTGCCGGCGCGTGGGTCGGTGCGTGCCTCGCGGCCGCGGGCGTCGTGTTTCAGGGACTGCTGCGCAATCCGCTCGCGACGCCGTTCACGCTCGGGGTGTCAGCCGGCGCGGCGCTCGGTGCCATGCTCGCGATCACGTTCGACTGGGCGCTGACGGCCTTCGGCATCTCGGCGGTGCCGGCCGCGTCGTTTGCTGGATCGGTTGCGGCGGTCGCGATCGTCTACGCGCTCGCGCAGGCCAGGCACCGTGGTCTTTCGACGAACGTGCTGCTGCTCGCCGGCGTGACGCTCAACGCGTTTCTCTCGGCAATGATCCTGTTCGTGCAGTACTTCGCGGACTTCGCGGATACGTATCGCACACTGCGCTGGCTGATGGGAGATCTCGACGTAAGCAGCTACGAACCGCTTCTCGCGTCGCTCCCGCTGGGCGTGCTCGCGTTTGGGGCGTTCGCGTGGCTCGCGCGGCCGCTGAACCTGTTGTCGCTCGGCCCCGACAGCGCCGAGTCACGCGGACTGAACGTCGCCGTCGCGCAGCGCGCCGCATTCTTCAGCGCATCGCTCGCCACGGGAGCCGCCGTTTCCGTTGGCGGGCCGATTGGATTCGTGGGCATCGTCATCCCCCACCTGGTGCGCCTGCTCGTCGGCCCGGATCATCGGCTCGTCCTACCGGCCGCGGCGCTCTTCGGCGGGGCGTTCCTCGTCGGTTGTGACCTGCTCGCGCGCACGCTGCTCGCGCCGGTGGAGCTCCCCGTCGGCATCATCACCGCGCTCATCGGAGGGCCATTCTTCCTATGGTTGCTGATAAGAAACCGCTGATCGCGCTCACGCTGATGTTGATGTTGTGCGGCGCCGCTGCGCAATCACCAAATCACCAGATCACAAAATCACCAAATCGCATCATCTCTGTGATCCCTGCGGCGACCGAGATCCTGTTCGCGATTGGCGCCGGGCCGCAGGTTGTCGGCGTTGGCAGCTTCGACACGTTTCCCCCGGAAGTGAGCAAACTGCCGAAGGTCGGGGCCCTGCTGGACCCCGACGTCGAGCGCATTCTGTCGCTGAAGCCCGACCTGGTGCTGATCTACGCCAGCCAGACGGATCTGAAACAGCAGCTCCAGCGCGCGGGCATCGCCTCCTACGAATACACGCACGCGGGACTCGCCGATGTGACGTCCACGATTCGCGCGCTCGGCGATGTCACCGGCCACGACGGACACGCGAGGGATGTCGCCGCGTCTCTCGAGCGCGGCCTCGCCGAGATCCGCACGCGCGTAAAAAATCGATCGAAGCCGCGAACGTTGCTGGTGTTCGGACACGAGCGCGCCGCGTTGCGGGGTATCTATGCGAGCGGTGGGATCGGCTTCCTCGACGACATGCTCGCGATCGCCGGTGGCATCAACGTGTTCGCGGATGTAAAGCAGCAGGCCGTGCAGGCGAGCACGGAACAGATCATCGCACGCCGGCCTGAGGCCATCCTCGAGATCCGCGCGAGCAACAGCGCGCTCCCGCCCGCCGACCAGGCAGCGGAAACGCACGTCTGGGACGCGCTCGGCTCGTTACCGGCCGTCCGCCGCCATCGGGTGATGTTCCTCGTCGACGACCGCCTCGTCATTCCGGGACCGCGCGTGGCCGAGGGGACACGCCTGATGGCGCAAGCGCTGCACCCGGAGGCATTTCGGTGAAACCGTGGTCAATGCTGAATGCTCATGCTGCAAGCTCATTGAACGTTGAACCATGAACCATGAACCATGAACCGTGAACCGTGAACCATGAACCATGAACCGTGAACCGTGAACCGTGAACCGTGAACCGTTACGCGAATTCGACGGGTACCGGTCTCGGGATGAGCCCTTTCTCGAACGCCTCCGTCATCAGCCGCTCGACCCCCTTCCGGCCCCGTTCACCGTAACCGAGCGTGAGATCGTTGACGTACATGCCGACGAATTTGTCGGTTCGCTCCTTGTCGAGACCGCGGCCGAACTGCTGCGCGTAATCGATGGCTTCCTTCCGGTGCGACAGCGCGTAAGCAATGCTGTCGTGCAGCAGCTTTGACACCTTGCGGATCATCTCGGGACCGAGATCGCGGCGGATGATGTTCCCCCCGAGCGGAAGCGGCAGTCCGCCCGTGCGATTGGACCACCACTCGCCGAGATCGACGATCTTCTTCAATCCTTCATCCGCATACGTGAGCTGTCCCTCATGAATCAGCAGTCCCGCATCTGCGTTGCCCGCCAGGACGAACTGCTGAATCTCGTCGAATGGGACGACGACGTAGTCGAATGACGGCTGGTAAAGCCGCAATGCAAGATATGCGGTCGTGAGCGTGCCGGGGATGGCAATGTTCCGTCCTTTGATTTCCGATACGCCATTCTTCTTCGTCACCACGAAGCACGGCGATCACAACCACCTTGCCATGGCATCGGGCACTCCGAAGGTCATTCGCGGCCTGGCCGACGGTCAGTGGCGGAGGGTCCAGGAGAACGTCGGCGGCGTGGCGATCGGGGGCGCGACGGCGTCGAGCGCCCCCGCGTCGAGCTCTGCCTCGACGGCGCCGCTGGCCAGCCCGTAAAACATGAAGGCATCATCCGAATCGGGACTGTGCGCGACGGTGATTCTCGATGAAGCCATCACGAGAGTCTATCGCACACGATTACAGGCTGCTGAAGAGCGCAGCCTGCCTGGCTTTCCACCAACCTGTCAGGTTAGACGATGATCCCTTTGCGGACGGCGTAGAGCACGATCTCCGCGGTGTTGTGCAGGTTCAGCTTGAGCATCAGATTCGCGCGGTGTGTCTCGACCGTGGACAATCCGAGATCGAGTTCGCTGGCGACCTCCTTGTTCGATCGCCCTTCGGCCAGCAGCTGCAGCACTTCCTTCTCTCGATGCGTGAGCAGGTGATACGAATCGGTGAGGCCCCGCGCCTGCAGCCGGCGCATGTAATCCGCAACGAGGACGGCCGTCACCGCACCGCTGAAAAATGGCTTCCCAGCCGCGACGGATCGGATCGCGGGCAGCAGGTCCTCGTCGGTCGCGTCCTTCAGCAAGTAGGCGCGCGCGCCAGCGGCGAGCGCGCGCAGGATGTATGACTCGTCGGCATGCATGCTGAGAATGATCACTCTCGGCGGGTGCGCGAGCTTCTGGACGCGGGCGGCGACCTCGATGCCGTTCATCTTCGGCATGGCAATGTCGACGATGAGCGTGTCCGGTGCCTGCTCCTCGCACAGGCGGAGCGCCTCCAGGCCATCGGCTGCTTCAGCGACGATGCTGAGGCCAGGTTCACTTTCGAGCAGGCTCTTGAGCCCGAGGCGGACGATCCCGTGATCGTCAGCCAGCAGCACGCGCAAGATGATCCTCCAGCTGGGTGGTCCGAATCGGCAGCGACAGGCAAACCGTGGTGCCGGCATCCGGCGCGCTGAGGACCGTTACCGTGCCGTGCAGCTCTTTGACACGCTCGACAATGCCGCGCAGGCCGAGCCCGTCACGGTGCCGCAACTGATCGAATCCATTCCCGTCGTCGACAATCGACACCTCGAGCGTGTCGGAAGTACCGCTGATCGTAATCTGCACGCGGGAGGCCTCCGAGTGCCGGACGCAGTTGGTCAGCGCCTCCTGGACAACTCGGTAGACGCACGTTCGGCATTGATCCTCGAGCGCGTCGATGTGGCCGTTGACGCGGAGGTCGATGTCGAGCGTCGACCGGCGGCTGACGTCGCGCACGAGCCACTCGAGCGCAGGCTGCAGACCGAAGTCATCCAGCATCGTCGGTCTCAGCCCGAGCGCGAGATCCCGCACCACGTGAACCAGGTAGTCCACGAGCTGGCGGCACTCGCCCACTGCGCCAGCGATGGCCTTATCACCGGTCGCGCGCACGCGATCGATCCGCCCGAGCTCCATCCGGAGCGCGGTCAGCAGCTGCCCTACATGGTCGTGCAGCTCCCGCGAGAGCTTCTTTCGCTCGTCTTCCTGCGTTGCGACGAGCTGCTGCGACAGGTGGCGCATCAGCCGCTCCGCATCTTCCGCAATCTCACGCTGTGCTTCGGACCGGCCTTCGAGCACGCGCAGCCGAAACACCGCGACTGCCGCAACGACGAGGCCAAGAAGAAGGGTTTGCCAGAGCAGCTTGCGGAGATCGTTGCGGAACGCTTCATAACGGCGATCCACTTCGATGCGCTGCGAGTCGAGGTTCGCGTTGTTCAGGTCTTCGATCTGCTGCGCGATCACGAGCACTGCGTCGCGGCGCGGCAGCACCTGTCGGCGCAGGAACGGGGCGGCGAGGTTCTGCTTTTCCACCGGCGTCCAGTCGAAGAGCGGCTCGAACGCTTCCCAGTAGTCTTCCAGCTTGCCCTGGAGGCTGACGAACTGGTCATCGTTCGCGCCGTCGCCGCGTGCGAGCGCCGCGAGCTCTGACACGGTCGCGAGAGTGCTCGAGCGGAACTCGCCGAGCTTCTCGCGGTACTCGGGTGCGCGCTGGCGTTCCGTGTCGAGGAGATAGTCGCGCACGAAGATGCCGGACAGATGCACATCCGCGCGCAGGCGCCGCAGCTTCGCGTCGACGTTTCGATGATGCGTGTCGAGCTGATCGAGCTGCGTGTAAATCTCCTGCGCCCTTCGTGATGTCGCCATCACCGACAAAAAGACGAGCAGGAGCAGTCCGCCGAGGCCAAACGCCGCCACCGGCCACGTCCTGAATTTCATGTCCCAGCCTACATCGTGGCGATGGGCGGCCGACATCCGGTGAAGATGGGAGTCACAGATAATGGTCGAACGTGAATACCGGGGAACTGCAGAGGCGCGAAACGGCAGAGGTGCTGATCGGCGCCATCAGATTCAGCCTTCAGCCTTAAGCCTTTCAGCCGGCTGTCTTCAGCCGTTAGCCTTCAGCCGGCAGCCCTTGGCATTCGGCATTAACTCCCCCGTGATCTCCCGAAGAACTCCCCTATCTGCCCGATTCCTGCGGGCGTGCCCGGTGCGGTCTACTGACGTGGACGGGCGGTCCTTGGAGGAAGCGCTTCATGCACGAGCTCACAGCAGATGGCATCACGGGGCTGAGCGAACACCGGTCGTACGACGCGACCCCGCCGTGGGCGGGCTCCGGACGCGTCATCGTCCTCGCGAACCGGGAACCGTTCAGACACGAGCACGGCCCTGGCGGAGAGATCGTCGTGAAGCGCTCCACGAGTGGCCTGGTCACCGCCTCGGAACCGCTCGTCCAGAAGTCTGGCGGCGTGTGGATCGCGCACGGCTCCGGTACCGCGGACCGGCTGGTGGTCGATGCGTGGGACGGTGTGATGGTGCCGCCGGAGGATCCCGCGTATCGCCTGCGCCGCGTGTGGCTGAATGCAGCCGAGGAAGAGGGCTACTACTACGGGTTCGCCAACGAAGGATTGTGGCCGCTCTGTCATCGCGCGCACGTGCGTCCCCGATTTCGCTCCACCGATTTCGACACGTATTGGACGATCAATGCCCGCTTCGCGGAGGCGGCATGCGATGAAGCGCAGAGCGAGCCACCACTCGTCCTGGTGCAGGATTATCACTTCGCGCTCGCTCCATTGATGATTCGGCAGCAGCTTCCGTCGAGCACTATCGTCGCGTTCTGGCATATCCCGTGGCCGGCCGCGGAACATCTCGACATGTGCCCATGGGCCGCGTATCTCGTCGAGGGCATGCTCGGCAGCACCCTGCTTGGATTTCAGACACGGAAGGACTGCACGCATTTTCTGGACAGCGCAGAACGCCTGCTGGGGGCGGCGATCGATCGCAAGCGGCAGGTGGTCGCGCACGCGGGACGACGCACGTGCGTTCGTACGTATCCCGCGTCGGTGCAGTGGCCATCGTCATGGCTGCCGGAGATCGGCTCCGTTGATGCGTGCGCGCGGGAGATCAGGCGGCGTTTCAACCTGCGCGAATCCGACCGGCTCGTCGTCGGCATCGATCGCATGGATTACACCAAGGGCATCGAAGAAAAGGTCCTCTGCATCGAGCAGCTGCTCGAGCAGTGCCCTGAGTTCATCGATTCCCTCGTGTTCGTGCAGGCAGCGGAGCCAAGCCGCGCACGTCTCGCACCATATCGCGACCTGCGCGCGCGCGTGCTCGCATTGGTGGATCGCGTCAACCGCCGATTCGCGACGGCGGCGTGGCGCCCAGTCCATCTGGTCGAAGAACACGAGGAGCCGCGAGAGGTGTACCGCCTGCTGCGCGCGGCGGAGGTCTGTTACGTCGGCAGCCTCCACGACGGTATGAACCTGGTCGGGAAGGAGTTCGTGAGCGCAAGAGACGACGAGCGGGGTGTGCTGGTATTGAGCGCTTTCGCCGGCGCATCAGAAGAACTGACGGATGCCGTCATCGTCAACCCGTACGATGTCGAACAGACCGCAAACGCGCTCGCGCGGGCGCTCACGATGAGCGCGGCGGAACAGCAGCACCGGATGCGGCTGATGCGCGCGCGGGTCAAGGCATGGGATGCAGACCGCTGGGGAACCCGGATCCTGGAAGATGCCGCGAATCTCCGCAGCGCCCCCGCGTCAGAGCCGCTGTATCGTTCGGCGCAAGAGGAGGAGCAATTCGGGGACGTTTACGTGGGTCCGGCCACCGCGCCTCGCAGCGAGGAGACGACGGTCACGACGCGGTCGATCGCATAGTCGACGTCCTCGGCGGTCGTGTTTCTGCCAAGACCGAAGCGGATGGATGCGCCGCCGCCTTCCCGCACGGCCCCAATCGCCTGGAGCACATGCGATGGCGCCTGCGATCCTGAGCTGCACGCTGAGCCGGTCGAGACCGCCAGATCGCCGATCGCCATCAGCAGCGCTTCCCCTTCCACTCCCGCGAAGCTGACGTGCAGATTGTGCGGCAGCCGCCGCTCGAGCGTGCCGTTGACGGTGACGCCGCCGAGCCGCACGCGCAATCCATCGAGAAGACGATCGCGGAGTCCGCGCAGCCGCGCGCTCTCGGCCGGCATCTCCTCTCTGCAAATCTCGGTAGCCCGGCCGAGCCCGACGATGCCCGGCACGTTGAGCGTGCCGGATCGAAATCCGTGTTCGTGGCCGCCGCCGTCAATCTGCGGCGCAAGCGTGAGCTTCGGCTTCGCCTTCGCAACGAAAAGGGCGCCGGCGCCCTTCGGGCCGTACAGCTTGTGGCCCGTCAGCGACAGCAGGTCGATATTCATCGCGCGAACATCGATCGGCACCTTGCCGGCCGCCTGGGCGGCGTCAGTGTGGAGCAGCGCACCGTGCTGGTGCGCGATCGCACCAATCGCCTCGAGCGACTGCAGCGTGCCGATCTCGTTATTCGCGGCCATCACCGACACGAGAATCGTCTGCGGCGTCATCGCCCCGCGGAGCCGATCGAGATCGATGAGGCCATCGGCCTGCACGGCGAGCACCGTGACCTCGAAGCCGCAGGTGCCGAGACGCTTGCACGCGTCGAGAACGGATTTGTGCTCGGTCGCAACCGTCACGATGTGACGGCCGCGGTCCCGCAGCGACTCCGCCGCCCCCTTGAGCGCAAGATTGTTCGACTCGGTGGCGCCGCTCGTGAAAATGATTTCCGCCGGCGTCGCGTTGATGAGCGCGGCGACCTGCGCGCGGGCGGTGTCGACTGCCCTGTCCGCATCCCAGCCCCAGGCGTGCTGGCGGCTGGCCGGGTTGCCGAAGCGCTCGCAGAAGAACGGCAGCATCTCGGCGAGGACGCGAGGGTCGACGGGCGTGGTCGCGTGGTAATCGAGGTAGAGAGGCCGCGGAGTCATGTCTTTCCAAACTCAGAGGGCACGGAGCCACAGAGAACTACGCCACCAGAAAAAAAGAAAACAAAAATTGCTCCGTGACCTCCGTGGCCTCTGAGTACATGGCTCTCCGTGATCTCTATCTTCCCGCGGCGGGACGCGTCGTGCCGCGGGTCAACGACAACGGCACGACGCTTTGGTCGCTCGGCGCGTCGGACGCAATCTCGGCGAGCGAACAAGTCGACAGCGCCGCGACGATCCGGTCCTTGATGCGCCAGAGGGGATCGCGTCGAGCATGAGGTCATGGTGAGCGGACCATCGATCGCCTGGATGATATCGGCGACGGAAATCGCGGTCGTCGGCTTCGACAGCTGGTAGCCGCCGCGCGTGCCCTGGTGCGACGTGAGAAGGCCGCGCCGCGCGAGCTGCTGCAGCACCTTGGCCATCAGCTCGATCGGGATGTCGTACTGCTCGGCAATCTCGCGGGCGCTCGCCGACGCAACATCCGTCCTGACGGCAAGATGCTTCATTGCCATCAACGCGTAGTCAGCTTTTTTAGAGAGTCGGAGCATTTACCACATCCCGAGTTGGAGTCTCGCGACGTCGGACATTCGGTCCCTCGACCACGCCGGTTCCCACACCACATCCACTTTTGCGTCCGTGATGCCGGGAACCGTGCGGGCGGCATCCGCCACCTGCCCGGGCAGCACCTGGGCCGCCGGACAGGCCGGCGCCGTGAGGGTCATCTTGATCGCCGCCACGCCCTCGGCGGTCACGAACATGTCGTAGATCAGCCCGAGCTCCCAGATGTCCACCGGGATCTCCGGGTCGAACACCGTCTTCAGCGCCTGCTGGACCTGCTCGCGCAACTCTCCCGTCTTCGCCGGATCCGCCACGAGATGGTCGGTCTCGTGCGTCGCGTCGGCAGCCGGCGGCTGCTCCTGCGGGATCATCGGGACAGGTTTCATATCAGCTACCAGCTACCAGCTTCCAGCCACGCGCTATTCCGTGCTGGTGCGCTGCTCGTGCTCGAGCGCGGCCTTGAACGTATGCCACGCGAGGCTCGCGCACTTGATGCGGACGGGAAAATCGCGCACGCCTGCGAGCGACGACAACTTGCCGAGATCCTCGACCGCCCTGTCGGGCGGCATTGTCACCATGCGATGAAAGCGATCGAACAGCGCGCGCGCCTCGCTGACGGAGCGTCCCTTCAGGGCGTCGGTCATCATCGAGGCCGAGGCCTTCGAGATGGCGCAGCCCGCGCCCTCGAATGCCACGTCCGCGATCACGTCGCCGTCCACTTTCATATACAGCGTCAGGCGATCGCCACACAGCGGATTGTACCCCTCGGCGCGATGGGTCGCGTCGGCAATCGCATGGAAGTTCCTCGGGCACCGATTGTGGTCAAGGATGACCTCTTGGTACAGATCGTTCAAATCCGTCACGAGCCGAACACCTCGCGGACCCGGTGGAGCGCGCGCCCCAGCACGTCGATCTCTTCGCGCGTGTTATACATGGCGAGCGACGCACGGGCGGTCGCCGCGACGCCGAAGCGTTCCATCACCGGCTGCGCGCAATGATGTCCCGTGCGGATCGCCACTCCCTCGCGGTCGACGATCGTGCCGATATCGTGCGGGTGCACGCCGTCCATCACGAACGACAGGATGCTCGCCTTATGCCTGGCGGTGCCGATCAGGCGCACGCCCGGGACGCTCGACAGGACTTCCGTTCCGTATTCGAGCAGCTGGCGTTCGTGCTCCGCGACGGCGTCCCGGCCGACGCTGTCGAGATAATCGAGCGCGGCGTGCAGCCCGATCGCGCCGGCGATGTGGGGCGTGCCTGCTTCGAACTTGAACGGCAGCGCGTTCCAGGTGCTCCGCTCGAACGTGACGGAGCTGATCATGTCGCCCCCGCCGAGAAACGGCGGCATCGCCTCGAAATGCTGTGTCTTCCCGTAGAGCACGCCGATGCCGGTCGGGCCGTACAATTTGTGGCCGGTTGCGGCGTAGAAGTCGCAGCCGAGCGCCTGCACGTCCACGCGCATGTGATAAGCCGCCTGCGATCCATCGAGCAGCACCGGCACGCCACGGCCGTGCGCGAGCCTGACGATCTCGGCAACGGGATTGACCGTGCCGAGGGCGTTCGACATGTGCGTGATCGCGACAATCCGGGTCCGCGGTCCGAGCAATCGGTCGAACGCCTCGAGGATGAGCTCTCCGCGATCGTCAATCGGCGCGACGCGCAGCGTGGCGCCGGTCGCCTCGCACACGAGCTGCCACGGGACGATGTTGGAGTGGTGCTCCATCGCGGAGATGAGCACTTCGTCGCCCGGCTTCAACCGCGGCTTCGCGAACGCGTATGCCACGAGGTTGATGCTCTCGGTCGCGTTCCGCGTGAAAACGATTTCCCGCGAGTGGGCGGCGTTGAAGAACGCCTGCACGCGCTCGCGCCCCGCGTCGAACGCCTCCGTCGCGCGCTCGCTCAACTCGTGCACGCCGCGATGCACGTTGGCGTTGAGGCCGGTGTAGTACCCGGTGAGCGCGTCGAGAACTGCCTGCGGCTTCTGCGTCGTCGCCGCATTATCGAGATAGACGAGCGGCTTCCCTCTGACGGTTCGCGCAAGAATCGGAAAGTCAGCGCGAATGCGCTGAACATCAAAAGAGGCTGGGGAGCCTGAAGCGTCCGCGGTGCCCGCGTGTGGGCCGGCTCTTTCGGAGCCGGCAATCCCCATCGTCACGTCCGTGCACCGTCGACTTCGGCGAGGTCGCGGGCGAGTTGTTCGAAGAGCTCCGCCTCGAGCGCCTGCCGCAGCGGTTCGATCTTCACCTGCTCGAGAATCTGCGCTGCGAACGCATGGATCAGCATGTCGCGCGCTTCCGCGAACGAGAGGCCCCGCGCGCGCAGGTAGAAGATCGCGTCCTCGTCCAGCTGCCCGATTGCCGCGCCGTGCGTGCACTTCACGTCGTCGGCGAAGATCTCGAGCTGCGGCTTGGTATTGATCGTCGCGCCGTCGGTGAGCAGCAGCGCCCGGTTCGTCTGTTTCGCGTCGGTCTTCTGCGCGTCCTGCCGGACGATGATCTTGCCGTTGAAAATCGCGCGCGCCGTGCCGCCGAGAATGCCCTTGTAGATCTCGTGGCTCGGGCAGTGCGGCTTGGCATGATCGATCGTCGTGTGGTTATCGATCAGGCGCTCACGGTCCGCCAGGTAGAGGCCGTTCAGCGTGCATTCGCCACCTTCCCCGTCGAGGATCGCGAACGCGTCGTTGCGCACGAGTTTGCCCCCGAGCGAGAACGAGTGCGACGAGAACGTCGCGCTGCGCTCCGTGTGCGCGTGCAGGCTCGCGACGTGGAACGCTTCGATCGATTCCTGCTGCAGCTTGTAATGATCCACCGTCGCGTTCTCGCCGACAAACACTTCGGAGACAGCGTTGGAAAAGTAGACTTGCCCTTCGGCGCCGACATAACTCTCGACAATACGCGCGTGGCTCCCGGCGCCCGCGACGATCAGCGTGCGCGGATGCGCCATCACCTTCGACGCCTCGGCGCCCGTGACGAACACGATGTGGATAGGCGTCTCGACGATCGCGTTGTCGGGCAGATACACATACGCGCCGTCCTGCACGAACGCGGTGTTGAGCGCCGCAAAGCTGCGGCTGGTGAACTCCGCGAGCTGCCCGAAGTACCGCTGCACGACATCGGCGTGGTCGGTCATCGCCGAGGCGAGCGAGCCGGTGCGCACCCCCGCCGGCAGTCCCTTCGTCCGCGAGAGCGTCGCATCGAAGCGGCCGTTGACGATCACCAGACGGACGGGCGCGTCAGTGTACGCGAATCCCGCGAGCTGGTCCGCCACGCCCGACACGGGGTCCGCCGGCGTGAACTCGATCGCGCCAATGGGCGCGACATTCGTGAAGCGCCACTCCTCGTCGCGCACCGTCGGCAGCCCGAGCGCTGTAAATCTCGCGGCGCCACGCGCGCGCAGATCTTCGAGCCAGCGCGGCCCTCCCTGAGGACGGTGTTCCAGCGCGGACGAGAAGGGCACCGGCTTAGGTCTTTCTGCGAGCTGAGTCATCGATCTTCGTAATCTCTGTACATCTTGAAGCCTGAGGCCCGAAGCCTCCAGCCTGCCTCATGCCGCCTCGATCCATCCGTAGCCCTTCTGCTCGAGCTCGAGGGCGAGTTCCTTGCCGCCTGACTTCACGATGCGTCCGCCGGTGAGCACGTGGACGAAGTCGGGGACGATGTAATTCAACAGCCGCTGGTAATGCGTGACGATGATGAAGCCGCGCTGGGGCGAACGCATCGCGTTCACCCCGTTGGCGACGAGCTTCAACGCGTCGATGTCCAGGCCCGAGTCCGTCTCGTCGAGAATGGCGAGCTTCGGCTCGAGCAGCGCCATCTGGAAGATCTCGTTGCGCTTCTTCTCGCCCCCCGAGAACCCTTCATTGACCGCGCGGCTCAGCATCGACTGATCGATGTCGAGAAGCTTCGCCTTTGCCTTCACGAGCTGCATGAACTCCATCGCGTCGAGCTCCTGCTGCCCCAGGTGCTTCCGTTTCGCGTTCAACGCGGCCTTGAGGAAGTACGCGTTGTTCACGCCGGCGATCTCGACCGGGTACTGGAACGCCATGAACACCCCGTCGCGCGCGCGCTCGTCGGGATCCATGTCGAGCAGGTCCTTGCCTTCGTACAGGACCTCGCCACCGGACACTTCGTATTCGGGGTGACCGGACAATGCACGCGCCAGCGTGCTCTTGCCGGAGCCGTTCGGCCCCATGATCGCGTGCACCTCGCCGGCGTTCACCGTGAGATCAATCCCCTTCAGGATCTCCTTGCCTTCGACCTTGACCTGCAGATTCTTGATTTCAATCATGCTCATTCAACCAACCGACCCTTCGAGGCTGACACTCAGAAGCTTCTGCGCCTCGACGGCGAATTCCATCGGGAGCTCGCTAAAGACTTGCTTACAGAAACCGCTGACGATCATATTGACGGCGTCCTCCAGCGCGAGACCCCGCTGGCGGCAATAGAAGATCTGGTCCTCGCCGATCTTGGACGTCGAGGCCTCGTGCTCCACTCTTGCCGAGGTATTCCGGATCTCCAGGTACGGGAACGTGTGTGCGCCGCACTTGTCGCCGATGAGCAGTGAATCGCACTGCGAGTAGTTGCGCGCGTTCTTCGCGTTCTTTCCGACGCGTACGAGGCCGCGATACGTGTTCTGGCCGTGGCCCGCCGAGATTCCCTTCGAGACGATCGTGCTGCGGGTGTTCTTTCCCAGGTGGATCATCTTCGTGCCGGTGTCCGCCTGCTGCCAGTTGTTGGTCGTCGCGACGGAGTAGAACTCGCCGATCGAGCCATCTCCCTGGAGGATGCAGCCGGGATATTTCCACGTGATCGCGGAGCCGGTCTCGACCTGCGTCCACGTGATCTTCGAGCGCCGCCCGGAGCAGAGGCCGCGCTTCGTTACGAAGTTGTAGATGCCGCCCTTGCCTTCCTTGTCGCCGGGATACCAGTTCTGGATAGTCGAGTACTTAATGGTCGCGTCGTCGTGGGCGATGAGCTCGACGACCGCGGCGTGCAACTGGTTTTCATCGCGCATCGGCGCCGTGCAGCCTTCGAGGTAACTGACGTACGCCCCTTCGTCGGCGATGATCAGCGTTCGCTCGAACTGCCCCGTATCCTTCGCGTTGATCCGGAAGTAGGTGGACAGCTCCATCGGGCAGCGCACGCCCTTGGGCACGTATACGAACGAGCCGTCGCTGAACACCGCCGAGTTGAGCGCCGCGAAGAAGTTGTCGGTGTGCGGGACGACCGAGCCCAGATACTTGCGCACGAGCTCCGGATGGTGCTGCACCGCCTCCGAGAACGACATGAAGATGATGCCCATCTTCGCGAGCTTGTCGCGGAACGTCGTCGCGACCGAGACGCTGTCGAACACCGCGTCGACAGCCACGCCGGCGAGCAGCTTCTGTTCTTCGAGGGGAATCCCGAGCTTGTCGAACGTTCGCTTCACTTCGGGGTCGACTTCGTCGAGGCTGTTCAGCGCCTTCTTCTTCTTCGGCGCCGAGTAGTACACGATGTCCTGATAGTTGATCGGGTCGTACTTGACGTTCTGCCATGTGGGCTCCTTCATCGTGAGCCACAGGCGAAACGCCTTGAGCCGCCACTCGAGGAGCCACTCGGGCTCGTTCTTCTTCTCCGAAATCAGCCGGACGATCTCCTCGTTGAGACCCTTGGGAATCGTCTCGCTCTCGACGTCGGTGACGAACCCGTACTTGTACTCGCGGTTGGCGAGCTGTTCGATGGTTTCAGTTGATGTTGACATGTGCTGAACCGATTCCTAAAGCCGCCGCAAGTTTTGCCCCGGCGCGGCTAACGAGCCAGCGCCCGAAGAGCGCGAGCGAATCACACACTGAACGACGTCCCGCAGCCGCAGGAAGACTTGGCGTTGGGATTGTTGAAGATGAACCCTTTGCTCACCAGGCTCGTGTCGTAATCGAGCGTAGTGCCCTTGATGAATTGATAACTCTTGCGGTCGACGAATACCTTCGCGCCTTCAGGTCCGTCGAACACGTGATCGGTGTCGCGAGGCGCGGCCTCCCAGGCGAACGTGTAGCTCAGCCCGGAACAGCCGCCTGCCTTGATCCCGATACGGAGCCCACCACCCGGCACCCCGTTTCGAGCGGTCATTTTTTTGATGAGTCTCGCGGCGTTCTCGCTGATCTGGAGCATCGGAGCCTTACCCGGTCATTAACTACGACCAGAAGGGTCCTATTTTACTGCCTCCGCTTCGGCGGGGCAAGTCAAGGAACCGAGAACAGTCAACCGCCAACTGACAACCGTTATTTCTCTTGAGCTTAGCCCACCTTTCGCCTAAACTTCGGTCATCGTGGTCCTTGGATTGATCGTTCTTGGAACGCTTCTAGCCGCCGCGGGCGCCTGGGCGCTCACGGCGGAGCGCCGCGCGACGCGACTCCAAGCCCTGCTCGAGGCCGAACGGCAATCCGCGTCGGAAAAGCTCGCGGCGGCCGACCGGGGGGGCGAGACATTGAAAGACACGTTCGCCGCGCTCTCTGCCGACGCGCTCGCCAGAAATAACCAGCGGTTCCTCGATCTTGCCAGGGAGAAACTCGGCGAGTTCCAGCGCACCGCGACAAACGAACTGGACGGCCGCCAGAAGGCCATCAGCGAGCTCGTTCAGCCGCTGAAGGAATCGCTCGGCAAGGTCGATTCGAAGCTGCAGGAAGTTGACCGGGAGCGCGCCACGTCGCATGCGCGGCTCACCGAGCAGCTTCGATCGTTGACTGCCGCACAGACCGCGCTCCAATCTGAGACAGGGCGGCTCGCGCGTGCGCTGCGCTCGCCGAACATCCGCGGTCAATGGGGAGAGTTACAGCTCCGACGCGTGCTCGAAGCGGCAGGCATGCTCGAGGGTAGCCATTTCGAGCTGAAGGAATCGGTCAACGGCGACAACGGTCGGCTGACACCTGACGTCATCGTCAGACTGCCTGGTGGCAAGAACGTCGTGGTCGACGCAAAGGTCCCGCTGAACGCGTTTCTCGACGCGCACGACTGCGAGGAGGATGCCGCGCGGGATGCAAAGCTCAAGGATCACGCGCGGCAGGTGAAGGACCACATTGTTCGCCTCTCGAACAAGACGTACTGGGCCCATTTCCAGCCCGCCCCGGACATCGTGGTGATGTTCGTCCCTGGCGAAGCGCTGCTGAGCGCCGCGCTGCAGCACGATAACGCGCTGCTCGAATTCAGCATGAAGCGCGGCGTCATGCTGGCAAGTCCGTTGACGCTCATCGCGCTCCTGCGCGCCATCACCTACGGATGGCAGCAGGAGAAGATCGCGCAGAACGCGATGGAGATCAGCGAGCTGGGCAGGAACCTTTACGAGCGCATCGCGAAACTCGCCGAGCACTTCGAGAACGTAGGCCGGAGCCTCGCGAAGTCGGTTACCGCATACAACAGTGCCGTCGGGACGCTCGAAAGCCGCGTCCTCGTGACGGCGCGGCGGCTGAAAGACAAGGGGATCTCCGCGACGGAGGAACTCCCCGACATCGAAACGATCGACCACACGCCGCGCGCCCTTGGGGTGCCCGAGCTGGCGGGCCTGTTCGAGGATGCTGATGAAGCGGCTCAGGATTCAGGAACGGCGGACCTGAAGGTCCGCCCTACAGCGCAGTACGTCGGTAGGCCGGATCTTTAGCTCCGGCGTCAGGGGCGATGACCCATGAGTCCTGAGCCCTCACCTGATTGCGGCTGTCAGCAAAACCCGCACGCGGATTTCGATTTCCCCCGCTTCGATTGGCACAGCCGCCTGCCGCTCGGCCATGCCGGCGCTTGCCATCGCCATCGGCCGCGGCTGCGGCGGCGAGAATTCACGTAGCTCCTCGATTCGCACCACGCGTTCCACGTTCATGTTCGCCCCGCGGACGGCCGCGTCAGCGCGCTTGCGCGCGTCGGCCACAGCGGCCCTGAGCGCCTCGCGCTCGGCCGCGTCGCGGTCCTGCAAATCGAATCGTACGCCGCTTATGTTGGTCGCGCCGCCCGTCACCGCGGACGCGATGATCTCGCCGAGCTTCCCCAGCGCATCCACTTTCACCTGCACCTGATTGCGCGCGACGTAGTCGCGCAGTGTCTGCTTCCCGTTCGCGTAATCGAATTCCGGCTGCAGATCGAACATCGTCGTCTGGATCGCGTCAGCCGGGATGCCCGACGCCTTCAAACGATCCATGACCCCCTTCATCGCCTCTGCGTTCGCGCGCTGCGCCTCCTGCGGCGAGCGCGCGCGGCTCTCGACGGCGATCGTGACCCACGCGCGATCCGGCGCACGCTTCACCACGCCTTCCCCGGTCGTGACCACGACAGGTTGCTGTGGCGTCTCGGGTGTGGCGACTTGCGCGCGCGCGGGCACCACGCCGGCACTCGCGACA
>Ga0209686_1000076_pt1 | contig 44116 bp, 31 predicted proteins | sample GraSoiAngelo_126_FD_185883 | JGI IMG/M metagenome (GOLD analysis project Ga0209686, IMG submission 185883) | Grasslands soil microbial communities from the Angelo Coastal Reserve, California, USA - 14_0927_09_20cm (SPAdes) (version 2) | ecosystem: Environmental > Terrestrial > Soil > Grasslands ...
AGCGCGGTAAACTCGGGCTAGGCAGGAAATAGCTAGCTTTTTCACATACCTTTTGCTCTCTGCTGCGATCACAACCGTAATGTCCGTTTACAAAGCGGCGATGCTATGGCCTTTATGTAAAAAATGTGAAATCTCTTGAAATACGCGCATTCCGTGACGTTTGTTTGTTAGCAGTCAAATAGAAAGTCCCTTCCTGCGCCTAATCTCTTCCCGTTGCGCCGGCTAAATCCCGGCTGAGAAGTTCGAATCACGTGCAAACACGCGAGGCCACTATGAAAAAGTTGTTCCGAGTTGGATTGCCTTTACTCCTATTCTGTTTGGCACCGCTCGTCGTAAGCGCCCAGTCATTCCGGGTGCAATGTCCGACAAGCACGATAACCCACCCAGACCCCAGCAATTCCGGCGTTAACAGTTCGGAACCCGCGTACAACGGGCCGACGTACACAGGAACTTCGGCGGACTACACAACCGGTCGCACCGGTCCGGCGAACGGCGCCATCAAGTGCCAGCAGATCGGCGGTGGCGACGGCTTCTCGACGATGGGTGACGGCACACAGATTTACATGTTCTCCTTCGGGCCGTTGTCTGGGCTTGCAGACATCGCAAATGGCTTGCCCGGCACGGAGTTCCCGAGCGTGTTCAATACCGTTTATCCGGGAACGTTTTTGCCCGGCGACCCTGCCGCCACACTTGGTGCGGGCAGCGGTGGGGTGGGCATTAATGCAAACCCGGTTCCCATAGGGTTTACCTATAACGGTGCCGTGGGCTTGGCTCCTGACGTCGACGCGCATGCCAACGGTCTTTGCGGGGGCACGGCACAACCGTCGTGTCTCAATGGGCACGTAGATCCTCGCGCGATCATTGACGTTGGCGTCATGAATGGCAATATCCCGGCGCCGCTGTTGGCGATGGACGAGGACGACGAAGTCTTCTTTACGCTCACCAACGTGGGCATGATCATGCGGCCGGATCTGTTCGAGCAGCACACCGTCCACTTCCACGGCTATCCCAACGCTTCTTCGTTCTACGACGGCGTGCCGGACGCCTCGGTCGCCATCAACATCGGCGGCAGCTTCACCTATTACTATTTTGCTCCAGATGCCGGAACTTATTTTTGGCACTGCCACATTACTCCTCCCGAGCACTTGCAGATGGGCATGGTCGGCCAGCTTTATGTGCGTCCGCGTCAGGATCGAGTCCCCGCCGGCGGCGACCTTTTCACATATCTGGGTTACCAGCAAAACGATCCACGCACGAAATGCGATACCTCCGCCGATATCCTGTGCAGCAATCCCCTGCCGGCCGTCAATACGGGCGCGACGAATCCACCGGCCGTTTATAACGCAGCGGCGAGCGGCACTAACGGGCCGAGGCCGGGGTATGCCTATAACGACGGCGATGGCTCGACGTTCTACGACGTCGAGTATCCCATCCAGATACACGGCTTCGATCCCAACTTCCACTTTGTCGGCATGACCTTCAACCCCGAAGAATTCAACGACATGAAGGACAAGTATTTCCTGCTCAATGGTCGGAGCTACCCCGACACGGTAACGCCCGGTCCCCTGGCCACACAAGTGACAGATGGAAAGATGCACTTCTCCCAGCCGCTGCCCTCGATCATCAACATCCCGGCCGGCGGGAAGGCGCTCCTGCGCATTGACGACCTGGATGTTACGGAGTATCAGACCTTAGCGTCGCTCGGAATTCCGATGACCGTGATTGGGTTCAACGCCAAGCTTTTGCGCGACCAGGCTGGAAACAACCTGTACTACAACACAAACTCGATCACGCTAGGCGGGGGCGAGTCTCTCGACGTGATTCTGGATGCCAGCGATACAACGAAGTATCCCTCGGGCAGCGTGTTCTATCTGTACACCCCGAATCTCGACCACCTTTCCAATGACGCTGAAAATTTTGGCGGGCTCATGACCGAGGTCCACATCAACTAGGAGAGCAGCAATGAATGCGACGAACACAAAAATGATGATTTCGAAATCTCGATTGCTTGTTTTGCTGGTGCTGGCGTTGCTGCTGACGGCCACGACTCATGCTGCTGCGCCGGGCATCACTGGGCCGGCGTTCAACTTGATGGCGCAGGCTAGTTCCATCAGCCAGCCGGACGGGGCGGCAGTTTATTCCTGGGGCTACGGCTGCAACGGGGCGCCAGCCGGCTTTGCCCCCGCGGCCATTACCAACGGGTTTTGCAACTCGATGCAAGTTCCCGGCCCCACGCTCATTGTCACCGAAAACCAGACGGTCACGGTAACACTCACGAATAATCTTCCTGCCGCGGCCGGCAACACCTCTATCCTTTTCCCCGGCTTCAACGTTACCGCGACGGGAGGCGTTGCCGGGCTGATGACCCAGGAGGCGGCGCCTGGCGGCACGGTGACCTATACGTTCACCGCCTCGTCACCGGGAACGCGCGCCTATTACAGCGGGACCCAAGGCGATCTTCAGGTTGAGATGGGCCTGTATGGCGCCATCATTGTTCTCCCAGCCAGCGTCCCGTCGGGCTGCACCGGCGCGCTGCATGCTGCCAACCTCACCGCAGAACAGTTCTGGGGTGAGGCCGACTTCCGACTTGCGGCGGCCGCGTATGACCACGCCAGTACGTGCTACGACCGGGAATACCTGTTTCAGTTCGCCGAGATGGACCCCAAAGTACACGCAGCGGCGCTGGCGCAGGTCACGGCAGCTGGTAACTGCACGGCTGGGGCGCCCGGATGCAGCCTAAGCGTTCCGACGGAGCCCTATCAACCCGCCTATTTCCTGATCAACGGGCGCTCGATGCCCGATGATATGGACCCCAACTATGCGCTGGAGTATCCCCACCAGCCCTATAACGGCAACCCACACATGCATCCCGGGGAATTGACCCTGATCCGCGTCATCGGCCAGGGACGGTGGCAACACCCATTCCACGAGCACGGGAACCACGTGCGCATCTTAGCCCGCGACGGAAACCTTATTCTCAGCCAGACGGACGCGACCAAGCTCGGTGGACGCCTGGAGTTCACCACGGACACGACTCCGGGGCAGGCGTTTGACGGGATCTTTTACTGGAGCGGCAAGGGTCTGAACTGGGATCCGTATGGACACCATCCCGGCTCGAGCGACCCCTCCGCCACGCTTGCCTGTACTCCGGATGCGAACGGCTACAACACGGGCGCCCCTACCGCGATCAACTTCTGGGAGTGGTGCCAGGATCACAATAAGCCTGTGCAAGTGGCTCCCTTCGGTGATGTTGCAAGTGGCGGCCCGGCTACTCTGCCCGACCCGAACATTTTCGCAAACGGCCCGTGGTACGGCGGGAGCCCCTATCTGGGTCCGGATGCAACCCTTCGAGCAACTGGATGCATGCCCAGTGGCGCTGTTCAAACTAACGCGGGAAACTGCGGCGCCACCGGCTCAACTCCACCTTCCGGCACCATAGCAAACTCGCCATCGGGCGAAGCCGGCTTTGCTTTCATGTGGCACTCGCACAACGAGCGCGAGATCACCACCAACAACATTTTCCCCGGGGGCATGCTCATGATGATGCTGGTCGATTCCCGGGAATTCGTCATTGACGAATCCAAGTAGTGAACAGGAGAAGAGCGATGCGATTCAACGATCTGAAGATTTGTCTGAAGACAGCAGTACTCCTCACAGCTGTTCTCCTGCTCGGAGCGGGCCGCGTCGTTGCCCAGCAGCAGGTCAATTTGACCGCGGGGCCGACTACCGTAACCTTGCCGGATGGCTCGGTGGTGCCGATGTGGGGGTACAGTTGCGGCACTGCCGTGACTGGCTCCACGGCGACGTGCGCTAACCTGAATCCGCTGGCCCCAGCGGCGACGACCACCACGCCAGCCGGTTGGTCTCCCGTGATCATCACTGTTCCTACGGGACAAACCCTCGTGATCAACCTCAGCAACAATCTCTCGTTTACGGCGGGCACTGCGACAAACACCGTGCCCACTTCGCTCGTAATCGTGGGTCAGTTGGGCGGTGGCCTAGGAGATGTAACGCAGCGAACCACGACCACACCTCCGGACCACAGCAAGGCCCAGCCACTCACGTGGCCCATCGCCGGTGATGCGCCCGGGGCGGGACTAACGGGTGTGGGAGTTCCCCCAACGCAGGGTCCCCGCGTGCAGTCGTTCTCCACGGAAGTTGCTGCGGGAGCAACAACGTCACTGACTTGGACGACACCTCGGCCCGGCACGTACTTGCTTGAGTCTGGCACGCACCCCTCCATCCAGGGCCCCATGGGCCTGTACGGCATGGTCGTGGTTACCGAGGCGCCCTCGGCAACAGCCGTGGCTCCCGCGAGCGTCACCACAGGATGCGCTTACACCCCTGTTGCGGGAACAACGTGCGTCGTGCCTTACAATGCAGAAGCTAACCTGCTCTTCAGCGAAATTGATCCGGTCCAAAATAACGCGGTGCAAGCCGCGGTAACCACCGCGGGGTTCAGCGAGACGATGGTGTGGTCTGGCCAGCCCGGCGGCTGCGGCAACCCGTCTTCGACAACGTACCACCAATGCTATCCGCCGGCGGTAAATTACACGCCGCTGTATTACCTCATTAATGGTGTTGGGTTTAGCAGGAGTAATGCTTCGGCGTCACTCTTCCCGGTCACGCCCGCGACGGGCGTTACCGGCAGTGTCTTGGTGCGCGTGGTGAACGCAGGCTTGCGCATGCACGTGCCTTCGATTGTCGGTTCCCAAACCGGGACCGCCGTAGCTCCGGCTCTTCCGCCTTCAGGCTTCGCGCTGATTGCGGAAGATGGTAACCCGCTACCGGGCATTCCGCGCGTGCAGAGCGAAGTATTTATGGCTGCGGGCAAGACTTACGACGTGATGATCAATGCGCCCGCCGCCGCTACGACCGCTGCGACCCTCCCAGTGTATGACCGCGAGTTGAGCCTCTCAGGCAACGCCACCGCGCGCGACGCTGGTATGTTGGCTTACATCAGCGTCAATGGCGGCACACTGCCCAGCTCACCCTCGATCGCGGCTGCAGTAGCCCGTGCAGATACTTACAACTCTCTGATTGCGGGCCAGAAGTTCACGGTTTTGGATTCCGGCAAGGGCGTAATCGCCAACGATACGAACGTCTACGGCGTTCACCTCCTGGCGCCTGCTGCTAATGGTACAGTGACCCTCAACGCCAATGGTTCCTTCACGTATGTTCCCAATTCGGGCAGCACTGCTACCTCGGATTCCTTCACCTATTGTGCGAACGGTTCGGTAACGGCGGGTGTGTGCTCTTCTGGTTTGACCGCTACAGTGACACTGGGTGCGGGTGATACAAGCAGCACCGTCGCCTGCAGCAGCACCTCTTATACCGCGAACACGGCCGCATACCTGGCCATCAAGACCCCGGGCGTCCTTGCATCTTGTACAGACTCGAAGGGCTTTCCTCTCACCGCTACAGCGTTTACAGGAGCGGGAGTTGTGGGGGATGCGAGCGGCGGTTTCACCGTTTCGCTGGCCACGCCTTGTACTACCTCGACCGGTTGCCCGACGTCTTTCACGTTCCAAGCGAAGAATTCGCAGGGAATCCTCAGCTCGGCTACGACTGTGAACGTTACCTTCGCGGCTGCCAGCAATCTCCTGGTCAAGGTTTTGGACGGTGCCGACAAGACCACTGAGATTACCGACTATCGCTGGATTATCGAGGAAGACCGCACCTTCTACATTGACCCCAAATGCACAACGAATTCCTCCACGGCGATTCCGGGCTGTCCTCCACCTCCGGCTCCAGGGAGCACTACAGGGACCACGGTTCCGCCAACCTTTGGTGTGAATTTCCACACCAGCTACATGCCGGTGGTGGCGGCGGGCTGCACCGGGCAGGTTTCCTGTGAAGGTGGCCAGACCATGGTGGATCCGGCGACCGGTTCGCATGTTCCTGCGGTGTGCGACGTGGGCAACGGCGTTTGCCGGCCCGATCCCACAGGAAATGGATTTACGCCTCTGAATCCCAGCCAAGTTCATCTGGATCCGACCAAGCGCTACTACATTTCTGTCCTGCCGGGTGACGCGGCTAACCCATTTGGTGCCGCATATGGCGGGGCGCCTGACTGTTCTGCAGCAGGAGCCGCGGCTGGAAGCTGTGGCCACGGCATGGGTGGAGCTCCCATTCCCGCACTGCCTGCGGGCACTACCAGTTATCCGACGACGCCATATACGATCCTGACCCAGCCCACTCCGTTCCCGCCTGCGAACGTGTCGGTATTCATCTTCGAGGACGATTTCCCGCTCAACGGCGAACAGGATGCCGGTGGTGGAATTCCGGGCGCACTAATTGGCGTCAACGAGCCCGGTCTAGGTGGCTTTGAAATCACCCTCTTTGACGATGCTGGCGGCACCGGCGATGCTACCGGACAATTGACGCACGACATGTTCAACCAACCACTTTCGAACAGCTTGGCGGGAACCATCGACCCCCTCAGTGGTCTCGACGCCTGCCCGATTACGAAGGATCCCCTGCATGGTATGGACACATCGAACGGCAATGCGCCAGGTTCTTTGGGTACGCTGGGGATTACAGGCAGAATCGTTACCTGCCCAGCGTTCGAAGCTGACGGTGTAACTCCGTCTCCATTGGTTGGCCAAGCCCTCATTCCCAACATGATGCAGGGAAGATACGGCGTTGTGGCCAACCCAGCGGCAGACCGCATCGCCAGAGGTGAAGAGTGGCTGCAAACCAACACCTTGGACGGGCAGAAGGCCCACGATGCGTTCGTGCGCATCGGTGAACCCAGCTACTTCCAGGAGTACGGTCCGGCCGGCTACCACATTTCGATCGGCTTCGCCAATCCGCAAATCATCAATGGCCGCCTGGCGGGTGTGTGCGCGGGTGCCGATCCGAGCATCACAGGCACGAATTGCCACAACACCTTAACCGCCACCGTTACAACCGAACGGATGAGCCGCACCCCGGATGAAAGACTCTACAGCAGCGGCGATAACAGCAGCTTCGCCTTCACTCAGTGCTACGTGAGCTTTGGCGATCCCGACGGCGAGGACTTCGCCTTCACCAAGTGCGGCCCCGATGGCTCCTTCACCCTCTCTGGTCTTCCCGACGGCGACTGGAGGTTAACCGTCTTTGACCAATGGAACGATATGTTGGTGGACGGCCTTTCTACGCCCGTAAGACTTGCTGGCGGGACAACGGTCAATATGGGCAATATCGCCATGAACCAGTGGCAGGCCAATATCTACACTTCGACTTTCTTCGACGCCAACGGGAACGGCGTTCGCGATGCCAATGAAGACGGGCTCACGCTGGTGTCCACGAATATTCGCTTCCGCGACGGCAGTTTCTCCAACTTCAACAACACGGACTTGAGCGGCAACGCCGGCTTCAACGAAGTGTTCCCGCTGTTCAGTTGGTACGTGATTGAATCGGACTCGACGCGTTACAAGAGCACCGGGACGCACGTGGTCTACGACGCCGGCGGGCCCGCCGACGGCTCTCCATCCTGCGGCGCAACCGGCTACCCGGCGTGCGGAACCTCAGCCATCGGCAACATGATGGCGAACACGAACGAACCGGCCGCCGTTGCTCTGCCGACTGCCCTGCGGGTACCCGGCGCGTACTATTGCGCCACTGCCGATTGCACCGATGCCCCTGCTGCTCCGTCTAGGACAGCTACAACCAGCGGATCGGGCGGCTCCACAGGACGAGTCGATCCGCCGTGGCTTGCCTGGCCAGGTACCGAAGGCTGGCAGGGTTTCTCGGGACAGAACAGTTTCCTCGAATTCGGCAAGAAGCCGTTCGTAGTCGGCGAGACGGGCGGCATCCACGGTGAAGTGAACTACGCCTCGACCCGCCCCTTCGACGATCCACAGCTCGTGCTGCACGTGAGCTGGACGCCGGACGTGCCGAACGTAACCGTTAATCTCTACCAAGAGAACGTTGCAGCTGATGGCGTGACCACAACCCTCAAACTGATCGACAGTACCAAGACCACCAGTTGGGACGATTGGGCGCAGGGCTTCCGGTCCGATGGTAATCCCAACATGAGCTGCCCTGGGGAGTCCACTACCGATCTCTTCTACTTCTCGCTGTTTAACCAGCCTGATTACCTGGACGTATACAACAACCAACATAACGGCACTGCGCTCCACACAATTCCGAATAATTCCCAGTTCAAATGCTATGACGGCATGCACAACTGGAATCAGCTCCAACCGGTGCCTTACGATGGCATGTACCAGTTCCCCAGTGTTATTGGCATCAACCCAACAACCGGAAGACCGGCGACCCCGGCCGGAGTTACTGCTGGCGTCGGTGTACCCGGCACGGCTTCCTTTGTGGCCGCGAGCTTGCCTGGGACAAACTGCACGATTTGCGTGGCGAATCCCGATACAGCGGACCCCTACAGGGTTGGGACGGCCATGCTCCCCGCCGGCAAGTATGTAGTGGAAGTGGTCGTTCCATCGGGTTACGAACTAGTTAAGGAAGAAGACAAGAACATCCTGATCGGCGACAATTACATCGCCCCAGTTACGCAGCAGTTCGGCGGACTTGGCTCCATCTATATTCTCCCCGACCAGGCCGCGGTCGGTGCCAGCTACAACGCCAACAATGCCCAGAACCAGACCACGGATTTGGGTACTTTGAACCTGCCCCGTGGCGAAGGCGACACGGGAAGCGTGGAACAGTTCTGGCCCTGTGTGGGCGAGGCCCGCATCGTGCCTGACTTCATGAGCATCTTCCCGCAGGCCCAGGAAGTGGCGGCCTTTGCTGGTGCTACGCGCAATCTGTGCGACCGCAAGGAAATCACGCTGCAAGACCAGGCATCGGCGCTGGCAAAGTTCTACATCTTCAGCTCGACGCACGTCGCCGCCCACTTCACCGGCATAATCACGGACGACTTCACTTCCGAATTCGACCCGTTCTCACCGGCGTTCGGTGAGAAGTTCTCGCCTCCAGACATGCCGGTGAGTATCAAGGATTGGGCCGGAAACGAAATTTCTCGCGTGTACAGTGACCATTGGGGGGTCTACGATGGCTTGACCTACTCGAGCTGGGAAGTCAACCCCCCCAACCCGACCGGGTATGGGCCGACGATGATGGTCACCTGCATGAACGACCCAGGACCGGTCCTGGACACGAATCCGGCGTCGACCACCTACAACCAGATGATTACGGACCCGTTGTTCAATCCGCAATACAGCCAGTTCTGCTACGAGATCCCGTTCATGCCGGGACAGACGCAGTACATGGATACGCCTGTCGTGCCTACATCCGCTTTCGCGGGTGCGGGCTACAACAATGTGGATTGCTCCTATCCCGATGCCACACCCGCGGTCAAGGAAGTGGATGGCGACGGGCTCGGACCTTGGGTGAGCGCGGCGGGTCATACGCTCACAATCACTGCGTTAGGCGATCAGATGGTGCCCAACAACGCCTACGCCGGGCCTCAGGCCACGACTGCTCCCTACAACCAGAAGTTTGTTAAGCGGCACTTTGGCTTTGGTGCCAGCCCCACAGTAACCATCGGTGGTGTTCAAGCCTCATGTACTGGCGGCGACCTCTCGCTGACTTGCACCGTTCCGACAGGGGTGCAGCCATGCCTAGTTCAGCAACAGGCGCAGTACGGCGGATCGACAGCCTATTGCGGTGAACTGGTCATCACCTCCGCCCCTGTGACCACGGGGACCGGTGGTGTCACCGGAGTGACGGTCACCAACGCAGGCAATGGTTATACCGCCAGGCCCACGGTGACGTTCAACAACACCGGGACCGGTGGTAGCGGTGGAGCCGCGTCTACATTCCTGGGCGTAACCCGCGTGACAGTACCCGCTGCCGGCATCGGCCGTGGTTACACCAGCGCGCCGGCTGTAACGTTCACTGCATCCCCGGCAGGTGCAGCCGCCACGGCGACGGGAACAGCCATCCTCGGGTCAGGCACCACGGCAGGGAGAGTAGTCGGCGTCACCGTAACCAACCCAGGTTCGGGGTATACCAGCAGGCCGACGGTGACTTTCGCCCCGCCGTCTTGCACCATTAACGGAACGACATGCGTACAGGCCACCCTGACCAACTCTTCCACAACGGGTGTCTTCATGGACGTAGTCTCGGTCACCGTTACCGCTGCCGGAACTGGTTATACCAGCAACCCGACAGTGACTTTCACCGCGCCGTCTTGCACAATTAACACAACCACGTGCGTACGGGTCACCGGAACAGCCGCAGCCTCGCCGATTCAAACCTTCAGCGGGAGGCAGTCGATTGATACCGTTATGGTCACTGTCGGCGGCAAAGCTCCGACTCACGTCCCCGCCACCGGGTCGATCCAGAGTGCGATTGACGCTGCCGCGCCGGGCGACTTGATCATCGTTGACCCGGGCTTTACGCCATCAGCAACTGCCGCAGCTGGAACTTCGTGCGCCGGGGTAACTGCGCCGAGCACCACCTGTGTCGAAACGGCTGGTACCCACAACGAAATATTGGTTATGTGGAAGCCGGTCCGACTGCAAGGTGTCGGGGCTGCCAGTAGCGTCATCAACGCCAATACCCATCCGGCGGGCCAGACCAAGATGGACGCCTGGCACCAGCGGATCGTTTGTCTCTTTGGCCTGGGGTTGAATGGTTCACCAGTCAACACCAGCCCGCATACGGGTGATGTCAACACGCTTAAGAACGTATTTGATCCCAACGGGCAGGTCTCTTGCCCTGGAACGGGATGGAACTACTTTACAGCGTTCGACGAGAGTGGCGCGATCGCCGGCTCCTCCGCTACCAATGCGCAAGTAGATCGTTTGCCGCTGGAGTCGGTTGTTGGATGGAGTGCCGAACTCAATGGCAACCTCGCCGAGCAGTTGCAAGAGCCATCCTTGATGGGCGCTCTGGAAGGCGCGGGCATTACGGTGCTTGCTAAGGGCGTGAACTTCCCATCCGATCCCTATGACTCGACTCTACTCGCAGGGTTCCCGACCGGCACGACGCTGCTCATCGGAACCGATGCCAGCGGTGGCGGTAACTTCCCTGTGGGTGACGCCAATGCCTTCTGCCACACCAGCGCCGCCAGTGCGACCAACCCGTTCCCGAGCAACTATTCATGCAACCCCTCGAGCATCGACGGCTTGGGCATCACGGATAGCTCCCAGGGCGGCGGCGGCATCTTCGTCCACGGCTGGGCACATAATCTGCAAATCGCCAACAACCGCATTTACAGCAACGCCGGAACGCTTTCGGGCGGCATCAACATTGGCCAGGGTGAATTTGCTCCGCCCTACACCCAAGGCGGGGGCGCCCTAAATGCTCCTCCAGGCTCGTGCGAGGACAGCCCTGTACCGAACGCTATTCTGCCATACTGCGAAAACGTCAATCTGAATATCCATAACAACTATGTCGCATGGAACTCTTCCACCGGCGATGAATTGTTCTCGGCCAGTCCGGCGGGTGCGGGCGGTGTCAGCATCTGCACCGGCGCCGACTATTACAAGTTCAACTACAACTGGGTATGCGGCAATCTGAGCAGTGGAGATGGCGGCGGCGTCGGCCATATCGGGTTCACCTTCAATGGCGACATCGAGCACAATACCATCCTCTTCAACCAGAGCACCAACCCCACAATCCCGACCAATGGTGGCGGTCTCATCATCATGGGCGCTCCGGATCAGGACCTTATTTGCAGTACGATCACTCCCCTACTCGACCAAGATTGTGCACCTACCGCAGCAGTTGGTGGGGCTGCCAGTGTTACGCCGAGCGACGGCGTCGGTCCGGGCCTGGTCATCAACGCCAACCTGATCATGGGGAACGCTGCTGAGAGCGGCACTGGGGCGGGCATCGCCTTCAATGCTGTCAACGGCACGGACATGGTTAACTTCCCTACGGATCCAGGACAGTGGAACCTGGTGACCGTGACCAACAACATCATCGTGGACAACGTGGGCGGTTGGGATGGCGCCGGAATCTCGCTGGCCGATTCTCCCAACGTGAACATCATCAACAACACCATCGCTTACAACGCTAGCACGGCTTCGGCTGGAATCCTCTTCAACACCCTTGGGGCTCCTCTTGCCAGCCAGGGCGGAAGCAGCTGCTCAAGCACGGTGACAACCACATGTCCTCGGCCCGGTGGGCTGGTGGCCATCCAGCATAGCGCAGTTTTGGCGGCGAATCTGCCGTCGGGCACTGGTGGCGTCAATGTCGTCTGCCCCCCAGGCCATTTCCAGACCACGGCAACCAACGGATCTTGCAAGACCGTCTCGTATCCGAAGCTGGAGAACAACATCTTCTGGCACAACAGCTCGTACTACATTGGCGTGGGCGCACTCAGCCCGCAATTCCAGCAGAATGTGGTGTCGCTGTTTAACGCCTTCACCCATACTGCCGTAGCGAGCCAACCATCTGCTGACAGCTCGTCGACGACGAGTGGGAGCACTACCATCACCGGAGGCACCGGGGCTTGCGTTTCCGGCACCCAATATTGGGATATCGGGGTGCGCGGTGACACAGGACCGACCAACCACAGCTCCGGGGTCACGCTCCGCGCGACCGATTCCGTGCTGACCCCAGGTGCGTCTGCTGTTTTGGCCTCTGGTAACTCCACGGCTGACCCGCGCTTCCTCAGCCAGTACTGCGACGGTTCACGCACGGCCCCCGAAACGCCGGGACTGCTCGCGGCGGGCTGGCTCGTGCCTCCGGGTATCTCGGATGCAACCGTGCCCAACCCGATCTTCAACCTGACTCCGTCCGCTACGGTGGACGAAGGCAACAACTGGGTCAACATAAGCTGGGGCCCCCTCGCGATGACCAATCCAACAGTTGCAGCCGGACCTTACGGAAATTACGGTGGCGGCCTCCCGCTCGGTAATTACGGCATTGCCACAGCATCCTCCGCAGCAGGAAGGGTTGCTGGTGGCTCGGCGAACTACACCGACGCTCCTAACTTCGACTTCTACAACAACCCAAGGAAGCCTGGTCCAATTGATGCTGGGGCAGTTCAACGGACCGGGACTGGCACGAACAGAGACTTTACGGTCTCACCGGCGTTGGTGGACTTTGGTCTTGTGCCCCTCCATAGTCCCAGAACCGTGGATCAGGACATCCAGGTCATTAACTCGGGCAACGTCCCGCTCTCGTTCAACGCTGCTTCCTTCTCGATTTCGTGCACGAACGTGACTACGGGATGCAACACAGCAAGCTTCACCATCTTGTCCAATACCTGCTTTGTGGGCGGGGGCGTGTCCACGCTTGCTCCGGGACAAAGCTGCGTGGTCAACGTGGCCTTCAACCCCATCAGCACGTCGCTAGCAGCGAGGAATGCAACTCTGAGTGTGAACCCGGTAGGTAACGGTGCCGCGGCGTTCGTCTCACTCACCGGTCACGACAGCATTGCCACGATAACCGTATCGCCGCTCACTCCGGCGCTGACGGCGGGCGGAGCAAGCAACACCACCGTCAAGACCGGCACCATCACCATCACTAACACTGCCAACCCGAACACGAATCTTGACGCCGGCCCGTGGATCCCAACAGCCATAACCCTTACCCGGCTGAACGGCACGGGTACTTTCGCGCTCGGTGGGACTTGTGCCGTTGGCACGGCCGTGAACGCGGGCGGAACGTTGGTGCCACCTGTAGCAGGCTCGAGTTGCACGATCACCATCACCTATACGCCGCCGGCAACGGGGTCCCCGAACGCCAGCGCGCACCTTACGGTGACGGGACTCGGGACCGTAGCAACCACAAACATTAATACGACGTACAACGCGAACTAACCAGATCAACCCTGACGGGGCGGGCATCTTCGGATGTCCGTCCCGTTTTGGCGAAAGGAACTTTCTAGGGAGAGGACCAAAACGAGATGCAAGAACGTCATCCAATCCTAAAAACAAACTTGATCTTTCTAGCTGGAGTTCTCGGCAGCAGCATTTTGGTATTCCAGGCGGGGGCACAGACCTCTTCTCACCCCGCGAATCCGAAGCGAACTGCCGCTCCGATGCACTACCGCCCCGATCGCTTCGCCGGACGCGCGGGAAAGTACTACGCTCTGATTTGGGGCGTCGACTCGCTCAGCCTCAAGTACGCCGAGTCTGGCGAGGTCATTCGATTCAGCTACCGCGTACTGGATCCCAACAAGGCGCGAACCTTGAACGACAAGAAGCTCGAGCCCAGCTTGATCGATCCGGAAGCTGGAGTGAAATTAGTGGTTCCGTCCCTGGAAAAAGTCGGACAGTTGCGTCAGAGCAGCACCCCTGAGGCAGGCAAGTCCTACTGGATGGCATTTTCGAACAAAGGCCGATTGGTGAAACGAGGAGACCACGTCGATGTGGTGATCGGGCCGTTCCACGCTCAAGGACTTGTCGTCGATTAGCTTGGCTTTCCAGCCCGGAAAAAAGCAAACGGGAAATTCCAAACGACCTGAGCCTTCGGCTGATTATGCGAAGAGGGGCATATTTCTTGAGACGGACGATTTGTCCCAGACATGCTGAGATTTTTGCCCAAGTAGCCGTGTCGCACGGACAAAGTATCACCTGGAAACCGTGGGATGTAGCCATCGTCGAGGAAAAATAGAAGCCAGCGCCCGCCTACGCAGGCGGTCCCGATCCCCTCCCCGGGACATGAGGCGCTCTGCAGCTGCCTTAGCCCTGGACTACGATTCCAGCATCGAAATGTCTGCGGCTGCGGCGCTTCCAAATTCTCAGAATCCAGGTATAATCCACCGCATGGCTCCTCCAACCGAAGTCAAAGCGCCGGGGCTGGTTCCGGACGAACTGAAGCACGAGCCGCGTTCCAAAGGCATCGCCACCGCGCGCAAGAAAAAGCCCAAAGAACTTGCCGTCATCACCGAATGCTGCACGGGTTGCGCTGGCTCTCCCGCCTGCGTGGAATACTGTCCCGTCGAAGACTGCATGTTCTGGGTTCCTGACGAGGACCATCCGCCGTTCGGCCGCATTCAGATTGATCCGCTTCTTTGCATCGGCTGCAAGAAGTGTCTCAGCAAGGGCCCGAACGGTTGCTTCCTCGACGGCTGCCCCTGGGATGCCATCGTCATGGTGGAAACCACGGAAGTGGAAAAAGAAGTCGGTCCCATGGTGTATTAAGAATTGCTGCTCACCTGATCCATTACCAGCGACTGAAAACATGTTTGCGAGCGGGGAAGCATTCGCTCCCCGTCTTAACGCTAAACTAACGTTCTAACTCCTCGCTAAGTGAGTGCGCCAGAGAAGAAAGTTGTTAGGGCTTTTGGGGGTCCGATGTCGGCCGGCTTGGCAGGGGCTCCTGGCCGGCTTGCGGCTTTTGCGAAGTATCCATCTTTGTCCCGGCTTCAACGCCCGCAGCTGGCGTAGGCGCTATCAGCGCATTATCCACTACGCGCGTCAGGTAGAACATGAACGGTGTGATTTGGAACGGCGTGTTCTCCGCTTCGCCAACCGTGCCCACGGGCTTGGACTTGAGCATCCGTAATTGGTTGCTCCACGGATCAACCTTGATGCGTCCCCCGAGCGGCAACGCGGCAACCAGATTCGACGCTGGTTTTTCTTCCGGCGCACCCGCCGGCTTGTCACCGGCCGCTTTGTCGGCAGGAGAGGACTTGTCTGGGTCTCCTGCTGTCTGCGCTGCCGACACTTCCGATGCAACCGGCCAGCTTGCCGAAACCCGGTCCCCGAGATCCGGACTGATCAAATTCGGAATTTCCTTCGCGTGGCTCCGGACCGCTTGCGAAAAGAGTTGCGCGCTAGCGCCTTTGTCCTTATAGGGAGAATTTCTCAGCAACTCCATCCCTTTTTGCCTCGCGGCTTCTTCCTCTTCCGGAGTGCGGGCAAAATCAAAATGTTTGAAGGTCTCTTTTTCGTCGAATCGCAGTCGGTCGAAGAACGCAAACTGCGAGTCGATGCGGTGTCCGAGGACCACGTGGCCTAACTCGTGCGCCAGAATGACCGCAAGGCTGGCCTCGTCGGGAAGCACGTCAATCAGTCCGCGGCTCAACACGATAGAGTGACCGATGGTGAAGGACTCCAGCGTAGAAGTCATCAGCACGCGGCAGCGCACTTCCGGCGCGATGTCGAGATTATTCGTAACCTCCAGGTTGTTGGCCACGGTCTCGAGCACTTTGTCCACTTCCCCGTAGGGCGCCAGCAGGCCCATCCGCTCCAGCCGGTCGGTAACGTTGTCTTCGGCTTGGTGGTCCCAGGAACGCGCCGCCTGCAAGGGGGAATAGTCGTTGGCGATTTCCGACTGATCTTTGATTCCCGAGGCCTCCACCAGCACCTTGCTCAATTCTTGTTCCTGCCGGGAGTGGCCTAGGTTGTACCCCCAGAGCCGCGTCTGCGCGCGAAACGCTTTGTATCCGATGCTCACCGACAGCTTGTCGCGCACGCTGCCTTCTTCGCTGTAGACAAACGCCGGGAGCCACAGGTTTTTCCCGACATTGCTGCGCCAGCTATCGAAATTGAAATAGTTGCTGGTTAGCGACGACCCGCCAAACGCCCCGTTGAAGCGCACAATGTGAAAATCCTGGTCCTCCACCCAGATGCGGCCAACAAAACGTCCTTTGTCCTTCTTGTTTAAGGGATCGACGTCAAAGACCAGACAGCGGACTTCGCCCAAAAATTCGCGCCGCACGTACTCAATCTTGTAGTGCGTCCTGTCGAAGCCGCTTATGTCGAGGAAAATCATTTGCAGGAAGCCGCGCGGGAGAAACTCCGAGCTGAAAAATTCTGCCCAGTTTCCAAGCAGCTTGTGTTTTAGGCCTTCGTCGCGGTCCAGTGGTTCCAGGGCCACGCCCTTCGAGAGCTCCGCCCGGCCCAGGAAATATTTGTCCCCGGCGGGTACCGCTCCCAGTTGCTTGTCCAGCCGCAGATACTGGATGTAGGTTTCCACCAACGGGGAGTACTGGCGAACCAAGCCGACCTCCGCCTGCTCCTGCGCCACAATCTTGTCGATCGCCGCCTCTGGAGTCAGAGGCTGCTGGGCCGCAGGGGCCGGGAGTGAGGATTGTGCGCTGGTTGCCAGCGGAAGCGGCTGGCCCGCCGTGGCAGGGGTTGTCTCTGTTGTGGCGGGTGGCTGCTCCTGTGCGCCCGCTTCGGAAGGCGATTGCGCCCTTGCCGTGAGCGGCCACGCCAATAGCGCTAGCGCCAGCAAGAGGAGCAGTATGAGAGTCGGCCGCACGTGGGCCAGCATATCTTGTAGCGGCAGTATTACGGCCCTATCTTCGCGCTGGCTGTCGTTCTCCGGGGTGCCGGCCGTTGGGGCAAGCAAAATCCTGGGGCTGCGCATCACGCCTCCCAAACTCAACCTTTATAAACAGGGCCGGATTACACAGGGTAACTGCTGCGCCGAGACCTGCCACCTGTCCTGAAGTGCAGTTTCCGGCCAGCCGTCCTCGCAGGTGATACTCGGTTAAGGCTAAGGCTTTGCGGACGCGCGGGAGCGGATGGCTTGCTCGGCTAGAAGGGCTTGCTGGCGCACGCGGCCGGGGATATCCCGCGATTCGCGCTCGTAGGGACGAATTGCCGGTAGATCCTCTGCACGACCGACGAGATACAGCGCCCGCAAGGCTTCCCAAACCTGTTCGTCGCCGGGATCGACCGTGGCGATCTCGGCGCCCGCAGCAACATTGGCCCCGGTGGGCGCCGAAAGGGAATGGATGCGGCCGCTGATCGCAGAGCGAACTTCGACCGCCGCTTCGCCACTAGCCGAATTAGCTCCGGGCGGCAAGCTAGGCTGAAGTTTGGCGATGATCCCGCCCTGATGAATGGCTGTGCCGAGACGGGCTGTGTCCATCACACGCCCCGCGCTAGGCGCGAGGACGTGCGCGGGCTGCAGCAGCGCCACAATTTGCTCGCGCCCGGACGCATCCCCGAAACGCACCAGCGAAAGCGCCGCGTTGCCCCGCACCATGGGCGAGGAGTCCCGCAACATTTTTAATAGCGCGTCATGAAATCCCGCGCCCGTGGTGTCCTGCCCCATCACCCATGCGTCGGTATTGCGCACTTCCTCTACTGGATGCGTTGCCAGACGGACCAGTTCCGGATACCAGCGCTTGACGGCCGCGTCGCGACGCACGATTCGTTCGCCAATCTGCACCAATGCGTGCTGGATGTGCCGCGGGCGTTTGTCGTCCGTCAAGTATTGCGTGATTTGCTGATCGGAAAGCTGCCGGCCAAACCAGGTGTTCCACCAGAAGAGGAAGGGAAGCAGCACGATGAGCCATGCGGCGAGATAAAAAAGCAGCCGCGTGCGCGTAGACATGCGGCGGGCAGATTGGCCGGACGCCGCGCCTTGCGGAGCTGAAGTTTCGGTCACGGATGCTTCCGCGTCACCGTTTGAGGGAGAGCGTGAGGGAGTGTCCATTCTGCTGGATGAGTTTGTCAAAAAGGCAGTCGAGAAGCAAAAGGCCTTAAGCCTCTCGAACTGGGCGATGCGAGTTCCGACGTTTCGCGGCGCACGTGTGGCAAGCCTCGCCCCCTCTATTTAACTTTCGTCGGAGGGGGCGCCAGGCTTGGCTGGCCCGCTGGGCTTCTTGCCGCCGCGCAACTCCCAGAAGGCATTCAGAAAGAAGACCCCCGAAAGGCTCAGCATGATGAGGATCTCAAACAGTCCATCCACGGTCTTCCAGGTGTCTGAAGCAAAGATCCAGGCGACCCCTGCGAGCGGAATCAGACCGAGCACAATGGAGATCAATAGCATCACGGCAAGCAAGTCGCCTCCTCACACATCTCCTCGGAAATTGGTCCGGAGCACCTCATGCTACGGCTTGAACGTCTCGTCAACGGTTTTATTGTCTTTTGCCGCGAGGATGACCTTCTCGTCTTTCTCGCCTAGCTTCTCGTGGACGAACGCCAGCGTATATTCACCCGGCGGCAGACCCTTGATTTCAAACTTGCCATCCGGGCCGGTGACCGCATAGAAGGGGTTCTTCACCACGTTGATGTACATCTTCATCCACGGGTGCTGATTGCACTTTACGGGGAGAAGAATTTCTTCACGCGCAAAATTCTTGTCGAGCGGCGCAGATTGTGGCGGCTGCGATTCGTTCCACTCGCGGTTGTCCTTTGGCGTCGGATGGATATTGTGCGTAGTGGGGTCGCTGTTCACGATTTTGACGTCCTGGCCCGCCATCACGCCCATCACGTGGGGATGGTACTTGCAGCCGCTCTGATCGAGTGTGGCCGCTTCCTTCGGGATCTCGAACGTGCGATTGCCGAGCCCGTCCTTCACATAAACAAACACATTAGCGAGATGACCGCCGCTGGCCACCACGGCTTCCGCAGTGTTCGTACCTTTGCAGGCGGGATCCTGGCTCATATCGATTTTTGTAGCGGCAGGTGCGGGGCCGTCAAATTTGACCGTGCCGCTGACCGTCGCGGCGGTTGCGGGGTCGATGGGGGTGGGGGCCGGAGCCGCTGCGGGTGCGGCCGCGGGCTGTTCCGCAGTTTCCTCTTTCTTGCCGCCGCAGCCCGCGAAGAGCACAAGTCCACACAAGGCTGGCATGCCGAGAGTTGTCATCCAGGTTTTCATCTTCATGGTTTCACTCTCTCTCTTGAGAATTAAATCTCACGGATAAATGAAAATTATTTCCCCGCTCCGTGGCCGCCCTGGCCGCTCGCGCTTCCCGCGCGTGAGCCAGAGCTGCTTCGAGCAGAGGCGCGGCCCATGGACGCCGCGACGCGGCGCTGCTCTTCGGGCGTGAGCTGCAAAATGTAATCGACGAGGAGCCTTGTGTGGTCTTTATCATAGCCCTGGAACGAAGGCGGTGTCGGGCCGGAAAATACCCAGTGATTGTTTTGGCGCTTGAAGAGCCCTGAAGGCATGGAAGTGCCGGGACTGATGGCTTGCGGATCGAGCATCCACTGCTCCATCCAATCCGGCTTCAGCCGCCCGCGGGCCTGCAGGAAATTTGGCGCCGTGGCGGTGCGATCGTGCCCAGGATCGCCCGTGGCGTGGCACTTCAGGCACGGTGCGGCTGTGCTACTGAAGAGACTCCGCGCCATTTCGGTTTCTTTGGCCGTGAGTACAGGCACTTCTTCGGGAATGTACGGGAAAGGCTGGCGCGAGAGTGCCTGGAAGAAGCGCACCAGTTTGCCCAGCTCATTTTCCGAAAACGAGAACGTCGGCATGCGCACCTGCAAATACGTGCGAATGCCGTTGCGATTCGTGTCTTTGTCGTTGAGCGCCGGATTTTTCAAGAAGCCCAGCAACCACTGGGGATCGACGCGGGCGCCCTCGGTGAGCAGCTTCGGAGGCAACTGCTCTTGCGCATCCCGATAACGGGCCAAGCCCATGAGGATGGTTTTCTGTCCGGGAATGAGTTGGTGGCAGCCCATACAGTTATATTTTTTGACCACCCACCAGCCTTCCTGAATGTCTTTTCGGTAGTCAAGCGGCCGGTATTGGTAGCTGGGCGGAAGCGGATTTTCCTGGCTGCCAAGAAGGAAGGTCGTGAGCGCGCGCACCTGTTCTTTCGTAAGATGCAAGTTCGGCATGCGCATCTGTTCGGCGGGCGGCTTGATTTTGCCCAGGTCCCAAATGTTCGGCTCCGCCAGCTTGTGCTCGAAGAAACCTTTGTGGTCGTACCAAGGCTCCTTGGCAGGGCCCTCGGGCAAGCGCGCCAGATCTTCGGGATCGGTGATGGGCTCCTTTCCGCCGCGTTGCGCGACTTCCGTGAGCAGCGCGAAGTCCAGGCGCTCGACGGGCTTGCTACCCTCGGTGGTTAGCTCGGTGCCGATGCGGCCTTCGTCCTCCAGCCCGGAAATTTCATGGCAGCCAAAGCAACCGAAGAAGCGCACCCACCTCTTGCCCTCTTCCTTGAGATTTGGATCGTCCATGAACGAAGCGTCAGCATACTCGGAGGGATTCTTCTTCTTTAGAGTGATGAGGTAGCTCGCGATGTCTTCGGCGTCGGTTTCGGAAAGCCGCAGGCTTGGCATCACCGTCATGTTCTGGACTTGCAGTTCGTGGCCGTCGTTCGGGCACTTGCTGTGATCCAGATCGAAGACGAAGGGCAATCCCTTCTTCTGGTAATCCTCAGGACCAATGTCTTTTTTCTCGTACGGGCAATAGGGCCGCGTGCGCTCGCGCGCATTGTGCACCCAGCGCACGAGGTAGTCGTAATTGGCCTTTTCGCCGACACGCGTGAGATTTGCCGCAAACGTGCCGCCTTGTATCTGGTCGCCTTCACCGATGGAATGGCAAGCGAGGCAGCCACGCGTTTCGAACAATTCCTGGCCATGAGCAGCGTTTCCGGGCTTGTGCTTGGGCAGCGCATCAGTCAGTCCCGATTGCCAAACATAGGCCGAGATGGCCTTGACCTGCTCGTCGTTCAAGCGGAAGTTCGGCATCTTCGTGGTAGGCCGAAAATCGGTGGGCTTGTTCAGCCAAACAGGAATCCAATTCTTGTTCAGTTTCAGGCGCACATCCTTGAGATTGGGCCCGACCTTCTTCATGTCCTGGAACAAGCTCTTGGTCGTCCGGTCGAGTTGCATGATGCGAAGATCCACTTTGCTGTTGTCGACCTTCAGCGCGACGGCACGATCGTTCAAGCGATTGGCTTCCTCGTTCGTCGCCGCCTTGTCGGCTTGCGCCATGAAATCGTCGGCTTGCTTCAGATTGTCCTTCTTCTCCTGCTCCAGCAGCTTGATTTCCTGGCCAATGGAGAGAAGGTCCTCCGGTTCCTTGTCGTACCCCTCGTAGCGGTGGCAACCCATGCAGCCGCGCTGACGGAATAGGTCCTTGCCTTCGCTGACCACCCAGCCGACGTCGTTGCTTACCAGAACCATGTCCGCGGAGTGGCAAATCTGGCAGCCTGCTTCGTAGTTTTCTGGGCGGAAGATGGGCCATAGCCAGTGTTCGTAAGTGCCATGCGCTTTTTCAACGCTTGTGGTGGCGCGGCCGTTGCCCTGGTGACACGGCGAGCAGCCGAACTTCTCTGGATCATGAATTTTCAGGAGGTCGGGGCTCGGATGGCTGGTGAAGGCTTGCGCGTACTCGTCCGGTTTTTTGCCGGGCAGAGACATGGCGGCCGCGGTGATGTTGACCGGCTCGCGTATGCCCAGGTGGCAGGACTCGCAGCGGTCGACAATCTGGGCGCTGTCTTCGCGCTCGAGATTGGCGGCGTGCTCGTTCACGTTGATCTGGCGAATGGCGGGTGTCAGGGATTCCACGCTGTTTTGGAGGTTCAGCAACTGAGAAGCTGTGAGGCTCACCATGTGATCGGTGAGGTAGGAATCCATCAATTCTTTCTTTTCGGTGACGGGCTTGAGCATTTCGCCGAGTTCGGTGCTCAATTGTGTGCGTTCGTTTTTAAATTCGTTGTAGGCTTCTTCCAACTCGTCGAAATTCTTGAACGTTTGTGCTTTGCCGTCAGGCATCTCAACAGTACTGGGTTTCGCTTTGTACGCTTCGAGGTCGCGCTGCTTGCTCTGCTTTGAGGATGGGCTCGACGTGGTCTCGATGTCGTAAGTGGCGGCAGTCACGTAGGCGCGGCGGTCCGTGAAGTGACCGGGGCCGTCCTGGACTGCCAGGATTTTCGCACCCACTTCCCGGAGCTTTTCTCTCAATTCATTGATCCGCGGCTCCGCGTCCTTGCTGGCGGCTTCGTAATCCTCCTTCAGCTTCTGATAATCGGGGCTGTTCTCGACTTCCTTCTGAGATTCCGCCGATTCGGTGCGCGCAGTCTTCAAGAAAGCGGAGTAACGGCTTTTCCATTCGTGTTGGAACGTTTTCCACGGGCGCTGGCCGAAGTCCTCGTCCCACAGCGCCCAGAACAGCGTGGCCATGAGGATGACCATGGACACAACGTAGTGCGGCGCCAGCGACTTCGTTACGATCGGATCTTTTTCGGGAATGGGCTTCTCGGGCACCAGTTCCTCCTAACCACTTGTGGCCGGAGCGGCGACCGACAGCAATCGCCGTCCAGACACTGGGCACAGCATGTTTGCCGCAAGCTGTGCCGCTACACGTTAAACCACGGCGTTATCCACACGTACTTGATGTGAAACAGCAGACGGATCAGCATCTTAATCGGCAGAGCCACCATGATGAGGAAAAATGTCATCATGATGGAGTACTGCAGCAAGCTCATGCGCTTGTAGTCCTTCGGATTGCTCCGGCGGAACAGGCCGTTTACAATCAGCCCGCCAATCACAAAATACCCGCCCACGACGAGCGCGCCGAAAATACCCTTCCACAAATTCGAAGTAATTCCAAATATGTCGGGCAGGTCGCGGTTCACTTCGTAAATCAGCCGGTTGTGGTCCCAGGTCTGCCCGGGCCAGAACCACTGCCACCCAGGCCCGCGAATAAACGTGCCGATAAAAATCATGGAGACCCACAAAATGACGAAACCGAAAAGAAACGTGCTGATCGCAAACTTGCGCTGTTTCCAGGTGTAGTAGCCGCCGCCCAACGGGTTGGTATCGATGTAAGGAATCACCATTAACCCCATGATGATCAGGGTCGGCATAACAACGCCGGCGATCCAGGGGTCAAAGTACACCAGCATTTCCTGAAGGCCCAGGAAGTACCAGGGCGCTTTTGCAGGGTTCATGGTCAAGTTCGGATTAGCTGGCTCTTCGAGTGGCGCGTTCAGCGTGATGGACCAGACCATCAGGATGATGGTGACGATGATGGCCGCCAGAAATTCCACGCGCAGCAGGAATGGCCAAACGTGCACTTCCTTCTGCCATCCCGGCCGGAACGGCCAGGTCTTGCGGTGATGCGTTTTTGCCTGGGCGGGATTAGCTTCCAGTTCCGCGATGAGTTTGTCGTTGGCGTGCGCCTGCTTCCACGCCAGATAAATGTAGAAGGCCAGCAGCGGAATCATCGCAACGATCGGAACGTTGTCCGGAGCAGAGAGAATTCCCCAGAGTTGTTTCCAATCCATGGCTATTTCTTCGCCTCCTTGACTTCGGAGTCGAGAACTACCGGGGCTGGCCCGGAAATGCCGCCATCCTTTCGCACGCGCCAGAAGTGCACGATCATAAACACCGAAGCGATGATGGGAATGCCGATACAGTGCCAGATGTAGGAACGCAACAGTGCGTTGGCGTCCACAATCGACCCGCCGAGCAGCCCGAAGCGCACATCATTGTAAGGAGTCATTCCCAACTGCGCCCCAAACGGGCCCTCGTGACCTAATAAAGGAGTGGCGCGTGCCATGTTGGTGCCTACGGTGACGGCCCAGAAGCCCAGTTGATCATCCGGCAAGAGATAGCCGGTGAAGGAGAGGAGAAGAGTCAGCACGAGCAGGATCACCCCAACGGTCCAATTGAATTCGCGCGGCTTTTTATAAGAGCCGGTGAGAAACACCCGGAACATGTGCAACTCGACCGCGATGACCATCAAGTGCGCGGCCCAGCGGTGCATGTTACGCAGCAATTTCCCATAAGGCACGTCGTGTTCGAGGTACAGCACGTCGCGGAAGGCCTGCACTTTGCTCGGGTGGTAATAGAACATGAGCAGGACGCCCGTGAGCGTCAGCACGAAGAACAAATAAAAGGTAATGCCGCCCATGCCCCAGGTATAGCTGTACCGCACTGCATCGCGATTGATCTTCGCGGGATGCAAATGTAGGAAGACGTTCGAAAGAACGCCCAGCGCGCGGTTGCGTGGCGTTTCGTCGTGTTTGTGCCGGAAAATGGAAGTAAAGAGCTGCGTCTTGGTAGGCTTGCTGAGAATTTCGATCTGTTCTTTGGCCTTCGCGGGAAGATCGGTCTTCAGAGCGTCCAGGTCTTCCTTGACGCCCGTGGTAACGCGAGTGAGCAGGCCGGCCGATTTGCCGTTGTTGCCGTTTGCTTTGTTCTCTTCAGGCATCGTGACACTCCCCCATTTCTTCTCGCGCCGATGATACTTTTCTTTACTTCCTAACTTCCTGGCTTTCTTCCTCCGCTACACTGGCAAGAACGATCCCGGATCATTGAAATGGCTTGGTTGTCCTTTGGGCCAGGAATACAACCTTGAAGTGTCCACGATGATCTGCCCATCGGGAGCTAATTGCAGGTTCGCACGGTCCATGGGCCGCGGCGCGGGGCCTTCGAAGTTTACGCCCTCGCTGTCATACCCGCTGCCGTGGCAGGGGCATTTGAACTTGTTTTCGCTGGCCTTCCAATCCGGGGTGCAGCCCAGATGCGTGCACCGGGCATAAATCACAAAGAGACGGTCGGGTGTGCGGTCCACCCAAATGCGGTATCTCTGCTGCCACTTGGTGTCTACGCCGAGCGCGTAGTCGGAAGGATAGCCGATCTTGAAAATGGTGGGAGGCTCAAAAAGCGTGCGCGGAAGAAAAAAACGGAGAAAAGCAATAAACCAGGCGCCCAGAAATGCCGTGACGCTGCACCAAACCAGCCGGCGGCGCCGTTCGTTGGCCGCGCTGGGTTCGGGGCCGACACTGGCTACGCCGCCTGCGGGCGCCGCTTTGGACGTGCCCACAGCGGGAGTGCCTACGTACTTGGTCGCGTCCGTACCGCCGGCAGCAGGGGATTTCACCGCCTGCGGCTTAGGTTTGACCGTTTCCGATTCCGGGGCCGCCATGCAGAACCTCCTTCACACGTAATGCTCGAAATCCTTGTTCGTTCTTGCGCGGCAGCCGTTTCCGCCGCCGCTCTTTCCCCTGGGGAACTAGGTTCCCACCACTTATTAGCCTAGTCCAGAGTTTCCCGCTTTCCTCTCCAATGGGCCGTGACCGTTCTCTCGCTGTCTTGCCTGGGTCCTCTATACTCTCTGCATCTTCTGTCTTAGCCACTTTGCGCGGGTGCAAACACGAGCACGCTCTTCTCGGCACATGGCGAAAGGACCCTTCGATGAATAGGGTAATCACGCGAAAAGGGCGAATCGGCTCCCAGCGCCGAGTGCCCATCGAATTGGAAAGGCATGTTCTGAAAACATCGCGAGGCCCCAAACATTTCCACCGGCCCCCCAGATTCGAACGGATATTACTCAAATCAAAAAAATTCGTCAATAAAGTTTCCGACGCAAAATCTTCGGCACCACGGAGAAACAGAAATTTGTGAAAAGAAAGATTGCCTTCCAACGCTGTGATTAACAGCAACTTCCTTAAAAGGCATTCAGCAAAAGTCCCTAAGAAGCTGTTCTCATGTCGACGGGCACTCGGCCTAATGTGGGTCACGGCGAGAAGATCCGCATCCGATAATCCATTCGTCTGTGAGTCACCAAACCACGGTTCACGTTCTTGCATGCAAGAACTTGCTTGCTTCGAGAAAAACCTGTGATATATTCGCCCCGTTTTGGATTCCCCGCCCCCGCGAGTGGGGGAAATTCGCACAGCTCTGTGGGGAAGGCCGCAAAATAACGCTGGGGGAGGTTCGCGCTCTATGGGCCTCGTTCTTTTGGTGGTCATCTGGCTGATCACTTTGATCGGCTCGTATTTCATCGTCGCAAAAACGTGGTGGCTGCCAGTCGGGGCGTCTGCGGCCGCGGCGGGAATCGATCACCATTTCACCGTCACGTACATTCTTATGGGCGGTGTCTTCATTGCCGCGCAGTTGGCCCTGGGCTGGTTTGCGTGGAAATATCGCGACCGCGGAACGGGTTCTCAGCCGGCGCAGTATTCGCACGGCAACACCACGCTTGAGGCCGTGTGGACCATCCTCACCATCATTTTGTTTATCGGGCTGAATTTGGCCAGCAAATCCATCTGGGCTTCCGAGCGCTTCGATGCTGCGAAGCCCGGCGCCGTGCAAGTGGAGGTTACCGGAATGCAATTTGCCTGGTATTTCCGCTATGCCGGACCGGACGGAAAATTCGGGGCAACGAAGCCGGAGCTGGAGGACGCATCCCTCGGCGGCGCGGGCGCGCTGGGATTGGATTCCACCGATCCTGCTTCGAAAGATGATGTGATCAGCGGCGTCATGGTCGTGCCGGTGAACCGCGAGATCGAAGTGATCCTGCGGTCCCACGACGTGATTCACAGCTTCTTCGTTCCGGCCATGCGTTTCAAGCAAGACACGGTTCCCGGCCTCGCAATTCACATGCACTTCACCCCGATTCAAACCGGCGATTTCGAGATCGCCTGCGCGGAGCTTTGCGGGCTTGGGCACTACAAGATGCACGGCATTGTAAAAGTCGTCAGCGAACCGGAATTCAATCAATGGCTGGCGGCACGAGAGGCGGAGAAGTAATAAAATGACGACTCACGAACCCCACGCGCACGCAGCGCCGCAAGGTTTCCTTCGAAAATATATCTTCAGTCTCGACCACAAAATAATCGGCATCCAGTATTTCTTTCTCGCGCTGGTGGCGGTATTTGCCGGCATGTTTCTCTCGCTGTTGATGCGTATCCATTTGGTGTGGCCTAACGCGTCGCTGCCGTTTTTCGGACAGATCAAGCCGGAAACCTACCTCAGCTTGCTGACCATGCATGGCACTATCATGGTGTTCTTCGTGTTGACTACCGCGCCGCAGGGCGGCTTCGGAAATTATTTCCTGCCAATTCAAATTGGCGCCCCGGACATGGCGTTTCCCGTGCTGAATATGCTGTCGTTCTGGACGACGTTCCTCGGGTTCCTTGTCCTGCTCGCCGCTTTCTTCGTGACTGGAGGTGCGCCGCTGCACGGCTGGACCGGGTACGCTCCGCTCAGCGCGCTGCCCTCGGCTGGCCCCGGTGAGGGGTTGGGAGCGGATCTCTGGATCATTAGCATCGCCATTTTCTGTATCGGCGCGTTGATGGGTGCGTTGAACTTCATCACCACCACGCTGGACATGCGCGCAAAGGGCATGACCCTGATGCGCATGCCGCTGACCTGCTGGGCGTGGTTCATCACCGCGATTCTGGGATTGCTGGCGTTTGGCGTGCTGCTCTCCGCAGGCATTCTCCTGCTGATGGATCGCAATCTCGGCACGAGCTTTTTCGTTCCTCTCGGCACAGTGAACGGCGTGCTCACAGGGCACAAAGGCGGCTCACCGCTCTTGTGGCAACACCTGTTCTGGTTCTTTGGCCACCCCGAGGTGTACATCGCGATTTTGCCGGCGATGGGTCTTTGCTCGCAGTTGCTCTCGGTGTTTTCGCGCAAGCCCATCTTCGGCTACAAAGCGATGGTGTACGCCATCATGGCCATCGGGTTCCTTGGCTTCATGGTGTGGGGCCACCACATGTTCATGAGCGGCATGAGCCCGTACAGCGCGTTTGCCTTTTCCATCATGACCATGGGCATCGGCGTACCTTCGGCGATCAAAACGTTTAACTGGCTGGGAACCCTCTGGCGAGGAAGGATTCGTTTTTCTTCGCCAATGTTATTTGCCATCGGATTCGTCTCGCTGTTTGTGGTCGGCGGAATCAGCGGGCCGTTCCTGGCTCAGCCGGTGCTGGACATTTATCTGCACGAAACGTACTTCGTTATCGCGCACTTTCACCTGATTATGGGCGTGGCGTCGATCTTCGGGATTTTTGCCGCAACCTATTATTGGTTCCCGAAAATGTTTGGGCGCATGATGAACGAAACCCTGGGGAAAGCGCACTTCTGGCTTACCTTCGTCGGCGCGTACGCCATCTTCATGCCCATGCATTATTACGGCATGGCCGGCGGCCTGCGGCGCTATTCCCAGGGTACGGAAGTGGCGTGGATTAATAGCCTGGCTCCGATACAGAAATTCATCAGCATCGCGGCATTTGTCACGATTGCGAGCCAGTTCATTTTCCTGATCAATCTCTTGTGGAGCATGAAGAAAGGCGAGAAAGCCGCCGACAATCCCTGGGAAGCCACCACGCTCGAATGGACCACCGCTACGCCGCCGCCGCACGACAATTTCGGTGGCGTGACTCCCGTCGTTCATAACGGACCGTACGAATACAGCGTTCCCGGAGCGCCGCGGGATTTCGTGATGCAGACCGACGCGCCGGTCACGGCGAAACATTAATCCGGTCATGGCCAGCTTCAGCACAACCGCAACCTTAGGCGAACCGCAAGTTTCACGTGGCGACGAGGGGGGAGCACCACCAATTTTTGGAGGCGGCGGCGACGGTCGTCCGGGCAGGGGATTGCCCGATTACCCCACGCGATTGCGGCGGGCACGGCTCGGATTGCTCGTGGCACTGACGCCCGTGCTGATGCTGTTCGTCTCGTTCACAAGCGCGTACGTAGTACGGCAAGGGCTTCCGACGCTGGATCCGCGAACGAATCAACTGGTGCGTGACTGGATTCCGGTGAAACTCCCGGCGCTGCTGCTGGTGAACACCGTTGTTTTACTGCTGAGCAGCGTGGGCATGGAACTGGCGCGGCGCCAAACGAAACTCGCTGCAGTCGCCGCCACGGCGAGACCGGCGAAAGAAGTTCCCCTCAGCGCGGAAGGGAAGACGCCGTGGCTGGCAATGACCATCGCGCTCGGGCTTTTGTTTTTGTTCGGGCAGTGGATGGCGTGGAAGCAACTGGCTGCCAACGGGTTCTACGTTGCGACGACGCCAAGCAGCTCGTTCGTGTATTTGCTGACGGGAGCGCATGCGGTGCATTTGATGGGCGGCGTCTTGGCGCTACTGGTCGCGGGCCTGTTTGTCTTGCTGCGGCGGCCGGTGACGACGCGAAGCATCGTCGTGGATGTGACCGGCTGGTATTGGCATTTCATGGCGGCACTGTGGGTTTACATTTTCGCTTTGCTGGAGTTGGCCAGGTAGGCAGGGCAAGGGGAGGAGGCCTGAGGCATGGCTGATACCGTGGTTTCGCACGACATCCCGTCGGTGTACGAACCGTCGCTGTTCGGCACGTACTCGAAGAAGATCGGGATGTGGCTGTTCCTGATGTCCGACTCGCTGACGTTTGGCGCACTGCTGTATGCCTACAGTTACGGCCGTATTTCGACGGCGGGCTGGCCGACTCCATTCCATTCCACGAGTATTGTCAACGCCACAATTATGACGGCGTTCCTGCTTACCAGTTCGCTGACCATGGTGCTGGCGGTGCGCGCTTCGGTGCAGAAAGATGCGAAGTCGCAAACGCTCTGGCTGCTGGCCACGATGGCGTGCGGGGCGGCCTTCGTCGTGCTCCATGGGCGCGAATGGAGCAACTTGATTGCGGAGGGCCTGACGCTGCCGATGTTTCCCGCGGTTCCGGGACACGAAGCGAGCCCGGAGTTCGCCAATGTGGCCAAGACTGTGCCGCAGTTTCCTTCGACGTTCTTCACTTTGACGGGCATGCACATGCTGCACGTGACGCTGGGTATTGTTTATCTCGGAGTAGTGGCGCTGCGGCGCAAGTTCATTCCCATCCTGTTGGCGCTGTGGCTGATTGCCTGGCTGGCGACGCCGTCTTACAGCCCATTTCACTACGGCGCGCACGTGCTGCTGGTGGTGGCGGTGGTGATCAGCATTATTCTGTGGCTGAAGCCGAAAGTTTACGATTCCTCCGACGTGGAAGTGGCCGGGCTGTACTGGCACTTCGTCGACCTGGTGTGGATGTTCATTTTTCCGCTGGTGTATTTGATGTCGGCCAGGATTTAGGAGGCGCACTGAATGGACGCTACTCAAATCGCGATTGCGGAACGCGTTGCGGAAGAACAACGCCATCACAAAAAGGCGCAATTTTTCTGGGTCTGGGGGGCGCTGCTGGTGATAACGGCGATTGAAGTGTATTTGACTTATCAGAACATGCAGCCGGCCAAAATGCTGGCGATTCTGATGGGCTTGTCGCTGATCAAGGCGGCGCTGATCATCGGGTTCTTCATGCATTTGCGATACGAAATTTCGCGGATGAAGTGGATCACCATGTGTTCGGTGGTGGCGTGCCTGATCCTGATGACCATTTTCTTTTTCCCGGACGCGCATCGTATTATTACGCTGGGAGTGAAGTGAGAGTTTGCGAGTAAAGTAGTCGTTGGAAATGAAATGAGACTTCGCACTGCGTTGTTGGCCGCGTTCGTCTTCCTGGGTGCGCTGTGCGCCGTGGCGCCTGCGTTCAGCCAGGGCTGCGCGATGTGTTCGAGCTACGTGGAAGCCAGCTCCAAAGGCGGACAGAGGGCGGTCAACAAAGGTGTGCTCCTGCTGCTGATCCCAGCCGCCGGGTTCATGAGCGGAGGCGTGGCGATGGCCTTTCGCTACTGCCGGAAGCGGGATTTGGAACAAAGCTAGAAATTCGAAAATCGAAACTGCAGAATCGGCGAAGGGGTCCTTTTGGAATGGGACCCACCACTTTTCCTCCAAGTGGTATGCACCCTAGTACCCCCCCCACGGCGAGATACGAAGACATATTTACCCAGGGACGCGAGACCCGGCTAGAACGCGAGGCTCAGCGGATGCGGGTGCAGGGGAAGCGCTCGCCGATGCGCGAGTGGTAGTACTCTTCTTTGGTCGGGGACTGCATCAGTTCGTCGTAAACTGTCGAGGGGAGGTTGTAAAACTGGCAAACTTCACCGCGCGAAAATTGGATTTCCAGAATCTCTGAATCTTCCTGGTAACCAACTTGCATCATATCGACCGAGGAAACAGGGATCCGATGCATTGGGAGGGGCCCCTTTCTCCAAGGACGCCGATTGCCGGGGAAAGCTGCCCATATGGGTCTGCGACGGCCTTTACGTTGTCAGGCGCGAGGTCAACTTGGCCAAGCTTGGGCCACACAGGCCACGCTCTCCGGTCGTCGCCCTATGGCAAACCGATGAGCGAAGTTAGCATGAAATCGAATGTGACGAATCAACAAAAAAGATTGAAACCTCTGAACAAAAGGATGAGCGTGAGGGCCTTCCGGAGCTTAGCCGCCTTCATTCTAAACGACTTAACTGGGACGCAAGGGTCGATTCAGAAAAGGGGGAATTCACTGCAGGCGGTGACGTCCTTGCCTTTGCTGTGTGAGCGTAGGTGGTGCTAATTTCTAAGGGCATCGCCATGAGCAGGTTGCGCGGAACGGTTTAAGAGGCGGCTGCGGCTCCTGTTCGAGCCGACGGATCGTAGCTTTCAGCCTGCTGCGCAAGGCTTCCTCAATTTCCAATTGCCTGGCCGATTCGTAGAGAGAGGCGAGCGTTTGGCCAGCGGCGTTTAGAGGGATGTGCCGGCAGGGAATTTGTTCGGACGCCCGATTCGTCGGAACGAACTGCATCAGAAGAGAAGCGCTGCATGGCGTGCGATCCTGACTGTTGAAATTCATGCACGTGAGAGAGTCCTCAAAGATGAGGGATGCCCGGCGCGCGGCGTGGGGAGATTGGCCATAGCCTCCATCCTCGAGAAATCGTAGCTCGAACTTGAGCATTTCCAAGAGGTCGCGGTCGTCCTTTTTAGGTTCTGGCATGGGCGCCTCCGTGAACCGATTGTGGCGCGGCGTGGGCGGGATTGCGGTGACCGGGAGCACGTGGTGTTGTGACGGAGGTCACAACGTGGGACCTAACTGACTGGAAATGCAAGGAAAGCATTAAGCCACGGTTTCCGGTAAATCTAGGCATCGGAGGTGGCCACCGGGCCCCCTTGAAACGCTTTGCCCCCGCGGAAGCGTCTAATTCGTACGCGTCATTTCTGTTGGCAGCGCGTAAGCCGGGGACGAAGATCCAACCGTCGCGCCGGGTCATCCTGGTAAAAATCAGGAGGTGTGGGGTTTCCAATGGTGTTTTGTAATCCGAAGCGCAGAAAAGGCTCTCTGGCTGCGGCCTTATTTGCGGCCGTGGGAACAATCGTGGCAGCGTGTCTGCCGGCAGCACTAAGAGGGCAGACGGGCGGCGCGCAAGCCGCGAATGCGGCGCGGGCGGTGGGAACTATTAAGTCCGTTTCGGGGAACAAAATTGTGCTGACCACGGACGCTGGCGGCGACGTAAGCGTGGTGGTGCAACAAGCGGCAAAGCTGGTTCGGGTGGAACCCGGCCAGAAGGATTTGAAGGAAGCCGTGCCCATTCCGCTCGAGGAATTGCTCCCCGGAGACCGTATTCTGGTGCGCGGACAACCGGCCGAGGACGGGAAAACGGTGCTGGCAACGGCCGTGATCGCGATGAAGAAGTCGAGCATTGCCGAAAAGCAGGCGCACGAGCGTGAAGAATGGCAGAAACACGGCATGGCCGGGTTGGTGAGCAGTGTAGACCCGGCCGCGAGCACCATGCTTATTACTCTTCCAGGAATGGGCGAGAAAAAGACGGTGACGGTGCATCTCTCCCAGGAAACCATTCTGCGCCGCTACGCGCCCGACTCGATCAAGTTTGACGATGCGAAGCCGGCGCGTCTGGAGCAAATCAAGGTCGGGGACCAGCTTCGCGCGCGCGGCACGCGAAGCGCAGATGGAAGCGAGTTGACGGCGACGGAAATTGTTTGCGGGACGTTCCGAAATATCGCCGGAACGATTTCATCCATCGACGCTTCAGCGAACAGCATCACCGTGCAAGACCTGGCCACAAAAAAGCCCATCACGGTGCGCATCACGTCGGATTCGCAAGTTCGCAAGCTGCCGCTGCCGATGGCGCAGGGCATTGCCGCGCGCCTCAAAAGAACAGGGGCGGATTCGGAGACGGGCAGTGCTGCGGGAGGTAATCCCAGCGCAACGCAAGGAACGAGAGCTGCCGGAACGCAAGTCGGTGGTGCGGCGGCGGGCGGTCCAGGAGGACCGGGCCGAGGCGCCGGCGGCGGAGACTTTCAGCAAGCACTCAACCGTATGCCTCCAGCAACTCTCGGCGATTTGCAGAAAGGCGACGCGGTGATGATCGTCGCTACCGAGGGAGGACCGAACGGCATGCCATCGGTGATCACGCTGCTTGGAGGCGTGGAACCCATCCTACAGGCTTCAAGCAATGCTTCCACGATTCTGTCGCCCTGGAGCCTTAGCGAAGCCCCCGGCGGGGAAGCAGGGAATCCTTGATACCGCGCAATTGCAAGAGAATCCAAACGCGACTGGGAGATTTGGTGAGCTTCCGGTTGTTGCAAACCACATGTGCATTTTTCTTGTGTCTGTTGCTGCTGCCTTTCTTTGTTGAGCAGCTGAACGCGCAAGCCCCGGCGAGAGCACAGGGAGCGCAAGGAAAAGTTGCGCGGGGAGGTCCCACGGGAGGATTGACCGGGGTGGTGACCGATCCTTCGGGAGCTGGAATTCCTAAGGCCTCGGTGCGGTTGACGGATGCCGGCGGCGCTTCCTACGACGCGACCACGAATCGAGAGGGAATCTACGAGTTCAAGACACTCCCCCCAGGCGTATACACGCTGAAGGCTTCCGCGACGGGATTCGCCCTCTTTACGCAAGAGAATGTGCAGGTCACGGCGAACCAGGTGCAGCAGGCGAACGTCAACCTGACGATTCAAATTGAAGAACAAAAAGTCGAGGTGACCGACCAGACCACGAAAGTGGACGTCGACCCTTCCAATAATGCGGGCACCGTGGTCATGAAAGGAAAGGACCTGGAAGCACTTTCGGACGATCCGGATGAACTGCAATCGGAATTGCAAGCGTTGGCGGGGCCCTCTGCCGGGCCGAACGGCGGACAGATTTATATTGATGGATTTACCGCCGGACAATTGCCGCCGAAAGCCTCGATTCGCGAGATTCGCATCAATCAGAATCCGTTCTCTTCGGAGTACGACAAGCTCGGCTACGGGCGCATCGAAATTCTGACGAAGCCGGGGACGGACCGGCTTCACGGGCAGTTCTGGGTGATGGGCAACACCACGGCGTTCAATTCAAAAAACCCCTTCGAAGGCGCCGGACGGCCGCCCAGCTATGATTCGACACAATACGAAGGGAATCTGGGCGGCTCGCTGGGGAAAAGGGTATCGTTTTTCACCAACGCCGAGCGGCGCAACCTGAACGAGCTGGCGGTGGTGAACACGCCGTTTGTGGATCCAACGACGCTGCAGGTCTCGCAGTTTACGGGCGCGTTTCCCAATCCGCGCACGCGCACTGAGGTGAGCCAGCGCTTCGATTTTCAGGTTACGCCGAACAACACGCTGACCACGCGGTATCAATATTGGCGAAACAATGAGCAGGGCGACGTTACCCCGGGGGGCTTCAGCTTGCCTTCCACAGGGTATGACTCGCTGAATACTGAACACACGTTTCAGACGACCGACACGCAGGTGCTCGGCCCCCGCACAATCAATGAAACGCGGTTTCAGTACATCCATCAAGAACGAGATCAGAATCCGCTCAATTCGACACCGACCATTGCGATTCAAGGCGCTTTCACGACAGGTGGAAACGACAGCGGAGTAAGCCTTGATACCCAGAACCGGTATGAATTGCAGAACATCACATACTTCAATGTGGGGAAGCACGCCATCAAGTATGGCGGCCGTTTGCGCGCAACAACGGATGACTATTGGTCGAATGCAGGGTTCACCGGAACCTACGTGTTCGGTCCGCGGCCGCAACCAAACTGTACGCCGACGGGCACGGACAATTGCCAGCTTAAGGGGTTGCAGGCGTATCTGATAACTCTCCAGGATCTCGCGCAGAATCCTCCCGTCGATTTCTCCACGAACGGAGGCGGCGCAAGCTACTACTCGCTGAATGCGAATGCGACCGGGAGGGCGGCTGCGAGCGTCAGCTGGTTTGATGGCGCGCTTTTTCTTCAGGATGACTGGCGAATCCGCCCAAGCGTGACGCTGAGCACGGGGTTGCGCTACGAAACGCAGAACAATCTGGGAGACCACGCCGATTTTGCGCCGCGTGTCGGCATCGCTTGGGCTTTGGATGGCAGCGGAAAAAAATCGCCTAAGACTGTGCTGCGCGGGGGCTACGGCATTTTCTACGACCGCTTTACTTCCGACCTGGTTTTACAGCAGGAACTGCAGAACGGGCTCATTCGGCAACAATTCCTCGTGCAAGACCCTACGTTCTTCAACCCCAATCAAACTACTCAAATTCGGCAGTCGAGCACCCCGGTGGTGGTTTACCAAGTAAATCCTTTGCTTCGGACTCCCTACATCATGCAAGCCGGAGCGACGATCGAGCGGCAACTCGGCAAAAGCGCAAATCTTTCGGTCACGTACCTCAATTCGCGGGGCGTGCACCATTTTTATACCAACGCCACACCGCCCACGGGCACGCCGTCTCCCGGCACTCCGCCCCAAATCATTCACCAGTACGAATCGGGCGGAATCTTCAAACAAAACCAAGTCATCGTGAATAGCAGAGTGCAGATGGGCGCCACGCTGTCGTTATGGGGCTATTACACGCTGAACTACGCGAACGGCAACACCTCGGGCGCCAACTATGTTCCGTCGGTTCCTTGTGGAGCGCCAAGCCTGCCGGCGGGAGCGCCTTGCGGAATCGAGGAAGACTATGGCCGGGCTTCGTTCGATGTGCGGCATCGCATGTTTGTGGGAGGCACGGTGAGCATGCCGTGGGGACTTCGTGCGAGTCCGTTTCTGATCGCCCAGTCGGGCTCTCCTTTTAACATCACGACCGGTCAGGATTTGTATGGAATCAATGCCTACAACACGCGTCCGACCGCGGGTACTTGCGGCAGTCCAGAGGTGATATCCACCATATATGGTTGCTTTACTGAAGTGGCGGAACCCGGGCAAATCGCCGTTCCGATCAATGAAGAGACCGGTCCGGCACGATTCACGCTGAACATGCGCGTCAGCAAAACATTTGGTTTTGGAGAGAAGAGAGAATCGTCCGGGGGAGGCGGCGGGCCGCGAGGGGGAACGTTTGGGCGCGTTCCGCACGGCGGGGGCGGAGAACATGGTGGAGGAATGTTTGGAGGAAATCCTTCCAATAACCGCTATAACCTCACGTTCGGCGTCAACGCGCGAAATGTTTTCAATAAAGTGAACTTAGCGAATCCGAATGGCAACCTGAGTTCGCCGCTGAAAGTTGGCGAGTCCAACGGGCTGGTAGGCGGACCGTTTTCTTCTTCCACGGCGAACCGCCTGATTTATTTGCAGTGCCTATTCAATTTCTAAGATCACTTTAAGAAAAAAGGGCAAAGTGAATTGGCATCAGCTCTTCGCAAGCCCTGCGGTGCGAAATACTTTCGTCTGGAGAGTGGTTGCGATACGCTCTCGTTGCCATGAAGCGGCGGAAGAAGAAAGTCATCGATGTGGGAAAAGAGGCGCGGCGCGTGGCGCGAAAATCCGGTATCGCGCCTGCGGTTACGCGCGTGATTCCCGACAAGCGAAAGCGCCCCGATAAGCACAAGAAACAATGGCTGGAAACCGAGATGGACTGAAACGTCGAAGAATAAGTCCGACCGGACCTAGTTTTTGGAGCTTCAGCCTGGTTTGTTGGCGGGGATGACTTCGTCGGGACGAAACAGCGGCGTAAGCGCCATCTTGCGGCGCTCGGCAAGTTCGCGCGCAATGGTTTCCAGTTCTTTTTTGTCAAAGCCCATCGAGCTGACTTTCACTTTTCCATCAGGATCAATCAGGAAAATCGTAGGGACATTGGTGAGGCCGTAAGCGTTGGAGACTGGATAGCCGTCCGCATCGAGAACGAGAGGAAAAGTGAGGCCGTATTCCGAGGCAAAACTCTTCGTGGCGCGTGCGTCGTCTTGCGAGATGGCGAGAAAAGTTGCACTGGCGGAGCCGTAGCACTGATGGAGACGCTCCAGAAAAGGAAAAGTGAATTGGCAGACCGGGCAGGATATTTTGAAGAAAGCAGCAACGACCGGGCCGTGCTCGAGTAGTGCGCGAAGCGAATACTCCTTTTGGTCGAGCGATTTAAGAGAAAACTCGGGAGCGATGTTGCCGGCAACGATGTGAGTCATTTGGTCCTGCGATCCCATCCAGCGTGAAAGCCGCCGCAAAATTCCCATGAATAGATTGTAACGCAAAAGGGAAAAGGCCACATTCCCTGGCACGCTCTTCCCATTGCGGAGGGCCTGGTGTTTGATGCTTATAACAAACCAAAAGAGACCTTCTCGATGTAAGCGAAAACCCTTTTGTTTCTGTACGGATGTATCCCTTGCTGGTTATAATGAATGGGTATCTGGAAGAGCGGGCGTCGTATAATGGCAATATAGAAGCTTCCCAAGCTTCGGACGTGGGTTCGATTCCCATCGCCCGCTCCAGTCATCTTGATTCCTACTAACAACTTAGCGATTGGTCGCGGCGGCAAAAGGCGGCAATAAGAAATAAAATGAGCCTCAAGGGTGGCACCGGAAGCTCAGGTCTTTTGGAAACATCCAGTGTTTTCGGTTCAAACGGATTTTTCTATCGCACCCCGCGCGGGCGAGGCGCTAGCTAGCGAATGGGCCTGGTCAGCAGGTTCAGGTAGTAGCGGTAGGATTTGCGCTTGACGACCCAAAGCTGCGCAGCAAGAGCTTTGCGAAACCTGGCTTCTAGACGAGAGGAATCTGGCGCAGGTCAAGATGCCGAATCTTGATGGCTTCGGTCCACGGAGTTTGTCGGGCAGCGGCCCGTTTTGGATTTCGACTTTCGGCCATTCCACAACACAAAGCTGATGCTCACTCCATTCGAAGCGCCGTAATTGGGTCGATCTTCGTAGCGCGCCACGCCGGGAAGTAGCTCGCCATCAACGCAACCCCGAGTAACAATAGTGCGATGCCTGTGAACGTCACAGGATCGGTCGCGCTGACTCCGTACAACAAATGAGCGGACAGGCGAGTCACGGCCAGCGCGATGATCAAACCCCCAACGACCCCGATTACGGCCAACGTCAGCCCCTGCCCCAAGATAAGTTTCAGGACGTTGCCTTGCGTTGCCCCAACTGCCACCCGGATTCCCATCTCGCGGGTGCGCTGGCTGACTGCATACGCCATCACACCGTACAACCCCAAGGCTGCAAGCAAAAGCGCAAGCAGGCCGAAAATGCTCAAGAGCGTTGCTGCCATACGTTGTAGGAACAGCGAGACACCGATGTGCTCCTCAAGAGTTCTGACGTCGAACAACGGAATTTCCGGATCGAGTGCAGCGACTTCGGCCTGTATCGCAGGTGACATTTTTTCCGGCTCGATAGCGGTGCGCGCGACCAAAATCATGTTTGAGCGATAGTCCTGAAGCAGCGGGAGGTAAAGAAATGGCTGTGCTGCCTCGCTCAAGCTGCGGAGTTTCACATCTTTGGCGATGCCCACAATTTCCAGCCAATCCTTGGTCAGTTTTAGGCGTTTCCCAAGAGCATCCCCTCTGGGCCAATAGCGTTGTGCCATTGTCTCATTGATGATTACGATGCCCGGAGCGCCTTCCTGATCTCGCTCATCGAAGTCTCGGCCATGCAAGAGCGGAACGCGCATCGTCTGAAAATACAGCGGCCCAACGGTTTCATAGTTGAGCCGCATGTCTTCGTCCTTAGCTGGCGCGTATCCGTCGATCACCACGTTTGCAAAGGCGATTCCTCCATCGGTGAGGGGTAAACGGCGCGCCAGCGTAGCCGACTGAATGCCCGGCGTCGTACTGACGCGCTCGACCAAACGGCGATAAAATTCACGCCCGCGGATTTCATCGTAGCCACTCAGAAATGGATCGAACGAAGCGAGCAGAACATTGTGCGGATCAAACCCCGGATCAGCCTTGTACGCTTCCCGCAGACTGCGTACAAAGAGCCCGGCGCTGATCAATGCCACCATCGAGAGCGCCACTTGGGTAACCACAAGCGCGTGTCGCAGCGAAATCTTACGAGACCCGCGTCCGACCGTGGCCGTGTTGTCTTTCAGTGCTGTAACTAGGTCCTGCTTGGACGCCTCCAGTGTGGGAGCCAAACCGAAAAGGAGCGTCGTAATGACGGTCAGACCGAGCGTGAACGCGAAGACAACTGCGTCTGGCCGAGTGTCAAAACTAGCTCGATTGGCGTAGGGCGGTAGGAACGCCGCGAGGGATCGGGCGGACCAGAAAGCAACCGTCAGCCCCAGCGCGGCGCCAAGTAGAGCGAGCACGAAACTCTCGGTTAGCATTTGACGGATCAATCGCCAGCGGCTACCGCCTAAGGCCAGGCGCACGGCGATCTCCTTACGCCGTGACGATGCGCGCGCCAAGAGCAGGTTTCCAACATTGGCGCAGGCGATCATCAGCACAACCGCGACCGCGGCCATCAGAATCGCAAGCGCCGGTCGCATGCCTGCTTTCAAGCTGAACGGTGACTGCGTAACAGAGTAGACCGCCACGCCCAATTGCTCGTTGGTTTGCGGGTACTCCTGTTGCAGGCGACCAGCGATTGCCGAGATATTCGCTTGCGCCTGTGGGAGGGTTGCACCGGGCTTGAGGCGACCCATGACCATCAACCAACGACTACCGCGATCAGTTAGCGAGAAATGCGGACGGGCCACGTAATCCTTCATCATCACCGGCGTCCACACATCGAGGGCAAGGCCCGCAAAGGGGCTTCCGAAGTCTTTCGGAGTGACGCCGATCACCGTGAAGTCATGCTCATTTAGCGTGATTTTTCGTCCCACAACATTTCGGTCGCCACCGAAGCGCCGCTGCCAGAGGCCATAACCGATCACGGCCACCGGATGGGTATTCGGCGTCCTATCCTCCTCGGGAAGGAACGTCCGCCCGATCAGCGCTTTCACACCGAGCACGTCAAAGTAGTTGCCCGAAACGATGCCCGCCCAAACTCGTTCGGGCTTCTCACCGTGGCCCAAATTAAGTGGCAATACCTGATGGGCGACCAAACCGGAGAGAATCTTATTCTGGTCGCGGTAGTCCAGGTAGTCGACGTAGGACGACGAGAGGGCGGAGTTGTTGCGTGTCGCGCCCCATACCTCGACCAATTTTTCCGGTTGCTCAATGCCGGGCAAAGATGCCAGAAGGACTGCCTTGATCCAAGTGAAGATCGTTGCATTGGCGCCCATGCCCAGAGCCAACGTGACTACAACAGTAAGAGTGAAACCTGGCCTGCTTCGGAGCGCCCGTATGCTGTGTCGCAGGTCTTGCCAAAAGGTTTCCATCGGTTCTTCTCCCAGGCTACTTAAGTGAGACGGACCCGAGAGGAAAACGCTTCGCGTCGTTCTTGAACATGGAGGCGCTGTGAAGGCTAACGAACGACCCGACTATGAGCGGTGCAGCCTTGATTGCGTTTAGCCAAGTTGCAAGAGAGTTCGCAGCTTTGCGACGTCGAAGCCGATAACGACCTCGCCATCGATCACCGTCACCGTCACCGGCGTTGTCATATAGCCGAGTTTTTCTAGCTCCGTGAGAGCTGTCTCATCCGCAGTAATGTTGCGATCCGTGTAAGCGATGTTGTTCTGGGAAAGAAACTCTTTCACCTTGCCGCAAAACATTCACCCAGGCTGGCTAAATACAACTACCTTCTTGCTCATCGACGGTCTCCTTCTTCTACCGCAACACCTCGCGGTACTGCGCTTCGTTTTTTAGACGAGCCAGTACGTGCGCCTCGTGGATCGAAAGCAGGAAGGTCCCGGCGTGCTTTGCAGTCCAACTCTGCGCGGCTTGAGGCGAAGGAAAGAAATGAACGAAATGACAAAATGAAGTCACGACGTTCTTCTGCATTTCTTGGGCGTCCGGCACGAGTACTGACATTTGACTTCCGACAGGTTCGACTCGCTCCACTTGTTGCGGCGTGATGGTCAGGCGCACAATCCCGGCATCGCCGGGGCTGGCGGACTCGATGTCCGCCGTATGACCAACCAGCTGGGGTAGGAATAGCGTGTCCCAGGCACACCAAGCGGAGAGCGTTCGGCCGTTGATTTTCAATGTGTGGGAACTCTCGTACGCTGCGGGAATCGAGAGACCCCAATAGCCAACGATCCGCCGCTCATTATCGGAGAAGACCCCAGGCCACCCATCGAGGATGCGGTTAACGGTTTCGTCGGGAACCTCCAGCCGGTCCGCCAGGACCTTACGCGGAACCGGCTGTCCCTCAGCCAACAGGCGGTACAGCTCCAAGGACAGCCGCTGCTCGAGCAAATTGAGCGTGGGGAAACATTCGACAATGCTGGCTGCTAATTGATTTAAATCCAGTCTTGAAGGTGTGCTCATGATGACTCGTTGCCTCCAGAAGCTACATTGCGATTTTCTACACCATGTACGGCAGATCTGAACTGTGGGTTGGATAAGAAAATATCGTGTGCTTAAGATCCGTGGCGCGTATCCCGGAACGAATGGCAAGCGCAAAAAGATTAATCGTTTCGCCTGCGTCGCCACCCAAAAGATGCGACCAACACCTTGTAACCCGAGTATTTCTCCGCAACCCGGCGAGAGGAATACCACGTAGAAGTCATTTCTTTCTTGACCCGGAATTTCAGGCCTTGCTCGCGCGCTTGGGTCTCGCTAAGTCCCACGGAAGCTGCGGGAGGAATCGAAAAGACCACCGTGGGAATGCCTGTGTAATTGGGCTTCTGATGATTTCCTTTCAGCAGATTCGACGCCACGATTGCGCCTTCATAGTCGGCCACGGGAGTAAGAGGCGGACCTCCGCTGGCAGCAGCATCGCCCGCCGCATATACCGCGGGGTTCGAGACGCTTTGCAGGAATTCATTCACCTTCACGCCGTTTTCATCCCATGCGACGCGTGCTACATCCAGATTCATGTCGTCGATTTCAGGCGTGCGACCTGCGGCGTGGACTACCATGTCTGCTTCAAATGTGCGGTTTTGGCCTGCGGCCGAGGCCTTGACAGTCAAGCAGCGAGGCCCTTTCTCTATGCCTTCCGCCTGAGCCCCAAGTTGGACATCAATACCCAGTTCGCGAGTTCTCACGACAATTTGTTCAACCAAGTCAGGATCGAAAAGCTCAAGCGGACGCACGCCACGATGGACGATGGTGACCTGTGAGCCCGCGCGCGCGGCCACATGGGCAAACTCAAAGGCGATGTACCCGCCCCCAACAAAGAGGATCCGGCGGGGAAGTTCATCGAGCTCCAAGAACTGTTCGCTCGTCGTAAGCAGCTCCTGGCCGGGAATCTTCAAGTCCGCCGGCTTCTGCCCCGCCGCGATGACGACAAAACGCGCTTGCAATACTTCGTCTCCCACCTGAACTGTTTTTTCACCGACGAAACGCGCGCGGCCATGAAACGCCACGATGCCCGCTTTCGCGAAGCTTTCTTCACGCTGCTTGGGAACGGGCTGGGTGAAAGTACGCTTGAAGCGCATCAATTCACGCCAATCAATCGAAAGCTGCTCGGACCGAATTCCATTGCCTTTCATCCGGCGCTCCCAATCGAGCACTTCGGCCGCGCCTACCAGCACCTTTTTCGGATCGCATCCCCGCAACGCGCACGTGCCACCGAATGGTCTGGAATCAATTATCGCGACCTGCCATCCTGCTGCTCGACACCGCGATGCCACGGCCGACGCCGCAGCTCCCGTTCCGATCGCCACAACGTCAAATTGTTTGGCCATTTTTTTTTTCTCCTCGAAGTCCGTCCGACGGGACGAAATCGAGCTATCTTTTCGAAGACTTAGATACTCTGATTCGGCGATGGATGCGCAAATCTTGTAAAATCGCGGGCAAAATCTGCCGTCCGTTCAATTCTTCCTGACTTTATTCAGTTGCCAGGCAACAAGCGATTCGGACGAGCTCTCCCGGCAAGGCACACTACCAGCTTGATCCATCGAAGCTTCATAAGTCCGTCCACTACCGTCAGCGAGTTGTGGCTGCTTCCCGTAGCGCGTGAAGAGCGTCTTGCACGGCTCTGCCGACATCGCCCAGGCAACACTTGCCCGAAGGATTCTTGACCTCGCACGCGCAGTTGCCCGCCTTCACTTCTGTGTTAATCCGTTCTGCTATCACTGAGCGCCCTGCCTCGACGATCTCCCTCTCGATGTCCTTTCGTGTGAACCCAAAGCAGTAGCAAACGGGAATCGGGTCCGCTGTCTCTTTTCTACCGACCCGCACGATGAGGTCGCCGCGACGGAAGGTCGGTGCTTGTGTATCTAGAGGAAAATAGACCGCATCACAGCCCGGCGCTTCGCAGAAATAGTATTGCGTGTTGGGCATGCCCAGAGGTAACTGGCGCACGAGGCTCTTTACCGTGAGTATGTCCACCTGCTTGGAGCGCGCGCCGTTGATGGGACAAGCCATAACCGCCGGCGCGCTACCTGGCTTCGCATTTACAGAGCAACAGTCCGACATTCGGATCTCCTCTTCTCACCCCTACACCTACTCCGCAGTTTTTCTATTTGGTGGTCTTATCCAGTTGCGATGGATAGCCCGCATTGGTCGTAGCTTTCACGAGAGCATCCGTGTTGGTTTTTGCGTCGTCGAAGGTCACCAGAAGTTGCTTCTTTTCGAACCGCACGTCCACCTTTGAAACGCCGGGAACCTTTTCGAGCGCTTTCTTCACCGTGATCGGGCACGCTGGACAGGTCATGCCGGAAACGTTCAAGGTCA
>Ga0209686_1000079_pt1 | contig 43296 bp, 42 predicted proteins | sample GraSoiAngelo_126_FD_185883 | JGI IMG/M metagenome (GOLD analysis project Ga0209686, IMG submission 185883) | Grasslands soil microbial communities from the Angelo Coastal Reserve, California, USA - 14_0927_09_20cm (SPAdes) (version 2) | ecosystem: Environmental > Terrestrial > Soil > Grasslands ...
GAGCTGCCCGATCTCGCGCACGATCGCGTCGAGCCGATCGCTCTCCTGCGCAGCCTCGCGCATAAGGCGATCCCGGCCCTCGATCGCCGCGGCGTGCCGGGCGTCGAAGCGCGAGGCCTCGAGCCGGAGCTTCTCGAGTCGTTCGCGCTCGTCGCCGACGCGGCGCACCGAACGAGCCCGCTGGGACCTCGCGGCGCTGAGGCGCGCGTCGACCTGCGCGAGATCGCGGATCGCGGTTTCACGTAGTTCCGTCACACGCCGCTCGGCCGTCTCGCGGTCGGCGGCGATCGCTGCCAGCGCCGCCTCCACCCGAAGGAGCTCGCGCTTCGTGACCTCGATGCGTTCGCCGATCTCGCTCATGCCGCGCTCCCGCTCGTCGCGCTCGTCTTGAATCGCACGGATCGCCGCATCGACTGTCAGGATCTCGCGCTCGGTGCCTCGCCTGGTCTCGGCGGCGTCCTGCACGGCACGCGCGCGTTCGGCCGCGGCGCTGGCGAGCGCCTCGTCGACGTGTTCGATTTCGAGCGCGGTCCTGTCGCGGACCGAGCCGCGCTCGCTCGCTCGCTCGCGATCTACGCTGCCAATCGCCGCCTCGATCTGAGCGATCTCACGACCGACGCGGTCGAGACGCTCCCGTTCCTCGATGGCTGCCTCGAGCGTCAGCTGGACCTTCGCGATCTCAGCCTTCGCCCGCTCGCGCTCCTCACGATGCAACGCCGCAGTGCGCAACAACCGCTCACGGTCAGCATTCGCAGACGCGGTCCCGGCGTCGAGGTCGGCGCGCTCGCGCGTGACGCGGGCTTCGACTCCCTCGAGGTTCTTGGCCTGACGCTCGTGCTCGGCCTGGATCCCCCCGATCAACGCGTCGTATCCGGAGAGCTCGCGCAGCACCTGGTCGACGCGCGCGCGCTGTTCCTCCGCGGCCCGAGCGCAACGCTCGCGCTGCTCCACGGCAGCGGCGATAGCCGCTTCGGTTTGTGCGGTTTCGCCGCGCACGCGTTCCAGCAGCTGGCGCTGCTCGGAGGCCTCCCGTTGAAGTCGATCGCGTTCCGCGAGCGCTCCGGCGATCGCCGCCGCCACTGTGGCCATCTTCCGACCGGTGCGCTCGCGCAGCTCCAGCGCGACTCGCTCGAAGCGTTCGCGTTCGGCCGTCGCGCGTCCCAGCGCCTCTCCGGCCGCCGCCAGTATGGAAGCGCCTGTCGATGCCGTCAGAGACATTGGCCGAAGCTCCGGTGTGCCGTTCGTCGAGGGGCGTTCGAGCGTCTCAAGGTCCGACATGGAGTGCCTCCACGACCGTTATTACCGCGGGCCCGAGGATCACGACGAAGAGCGCCGGGAAGATGAGGAGAACCATGGGAAAGAGCATCTTGATCGGAGCGGTACGCGCCTGTTCTTCCGCGAGCTGACGGCGGCGCACGCGTATCTCGCTCGCGAGCTCTCGGAACGTACGCGTAAGCGGTAGACCCAACGCGTCGGCCTGGATGATCGCGTTGGTCATGCGCGCGGTCTCCGGAAGCGCGGTTCGCCGCGCAAGCTCGCGCAACGCGAGCCGGCGGTCGCGGCCGATGCGAAGCTCGACGAGGACGCGACGAAGCTCCGCCGCGAGTGGACCGTCGAGGCGCGGGACGACCTGGGCGAGCGCCGCGTCGAAGCCCAGGCCGGCGTCTGCGGCGAGCGCCATGAGGTCCAGGGTGTTTGGCAGGGCCGCGATCACGTTTCGCCGCTGGCGTCCACGCGCTCGCGACCAGGCGATCCTGGGCGCGAGGAGCCCGACGAGCGCGCCTCCGGCCGCGCCGAGAGCGGCCAGGTTCGGCCCGGCGAAGAGCGCTGCGCTGATCCCACCGATGACGAACCCGATCGTCGCCGCGCCCACTTCGACCGCTGCGGCGTGCATCGCCTCGGGGCCGAGAGCGAACGGCCAGAGGCCGACCGCGGGCCGGCCTACCGCGAAGGCGATCCTCGACGGAAGCGACGAGAGGCGCGCCCCCGGCTCGCCGTCGCGCGCTAGCGGCATGGCGACGAACTCCCGCAGTCGCCTCCGCTGAGCTCGCTGGGCCCCGTCGATCACCTCGGCCGTGCCTGCGACGAGGGCGAGCATCGCTCCGACGCCGAGCATCGCGACGATGAGAGGCTCAGGCATCGACGGAGGCCAAGCGACGCATCACGAGGAAGCCGCTGATGACAAGGGTCGCGGCGAGCCCCAGCGCGAGCCGCGTGAGCGGGTACGCGAACATCACTCTGAAGTAGTCCGGGCTGACGAGATAGAGCGCCACGCCGACGATCACGGGTAGGCCCGCGAGCACGTAGGCCGAGTAGCGCTGCTGACTCGTGAGGACACGCACGTCGCGCTGGATCCGCGCGCGTTCGCGCAGGGTGACCGCGATCGAATCAAGGACGCGCGCGAGGTTCCCGCCGACCAGAGCGTGCAGCTTCATCGCGGAGACCAGCAGCGAAAGATCCTCGGAGGGGCGCCGCCTCAGCAGATCGTCGAGCGCCGAATCGAGCGCGACGCCCAGACCGAGGGCGCGCTCGATCGGGCGGAACTCACCCGCCGTAGGATCCGCCGATTCCCGGACGACCGCGCTCACCGCCTGCTGCAGCGTGAGTCCGGCGCGGATCCCGTTGGCGAGGGTCGTCACGGTGTCGGGAAGCTGTTCGGTGAACCGCGACGCGAGCACCGAGGCGCGCCAGCGTACCCAGAGCACGGGGATAGACGCACCGCAGACTCCCGCAACGAGCCCGACCGCAGGATGAGCCCTGCCGGTGATGGCAAAGGTCAGCGCGACGGTCCCGCTCGCGAAGAGGAGCATGAGGAGGGCGAAGTCGCGAGCGGCGATATCGATCTTCGCGCGCAACGCCTCACGCTGGAGCAATCCGCGGACGCCGCCGCCAGACGCTTCGCGCCTGGGCGCATTCTCGCTCCCGTGTGCCTCTCCATCGCCGACGAAGTCCCGCAGACGCCGCGTCTCGGCCCGGTGGCGGCGATATGACGGCAGCCAGAGGCCGACGGCGCACGACAGGATCGAGCAGCTGCCGATGAGTGCGATCAGGAACGCGTCGCTCATGGGCTTGCGAGACGCCGCCCGCGCATCTCGCCCACAGACGCGGGTACGTGGTCGGTGCGACGAAGCCCGCTCCCATCGTCGGCGAAGATGGGCCGGACGTCGACGGACCCGTCCTGGACCATGCCGACCGCGCTGATATGGGCGACCTTCCGCGCACCGTCCTTCGCACGCTCGACGAAGATGACGAGATCGATCGCCGCCGCGATCTGCGCGCGCACCGCCCCGAGCGGCAGCGCCACGTCGCCCATGAGGGCCATCGTCTCGATTCGCGCGATGGCGTCGCGGGCGCTGTTGCTGTGGATGGTTGTGAGCGAGCCCGCATGTCCGGTGTTCAGTGCCTGCAGCATGTCGAGCGTCTCCGCCCCGCGACACTCGCCAATCACGAGGCGGTCCGGCCGCATCCGAAGCGCATTGCGGAGCAGCTCGCGGATCGTGACTTGTCCGATCCCTTCGGTGTTCGCCGACCTGGCCTCGAGCGGGATCACGTGGCGCTGCCGGAGCCGCAGCTCGGCGGCGTCCTCGATCGTGATGATCCGCTCCCCCGCCGAGATGAACGAGGAAAGGACGTTGAGGAGCGTGGTCTTGCCGGTCCCGCTCGCACCAGCAACGACGATATTGAGACGGTCCAGCACGCATCGGCGCAGGAAAAGCACCGCTTCCTGCGTGATGCTGTGCCGGTCTACGAGCTCCTCGGGCGTGAGGATTACTGCGCGGAACTTTCTGATCGTGAGGATCGGGCCTGCGAGCGACAGCGGAGGGATGATGGCGTTCACGCGGGATCCGTCCGGGAGGCGAGCGTCGACCATCGGCGACGACTCGTCGCAGCGTCGCCCGACTGCGGCGACGATCCTCTGGATGAGACGCAGGACGTGCTCGTTGTCGGCGAACGCGATGTCGGTGAGATAGAGGCGGCCGTCGCGCTCGATCCAGACGTCGCGCGGACCGTTCACCATGATCTCGGTCACGGTCTCATCGCGGAGGAGATCATCGATGGGACCATAGCCCGCGGTCTCGGCGAAGACGGCCTCCTGGAGCCGCATACGATCCGCTCGGCTGAGAAGGAGCTTCTCCTCGTTCAGCGCAGCCGGTACGTGCTCAGCGAGAAGCAGGCGGATCGCCTCTGGCGACGCTGCCTGGAGCCGGCCGCCGATGATCGCTGCGACACGCGAATGGATCCGAGTCACGAGGGTGATCTAGTCGCGACCGCGCAGATTGCTCACATAGACCGTGCGCGCGCCCAGCCCCTCGAGCTCCTCGGCGGCCTCGACTCTGCGGTCGGTCTCGAGCACTACGCTCACGCTTACCCTCCGTTGGCCGTTACGAGCCGGACCAGATCCCGGAACCGGCCCGCGTTCTTTAGACCGGCGCGACGATCGAGAAGCGAAATGCCGGTGTTGAGCGCTCGAGTCACGGCCACCCCCTCGCTGGGGATCGCGAGCGCGACCTTACGGCCGAGGGCGCGCTCGACGTCGGCGAGCGGCACCCCCGAGCGGGACGGCCAACGATTCAGCACGACCTGCGATCGGCCGTTACGCAGCTCGGGAGCGATGGACATGATCCGTTGTACATCGCGAAGGGCGGGCAGCTCGGGCGTCGCGACAAGCAGAACGCGATCCGCGACGCGCAGTGCGGCCGCGGTGAGGTCATCGAACGAGGTGGGAAGATCGATCACCAGGTACTCGAAGTGGCTCCGGAGCGCTGCGATGAGCGGTGCGAGCGCCTCGGGCGAGACGGAATCGGCGAGCGCGGGTGTTTCCGGAGAGAGCAGCACCTTCACGCCGGATTGGTGCGCGACGAAGATGTCGTCGATCAACCCGGGGTCGAGCGGACCGGAGCGCGCGAGCAGATCGGTGATCGTGTTCTGGCCCCGGAGGTCGAGCGCGATACCAACGCCGCCGAAGCGCAGATCGAGATCGATGATGCCCACGCGTCCGGCATGCGCCTGCGCGAGCGCGACCGCGAGTGTCGTGGCCACGGTCGTCGCTCCGGCGCCGCCTTTGGGCGAGTACACGGTGATGACCACCGCGCCAGAGCCCATGCGGCGCTGCGCGCGTGCCGTTGCGTGCCCGGCCACCTCGTGAATAACGGAGAGAAGGTCGTCGGGCTCGTACGGTCGGACGAGCAGCGATCTCGCGCCGGCGCGGATCGCGTGCGACAAGAGCGCGCCGTCGGCAGCGTCTCCAGCGACGATGATGGCGGTCGAGTCGCGTAGCCGCGCGGTGAGGTCGAGGAGCGCGTCCGCGGGTAGCGCTCGCGTGTCCACGAGCACCACCGACGGTGGCTCCTTCGCGACCTCGTCGACGAGGGCCGTTGGATCGGAAGCGATCCCGATGAGCTTGAGCGAACGGTCGCTTGCGATCACGCTCGCGCTCTGCTGTCCTCCGCTCGGATCGAGCAATGCCACGGTGATGGTCGGTGAGGCGGCGGCGTTCATCGCTTGATCCCAAAGGTCTGTGTGACGTAGCCGAGATCCACCGCCTGCGTGCGGACCGTCGCCGGGTCGGTGCGCGCTCGTAGCGCGACGTCGATGGCTGCCCCGCTGTCTCGCAGGTACTTGAGCACCAGGGCGGTCTGCTGTTCCACGGAGAAGACGAGCGCTTTGCTTTGATCGCGGCCCGTCACGGCGAGGACCTCGAGGTCCTGGATGGTCTTTTGCGTTATGCGCCCTTCGGGCGCGGTCACGGTCGCGAGGATGTCCACGCGATCGCCGACCTGCACCAGTCCGGCTGCGGTCAATGGATCGGTCGTTGGGAAGGAGACGAGCAGCTGCCCGGGTGACGCGACGACGGCGCTGGAGGACGCGCCAGCGGGTCCCGCAACAAAATTGCGCAGGATCGCGGCGCCAGCCGGAACCGCTACGGACAAACGCTGCCCGACGAGAGCACCCGGGTCGGTCAGTGCCCCGGCCGGCACGAGGTCCAAGGGGTAGCTTCGGCGCTCGAGCGCGTCCTGCGCGATCGGTGCATTCGCGGCGATCGCGATACGTGCGACGACCAGCTCCTGCCGCGCCCGAAGGTCGCGCTGCTCCGCGTTCGCGCTAAGCGTTGTGTAGAGCAGAAGACCTGTGACGAGTGCGAGCGTCACTCCAAGCCCGAGGAGTGCGCGAGCGCGTAGATCATTCATCGGACCGCCCCCTTGCGTCGGACCGGCGAGGCGACGAGCGAGCTGTCGGTGGTCGTGCGTCTAGACACGCGGCCCGCCAGCACTTCGTCCCCTCAGCAAGAGAGATACCTACCGCCGCTCGCGCTGGCCGGAAAGCGTCAGCGCCCGCTTGGTCTCCTAACGGTCCGCCGGATCAGCGCCCGCCCGCGAACGTCGCGGCGACACGGCGATGGATGCCCCGATTACCCGGCCAAGCGCGCGTCGCCGCGGGGTGGCGCCGCCCGAACGGGGTCGAGGCGGATCGACACGGTCGCATTCCCGTCGACTTTGATGCTCTGTACGACGACCGCCGAGGTGAGGCTGACCGCGGTGTCTCGCACGACGAGCGCGGCCGTTGGGAGATAGATCGAGCCGGTGACGTCGACGGTCGCTTTGTCGATCTGGACGTCCGTGTTCTTGCAGCGTGGATCCTCGTAGATCGTCATCCCTTGATACGCGCCGGACGTCGGCGCCGTCAGGTGGATCTCGCCTTTGATGGTCACATCACCGCACTGCCGTTTGTGGTCCGCCTTCGCGGCATTGGGATAGTCCTTGTCCGTTAAGTAGACAAACACACCATTCCCGACGAGCGTCGTGTGCTCAGCGACGTCCAGGCCCTTCCCTTTGAGGACGTAGATGCCGGGACGCATCGTGACCACGCCCTGCGGAAGCTTCGTGATCCCGTCGGGGTACACGCCGGCCTGGAGGACGCTGCCGCAGCAGTCACGCACCGGCACGCCATCGACGGTGGGTTTGGGAAAGCCCGCGAAGGGATCGGGTGGGGTCTTCCCGAGACGCCTCGGTTCCGGTTGGAACCCAGTCCCGGTGACGCCACCGGCGATGAGAATCTCATTCGGCGGCGCGACCGAGACGACCGAGTCGTGGTCTACTTTCGCCGCGTCGCGGTTGGTCGAGGCGATAACGATGTCGCTGCCGCTGACCGAGATCGCAGAACCGTGCTCCGCTTCGAGCGCGATGTCCTTCTTCTTCTGGCCGCCCGACGCCCAAATCGCCGGCGGTGGGTCCGACGTCGCGATCGTCGCGAGCGCGCTGACCGTGAAATCGCGCGAGCCGGGGAGGATCGCCGCCCGCGCCGTCGCGTCGATCGTCACGCGTACATAGAGCGTGTCCAGCGCATGTGGACCGCCGAGCGGTGGATACTCCACGGTCACGTTCGCGTAGCCGTTTCGCGCGGCGTCGTCTCGCGCCGCCGCTACGACGTCCGAAGCGTCTCCTTCTTGCCGGATCACGATCGCGGCCGCGATCGCCGCCGCGTCCGCCGCGTCTTGGGCAGCGCGATGAGACGCGTACAGCAGTCCCGCGTCAAAGGCGAGGCCGATCATCCCGATGAGACCCGACGCCAGCGCGGCGAAGATCACGAGAGTCTGTCCTGACTCATCGCGCGTGAAGCCGCACCGTCTGGTCATCTGATCACCTGCGTGGTCACGCCACGTAGCGTCAGATGCAGCGCGCCGCCGGTGAGGTATTGCGACGCGACCGGGACGAACTCGACCGTTGCCTCCACGGTGGCCCTGCTGCCGTCGCTGTTGGTGCCGTCAGGCCAGGTCGCGAGCACCAACGGGGCGGGCAGACCGACCGCGGCCCGCACGACCGCATCGCGCACCGGGCCGTCGGTCACCGCCGCTGGACCCACCGGGTCGTCGCTCCCGGCCCCGTGTGCGATCACATAGCGCGCTCCCTCGCGCGTGGCGTAGCCGAGCGCATTGAGCTGCCACACCGCACGCGCAACATCGAACGAGGAAACGGAAACCACGAGCACGAGCGGAACGGCGAGGGCGAACTCGAGCAAGGCCTGTCCGCGGTCCGACCGCATCAGATCCTCCTGAACGATCGACTGCGGTCGAGGACGATCTCGTGCGGCACACCCGGCCAGTCGAAGAGCGTGTGAAACGTGAAGACGACCCGCACCGTCGAGAAGCACGGGGCCTCCAGGGTGGGCGGATCCTCCGCGCACGATCCGTCGACGCCGTCACCGCCGTGCGTCGTGAGCGTGACCGCCACCGCCGCAGGGTCGAGGCCAGGCGTGCGACCGAGGTCCTCTCGGACGGCCGCCGCAGCGTCGAATGAAGCGGGATCGCTCAGCGACGCGCGTTCGGCGGCCGAGCGGGCCGCGCTGCCGAGGGCGAGGTCGACGTTGAGAGCGCGGGCGAAATCGGTGCCTCCGAGCAAGACCACAAAGACGATCGGGACAGCGAGCATGACCTCGACGAGCGCCTGCCCCCCGTCTTCCCGGCGCACGCTCCACCGGACTGCAAGCGCTACGCCAATCGTCGTGCCGCCAGGTGCCCGCAGAACGGGGCGGTGCATTCCACGTTCTTGCCCGGAGCGCGACAGCCTGCCCCCGGATGCATGCGGGAGTGCTGCAGCCGCGCTCCTACGCGCCGTCGACCGGCGGCTGGAAGTCCCGGATGATCGCGAAGAGCAACTGGATCGGGAACGTTAGCCACACGAGCAGGCCGAACATCAGCAGGGCAAGGGACGCGAGCCAGAGATTCGCGACCTGGGCGACGAGCTGCGCCGCCAGGAGGAGCACGGCTTGGACCGTGTAGCGCGTGCCCCACTCGCGACGCTCGGCCAACGCACGCCAGATCGCGAGCGCGAACCTCAGGACGAGCGCTGCGCTGATGACCCGGATGACAAGCGGCTCGTAGCCGCCGACGGCGTAGTAAATGGGGAGCGGAAGGACGGCGATCACCGTGATCAATAGCGACTCGCCGACGATCGCCCGCAGGCGCCACAACGAGACGCGCGACCAGCGACCCTCGTGACGCAGGGCGGTCACCAGGCTCGCGAAACCCGCCGTGCTCAGCGCCAGCGCCGCGATCGTCGTGAAGAAGAACTGGCCGGTCACCGCGGCATGCTACGGAAAGCGGCCATTCCGGCTCGCGGCGCCTGATTAGTAGTACCGGGGTAGTGACCCTTTCGAACTAGTCCCCGTTGACAGCGGCCGGATCGGTGCGTTGATTGAGCAGTGGACAGCGCGCAGGCCACAGTGACGGTGGCTGCCAGCGAGCGGAAGGAACGTCAGCTCATCGCGGGCCGCTATCGGCTGGCGACATTTCACCGGGCGGACGAGCAGACCGAGGTCTGGCGCGCCCTCGACGAATCGACGCAGCAGGTCGTCACCCTCGAGTTCCTGAGAGATCCTTCGATGCGCGAGCGGTTCCTTGCGCAGGGCCGCCGGATGGCCTCGATCCAGCAGCCGTCGGTGATGAAGGTCGCGGCTATCTCGGAAGATCCACGGGAGACCTTCGTCGTGTACGAGCACCTCATACACGTGCCGGTCGCGCTCGACATGCTCAAGCCCGCCGACGCACCCGTCGCCGCAGCTCCACTTCCGGTCGTGGCACCGCGGCCCCAGCCGGTCGCGCAACCCATGACCGAGCCTCCCGCCCTCAGGCCCGCGGCGCCAGTCCCGACGCCGCCCGAGCCTCCCGCCCTCAAGCCAGCGGCGTCGGTCCGGATGCCCGAGCCTCCGACCTTCAGGCCCGCCGCGCTGATCCCGATGCCCGAGCCCACGTTCGCTGCCGCGGCCGTCGAGGAGCCGCTTGAGCCGCCCAGCGTCGGCTCGAGCGAGCGGGGCCTCGACGATCTGATGGCTGCACTGCGCTCGCGCGAGTTCTCGCTTATCGATGCGGCCATGGTCACCGAGGCCGCGTGGCAGATCGTCGACCAGTTCGGCGAGGCGCTCAAGGAGATCCGCCCCACCGAGGCGTTCGCGATCGGTCGCGATGTCGTCGCGGCTGTCCTCGTCGCTCCGGTCGCGGTGATCCGCGGCACCGGCGCGCTGCGCTCCGGGATACACGCCCCGAGCCTGCCGCGGCCGAAGCTCGGCGGCGCTCCTCGCGCTCCGAAGCCTCCGAAGCAGCCGAAAGTGCGCGCGCCTCGTGTCGAGTCGGTCAAGATGCCGTCGGCGCCGCGGGCGCCTCGCGCTCCGATCAAGATCTTCAGCCACGTGCGTTGGGGTCGGGTACTCACGCGCGGTCTCGTCCTCGGTGCCATCACGACGACGGCGATCCTGATGCCGCCCGAGCTCGAGGCGAAGCTTCTGAATCTCGGTGGCCAGCTGGGCTCGCAGGTCGCGGACCAGGTCGGCACGGTCGCTCCTCAAATCGCGAATCAGGTCACGACGGTCGTCGGGCAGACACTCTCCGGGACGTCATCGCCGCCGCTCGCCAAACCGGCCTTCGACGTTCCGCCGCTCAGCGCGTACCGCGCCGCATTAGACGCGCAGGGTCCAGCCCCGAAGGCGAAGCCGAACGAGATGGTCGAGTGGGTCGTCGCGCTCCGCAACACCGGGTCGGCGGGCTGGTACCGCGGCTTAGAGGGCGCTCAGGCCTCGCTCGCGTTCGCGGACGGGACCAGCGCCGGGGTGCAGACCACGTCGTACGTCGGGCCCGGCCAGGTCGGATGGTTCAAGGTCCAGATCCGCGCCGCGTCCGAGCCGGGCACGTACACCGTGGCGGTCCGTCCGCGCATCGACGGCCTCGGCCAGCTTCCGGATCTCGGGATCCACGCGACCGTCACGGTCACCGCGAGCCCGTAGCTCCCGGCGCTCTAGGCGTTCCGCCGCCTTCGACACCCGCCTCGCGAACTCCACCGTTGCCCTGATCAGCTCGGCGAAGGTCTGCGGCTCGCAGATCGGGGCGCGCTATCTCAGGCAACGACGATGAGGGCTCGATCAAGACGTGCGAAACATCTCCGTCGATCACCGCGATCGCGCAGGAGCAGCGCACCTCCACACCATCGGGTCCGAACATGTACGCGAGGACCACGATCGCGAACGTGAGCAGGCCGATCGCTGCGATGCCGGTCGCCGTCACGGGCAGATCTTCATCCATCGACCTGTCGAATTCGTAGCATCCGCGCGGATGGATCTCACCGCTACCGGCGCCGGCTCGGGGCTGCTCGCGATCTTCGCGGTCATGCTGCTCAAGGAGATCGGCGTGCCGGTGCCCGTGCCGTCGGATCTGATCATGGTGGGTGCGGGAGTGCAGATCGCGTCGGGTGCGTACTCGGCGCTTGCGCTCGCGCTCGCCGTCGGCCTGGCCGTGCTCATTGGCGCGTCGATCCAGCTGCTCCTGGCGCGCTCGGCTGGCCGGGCGCTGGTCTACCGCCTCGCCGCTCTCATTGGCATCGGCCCCGATCGTCTGGACCGGATGGTCGCGACCCTCGCCCAAGGCGGTGCACGCGCCGTATTCGTGGGGATGAACGTTCCCGGAGCGCGCGCCGCGGTGCTCCCTGCGGCGGGCGTCGCGCGCCTTGGGTTCATCCCGGTCACGGTCGCGACGGTCGCTGGATCGCTCGTCTTCTACGGCTGGCACGTCGGGCTCGGTTACGTGGCCGGACCCGCAGCGGCCGCGCTCGTCGAGCGTTACTCGCTCGGAGTGATCCTGGTCCTGGTGGTCCTCGCGCTCGTCGGCCTTGTGGCGTGGGTCGTCTTGCGCCGGCGCGCCGACGCCGCGCGTGCGTGGACCGATGCCGCTTGTCCCGCGTGCCTCGCGATCGCCGTCGCGGGCGAGCGCTCTGCGTGAGCTTCGCGTTCGCGCCCGACCGCGTCGCGGCCCTCGAGACCGCCGCGTGGCGCGCCTACTACGACAAGAACTGGCCGAAGCTTCTCTACATGACCGAGCGCGCGCTCGCGGAGCAGTTCAGCATCTCGCTGCCCGCGGCGGCCGAGGCTGCGTATTACGCGACGCGCGGTGCGATCGCGTTCAAACCTGCCACGAGCGACCTCCTGGGAGCGATCGCAGCCTGCGAGCGCTACTACGCGATCGTGCGGCGCCACTCAGGACTTGGGTTCGACCCGCGGACTGTCGCCCAGGCCGAGGTGCGCTACTGGCAGGTGCACCGGCGACTTGCCGGCGCCACGAAGCACGATGAGCTGCTCGACACATTCGCGGCGCTCCACGCGGCCACGTTCGGGATTCCGTACGACCGCTCCCGCGAGTCGGCGATGTGGCGCACGCTGGCGGCGATCACCGTCGACGACATCACCTCTGGTCGCTCGAACAATGTTGACGCCGACTGGCTCCGCTGCGCCGCTCAGCTGCGCCGCTGCTATCGCGCGCTTTCGCGAGAGCTCGAGCGCTCGGAGGCCCTTCTGGCCAGGTGATCCGCTCGGCCCGGTGATCGCTTACATCCCGGACTCGCCGCCGCGGGGTCGCCGTACACCGGTCTTCAGTCCGTGCTCATGAACTCAGCAAGCAGCCGGTGGAAGTGATGGACCCCGGTCTCGCGCGTCGGCGAGTAGCGCCCGCGGTCATACAGTCGCGAGCGCACACCGCGCTGCACCGCCTCGACGACCGCTTCGTCCTCGCGCTCGACACGATCGAGACCCGCGCCCGCGCCCTGCTGTCGCTTCGATTCGTCCCAGACGAATGGCAGAAATGACACGCGAGTGCGATCGACGGCGAGTGGCGTGACGACGTTGACTGATATGCCCCAGGGGTAGACGTTGAACATCGTCAGCGGAAAGAGCCAGAAGTAGTAGGCGGCGACCCGGCGACCGTCGTCGGGATGGTCAGGAGGAAGCTCGAACGCGGGCTCGCCTTCCTTCGCGATCCCCAGCTGCACGACGCCATAGCGTGCGAGCTCGACGCCGTACTCGCCGTAGTCGAGCGTCTCCGCGAGCGACGAGTGGACGTACGGGATGTGGAAGCCCTCTAAGTAGTTGTCGATGTAGAGCGCCCAGTTGGCATTGACGAAGTAGTCGCGCGCGCTTAGGGGATCGAACGCGAGGGTGGAGAACGGCAGCCCGCTCAGACGCGCGACGAGCGGCGCGAGCACGTCGGCGACCGGCATGACCGGCGCCAGCGAGACGAGGAGGAAACGCTCCCACGATCCGATCGGGACGTTCGGCAGGTCGTCGGCCGGCGAGGGGAAGTCCTTCGTGCCTTCGAACTCGGGCATGGAATGGAAACGTCCGTCGAGCGTGAAGCGGCGGCCGTGATATCGGCAGCGCAGCTGCTGCAGGTGGCCCGCACCCTCGACGACGAGGGTGCCGCGATGCGTGCACACGTTGGAAAGGCAGCGGATGCGATCGGTCGCATCGCGGGTCAAGAGGAGCGGCTCCTCGAGGGCGCCGGGCAGGAGCGTGAATGGATAGACCTGTCCGACGACCTTCACGAGGTCGTCGTGCCCCGCGTAATGCCACGTACGGGCGAAGATGCGCTCGCGCTGCGCTTTGAAGATCTCGGGGTCCGCGTAGACACGTGCCGGAAGCGTCCTCGCGACGCGGATGTCTTGGTCGATGTCGATGTCGCTCACGATGCGGTCGTGCATCGTAGGCGGCGGACCGCAACGACGCGCCGACGAAAGGGCCGCCAGCTTCGGTCCCCCCTGGCTGACGGCCTCTCTCGCGAAGAGTGACTAGGTGCGGCGGAGGATCGGCTCTGGCTCCGACTCGACGCGCGGACGTCCGTTCCCGTGTCGCATCTCCGGCTCGCCGACGTCGTGCGGACGCGCCGAACCGCGGAGCTGGTGCCAGACCTGCGCGGCCTCGTCCCGGCCACCGAGCCCGAAGGCAAGGCCGAACGCGAGGGCGAGTCCGGCGACGACCCCGGCGAAGAGGATGTCGATGAGCGCGGTCGCCACGCCGATCTGCGTCGCGGCGGCGATGAGCCCGAAGCCGAACGTCGCCGCATAGGCGAGCACGCCGATCGTGTTCGCGTTCGGCATCGTCGACTGCAACGCGCCTGTCACCAGGTTTCGAACGACTCCCGCGAGCCATCCGAAGACCGCGAGGATCGCCGCGGCCACGAGCAGGTTCGGGATGAACGCGAGGACCTGGTTGACGATGGTGCTGACGGTCGTGAGCTTGAGCGCGTCCGCGGCCATCAGGATGAAGATGAGACGCAGGTACCACTTGGTCACGCCAGCCAGCACGTCGCTCACGTTCGCGCGCATCTGCGCGCGTCTTAGCGCGCCGTGGATTCCGGCTCGATCGGCCATCGCATCGACGCGGACCGCGCGCAGCGCGCGACCGACGAGTCCGCCGACGATCCCGGAGATGATCCAACCGAGGATCAGGATGAGGATCGCTCCGAGGATCGCCGGGATTGCCGCGATGAGAGAGACGAGGCCTGCGGTCAGGCCGGTGAAGAGGGCGCCTGGGAGATCGGTGACGGGGGCGGGCATAGGACATCCTTTCTTGGCGGTGCCATGGAACGAGCTTTGGCCCGCCCGCCTGGCGGTGCTGCAGCAGCCGCGCCAGGGATGACGTGACTTCACCGAACACCCGCGCAGGTTTGTAACAGCAGGCTCGCAAGTTCGCGACGGAATCCCGACTATGTGCCGCGCAGCGCCTGCACGACCGGCGCGAGCTCCTCGACGTGCGGTCCGCGCAGGCAGAAGTAGCTGATCCCCAGTCGCTGGCGGTTCTCGCGGATCTGGTCGCGGATCTGCTCGAGCGTGCCGATCCCTGCGTAGATCGACCGCCGCAAGATCTGCGGATCCGATCTCGCTTTCTCGGACATCTTGCCGATCGTGGCCTCACGGTCCGAGGTGAGCGTCACGTCCAGGAACTGGCTGAGCTCGATCGCGCCGAAGCGATCGCCCGCGGCAGCGCGGATCCGATCGATCTGCGCAAGCGCCGCCTCGAAGGTCACGTCGTCTGCGGTCGTCTGCCGCGCCCCCACGCCGTAAGGGACGACCGCGACGATGTCCGCCTCGCGGCCCGCGAGCTCGAGGATCCTCGGACCGCCGGCGGCGATGAGGAACGGCGGATGCGGTCTCTGCACCGTCTTCGGCCGGCACTGGGAGCGCTCGGTGCGGTAATAGCGCCCGGCGAAGGTCACCTCGTCCTCAATGAAGAGCCGCTTCATGAGGGCGACCGCTTCGCCGAGCCGTTCGACGCGTACGCGGCCGCGGTCGAATGGCGCTCCGATCGACTGGTAGTCGCGATCGAACCATCCCGCGCCAAGGCCGATCTCGACGCGACCGTCCGAGATCACGTCGAGGGTAGCGAGCTCTCGGGCGAGCACGACCGGATTGCGGAAATCGTTGTCGAGGACGAGGTTGCCGAGGCGCAGCGTCGTCGTGGCCGCGGCTGCCGCCCCGAGCGCCGGAAGGTTGCTCCACGCTCCGCCCACCATGTGGTCCGGCATCGACAGCGTGGCGTAGCCGATCGCCTCGAGGCGCTTCGCGCGGTCGAGCCACTGGGCCCCGGTCGGTGCGCCGCCGGACTGCGTCGCAAAACGGATCGGCCGATCGCTCACGCCCGCGTGAGGGTCGGCTCCTCTGCGGCAATGAGATCCAGAACGAGGCACGACCATGCGAAGTTCGTCGCACCCTCTCCCGCCGCGGTCCGTGGATCGTAGAACTCGCGGATCCCGCCGATCGCCTGCATCGCGACGGTCCGCCGGGCGAGCTCGCTCGCGACGTCCGCAAACCCGTGCTGGCGCAGGCCCCAGTAGAGGTACCAGTTCACGTTGATCCACGTTGGACCGCGCCACGTCGTCTTCGTCAGCCAGGCCGGGTCGAAGCTCGCCTCGCTGGCAGCGACACTCGGGACCGGATAGGGGAGCCAGAACTCGCGCTCGTTGAGCAGGTGCTCGTCGACGAGACGCTTCGCGACGTCTGCGTCGAGATCCGGCAGCACAAGCGGAAAGAGCGACGTGAAGGTGAGCACCGTGACGCGCTCCTCGCGCGATCCCGAGAGATCCCAGAAGAGTCCCCGCTTAGGGTCCCAGGACTTCTGCATCAAGGCGTCGTGCGTGCGGTCTGAGGCACGCTCGAGATCGTCCGCGCCGGGCATCCCGGCCAAGCCGACGAGTCGCGCGAGCGCACGAAGCGCGTCGGCGTAGCTGACGTTCATCATCACGTCCTCGAAGGCGAACACCCCGAGCGTCGCCTGCTCCTCGTGGCTCTTGCCAGCGTACGCATCGAAGAGCCGGTGCATCGAGTGGCGCCACGCCGGCAGCGTCGCCTCGGGCGGGTGCGAGGGGATGCCCATAGCGGCGTCGTACTTCGGGCTCGCGTCGAGACCGGATTCGTCGGGCTGGATGATCGTGACCAGGCCGTCACCGTCGGCGTCGCGCACGCGCTCGAGCCAGTGGACGAAGCGGAGCACTGGCGGAAGGATTTCGCGGACGAAGCCAAGATCCCCGGTGGCGTCGTAGATGCGCTCGAGCGCGCGTGCGATCACGGGCGGCTGGATCGTCCCGGTGAAGAAGGGATGGTCGAGGCGGATGCAGGCCTCGGGTTTGAGCCACTCGGGGTTGCCGCGCCTCTCCCAGAGCAGCATGTGCGCGATGTAGCCGTCGGGCTGCGCGCCCTGCACGAGGCAGCGGAGCTCCTGCTTGCTGAGCTCAGGGTCGACCTGGAGCAGCGCGATCGCATGGAAGGCGCTGTCCCAGAACCACTGGAACGGGTAATGCGTCGGCGACGGACAGACGAAGTCGTAGCGCATCCCGTCCCAGTCGGAGACGCCGCGGCGGCGATTCGCGGAGAGGACGCGGCGCGCGTCCGCCGCGACGCGACGCGAGAGATCCGTGTCGATTACTTGATCGACCCCGCGAGGAGCCCTTGCACGAAGTAGCGCTGCAGGCTGAAGAACACGATGAGTGGGACGATCATCAAAAGGAACGCGCCGGCGGCGAGCAGGTGCCACTCGGTGCCGTACTGGCTGAGCAGGTTCTGGATCGCCCGCGTCATCGGGAACTTGCTCGAGTCCTGTACGAAGACGAGCGCCATGAGCAGGTCGTTCCACACCCAGAGGAACTGGAAGATGCCGTACGCGGCGATCGCCGGCACCGAGACCGGCACGATGATCTGGCTGAAGATCTTCATGTCTCCGGCACCGTCCATGCGTGCCGCCTCGATCATGTCCGGCGGCAGGGTGATGAAGAAGTTGCGCAGCAGGAAGATGCCGAATGGCAGCGCGAACGCCGTATGCGCGAGCCAGATCGCGCCGTAGTTGCGCGTGAGCTGGAGATCGGGAACCAGGTCGCGGAACATCGTGAGCAGGGGGATGAAAGCGACCTGCACGGGCACCAGCAGGAACGCGATGACGATCAGGAAGAGCGTGTCGCGCATCGGGAAGCGGATCCACGAGAACGCGTACGCCGCGAGCGCGCAGATGGCCAGCGGCAGGAGCGTCGAGGGCACGGCGATGAAGACCGTGTTGACGAACGCTTGCAGCATCCCCTGCGCCTCGAGGACCTGCCGGTAATTGTCGAGCGTCAGGTGCAGCTGAACGATGTCCCACCAGCCGGTCGCCTGGATGTCCGAGCGCGGCCGGAACGACGTGACAAACAGACCGATCGTCGGCACGAGCCAGACCACGCCGATAAGACCGAGCACGACGTGCACCGCGGATCGGTTGAGCGTCGCGACGATCCGGCCCGCGGGCGTGTGGGGGCGGGATCCGGCGAGGGGCTCGGCGAGAACGCCGCCGCTCACGTGACGGCCTTGGTGCGGAAGCGCCGCACGTTGAAGACCATGATCGGGACGAGCACGACGAGCATCACCACCGCGACCGCGGACCCGTAGCCGTACTGCCCGGCCTGGAACGCCTGCTGGTACATCGTGAACGCGATCACGCGGCTCGCCTTACCCGGTCCCCCGAACGTCATCACGTAGATGAGGTCGAACAGCTTGATCACGTTCACGACGAGCGTGACCGCGAGCACGCTGATCGGCAGGCTGACCATCGGCAGGATGATCCGGAAAAACACCTGCCGCTCCGACGCGCCCTCGACGCGCGCGGATTCGATGATCTCCGCGGGGATGCTCTTCACGGCAGCCGAGAGGATCACCGTCGCGAAGCCGACCGAGCCCCAGATGCCGACGCCGATGAGCGCGAAGTTCACGATGCGCTCGTCGCCGAGCCATGAGATCGGCGAGACGCCGATCGTCCCGAGGACCGCGTTGAGGAGTCCGATGTTCGCGTCGGGCGAGTACACGAACTTCCAGATGACGGCAAGCGCGGTCGCCGCGATCGCCATCGGGATGAAGACGATGGCTTTGATCATCGACTCGTATCGCACGCGCGCCGCGACCACGGCGATGATCAGCCCGAGGAAGATCACGATGCTTGTGTAGAAGACGATCCAGAGGACGTTGTTCCAGAGCGCCCCCGAGGGCGGGAACGTCCCGAGGTTCAGGAAGTCAGGGTCGCTGAAGAGGCGGATGTAGTTGTCGAGTCCGACCCATTCCCCGAAGACGCCGTTGCGCCCGCGGTTGAAGCTGAGCAGGACGGTGTAGATCGCCGGGTAGAGGAGGAAGACGACGAGCAGGATCCCGGCGGGCGCGAGGAACAGGATCGCGGCGAGGTAGTTCGGCTTCTCCGGGCCGCGCGCGCTGCGCACGGCGGAAAGGCCCGCGCGTGCGGGGATAACTTGCGGTAGCCCAGGTGTAGGAGCGATCCCCATCTGACTCCATGGATTCAGTCCGAGCCTACTTCTCCGCTTTCCACTTGGCCTGGATGGATGATTCGAACTTCGCCCAGTCGACGGTCTTGCCGCGAAGCGCGTCTTGCAGCGCCGCGCCCATGTCGTCACCGCCGCCCGAGGGGAGCAGGTCGGAGCCATCGAAGCGCACCGCGGGAGCGTTGGCCACCTGCGCCGCTTCGCGCTTGGCGAGATCGTTCGGGTATGCGCTAGAGGGGACGGCCTTGACCGGCGAGATGACCGCACCGGTGCCTGCCCACACGGAGCCGGAATCCGACGTGGTCATGTACTGGATGAACTCCTTGACGCCGGGCTTCGTCGTGAACGCGGAGATCACGTCACCGCCGATGGTGACCGACTTGTTGCTGTTGATCGCGGGGAAATCGAACCAATCGATCGTGTCGCCCGGCTTGAGCGCGGTGTTCGTCTGACCCGTCGCGATGCCGCCGACGAACCCGCCCTCGTAGTAGACGACCGCCTGGGGGTTCGTGCTGAAGACCTGACCGATGCCATCGGTGAAGCTGCGCCCGAGCGCCGCCGTGACGCCACCGGCGACGTAGTCGTCTTTGAGTGCCTGCTTCATCGTGTCGACCGCTGCCTGGACCGACGAGTCCGTCCACGGCAGCTTCCCGCTGAAGAGCTGGTCGTACTTGTCGGGGCCGGCTTGCCGCACGTAGACGCTCTCGAACCAGTCGGTGAGAGTCCACGAGTCGCCGGCGCCGAGGCCGAGCGGTGCCTGGCCCTTGCCCTTGATGTCACCGAGAAGCTTGGTGAACGAATTCCAGTCGGTAGCCGGTTGGACACCGAGCGTCTTGAACTTGTCCGGCCGGTACCAGACCGTGCTCTTGCTGTTGAACTTCACCATGATCGCGTACTGGTTCCCGTCGACCTGACCGATCTCGAGAATGCCCGGCGGGTAGTTCGCCTTGAGCGCGTTCACGTCGATCCCGAGATCGGAGATCTTCTTGAGGGAGCCCTGTCGCGCGAACTGACGAAGGAAGCCGATGCCCGGGATGATCGCGACGTCAGGCGGGTTGCCGCCGGAGATGCGCGTCTGCAGCGTCGTCGCGTAGTCGGCACGGACCGACTCGTACTTCGCGGTGATGCCGGTCTTCGCTTTGAAGGCGTCGAGGACCTTCTGGAACGAGTCCTGTTCGCTGCCGCCCCACAGCGACATGACGTTGATCGTGGCGCCGGCCGCGGACGACCCGCCTGGCGCGCCTGTTGGTGTCTGGCTGCAGGCGGTGACCACGAGCAGCGCGGCGAAAGCAGCGAGGATCGCGAGGGACCGCGGGAATCGGGCCATGGAATACCTCCCTCTGCGTAGCCGCGGGCGCGGCTAGCACGGCCGATCGAGTCTATCGCTCACCGCTGTTCGGTGATCCCCGACACAATATTCATTTGATGGGCACGTTCGTCCTCGCGTTGCACTCGCATCTGCCGTACTGCCGCGGCGCGGGCCGTTGGCCGCACGGCGAGGAGTGGATCCACGAAGCCGTGCTCGGCACATATCTGCCGCTGCTCGTGTTGTTACAGGACCTTCGCGAAGCCGGCGTCCCATACCGGATCGTCATCGGCCTGACCCCGATCCTGATCGAGCAGCTGGCCGATCACGACATCGACGTCCGCAATCTCGAGTACATCGATGACCAGATCCGACGGGCCGAGAAGGACGGGGGACGATTCGTCGATGCCGGGGACCATGCTCGCGCCGCGCTCGCCGACTTCTATCTCGGCTCCTATCGCCGCCTGCGCGAGGCGTATGTCGGGCGCTTCGGCCGCGACCTCGTCGGCGCGTTCGCGGATCTCGCGCGGAGCGGCCATGTCGAGGTCCTTACCTCCGCCGCCACGCACGGCTATTTGCCACTCCTCGATCGGGCCTCGGTCGACGCCCAGCTCCGCGTCGGTCGCCGCTCCACACGTCGGCTGCTCGGACTCGATCCCACCGGGATCTGGCTGCCCGAGTGCGCGTATGCGCCCGGGCTCGAGACCGTGCTCGCGAGCCACGGCATCACCCACTTCTTCACCGACGCAGCGCTCCTTCCGGGACACGCCAGGCCCGCAGGGCAGATCGCACGCCGGCGCGGCCAGAGCGAGCTCGGTCGCTTCGAGCCCCACGAGTCGCGTGTTGCGCTGGCGACCGCGCCGCTCCCGGGCGACGTCGATCTCCTCCGTCCGTACTACGTCGGTGACTCCGATGTCGTCGCGATCGCGCGGCACGACCGCGTCTCGGGACAGGTGTGGTCCGCGTTCATGGGATATCCCGGCGATCCTCAGTACCGCGAGTTCCATCGCAAGGACGATCGGAGCGGGTTGCGGTACTGGCGCGTGACCTCGGTACATAAAGGGCTCGGCGAGAAAGAGGACTACTCGCCCGGTCGCGCCGCGGAGCGCGCCCGGGAGCACGCCGCTCATTTCGTCTCGGTGGTCCGCGACGAGCTTTCTGCCCGCGACGTCACCGGCCGCGATCCGCTTCTCGCGGTCACCTTCGACAGCGAGCTCTTTGGGCACTGGTGGTTCGAGGGCGTGGACTGGCTCGGCCTCGTGCTCCGCCAGCTCTCGACGTCCGGGACGACGGTCGCGACGGCGAGCGAGTACCTCGAGCGCGAGCCGCCCACCGAACGCGTCGCCCTGACTGAGGGATCGTGGGGGAAGAACAACGATCACTCGACGTGGCGCAACGAGGGGACGGCGTGGATGTGGGACGAGCTTCATCGGCTCGCGGCCGAGATGCACGACCTGCGTTCCTCAGCGCGAGGTGATCATCCGTTCCGCGAGCGCGCAGCGCGTCACGCGGCAAGGGAGCTGCTGCTCGCGCAGTCGAGCGACTGGCCATTCCTGGTCACGACCGGACAGGCCGCCGATTACGCGGTCGAGCGCTTTCGCGCGCACGCGCAGCGTTTCCGGCGGGCGAGCGCCCTCGCGCGGAGCGGTGACGCTGAAGAGGACGAGGTCGAGCTCCGCAGTCTCGAGCGCGCGGACAACCCGTTTCCGGACGCGAGCCTCGCGGACTTCGCGGCCTAAGCCTTCTTCGGCGCCCCTGTCGCCGGCTTTGGCGGCGCTCCGGTGGCTGGCTTCGCTGCCGCGCTGGCCTTGGCGCCCTCCGCAGCGGGAGCCTTGGCGGCCTCCGCTCCAGTCGTGGGTGGTGTGGCACCTTCTGCGGCCTCGCCCTCGGCGGCGACCTCGCCCTCGGCCGGCACGGCGGCCTCCGCCGGCTTGGCCTCTTCCTCGATCTTCACCGGCATGGCCTTGACGACGAGCTCGTCGGGATCGTTCGTGATGCGTACCGTCGTAGCGTCGACGACGAGATCGCGCACGAAGATCGCATCGTCGATCTCCTGCAAGCCCGAGAGGTCGACCTCGATCGCGCGCGGGATGTCTTGGGGGAACGCTTCGACGGTGACCTCGGACAGCGCATGGAGGAGCACGGCGCCGAGCGTCCGCACGGCCGGCGACTCCTTGACGAAATGGAGCGGCACATCGGCCCGCGTCTTCTCGGTTAACGACACCCGGGTGAAATCGACGTGAAGCATCCGGCCGGTGACCGGGTCCCGGCTCACGTCATAGACGAGCGCGCTGACCTCGCCTCCGTCGATCCCGCTCAGTGAGAGGAGGGTGGTGTTGCCCCAGCGGCGGTAGCGCTGCTCGAATGCGTGCAGGTCGGTTTCGATCGGCAGTGAGTCGGCGTGGCCACCGAAGATCACGCCGGGCAGGATTCCCTGCCGACGAAGGGTACTGACCTTCTTCCCGAGCACCGTCCGCGGACGGACCGCGAGGTTCTGCGCCTCAGCCAAGACGACACGCTCCTACGAGTAACTGCTTGCGGAGAGGCAAGTATCGCACGCGTGACGCGAGGGTCTTGAGGGGGCAGCGCCCCCTCAGCCGGTTCAGGGCGGCGTGGGGAAATCGAGAACGACCCGGTAGGGGCCGCTGAGGGTCTGGACCTGCGGGCAGGCGAGGTGGTCGAGCCCCGCTCCCCAGACCATCACCCGCTCGAAGTCCTCGACCATGCGCAGCTCTTTGATCAACGGCGTCGTCGGGTGCATGTCCGTGGTGCCGGTGTACGTGGTGCTCCCTTCGGGGCTTCGCGTGGACGCGTTCTGGAAACGGATGCCGAAGAGGGCCGATCCCGCGATCGTCACCGGCTGCCCGCTCGCGCCGGCGAGCGAGCTTGCCGTCTCGATGCTGTACAGGGGAATCCCAGGCGCGCCTGGGGCGGTGCTCGGGCCGAGCTCGAAGACGATCCGGTCGAACCCCGGGTTATGCGCGAGCCGGATCGCCACCAGCTGCGCCTGGTTGCCCGCCGCGCCGCCGGTGACGCGCGGGCACGCCGCGGCGGGACTCGAACCGGGACCGGGCGCCGCCGTCGTCGTGGGCTGCGCCGTCGCGGTCGCCGGTGGCGTCGCTGTCGGCCGCGAGGTCGGGGTAGCCGCAGCGGTCCGTGGCGGCGTGGGGGCGGCCGTAGGCGGCGCCGCGGCTGGCTGCGGCGCGCACGCGCTCGCGACGACGATCGCCAGCGCCATGGCTGCGGACAAAGAAAGAACGATCCGTCCGATCACGCGGCCAAAGCGTGCTGGAATAACGGCCGCTTGTCGAGGACGTCGACAGGCAAGCGGAGCATTGTGTACGCAGAGCGTACGTCGCAGCCGTTTTTGGTAAAATGGGTTTTCAGTGGCCGATCGGGTGCGATTGGCGCTGGTTTTCCACCAGCACCAGCCGGCCGGGAACTTCCCGTCAGTCTTTCAAGAGATGACCGAGCGGGCGTATGCGCCGCTCGTGGCCACGCTCTATCGCCACCCCGAGGTGAAGGCGACCCTCCATTTCTCTGGTCCCTTGCTTGATTGGCTCGAAGGCAACCGTCCCGACGTCATTGGCGACCTTGCCGATCTGGTGCGGCGCGGGCAGATCGAGCTTCTCTCAGGCGGCTACTACGAACCGATCCTCGTCGGAGTTCCGCGACGCGACGGAGTGAGTCAGATCCGCGCGCTCTCGGATCGCGTTCACGCGATCTTCGGACAACGCCCGCTCGGGGCGTGGCTCACTGAGCGGGTCTGGGAACCGCACCTCCCGTCGCTCCTCGCCGAGGCGGGCGTCGCCTACACGGTCCTCGACGATGAGCACTTCCTGCAGGCCGGACTCCGGCCGCAGGAGCTGGGTGAGTCCTACGTCACCGAGGACCAGGGACTCCCGGTCATCGTCTTCCCCGGCAGCGTGAAGCTTCGCTACCTCATTCCCTTCCGTGACGTTGGCCAGACGATGAAGGAGCTCCGCGCGCGCGCCGACGAGGGAGCTCGTTTGGTCGTCTACGCCGATGACGGCGAGAAGTTCGGCGGCTGGCCCGGGACATATCAGCGCGTCCACAAGGATGGCTGGCTCGAACAATTTTTCAGCGCGATCGCGCAGGCCGACTTCCTCCAGACCACGACCCTCGAGGATGCGTGGATCTTCCAGAAGCCCGCGCGGCGGGTCTACATCCCTGGCGGGTCGTATCCGGAGATGGCGGAGTGGGCGCTCGACTCGGCCGCGGCGAAGCGCTACCAGCAGGCTCGCAACAAGCTGCAGGACGATCTCTCCGCGCTCGTCGCGGCGCCGCTCTGGCGCAACTTCTTCGCGAAGTACCCCGAGGCGAATGGTCTGCACAAGCGGATGCTCATCGTGAGCGAGGAGCTCGCGCGACGCAGCATCCTCGACGCGTCACTCGAGGTCAGGCAGGCGCAGCAGAATCTCTGGCGCGCGCAGGGGAACGATGTCTACTGGCACGGTGTGTTCGGCGGCATCTATTTCCCCCACCTGCGCGCCGATGCGTACGCGTCGCTCCTCAAGGCCGAGCGCATCCTGTCGGAGCGCCGGACCGCCGCAGGCGAGCAGCGCGACTACGACGTCGACGGCTACGACGAGTACATCTTCCGCGGCAACGCCGGCGCGGTCTTCGTCCACGTTCAGGGCGGAGCGGTCATCGAGTGGGATCTCTACGCCTCAGCCACCAACCTCATCGACACTCTCGCGCGGCGGCCTGAGTCCGAACACGAGGCGCTCCGCCGGGCCGAAAAGGCGGGAAAGGTGCTCGTGGGCAAGGCGGCCGAGAAGGAATCAAAGTCGATACACGAGGCCGTGCGCGCGCGCGAGCGCGGACTCTCGAAGCTCCTCGAATACGATCCGGCGCGGCGCGCGTTCTTCCAGGACAGCGTGCGCGTGGGGAAAGCCGAGCCAGTGGTCCTGCACGCGTATTACTACCAGCTCACCCCGCAGCGCGAGGCGCGCACCGTGAGCTTGATCCTCGAGCCTCCCGCGCGTGCGCTCGCGACCATCCCGGGGCTCGGCATTCGGAAGGACGTGCGCATCGCGGACGAGGGCCTGGCCGCGGGAGTGCGCTACCGCCTGCGCAACGACGGCGAGGAGCGGATTTCGCTCCAGTTCACGAGCGCCAGCAACCTGGGCTTGCTGTCGGAGGCCAGCTCGACCGATGTCATCACTGTCGGCACGCGGAAGACGACCGCCGGCAAGCCGATCGACGTGCGCCACGTCGCCGAGATCGCCGTCCATTGCGAGACACGCCACTTCGACATCGCCTTCGCGATCGACCCACCGTGCACGGTCTCGACCAAGCCGATCTACTCCATCACCAACTCCGAGCAAGGGTTCGAGCGCCTCTACCAGCAGCTCGAGATCGCCTGCAGCTGGGACGTGGACATCGAGCCCGACGCGCACGTCGATCTCGAGGTGCGCGCGACGGCTGTCGGCCAGATGGTCGAGCCTGAGGCGGTCCGGCCGACGGCGCGCCGACGTCGAGCTGCCCCGAGCGCGACGCCCGAAACCTCGCGCCTTCCGCGCCGCTAATCCGGAGGTGAGCGGCGCACGGGCGGCGGCCTTCCTTCTCGCGGGCGTGATCGTGGGCGGCGTCTCCGGCGGCGCGGTCGCGACGTATCTCGTTTCTTCGTCCGCTCCGCCGACGAACGCGCCGTCCTCGACGTTGCCACCAGCCCAGACGGGGGGCGTCTTGCCGGTCGCGTCGGCGGTACCCGGCGCGCAGGCGAGCGAGGACGTCGTCGGGGTCGTCCAAGATCTCCTGCCCGCGGTGGTGACGGTGATCAATTACCTCTCCAGCGGTCAGGCGCAATCGAGCGGCTCGGGGCTCGTCGTGGATGCGTCGCGGGGTTACGTCGTCACCAACAACCACGTCGTGGAGGACGTGCGCGACACGAACGCAGGCGCGTCGTTCGACGTCGTGTTCTCGGACAATCGCAAAGTCAGTGCGAAGCTGGTCGGGCGCGATCCCCAGACCGACGTCGCCGTGCTCCAGGTGCAAGCGCAGAACCTGAAGGCCGCAACACTCGGCAACAGCGACGACGCGCCGGTGGGCGCGAGCGTGGTCGCGATCGGGAGCCCGCTCGGCGAGTTCCAGAACACCGTGACGCATGGGGTGCTTTCGGCGAAGGGTCGCCGCGTCGCCGAAACACAGGACATTTTCCTCGAAGACCTTCTCCAGACCGACGCCGCGATCAACGAAGGGAACTCCGGCGGGCCGCTCATCTGGGTCGCGACGCATCAGGTGATCGGAGTGAACACGCTCGTCGCGAGCAACGCCACCGGTCTCGGGTTCGCGATCTCGAGCAATACAGTGCGCACGATCGCCGACGAGCTCGTCAAGAACGGCAAGGTGGTACGCGGCTTCATCGGGATCCAGTACCAGCAGCTCTCACCGCGTCAGGCGGCGCAGCTCGGCCTGCCGAGCGGGACCGCGGGCATCGTGATCACGCAGGTCGTCCCCTCGTCTCCGGCGCAAACCGCGGGGCTTCGACCGAACGACATCATCGCAAAGGTGAATGACCAGACCCTTGACGCGGAGCACCCGCTGCTGAGCGTGATGGTCAAGTTCCGACCGGGCGACAAGGTCACCCTCACCTTCATCCGCGATTCCAAGCAGCAGACCGTCGATCTCACGCTTGGCCAGCCCCAGCAATAGAGCACGCTCGTCGCGATCCTTATCTCTATCTCGCGGCCGCCGGGCTCGGCAGCTTCGGCCTCGGCGTCGCGTCCTTCTACCTCAACTTTCTGTACCGCGCTCTCGGCTTCGACGAGTTCGCGATCGGTCTGCTTGCGGGTGCTCAAGCGGTGGGCGTGGTCGCGGGGGCAATCCCGGCGGCCGTCTTCACCCGCGGCCGCTCGCGCCGCGCCGCGATCATCGTCGGCGGCACGCTCACCGGCGCGGGGATCGTCGGGATCCTCGTCTTCGATGCGCTCGTCCCGCTATTCCTCTCGGCGATGCTCGTCGGCTTCGGCGGCATCATCGCCAGCTCATCCGGCGCGGCCCTGCTCGCCGATGCGACCGAGGCCGCGCGTCGCGCGACTCGTTTCGGACAGCAGATCGCGCTCGGGACGACCGCCGCGTTTCTTTCGAGCGCGATCGCCGGTGCTCTCGCGGCGCCCGTGGCCGCGGCTCTCGGCGCCCGTCCGGGCGACGCGCTGGTGCTGCGCGCGCTCGTTGCGAGCGGCGGTCTGATCGCCGCGGTCTCGATCGTTCCGGTCCTCGCGATCCGCGCGGTTCCCGTTGCGCCGCAGACGCTGGCGGCTCCGACGCGAGACGAGCTCGTCCGGCGATTCCTCGTCATCGAGGTGCTCTTTGGTTTCGGCGCGGGGCGCTTCCTGCCGTTCGTCAACCTATTTTTCGCTGATCGGTTCGGCGTGCCGTTCGGCGCACTCGGCCTGTTGCTCGGCGTCCTCGCCGTCTCCGGAAGCCTCGGTGCGCTCCTTCACGGCCGCTTTGTGGCCGCACGGCTTGGCGCGATCCCCGCGGTCGTTCTGGTCGAGCTGCTCTCGCTTCCGTTCGCGCTCGCTGCCGCGTTCACCGGAGCGCTCGCCATCGCGCTCGCGGCGCTCGCCGCCCGTCACTTCCTCATGTTCGGTGCGAGCGGGACGGTGAATGCGTTCCAGCTCTCGTCTTTCACCCCGGCCGAACGTGCCGGTGCCAACGCCGTGTTCGCCCTCGCGTGGAGCGCGGCGAACGCGGTGGGCGCGATCGCGTCTGGCGCGGTGCGGTCCGCGCTTGGCCCGGCGGGGTTCACCGCGAATCTGATCACCCTTGTCGTTGCGTATGCCTTCGCGGGGCTGCTGACGTGGCGTTTCTTCGCCGGTCACGAGCCCGCAGGAGACATTGGCGTACCCACGCTGACTGTCCCAGACTCGCGCGCATGACCACGCTGCTGCGTGACCGGATCGCCGCGGCGATTCGCCAGGGCCTGACGACCGCCGCCGCAGAGCAGAAATGGCCCGTCGATGGCGTGGCCGTCGAGGTGGAGCGCCCAAGGAATCCCGAGCACGGCGACTACGCCTCGAGCGTCGCGCTTCAGCTCGCGGGGGCGACCAAACGGCCACCGCGTGACATCGCCGAGGCGATCAGCGCCCGCGTGCCGGTCGCGCCGCCGATCGCGAAGGTCGAGGCGAAGAGCGGCTTCGTCAACGTGACGCTCGACCCGGCGTGGCTCGCACGGCAGGTCGACGAGATCGTGAAGGCTGGCGCGGACTTCGGGCGGTCGCAGGTGCTCGCCGGCAAGCGACTCCAGGTCGAGTTCGTCTCGGCGAACCCGACCGGACCGCTCACCGTCGCGAACGCGCGGGGCGGTCCGCTCGGCGACGTGCTCTCCTCAGTCCTCGAGTTCGCTGGCGCGAGGGTGGAGCGCGAGTACTACGTCGAGGACACGGGCACTCAGTTCGAGACCTTCGGGCGTTCGATCGCGATCCGGTATCGACAGCTCCACGGCGAGGCCATCGAGGTCCCGGACGACGCCTATCCAGCCGAGTACGTGAAGGACATCGCGCGCGAGATCAAGGACCGCGACGGAGACGAGTGGATGCGCCTGGGGCTCGAGGAGCAGACCGCGCGCTTCGCCGACGACGGCGTGCGCTGGGTGCTGCGCGAGGCGAAGCGGGTCACCGCGATGCTTGGCATCAGCTACGACACGTGGTTCTCGCAGTCCGGGATGATGCGCTCGGGTCGATTCGACAAAGCTCTTGCGGAGCTCCGCGCGCTTGGACTCGTTTACGAAAGGGACGGCGCGATCTGGCTCGAGGCCAGCGAGGCGGTGCAGGACACCGAAGGCTGGGTCCTCGTGCGCTCGAACGGCGAGCCCGGCTATCTGGGCAAGGACATCGCGTACCACCTCGAATCGCTTCGGGATCGCGGCTTCGACAAGAAGATCGACGTCTGGGGAGCGAACACGCACTACCACCTCATCCAGATGCGCGCCGCGATGAAGGCCCTCGGGCTCCTCGATCGATTCGAGGTCGTCCTCTATCAGTACGTTCGCTTCCTCCACGAGGGGGTGCTGAAGCGGATGGGCCGGCGCACCGGCCAGTTCCTGCTGCTCGAGGAGGTGATCGAGTCCATCGGCAAGGATGCGACGCGCTACTTCTTCCTTCAATCGAGCGCCGATCGCCAGCTCGATTTCGACCTCGAGCTTGCCATCCAGCAATCGAACGAGAACCCCGTGTACTACGTCCAATACGCGCACGCGCGGATCGCAAGCATCTTCCGGACGGCGTCCGAGCGCGGGATCACCGAGGACGGCGCCGACCTTTCGCTCCTGAACGACGTGGGCGAGCTCGGGCTCGTCCGGGCTGTTCTGCGGTTCCCGGAGCTCGTCGACGACATCCGTCAGCACTACGGCGTGCATCAGCTGACGACCTATGCGCTCGAGCTCGCCGGCGCCTTCCATGGCTTCTACCGGGATCACGTCGTCGTCGACCAAGCCAACGTCGCCCGCTCGAAGGCCCGTCTACGGTTGGTCCGCTCGGTCCAGGTCGCCTTGCGTCAGACGCTGGGGCTCTTGGGGGTCACCGCGCCGGACTCGATGTGATCACAGCTCGAGCCAGCCCGTCCGCGAGCGCCAATGCTTCCCGGCGCGCCAGTGCGCGACGATCGCTCGCTCGAGCGCGGTTCGCTGAGGGAGCTCGGCGAGGTCGGGCATGGTGAGCCGGCCGAAGACGAACTGCAGGATGTCGAGGTCTCCCTCGGACCCGCCCGTGAGCGCGAAGCGCCGACCGAATCGGACGACGTTCGAATCGGCCGGTAAGTAGTCGGCGAGGTGCTCGTCGAGAAGCCACGACGTGCAGACGGCGATCCGCGCCGGGGTCTCGGGAAAGTGTCGCGCGACGAACGTCCGCGCCCGCTCGAATGAGGCGTCGCACGCATCGGGCGCCAGCGGCGGCCCCTCGTAGATGTGGACGCCAAGCACGTCGTCTCCGGCGCGTGGACCATGGGCCGCGAGCGCATGGCGAAGGTGCGCGCGGTTGAACTGGAGGCGGCCGAGCTCGTAGAGGGCGCCGCGAAAATGGAGCGTGAGCCATCTGTGCGCCCGCAGCCCGCCGCCGAAGAGCCGGCGGTCGCGCCGCAGCTGCCGCCCGAAGTCGGCAAGGGTCGCCCACGAGATCTCATCCGGGATACCGCGGTCGCGGTGATACGCGCGCACGTCCTCGACCGCGCCGAGGAAGACGTATGCGTAGAGGTAACGCCCCGTCTCCCCGAACGACGCCGGGAGCACGTCGGGCCAGTCCAGCGTTCCGAAATTGCCGAGGTCGGCGACGAGCGAGTCGTAGGTCCGCTGGAGCACACGCGCGATCTCGCTCTCGTCCTCCGCGGGCCAGGCCGCGATCACCGCGGCCGCGTCGCGCGGTTCGGCGCCGAGCTTTGCCAGGAGATCTGGGGCAGTAGCGCGCGCGGGCAGGCAGAAGCGGGTCATCCCCGCCGACCCTACCGCGCGGGCGCTAGGGCGCCTTTGTCGGGCTGGGCGCCGGGCCGGTCCGGCCGCCGAGTGCGCCAGGGTTCCCGGTCTGCGTACCGAACAGCTGACCGAGGATGTTGGTCTGCCCGACCACGATCGCGGTCGCCGAGACCATGCCGGTCGAGTCGGTCGTTCCCACGACGGTGACCTGGTCGTTCGGCTTGATGTCCGTGAGCTTCACGTCGGTCTCCGTGGTCCGCACGATCCGCGTGTTCGTGCCGATGAGCACGATCTGCGATTGGGTCGCGGGCGAGGCGCCGGCTTGCGTGTTCTGACCCTGCCCACGCTCGACGGCCGCGACGGTGATGGATCCTTCGTTGACCGCGAGGACCCGGCCGACCACCGGCTGGATCCCGCCGGTCGCGCCGCTGCCGCCGAAGGCGCCGCGTCCGCCGGCCGCTCCTCGTCCGGTCGTGGTCTGGGTGGTCGTGGCCGCGGTCGGAGTGCTCGACTGGGACTTCTCGTACGTCATGCCCGCCGCGAATCCGCCCCCCGCGAGGGCGAGCGCCGCGACGGCGCCGATGACGATCTGTGGTGTCTTCATTGCTTGGGTCTCCTCCTACCAGAAGCCTTGCTTGCAAGGCTTCGACGTATAGACCGTGCGGTAGCTCGGTTCCTACTCGTAGCGAAGTGCCTGGATGGGGTGGAGCCGTGCGGCGCGCATGGCCGGATAGATCCCAAAGATCACGCCGATCCCGACGGACACGCTGACCGCGATGATCACCGTGCCGGTCGTGATGACGAGCGGCACGCTCGCGGCCTGCGGGATCTGATGCACGGCTACGGTGATCGACCAACCGATGAGGATCCCGAGTACGCCGCCGAGTCCGGTGAGCGCGATCGCCTCGATGAGGAACTGCGTGAGGATGTCGCCGCGGCGCGCCCCCACGGCCTTGCGGATGCCGATCTCGCGTGTCCTCTCGTTCACCGAGACGAGCATGATGTTCATGATCCCGATTCCTCCGACGAGCAGAGAGATCCCGCCGATCGCGCCGAGCAGCAGCGTGAAGGTCCCAGTGACGTTCGAAAGGGCTTGCAGCGTGTCGTTCTGATTCGTCACCGCGAAGTCGGCGTTCGCCGGGTCAGAGATCTTGTGACGCTGCAGCAGGATGTTGTTCACGTCGCTCGTCGTCTCGTCCATCGTGTCGGAGGACGCGGCTTTGATGACGATCTGCTGCACGCGGTTGAGCTGACCGGTGAGGACGTGCTGGGCGGTCGTGATCGGCACGACGATCTGGTCGTCGCGGCTGAATCCGAACGTCGTGCCCTTTGTGGCGAGCACCCCGATGACCTTGAAGTTGATGATCCGCGCGCGCTGATCCTTGCCCCCGCCGAACGCCTGTCGCAGCTGGATCGTCTGCCCGACGGCGTCGCCGTCGCCGAAAAGACTCGTTGCGGTGGTCGAGCCGATGACCGCGACCTGCGCGTTCACGTTCAGGTCGCTCGTGCTGAAGAAGTCGCCCTCCTCGAGGGGCCAGTCACGGACGGCCTGGTAGTTCTCGGTGACGCCGGTGACCTGCGTGTTCCAGTTCTGCCCCGCGGCGGTCACCTGCCAGCGCCCGGTCTGCTGCTCGGCCTCGATGGCCACGATCGAGGTGCCGAGCTGATCCTGAATCGAGCGCATGTCGTCGAGCGTGAGGTTTTGCGCCTGCGCCCCGGCTCCGCGGAGCCCCTGATCGGTCGAGAAGTTCGGCGTGACGGTCACGAGGTTCGAGCCGAGGCTGAGGATGGTGTTCTGCACGCTCTGCGACGCGCCGTTACCGACCGACACCATCGCGATCACGGCGGCGACGCCGATGATCACGCCCAGCATCGTGAGTGCGGAGCGGAGCTTGTTGACCACGAGCGACTGGAGCGCCGAGCGGAAGGAGTCGAAGAGCTTCATTCGGCGGCGCCGATCCCCGCCGCGATCTCGTCTTCGGCGCGGCGCGGCTGCGAGACGAGCTCGTCGCGCGCGACGACGCCGTCGCGCATGCGAACGATGCGCTTGGTGTGCGCAGCGACGTCCGGCTCGTGCGTCACCATGACCACCGTCTTCCCGAGGTCGTTGAGCCGCTGGAAGATCGCCAGGATCTCAGCGCTCGATCGCGAATCGAGGTTTCCCGTCGGCTCGTCCGCGAGGATCATCGAAGGGTCGTTGAGCAGCGCGCGTGCGATGGCGACCCGCTGTTGCTGACCGCCCGAGAGCTCGCTCGGGCGATGGTGCACGCGATCGCCCAGGCCGACCTGCTCGAGGGCGCTGAGGGCCCGCGCGCGACGGTCGTGGCGATCGCCCCCGTAGATCAGCGGAAGCTCCACGTTCTCGATGGCGTTGAGGCGCGGCAGCAGGTTGAAGGTCTGGAACACGAAGCCGATGTGCTGGTTGCGGATCGCCGCGAGCTTGTCGTCGGAGAGCTTTCCCACGTTCTCCCCGGCGAGCACGTACGTGCCGGAATCGGGTACGTCGAGGCAACCGAGGATGTTCATGAGCGTCGACTTGCCCGAGCCCGAGGGACCCATGATCGCGACGAACTCGCCCGGTCGGACGTCGAGATCGACGCCCCGGAGCGCGTTCACCGTGATCTCTCGACCGATCGTGTAGGTCTTTGCGATGCCGCGGAGCTGGACGACGCTCTGGATCACCGCCCGATAAACACCGGTCCGCCGCCGGGTCCGCCACCACCCACGCGCTGCGTGGCGGTGGCGCGGGTCTGCGGCAGGACCACGAGGTCTCCCTCGGAGAGGCCGGAGACGACCTCGGTGACCGTGTCGTTCGCGATCCCGAACGTCACGTCGGCGTCGACCGCCTCGCCGTCCTTCAACACCTGCACGTAGCGACGGCCACCGGTCGTTCGGATCGCGAGGTTCGGAACGGTCAGGACGCCCTGGCGGCTCGCGATGATGACGTTCGCGGTGCCGCTCATGCCGGGCTTCACCTGCTGGTTGGGCAGATCGATCGTGACGTCCACACCGTAGACCGGCACGCCCTGCTGGATCGTCGCCACGGGGTCGACGGACGTGACCTTCCCGGTCATGCGCGTGGTCGAGCCGACCGCGTCGACGGTGACGTTCGCTACTTGGCCCAGCTTGAGCTTGGCGACGTCGGCCTCGCCGATCGTGCCGTGCAGCGACAGCGCCGCGGTGTTCGCGAGGACCGCGAACGGGCTCGCGGAGTTCTCGCCGACCGAGTTCGCGATCGACGCGATCACGCCCGACGACGGTGCGGTGAGCGTCGCGGCATCGATGTTCGCCTGCGCGTTCTGGACCGACGTCGCGGCGTTGTCGACCGAGGTCTTCGCGCTGGCAAGGTTGAACGGCTGGTTCGCCACGTTGGTCTGGGCCGACTGGATGCTCTGCGCCGAGCGCTGCTGCGTAGAGACGATGTTCTGCATCGCGCTCACGATCGAACCCCCGATCGCATCGTTGACCGTCGAAAGTGCGGTGCCGGCCTGGGTCATCTTGGTCTTGATCGACGAACCGAGCTGCTGCTCCGTCGTCACCACGCTTTGGAGGTTCGCGAGGGACGTCCGCGCGGTATCGAGGCCCTTGATCGTTCGCGTGTTCGTCGTGTTGAGAGAGGCCTGCGCCGAGCTGATGTCGGTCGCGATCGTCCCGAGCGGCCCGGTCACGCTGTCAAGCCCGCCCTGAAGGCGCGAGGACGCGAGGTTGTACGCGAGCATGGCCTGCTGGAAGTCCGAGTTCGCGTGGCCGGTGTCCTGTCCGGCAACAAGAGCGGAATCGAACTCCGCGATCGCGGCGCCGATCCCGTCGAGTGAGTGCTGGAGGTCGTCGATCGCCGGCTTCAGGACGGTCGCCGACAGGTTCTGCGCGCTCGCGAGCGGCGCGTATGCGCTGTTGAGCGAGTTCTGAGCGCTCTTGAAATCGTTCTGCGCGTTGAGCTGGATGTCACCGTTCCGCGAGCTGTTGTCGAGCTGATTGAGCACGATGTCGATGTCAGTCTTCACCGTGTCGAGCGCGCTCTGGAACGCGCCGAGATCCGTGTAGAGGCCGCTCCCGAACGAGAGCGCGTTCGTCTTCGCGTTGGCGTAGTTCTGCTGCAGCTTCGTGAGCGCTTGCTGGGCGTTCGCGATATCGGTCTGCGTTTGCTGGACGGTCTGGTCGAGACTGCGCTGCGCGTCGTTCGCCGACTGAGCGGCCTTGTCGTAGTTGAGCTGTGCGCTCTTGAGGCTCTGCTGCGCCTGCGTCAGCGTGGTCTGCAGATCAGTGGTGTCGATGGTCGCGATCGCCTGACCGGCGGTGACCTGCTGTCCGACCGACACGTAGATTGCGGAGATCTTCCCCTGAGCCTTGAACGCGAGCTTCACCTGACTCGAGGCGTTCACGGAGCCCGAGATCGCAACGGTCTGGGTGACCGAGCCGCGCGCGACCGGCTGCGTCCTGATCTCCGCCTTCGCCGGCTGCGCGTTCACGCGCGACGCGACGACCGCGCCGCCCGCGAGAACCGCGACGAGCGCGACGCCGAACAGGCGTCCCGGCCACGTCGCGAGGATCCCTCTGATCACGGTCATCTGCGGAACCTTGCTCCTTGCGCGGTCAGTGCGCAGCCTGCGGAGTGCTTGGGGGAGCGAGTCGAGCCGTCACGACGGCCCCGAGCGCGTACGCGAGCGCGAGCACCACCGCGAGCGCACCCACGTATGGAAGCTGCCACGCGATATAGATAAGGCTTGCCCCTAAGAGTGCGATGAGAGGGGCGGGAACGCTGCTGGCGAAGCGTCGCAGCACCTGCATCCCGAAGAGCGCATCGCCCAAACGCCAGGCCGCGGCGGCGAAGCCGATGAGCGCTGCCACACCAACCACCACGAGCGCGACGCTGAAGGCTGCGAGGCCAACTTGGAGGGTGGCCGGGACACCAAGCGGACCGCTGCGGAAGCTCGCGACCGATCCGAGGAACACGATCCACGAAAGCGCGGCGGCAGACGCACCGACGCCGAGTACCGCGAGACCGCTACCGAGGACGCGGAGCTGCGCGCGCCAATCGCCGAGCGATGCGCGATACGTCCGCACGACCTGCTCGCGCGCGAGCACCAGCGCCGCGGACGTTCCGAGGAGGACCAACAGATACCCCGCGGCATCGCGCGCCGTATCGGAGACGCCACGCTGGAGCGGAACGATCGGCTGCAGCGCACCGGGTACGCCTCGCTCCGCCTCGATGATCGTGAGCGCCGGCGGTGGCGAGTTCCGTGGATCGAAGAAGATCCGCTGACGAGCACCTGTCGATCGCGCGGTCGCGAGCGAACCCGCGAGCAGCAGCGCCGATACGCCGACCGCGAGGATGACCGCCCCGAGGACGAGCATCGCGTCGCGTTCCTTCATCTGCCGGCGACGGTCCTTCGTGTCGGAGAGAGGAGCGCCGCATGCGCGGCGATGATGCTCGCGATGCCGAGAAGGGCCAGCGCAAAGACCGTCGTCCCATCGACGAAGAAGAAGGCATCCGCGGCGTCGCTCGAGGCTGCCGCGACGACGTTGTTCACGGCGGCTGCGAACTCGTCGCCACGGTCAAGTAGCTGGAACACGAGAAACGCGAGCGATGGGAGCGCGAGCACCGTCGCGATGATCCACTCCCACGCGCTGACGCCCCGCGCCGAGACGCGGCGCATCACCGCGTCGCGGAACCCGAGGGGGAGCGGTTGGGGTGGCACCGCGGCGAGCAGGCGGTGCACAGGCCTCTCGATGCTCTCGAGGTCGTCGGGCAGCTGACCGCTCACGCTGGCCTCGCATGCCGGCGAGCCGCGAGCCGTGCCTTGAGCGCCGCACGCGCGCGATGGAGGTGCGTCTTCACCGTCCCGAGCGGGATCTCGAGGGCGTCGGCCACCTCTTGATAGGAGAGCTGCTGCATGTGACGGAGTGTGAGCGCCGCACGGTAGGCGGCCGGTAGCTCTTCCATGGCAGACACGACCTCGGCGAGCTCTTCGCGGCGGAGCGTGGTGGCCTCCGGGCCTTCGTTTTGATCCTCCGGTGACTCAGGAAGCTCGTCGACGGCAGTCTCGTGCGCATGCCAACGCTGGACATGGTTGAGGCTCGCGTTCGTCGTGATCCGGAAGAGCCACGGCCCGAACGGCAATGAGGGGTCGTACTGGTGGAGCGCTCGATAGGCGCGGATGAAAGCCTCCTGGGCGCAATCGTTGGCGGCGTCGCGATCGTTCGTGATCCTCAGAGCGATGTTGTACACACGGCCGCCATATCGTTCGACCAGAGCCGCATAGGTGTCGGCGTCCCCGCCGAGGCAGAGCTTCACGATCTCTTGGTCGGTCAATGCGGGATACCCCCCGGGCCGGAGCGGTGTTTCGCGTATTCTCGGGCTCACTCCATGGACCTGACCTGGCTGGGCCACGCCTGCTTTCGCGCGCGCGGCCGCGAAGGGGTCGTGCTCACCGATCCGCCTGACCCCAAATCGGGGCACGCCATTCCCAAGACCGAGGCGCAGGTGGTGACCATCTCGCATGAGCACGCCGGTCATTCCAGTCTCAAAAGCGTCGGTGGAGAGCCGGTCGTCCTACGGGGTCCCGGCGAGTACGAGGTGCACGAGGTTCTCGTCACGGGGGTCGGCACGTTCCACGATGACCGCGGCGGCGCGGCGCGCGGACGTAACACCATCTTCACCATCCGGCTCGACGACCTCGTCGTCTGCCACCTGGGCGACCTCGGCCACGAGCTGCCGGCCGCCGACCTCGAGCGCATCGGGGACGTCGACATCGTCCTCGTTCCGATCTCGGGCGCCGACGTCAACCTGACCGCCGCGAAGGCCGCCGAGATCATCCATCAGCTCGAGCCGAAGGTCGTCGTTCCCATGTCGTACGACCCGGAGGCGCAGCGCAAGGACAGCCCGTTCGAGCGGTTACTGCACGAGCTCGGCGTGAAGGAGGTCACCCCGGTCCCGAAGCTCTCCGTTACACGGAGCAGCCTTTCCGACAACGTCCAGGTGGTCGCGCTCGACTCTCGCGCGCGCTAACCTCCTCGCTCGGAGGGAGGTTTACCTAGTTATGGCATTTCCCGTGGGAACCAACCGGGCCTTCCAGTACGGGCTCGGCATCTTCACGCTCACCGCACTCATCGGACTGTTCAATGCGACGAAGATCATCGGCGACCTCGATCAAAACACGCTCCTCACGCATCTCCACTCTGGCACGCTCGGGTGGATCAGCATGGGCGTGTTCGGGATCGCGCTTGCGCTGTTTGCTCGCAACGGCGTCGCCGGTCCATACGTCTCGCTCTCGGCTCTCGCGACGGCGGCGTATGTGATCGCGTTCTGGTCCGGGAACTTCTACGCGCGCGCGATCTTCGGCACGGTCATGCTCGGCACCATCTTCGGCTGGTGGGCATGGGTCGCATATCGCTCCTCGCAGGAGGGTTTTGGAAAGCTCAGCAATCCGAAGTTCGCCATGCTGCTCGGGCTCACCACGCTGGTCATCGGCTCGACCGTCGGCGTGATCATCCAGATCCAGTTCGCGTTGAATGCAACGTCCGACCAGACCGCGGCGCTCATTGGCACGCACGCGTCCGCACAGGTCGGCGGCTACCTCATCCTCGTGGCGACCGGAATCATCGAGTGGTTCCTCATCGGTGAGAAGCGCACGACCGGTGGGATGATCCAGTCAGTGCTCCTTTTCCTCGCCGGTCTCAGCCTCGCGCTGGGTTCGCTCCTTGGGATCCAACCCCTGCTCCTCGTCACGAACATCCTCCAGCTCGCGGCGACCGTGATGGTCGTCGTGCGGCTTGGTCCCGCGCTCATGAAAACCGCCTGGACTGCGACGGGTGGCATCCGGCACGCCGCGATCGTTCCGCTCTATTTGGTGATCGGGGTCCTACTGGTGGTCGCGCTGGTCCAGCAGGTCGTGGCCGCGAATGGAGACTTCAGCAAGGTCCCGCCGGGACTCATCCATTCGCTCGACCACACCTTCTTCATCGGTGTGATGACGAACACGCTGTTCGGGGCGATCCTCCTAGCGACGGCAGATCGACCGCGGGTGTGGCCGTGGGCCGACCACGTCGTGTTCTGGGGTCTCAATGTCGGCGTCCTGTCGTTCACCGCCGTGCTCGTCTTCGTCGGTTCGAGCTCTGGCGCGGCAGCGTTCTCGCACCCTGTCGCGTATACCGCGCCGATCATGGGTCTCTCCGCGCTGCTCGGCATCGTCACGTTCTCGCTGCGTCTTGCGAGCTCCCCGGCGCCCATGCGCGCGCCGGCCGCCGCATAGCGAACGTTCGGCGGACGGCCGTCCAAGAGGCGGCCGTCCGCTGCGGCATCCTCTATACTTGTCGTTACGTCGCGCACGAGGCGCGGCGACTTTTTCTGTCCGGGGAGTCCCACGTTTCGATGTACGCGCTCGTTCGCAGCGGCGCCAGGAGCTACCACGTCGAGGAAGGCTCGACGATCACCATCGACCGCCGCGCCGGCCAGGCCGGCGACACGGTGACGTTCGATCAGGTCCTGCTCGTGGCGGACGGCGTGCGTGTCCGGGCGGGCACGCCTTTGGTGAGCGACGCGAAGGTCACCGCCGAGATCGTGGGCCAGGGAAGAGGGCCGAAGATCCGGGTGTTCAAGTACAAGAACAAGACGCGCTCGCGCAAGACGCGCGGACACAGGCAGGGTCAGACGACGCTCCGTATCACGAAGATCGAGGCATAAATGGCACACAAGAAGGGCGCGGGCTCAACCCGCAACGGACGCGACAGCGCCGGGCAGCGTCTCGGCGTGAAGGAGTACGCGGGCGCACGCGTCGACGCAGGCACGATCATCGTCCGCCAGCGCGGGACGAAGGTGCTGCCAGGCAGCAACGTCGGCGTGGGGAAGGACCACACGCTCTTCGCGCTCGTCGCGGGCACGGTCGAGTTCAAGGCGGCACGCGACGACCGCCGGCGGGTCTCGGTCGTCGCCGGATAGAGGTCATGCAGTGAAGGAAAAGATCCACCCCAAGTACATGCAGGCGAAGATCGTCTGCGCCTGCGGCCGCAGCTACACGACGGGCTCCACAAAGCCCGAGCTGCACGTCGAGGTTTGCGCCGGCTGCCACCCGTTCTACACGGGAACGCAGCACATCCTGGATGTCCAGGGCCGCGTCGAGCGCTTCACGAAGCGCTACGCGAAGAAGGAGCAAGCGGCGCCATCCGCGACCGCGGAGGCCGCCCCGCACCGTTAGGTGCGACCGCCCCGCGCGGTGACAACGTGAGCGAACCGCGCGCTGCGACGTACGGCGGGCAGGCGGTCATCGAGGGCGTAATGATCCGTGGCCGGCGGACCATTGGACTTGCGTGCCGGCGTCCCAACGGCGACATCTACCGCTATCGCGAGCGATTGAGCTCGCCGTTGCAGCGCTCGCGGATCGCGCGTGCGCCGTTCATCCGTGGCGTCGTCGTCCTCTGGGAGTCGCTCGACTATGGCCTGCGCATGCTGATGCGGTCGGCTGACGTGCAACTTGAGCGGACCGAGGGGAGCGGGACGCGCGGCAACGCGGTCGTGCTTGGCGCCGCCGTGCTCGCTGCCGTCGCGCTGTTCGTCGGCGTGCCGTATCTGGCGATCAACCTCGCGCATGTCGCGCTCGGCTCATCGCTTCTCGCGAACCTGGTCGAGGGACTCGTTCGTCTCGTGCTGCTCGTCGCCTATCTGGCCGCGATCTCGCTCATGCCGGACGTGCGCCGGGTCTTTGCCTACCACGGCGCCGAGCACATGACGATCCACGCGTTCGAGCACGGGGACCCGCTCGTGCCCGAGCGGATCGAGCCGTATCCGACCGCGCACCCGCGCTGCGGCACGGCCTTCCTCCTGTTCGTGGTCTTCGTCGCGATCGTCCTCTTCGCGTTCCTGCCGCGAGTCAACGTGGCGTTCGACCTGATCGTGCGGCTCGTCCTCGTCGTTCCCGTGGCCTCGATCTCGTACGAGGTGCTGCGCTTTGGCGCCGCCCACGAGCGCTCGCCGCTCATGCGCGCGATCGTCGCACCGGGCCTGCTGCTACAACGGATCACCACGCGCCGGCCGGACGCGCGGATGATCGAGGTCGCGGTTGCCTCACTCGAGGAAGCGATCGCCGGCGACCGCGAAACGGAGGCCGCGGCATGACCGACGTGCTCACGCCCGGCCTGCGCAAGCGACTCGAGAAGGTCGAAGAGCGATATGACGAGCTCGGGCGCTTGCTCTCCGATCCGGCGACGACGTCGGATCCGGCGCGCCTGCGGACCGTCGGACAGGAGTTCGCCGCGCTCGAGCCGGTCGTGGACACGGTGCGCCAGCTCCGGAGCGCCGAGGGCCGGGCCGCCGAGGCGCGCGAGCTCACCGAAGGCGACGACGTCGATCTGCGCGACCTCGCGCGTGAGGAGCTCGCCGAGGCGACCGACGACATCGCAACGCTCGGCGGCAAGCTTCGCTCCCAGCTCGTCCCGCGCGACCCCCTCGATGAGAAGAACGTGATCGTCGAGATCCGCGCGGGCGAGGGTGGGGAAGAGGCGGCTCTCTTCGCGCGCGACCTCTACGGTATGTACACGCGCTACGCCGAGCGGCATCGCTGGAGGACCGAGATCCTGTCGCAGAGCGACTCCGAGAAGGGCGGCTTCAAGGAGATCATCTTCAAGGTCGGCGGTCGCGGCGCGTACTCGAAGCTCAAGTTCGAGTCCGGGGTCCACCGTGTGCAGCGGGTGCCGAAGACCGAGGCGCAGGGCCGCGTCCACACGTCGACCGCGACCGTCGCCGTGCTGCCGGAGGCCGAGGACGTCGATCTCCAGATCAGCGAAGACGATCTCAAGATCGATGTCTACCGAGCGGCTGGCAAGGGTGGTCAGGGCGTGAATACCACCGACTCGGCCGTGCGCATCACCCACATCCCGACCGGCGAGGTCGTCACCTGTCAGGACGAGCGAAGCCAGCTCAAGAACAAGGCGAAGGCCATGGCGGTGCTTCGGTCGCGTCTGTTGGCGCGCATGCGCGCGGAGCAGGAGGAGAAGGAGTCTTCGGCGCGCCGGGCGCAGATCGGCCGCGGTGAGCGCGCGGAGAAGATGCGCACCTACAACTATCGGGACGATCGGATCACGGACCGCCGCCTTGGCTACAACCTTTCGAGCATCGACCGCCGCATGGACGGCGAGATCGACGATCTGATCGACGCGCTCGCGCAACAGGACGAGGCCGACCGGCTCTCTCGACTTGAAGAGGACGGCGACTGAGGATGAGCGGGACGCTTCGAGTCGTCACCGCCGCGAACATGCTCGTGTATTTCGCTGCCGCGGCGTATCACTCTGGGCTGTTCGTCCCGGCCGGCGCGCTCGCGCCGGCGAGCATCGCCGAGGCGCTACTCGGTCTCGTCCTCCTGGTGACCCTCGCAGGCGTGCTCCGTCCGTGGATCGCTTACGTCATCGTTCTCGCCGGAACGCTCTTCGGCCTCACGATCGTCGTCCTCCGTGGACTCCTCGGCGTCGACTTCTGGATCCACGTGGTCATGCTCGCCGGCCTTGGCGTCGCGTTCTGGCTTCTCTTCGCCCGCCGGACGACAGCATCGACTTAGCGATCCGCGGCGGTCTCGTCGTCACTCCGGACGGCGAGCAGCGCGTTGACATCGCCGTCGCGGGCGAGCGCATCGCGGCCATCGGTGAGGTCCGGGCGGCGAGCAAAGAGCTGGACGCGCGCGGGAAGATCGTGCTTCCTGGCTGCGTCGACTTGCACACCCATCTGGCATCCACGCCGACGTGGACGCCGCTCGACGACTTCGCGCACGGCTCGCGCGCCGCCGTCGCGGGCGGCGTGACGACGGTGGTGTCGATGGTCTACCAGGAGGACGGATCGCTCCGCGCCGGCCTCGAGCGCGGTCTGCGCGATGCGACGCGGTCCATCGCGGATTTCTCGTTCCACGTCGTGGTCACCGATCCGAGCGACGCCGCGCGTGACGAGATCAAAGACCTGGTCGCCCAGGGGCACGCGGGACTCAAGGTCTTCATGGTGAGCCCGCGCTTCGTCGAACGCCGCGATGACTACGTCGCGCTGATGCGCTCGGCGGCCCAGGCCGGCGCGCTCGTGGCGGTACATCCCGAGGACCACGCCATCGTCGCGGCGCGGACCGCCGAGCTCCTCGCGGCCGGCCGCAGCGGCGTCGAGCACTTCCCCGCGAGCCGGCCCGTGGAGGCCGAGGTGAAGGCGGTGCGCGAGGCGATCGACATCGCCGTGCAGACGGGCGCCGCGATCTACCTCGTGCATCTCAGCTCGCGCGCGGCTCTCGACGCGGTTCGCGAGGGAAAGCGGCGCGCTCGCGTCTTCGCTGAGACGCGACCGCTCTACCTCTATCTCACGCGCGAGCGCTTCGGACGCGCCGACGGCGCGCTCTGGGTCGGACAGCCGCCACTCCGCGAGCCGGACGACGTCGCCGCGGCGTGGGACGCGCTCGCCGACGGGACGCTCGACACAGTTGGCACCGACCACATCCCGCACCCGCGCGCGGCAAAGCTCGCGGCGGGCGTGCCGTTCGACCGCATCCCGCCCGGTGTCTCCAACCTCGAGACGATGCTTCCGATGCTCTATTCGGAGGGCGTCGCGAACGGACGCATCACGGTCCGACGACTGGTGGAGGTGCTCTGCTCGGCCCCGGCGCGGATCGCGGGCATGTATCCGACGAAAGGCGCCCTTGCGGTCGGATCGGATGCCGACATCGTGGTCTTCGACCCCGGCGCCCGTCGGATCATCCGCGCCGCCGAGCTGCACTCGGCCTGCGACTACGACCCGTACGAAGGTTGGGAGGTCACGGGCTGGCCCGAGGTCGTGATCGGGCGCGGAGAGATCGTGTATCAGAGCGGCGAAATCACCGCGACGGCGGGGCGGGGACGGTTGGTGCCGCGGACGCCGGGGCCGATCGCGGCAGGGCGGCGATGACGCTTCCGGCTTCCGCGAACCACACGTGGCCGTCGACGAACTCGAGCACCAACTCCAGG
>Ga0209686_1000081_pt1 | contig 43087 bp, 36 predicted proteins | sample GraSoiAngelo_126_FD_185883 | JGI IMG/M metagenome (GOLD analysis project Ga0209686, IMG submission 185883) | Grasslands soil microbial communities from the Angelo Coastal Reserve, California, USA - 14_0927_09_20cm (SPAdes) (version 2) | ecosystem: Environmental > Terrestrial > Soil > Grasslands ...
CAGAGCGGTTTTACGTCGCCATCGAGGGCATCATTTATATTAGCAACAATTTTGGAGAGGCTTGGAGCGACGTGAGTAGCGAAGCACTTAGAAGTCAGTCCAGCGACCGAATACTCTTATCAGTGCACAATAACGGCACTGGTAGTCACGCCGTTTATGCCATGGTGAATAGGCAGGGACACCTAGCGAATGTCTACCGATCGGTTGATCAATGCCGCAACTGGACTGTCCTAGGCGTTCCTCCTGAGATCTTCCCGGGAGGGGCAGCGAGTTTGCATGGCGCGATAGCGGCGGACCCAGGCGAAAAAGGAATCGTTTATGTGGCTGGTGATAGGCAGGAGAAGCCGCCAGAGGGCGAAACTGAAAATTCCAATGGAGCAAAAGATTATAGCGGAAACATTTTTCGATTCGTGGATGACAAGAAAGGCAAATGGGAGAATCTGGTCATGCGCGGTGCTAACCATACCTCTCCGCATGCCGATTCTCGTCGATTGGTGTTCGACGCTAACGGCGATCTCCTATACGCTTGCGACGGTGGTATTTTTAAGCTGAAAGCAGTTAGTGATCATCGTCTACGGCAGTGGGTTTCAATCAATGGGAACTTGTCACCGACGGAAGCGCACTCCGCTGCGTTCGATCCTGTAAGTGAACTGGCACTTTCTGGCAATCAAGACACCGGCACGAGCGTGCAGTCTTTAATTAAGAATGTCATCTGGAATGAAGTGATTTCCGGAGATGGTGCGGACGTGGCGGTTGACGCCGATCAACATGTACACGTGGGGACTTCGATCCGTTATTGGGGCTACCCCGAGTTAGAGTGGTTTAATAGAACAATCTATGATGCTTCAAACAAGATGATGGAACACGCAGTGCTCCAATTAAAGATTGTTTCGGGACCTGGCGCTGGAAAGACGCTTCCAGGGTTTGATAGAAACATTCAATTTTATTGTCCATTTGCTCTGAATCGGCTCGAGCCTAGGCGGATGTTGATCGGGACTCGTTATATTTATGAGTCGACCGACTACGGAGATTCACTTTTGAACCTAGGTTTTATCGGTTCATCTGTCGGTGATCAGCTAGGCAATAATCCTATTAGCTATGGTGCGAAGAACTTCGACGGCACCTCAAACGCTGGCGCATTTTTTGTCGGAGCGGGCACTAACTTGTGGCATCGGTCGGCGGATGGAAATGCGGTTGTAGCTGTGCGGTTTCCAGGTGGAAGGATTCGAGCGGTGGTGATGAATCGCATATGTGCGACTCAAGTGTTTGTTCTTGATGCGAATAATCACGTTTTTGCCTCCTCGGACGCGGGAACAACTTGGATTGAGCTAACGGCGAACCTAGGAATCCTAACCAAGAGCGCGCGAACCATGGAATTGATTAACTTAGGTCAGGGTTTAGATGATACAATTCTAGTAATTGGAGGAGAGGGCGGAGTGTGGAAGATGGATCATCCTGCTACTTCCGGTGCTACTTGGGGGCCAGTGGCGTCGGGACTGCCTCGTGCGTTGATATACGATATTCGCTATAACCAAGAATATGATCTACTGCTTGCTGGAACTTTGGGCCGAGGAGTCTGGACGTTAAAGGATTGTATCCGTCGCGGGGCTGCAAAGCCGTTTCAGTTTGTTACTGATCGAACGCCGGCCGAAAGGGTACCAGGAATACCTACCGAGCCTTCTCGAGTGGCTTCGTTCTAATCCTCTCCGGGCCTAATCTTTGCTTTTTGGCCGACGATGTCTGCGGCAGCGGTTGCTGTTTTGCTTTACAGAGCACACAACATTTTGGTAAAGCTTGTTAAGAGACGGGTTATAGTATTTTCTCATTCGCAGATGGATAATCGGCATGAATGCGCGTTCACGACCTAAAGCCGAATCGCGTCGGGCAGATTTGCCTCTAAAGTTAATCGCATATCAAATTTATGAGCGGGACTTCGCTCCGATACGCCCGGCCCGGCGCGAGCGAAAATGGATGGACGATGCCGACCAAAAGGCTCCATACCGTTGCCTCCCACTTGTGATGGCCAATCAGTACGGATGGGAGATCCTATCCACTCATCATTTCCGCGCTACATGGAACGGCGCATCGAAGCCAGATGGCATTTACATCGAGGATCTGTGCGGCGATGGCGTTTTACACCGTGGATCTCATTTCGGCGAGGGCGTGCTCACGTTCCAGGTTCCGTTTATCTTCAAGACCCCCGAGGGGTGGAAGTTGATGGTGCGTGGTCCGATGAACAATCCAAAAGACGGAATCGTAGCTCTCGACGGTATTGTGGAAACAGATTGGGCGCATGCTACGTTTACAATGAACTGGCGATTCACGAGAGCATGCACGGTTGAATTCGCGCTCAGAGAACCAGTCTGCCACTTTTTCCCTATTCAAAGAGGTGCACTCGAACATTTTCGCGGCGAATATCAGATGTTGGCATCTGGGTCTGAATTCGATCGAAGATTTCGGAATTGGTCGAACAGTCGGAATCAGTTTATCCAGGCGCTGAACGAAGGGGAGCCGCGCGCAGTCGCACAACGCTGGCAGAAAGATTATTTTCAGACGGCTAAGGACAAGAAGTCACTTGTGTATCCATTCGCAGATCAAAGAACCATTAACATTCCGGTGGCGATTGATGGTGAACACATTACGACAGAATAGGTTTCGATATGAATCGGCACTCCCCGAGCTACTATCGCCAAACGTCACGAGCATTCCGCGAAAAGCGATATCTCCTTGTCAAGAGCTTGCTCCCACGCGTGGTTTTGGATTATTTAAAAGTCTATTACGATATTCAGCTCAAGAATGATCGGTTTTTCAATGACACCCAGTGCCCCGCTTCACTGTCTCTTGGCGCCGATCCAGGCCTAGACGCGGTGTTGGAATGGCTTCGTCCCGAAGTTAGTCGGTTAGTCGGCTTTGAGCTGGCTCCCACTTACTCGTTTACGCGCAAGTATCTGAAGGGCGACATGCTTGCTCGGCATCAGGATCGTCCAGCCTGTGAAATCTCAGTGACTGTATCGATCCAAATTCCGAAACGAGCTAGGGCCTCAACTCTGTATGTGAAGCCTCCTAACCGTAATGAAACCAAAGTTGAAATGAATGAAGGCGATGGCTGTATCTATGCTGGCATGGAGGTTGAACATTGGAGAAAACGACTACGTGTCGACGGATACATTCAGCTTTTTCTCCATTTTGTCGCCAAGCAGAATCCCGGCTACGCTCAATTGGTCTTCGACGGTCGAAGATGTCTTGGGGCAAACTACTCACAACACGTCTGAAAAAAGACGTGACAACAGCGAAGGATTGGGTAAAACCGAATTTATCCATAATGAAAAACGTAACTATGAGTCCCGCTCCTCCGCCGCCTGAGCCGCCGGGTCCCCGCCCGCCTCAGCCACCCCCGCCTCAGCCGCCGGGTCCTCGGCCGCCTCTGCCGCCGGGTCCTCGGCCGCCTTTGCCACCGGGTCCTCGGCCGCCTCTGCCACCGTGACTCAACTGACCACCCGGTTCCCATATTACTAAATAAAGTCCGCAGCTGAATTGCCGCAAACATGCGGCCGACGTGTTCTGTGGCGTCGCCGAATTGGAAGGCTTTTCAGTGTTCGATTTGGGACGAAGCCGCGAGCTTTTGGAAGCGTGGATCGTTCCGCAGCGGGTCGAACATTGGATCCAGTCGCAGGAGGGCTGGCGTAAGGGGAGCGCACACGTCTCCTTTATAAGGTGTAGATAGAAGTTTCTCTAAGATCCCGATCGCCTGTTCATGCTCGCCCATCTGGGCGGAAACTCGGGCGAAGACCTCCAACGCAACTGGGCCTTGGATCGCGTCTTTTTCGATCGGGACCACGGCCATGGCGCGTTTACACAATGCTAGCGCTGCTCCTTTATCGCCTAGCGCCATGCTTACCAGCGCCAGATCGTCAATAAGCACCTCATTGTCCGGCTGTTCAGTGAGAAAGGGTTCCAGTTCTCTTTGGGCTTGGCGCCAGCTTTCGTGAGCAGCTCCATGCTCACCGGCAATGTCTTCCGCCCAGCCTAGCCAAAAGCGTACCTCCCCATTCGTATAACCGAGTGATGGATCAGGATTAACTAGCAGTTGCCGTAGCCGAAGAATCATCTCCGCGGGCTGGCGTTCCAAGATCCCCTGATACGTTTGAACTGCGAGCGCGCCCCAATCGTCTATGCCCAACTGCAGCGGCGCCAAAAGAGCTGCGGCGCGTGGCAGGTCGCCTTCGGCTTGCGCGATTGTCGCCTCCGCGGCAACCGCATTCACATCGTCGGCGGTGATCTGAAGAATATTATCGAGCTTGCGCCGCGCTTGACGGAACTGCCGCAAACATATGAAATTGGTGGCGTGCCCGCTCAGCAAGGCAATGTTGCGAGGATCGAGTTGTTCGGCTTCCTTAAGATATTGTTCACTTCGTTCCCAATTCCCGCGTCGCCGCTCGACATATGCCAGCGATTCGGGAATTCGGCTGTTGTTTGGCAAAAGCCTTCTTGCCTGCTCGAAGTAGGCGGTCGCCGTGTCATAATCCTTTAAACAGGCATAGTAATAAAATCCCTTCGCCCATATTGCTTCACCAAGATCGGGTTTGAGACGAAGCGCGGTTTCCACTGCCTGCCGCGCTTCTTCGCGCAGCGCGGTGGTCGGTTGAAGACTTAGTGTCAGGTAATTACGGGAATCGACAATTGAAAGCTGCGCCCAAGCAATCGCGAACGTCGGGTCCAAACTCACCGCCTTCTTGAAATAAGTCTGAGCGCCAAGCGCATTCGCCCTGGTGGTGGCAGTCTTCAGAGTATAAGCGAGGCCGCGAAGGTAAGCATCGTAGGCCTCTAGATTATCGGTAGGCTTACGAACGATAGCTTCTTCTTCCCGGCCGCTCAGACGCGCTTTCAATTGGTCTGCGACTGCTTTTGCGACGTCGCTCTCAACCGAAAAAATGTCGGTCAATTTGCGGTCGAAGGTTTCGGCCCATACATGAGAATCGTTTATGGCGTCAATTAGCTGCACGTTCACGCGAACCTCGTCGCCGTTCTTTTGAACGCTGCCCTCCAAAACGTGCCCGACTGCAAGTTGCTTGGCGATCTCGCGGAGGTTTTCAGGGTCGCTTTTATAGTGTTGGGTGGAGGTGCGCGAAATTACCTTGAGATCGGAGATCTTTGATAAGCGCGTTAGAATCTCGTCTTGAATACCGTCAGCAAAGTAAGCATTGGCTTTCTCCTCACTTCGATTCTCGAAGGGTAGGACGGCAATACTTTTTGCGGAGAGAACAGGAATCGGTTGGAAACGCGCAGTGGGGCCGACGGTTAAGGTTACAAAAATCGCGATTGCGAGCGCACCCAAAATGGACCCGCTAACACTCGTGGCGAGTTTTGGATTACGTTTTGCCCAGCGCCAGACGCGGATAGGGGCTGAGACGGGGCGCGCGACGATCGGGCGACCGTCAAGCCAACGCTCGAGGTCTTCGGCGAGAGCGCCTGCGGAATGATAACGCGCATTCGGTTCGCGTTCCAAGCAGCGCGCGCAAATCGTCTCCAGGTCACGGTCGATCTTCGGAATCAGTGACCGTAATTTCGGTGCCGGCTTGTCCTTCGCCTGTTCAATAACGGACAGCGCGTGCTCGCCAAGAAAGGGAGGTCGCCCCGCGAGCAAATCAAAAAGGATTGCACCAAGACTGTAAATATCAGCGTTTGGTCTGAGGCTCGCAGCAGGCCCACGCGCTTGTTCTGGCGCAATATAACCGGGTGTGCCGAAAACCGTGAGCGTGCGCGTCAGATCACTCGAAGCATCGAGCCATTTTGCCAGACCGAAGTCGCTCACCATCGGCTCGCCACGCCCATCGAGGAGAATATTGCCCGGTTTGAGATCTCGATGAAGAATGCCTCGGCTATGTGCGAATTCAACGGCGCGCGAGACTTTCACCAGAAGCGCGACTACTCTCCGTGTTTCTCCTCGAAGAGCCTGTTGGTTCTCGACCAGGCTACCACCCGCCGCGAATTTCATGCTGAAAAACGGTAGTCCGTCTTCGCCTTCACTTACTTCATAGATGGGCAGGATATTTGGATGATCGAGACTTGCCGCGGCTTCCGCTTCACGGCGAAAACGCACGAGGGTGTCGTGGGAATCAGCGTGATGGGCCAGAATGCGTTTGAGCGCGACGATGCGGCGCGAATGACGTTGCCGTACGCGATAAATAACGCCCATTCCGCCGCGGCCGATCTCTTCCAGAATCTGATAATTGCCTAGGCGCCAGTCGGCGTCGCGAACGTCAACTACGTCCAGGACGCTTTCCAGCGTTTCATTGTCGAACGTATCGTCACCCAAGCCCCGATAAAGGAGGCACTTTAAACAAAGGCCGCGACCCACGCGTGATGTCGATCCGCATTGCGGACAGGCGACCGGTTCCTCTTGCAGTCCGACCGAGCTAATGACGTCCGCGGAGTTCATTATGGTCTACTGCGCAGTGGCCAACGCGGCACAGAGATAGCGCAGTTCGTCCTCCAGTTCGTCCGGCTTCTCGACGGTTTCGACAACTTCTTCGCGAAGCAGCGCGCGATACCGTTTTCGTAACTGGTGAACGAGTCGTTTCACAGCCGTCTCAGGCACTCGCAACGTTTTTGAAAAATTAGCATAGGAGACATCTTCGCGTTCTGCTGCCAGGCAACTGCTTAGCACATCAAAGATGCGACGGTGTCCACGACGCTCGCATTCTTCGCCGAGACGGCTCAGGGCGCGCTCGGCCACCGCCGCCGCCCAGCGCACATCGAAAATCTTCTCCGGTGGCCATGATTCAGATTCCCGTGTAGAGACCGAGAATTGCGATGGAAACTCAGCCATCCATTCATCCCACGCGATAAATTGCACATCGCCGCCGCGCTTTCGCGCTCGCCGTTTGTCTCTCGCGTCATTCAAAAAATCTTTGAGCGCTTTGAGTAACAGCGAGCGGAAGCGTCCCCGGTTTGGGTCAGCGCGTTCGAGCAGGTGACCTTCAAGAACCATAACAAAAAAATCCTGGGTCAAGTCCTGTGCATCCGGGACGGAATAGCCGTGACGGCAGATGAAGGCGAAAATGGGTCGCCAGTAAGTCTGGCAAAGTTGACTCAGCGCGTCGCGCGCAGTTTGAGTCGTGGCCCGGCCATCGGCGCACGAAAGGACGACGCTCCAGCGTGTCGTTGTGAAGCGCGCAGGTAAGTGCCCGCCGGTGATGGCGACTTCGGGGGTCACGGGCACCGATTATGTTATTTACGTATTTGTTAGGCAAGCTTTAAACCTTCCGCCAATTTAGAGGGCTTATTAGGCCGTGCCTGGCAAAGCCCTTCACAAATGTTCTCCGGCAACCACGGGGCGAAGTTTGTGAAAAAGTTTGACGCCAGCGGCTCTCTACATCGCGAACAACGAGCGTTTCGTATCGAAACCTTTCAATTCGTATTCACCAAGTAAGCGGCACGGAATCGTTTCACCAAGTTTTGTCCGGGCTTGGTCGCTCATGCCGCACGCCTCGTCAAGCGAGCCGAGGAGCTTCTCCAACCGGAAGATAAGATTAACTTCGCTGCCCATCAGTGTTTCTTCTCTGGTCGACGGGACGCCTCCGATCGCCACCGTACCGAAATGAAGCACGAAGCGAAATGGCGGTTCCTCGCGCGATTGCGCAGCTTTCAAAGCATTAACAGTTGCAACAACGTTTTCCGCAGCGCTGGATTCATCGCGCCAATAGGCGAGGATGCCGTCCCCAAGATATTTGTTCACGGTTCCCCGGCCGCGCTCGATGATCTCCTTGGACGTGCCTAACCACGAACTCACCAAATTGGCGAGTTCGCCGCTAACCATCGAACGACTGAGCGGCGTGAAATTCTTGATGTCGGCAACGAGCAGCCAGCAATCGACGTTCTCGACTTCTTGAAGCGTTGGTAACGGTGCACCTTTGATTTGGGCCGACGGTTTGCCGCGCGGCTGATGGAATACGAATGTTGTGCCGCCAATATTGATCTCATCGCGATCATGAAGCCGAACTGGCTCGTGAATACGCCTCTTATTGAGAAAAGTCCCGTTACTGCTGCCCAAATCGATCAGCCAAAACGCGCCGTTTTCTTCCAAATGGATAATCGAGTGCAGTCGGGATACTTTAGGTGAATTGACTACAAGTGTGTTTAGAGCCGCGCGACCGATCGAACAATTGCCTTCGAGACGATGCTGTTTGCCGTCGCCTTCCAACCAAGCCTCGTGTTCTTGGAGGCTCATGAGTTGACTGCTGTTAGCAAAATAAGCTCGCTCTGGCAATGCTGCCGTCGCGCTCGAATCGGGGTTGAACACGGTCACCTGTATGCGATTGGCTCCTCACTTATTTCTCCGGCAACTCCGGCTCGAAGTTGGCGATGACTTGAACCTTAAACGCACGGCAAATAGCCTTTGCCAGCATCGGAAATCTTTATAGAGTCGTGCGCTTTATCGCGCGCTAAAGCCATGACTTTCCTTGCTCTAAACCTGCTCGATTCCGGAGTGCAATTGTCGATGTTATGCGCCGCGATCGGGCTGATTTTCGCCTTCGTGCTTATTGCAATCGTGGCACGCGCGCCGGCTGGGAACGAGCGGATGCGGCAGATTGCAGCGGCTGTTCAGGAAGGCGCGAAAGCGTATTTGAATCGTCAGGTGATCACGATCAGCGCGATCGCGATCATTGTTTTTGTTCTCCTTTTTATCTTTAAGGATCATCCGACCGCGATTGGATTCTTGGTCGGTGCGTTCTGCTCACTTTCGGCCGGATTTATCGGGATGCGCGTTGCCGTCATTGCAAATGTGCGCACGACACAGGCGGCGGCGACGGCCGGTCGAACGAGCGCTTTGCGAATGGCTTTCAATGGCGGCGCAGTGACCGGTTTGCTGGTGGTTGGTCTCGCGCTACTGGCGGTGTCGATCTTTTACACCGCAGCCGTTAAAATGGTCGGCCATGACATGGCCATCCGCAGTCTGGTCGGTCTTGCTCTCGGCGCGAGCTTAATCAGTGTTTTCGCGCGATTGGGCGGCGGCATTTATACCAAAGCGGCCGATGTCGGCGCCGATCTGGTCGGCAAAATCGAGCAAGGTTTCGAAGAAGACGATCCGCGCAACCCCGCGACGATTGCAGATAACGTTGGTGATAACGTCGGCGATTGTGCCGGCATGGCAGCGGACGTTTTTGAAACTTACGCGGTCAGTTTGATCGGCGCGATCCTGGTGGGCGCGCTTACGCTCGTCGGAAATTCGGCGGCGATCATCTATCCGTTCGTGCTCGGCGGCATCTCGGTCCTCGGCGCAATTTGCGGGGTGTTATTTGTAAACATCGCCAACGGCAAACCCGCAGCTGTGCTGATGGGCGGCGTTCTAACCAGCGCCATTATCTCCGCGATTTTGTTTTGGCCGGCGACGCATTATCTGTTTCCAACCGGCTTGACGATCGCCGGCGCAACGCGCACGCCCACGCAACTCTATTTCGCTTCTGTCATCGGGCTGGTCATGACCGCAGTCGTGGTTGCGATCACAAATTACTACACGTCGATGCGCTACGCCCCTGTCCAAAAAATCGCGCGCGCATCCGAGACAGGCCACGCCACTAACATCATTGCGGGATTGGCCGTCGGCCAACATGCGACGGCGTTGCCGGTTGGATTCATTGGCATCGCCATCCTGCTCAGTTTTCATTTCGCCGGACTTTATGGAATCGCGATCGCGGTGATGTCGATGTTGTCGATGGCGGGAATCATCATCTCGCTCGATTCGTTTGGCCCGATCACCGATAACGCCGGTGGCGTGGCGGTAATGAGCAATTTGCCGAAAGAAGTTCGCGCGGTCACCGATGAGTTGGACGCAGTCGGCAACACGATGAAAGCCGTGACCAAAGGATACGCGATCGCGTCGGCGGGCTTGGCCGCGCTCGTTTTGTTCGGATCGTACGTCGAGGAATTGTGGGCGCATAATGTTGCTTACGCTGAATTTCATTTTTCGCTCACAGAACCGAAAGTGATTATCGGTCTCTTTCTCGGCGGTTTGCTGCCATTCATTTTCACGGCATTTAGCATGGACGCCGTAGGCAAAGCCGCAGGCGCGGTCGTGCGCGAAGTCCGCCGTCAATTGAAAGCCAAACCGGGAATTTTGACTGGGCAAGACACGCCCGATTACGCCACGTGCGTCGACATCGTGACCAAAGCTGCCTTGCGCGAAATGATTGTGCCGGCGCTTTTGCCCCTGATCTTTGTCGTCGCAGTCGCAACCATCAAACCACTTGGACCGGTGGTTTTGGGCGGTCTGCTCGTCGGAACGATCGTCACTGGATTGTTCGTCGCCATCGCCATGACATCGGGCGGCGGTGCGTGGGATAATGCTAAGAAATTCATCGAAGAAGGAAATCTCGGCGGCAAAGGGTCGTTCGCGCACGCGGCATCGATCACCGGTGATACCGTCGGCGATCCCTACAAAGATACCGCGGGACCTGCCATCAATCCGATGATCAAAGTCGTCAATATCGTCGCGATCCTGATCATTCCGATTTTCTTCTGAGCGCGCGCTTGGAAGAAAAAATTTAGCGCGCCAAAGTCCCGCCGATCTGTTACAAGATCGACATGTCCGAGCCGGACTGGCATTAAAAGATCGACATGGAAGAGAGTCACGATTTTCAAATTGTTCGGCCGGAGCCAGGCGGACCCAGAACACGAAGTTTGGCGAAGGCTGATCCGGCCGCGACGCCATTCAAGGTCGTAATCGATCCGAAACTGCGGCTCGACCTGCGACGGGCGCTGGTCGATTTGATCGATTATCACGATGAAGCTTTGGCCGAGCATTTTGCTCAAGGCAAGCTCGCGCTCGATTCCTACAAGGAATATGTGGAGCTCTTCGCGCGCAGTTTAAAAGAAACAATGGAGAGCCGGGAAGGCGTTTCCTATCTACTGCGGTCGGTCGGCTTCGACATTCCTGTGGAGGAAATTAATTTGCATCCTGAATTGCGCTGGAAAAAAGGACCTGCGCCTTTTGGTGTAAGTTTGCTGTAACCACCCGCGCTACTTCGGTTCTTGCGGCGACTCGATCAACTCACGTTCCGTGGATTTAGCGGTCACGCGGCACCGTCGCGATAATCGCCGTCTAACGATTGCGACGGAATTCCGCAAAAACTCTTGGTTTCAGGGCGGTTGCGTGACACATTCGATGCCGATTATCTATGTCGGCGCCATCGGCATCCTCTACACGCCTGAAGCTGTGGGGAGTCCGCGGATCAATTCCAGTTCCAGGACCAGCCACGGTGCGTTACGGCGGCAACACCACCTGCGCGGAAGTACGCGCTGACGGCGAGATTATTGTTCTCGACGCCGGATCGGGAATTCGAGAGCTCGGTCTCGCTCTCGAGAACGAATTCGGTTCGCGCCCGATTAATCTCAGCCTGCTTATTACCCACGTTCATTGGGATCACATTCAGGGCTTTCCTTTTTTTGTGCCTTCCTACAACGACAAAAACCAAATCCAGATTTTCGGTTACGATGGAACGGGCAGCGGCTTGCGCGAGATTCTCAAGGGTCAGATGGCAACCCCCTACTTTCCGGTCGCGCTTTACGATCTACCGGGAAAGATCAAAATCGAAAAGCTTGAGACGATGGATTTCAAGATCGGCAAAGTGCATGTCCGTGCAAGATTCATGAATCATCCAGGCGTTTGCGTTGGTTATCGCCTTTTTACCAGCAAAGGCTCGATCGCTTTTATGCCTGATCACGAACCATACGACGCCTTTAAACTGCACTCGGCAAAGTCACATTTGTTGAGCCTGGAGCAGACGCAAAAACGAGCTCGCGAGGATCGAGCCGAGCTCGTGAAATTTCTCCAAGGTTCCGATATTCTGATCCTCGATACCCAATACACCGACGAGGAATATCAGGCGCACGTAGGCTGGGGCCACGGCTCGCTCAGCACCGCGATCTCGCTCGCGCGCGATGCTTCTGTTCGAAAACTCATTCTTTTTCACCATGACCCGACGCACGATGACGATATGATCGACAAGATGGTTCAGACCGCGCGAAAATTAGCGGCCAAGAGCGAAAATTATCTGGAAGTCGAAGGCGCACGCGAAGGCGCCGAGATCACCCTGGATTGACTGCAGTGCGTCGGATTTCCATCCGCTTGCGAAACGCGCAAATTCAGCTTTAGATCTTGTCCCCAGCGCGTTTGCCTCGTGGTGTAATGGTAGCACCAGAGATTCTGGATCTCTTTGTCTAGGTTCGAGTCCTAGCGAGGCAGCCACTTTCGACCTTATCGATGGCAGTGGTGTCAAGAGTTATCGATCTGATTCCGATCGCCGCGTTTTTTTTGAAAAAAATCCTGCAGCAGCGCTGCACACTCTGCCTGTAAGACACCGCTCGTAACCTGGCAACGATGATTGAGCGCCTTGTGTTGGAGCAAATTCATTACCGTGCCGGCGGCCCCGGCGCGGATATCGGAACACCCAAAAATCACCCGTCGTATCCGGGTGTGAACGATCGCGCCGGCGCACATCGGACAAGGTTCCTTTGTCACGTAAAGATCGCAGTCAGTCAGGCGCCAATCGCCTAACGCTGCCTCAGCCGCGGTCAACGCCAGCATTTCGGCGTGGGCGGTCGCATCTTTGAGCAGCTCGACTTGATTGTACGCGCGCGAGATAATTTTCTCTTCCCGAACAACAACCGCGCCGACTGGAGCTTCGTCAGCGGCGCGCGCTTTCGCCGCCAAGCGTAACGCCTCGTGCATGAAGGTTTCGTCCAATTCCATCGTCAACACCGTTTGCCTAACGATCTCGGAAGATCGACATCTTCGTCGAAAAGACACGTCCACGGAGCCTTAAGGCAGCGAAGTAAGGGTACTGCAATGAAAAAGCTATTCTTCATCCTAACGATCTTTTCTTTATCACTAACTGGGGCGAATGCGACCGAACAGGAGACAGTGAACCGGTCTGCCAACACGATCAGGGAATTCCGGCACATGCCCGAAAAAGGCATTCCATCGAGAATTCTCCGAAATGCACGGGGACTTGCCATCATCAGCGTGGTAAAAGCCGGCTTCATTGTTAGCGGGAAAGCTGGCGAAGGCGTGGTGGTGGCGCGAACGGGGCGTGGCTGGTCGGGGCCGTCATTCATTGGCACGGGCGGTGCCGGTTGGGGACCGCAAATTGGCGCGCAAGTGACCGATTTTGTGATCGTGCTCAACAACGAACGCGCCGTTCGCGCATTTTCCAAGGGAGGAAACGTGACGCTGGGGGCGGACGCGAGCGTTGCGGCCGGACCCGTGGGACGCGCTGCGGAAGCCGACGTTACTGCGAGGGCGGCAATTTACACTTACAGTAAGACAAAAGGCCTTTTTCTGGGTGCTTCACTGGAAGGCGCTGTTATCGGAACCCGCAAAGACGCGAATGAGCGTTATTATAGGCGACGGGTGACTGCCTACGATATTCTGCATGGACGTGTCGCCGCTCCAGCGGGGGCAGCCAATTTGCGGGCCGCTCTTGGCCGCTGAAAAGATCGACGACGACGCGGGCGATTGATCCGACAAGGCGTCAATTCGCCCGCTCTGATAATTTGCTTTACAAGCAAGTCGACGCCTCGGCAGTTTGGGCGGGTGCGCTGGCTCACGACACTTTGTTTTGTGTTTCTTTGGATGCCGACGAGTTGGGCGCAGCATCAAGAGCCTAGCTTGGTTGATCGCTTGCTTCGGCCGAATATGGAATTGAAAAACAATGCTCAGGGCAAAAAATTCAGCGCTAATTCAGCGGTGATCGAGAGGCGAGGCACGGTTGGCACATTTTCTCTAAAGCCAAACCGGAACGAGAAATCATTTGTAGACATACGCGTGCTCACCACGGCGAAATACCCATCGCGGCCGTTTCATGAAGCCGCCGCGGCCGCTTCCCTTCAAGACCGGAGTGTAAACGCGCCTGCGAGTATATCGACTGCGTCGGTGCGAGGCATTCACGACACGTATGATGCCCACAGCGCGATCAACAGCCGCGGCTTCGCCGATCAGCGTCCATTTCAGGAGAAAGGGAAAAGTCAAAAATCGTTGGATCGGCGGAATCCGCCCCTGACCATTGAGCAAGTGCGCGAGCTGCTGAATAAAAATAAATAGCGCGCTTGCCAGTTGCACTATCCCTTAGGAACCATGCAACCAAATGAAGCCCTTGCTCTTCTGAGGAAGGGCGCCGCGCAAATCATCAGTGAAGCTGAGCTGCGCGAGAAGCTGGCGCTTGGACGGCCATTGCGTGTTAAGCTCGGCGTCGATCCGACAACGGCCGATATTCATCTCGGCCACACGGTTGTCTTGCGAAAACTGCGCCAATTTCAGGACCTCGGGCATCAGGCCGTTCTCATAATCGGCGATTTTACCGGAATGATTGGCGACCCGAGCGGTCGATCGGCGACCCGGCCGCATTTGACGCACAAGGAAGTGCTGCACAACGCGCAAACCTATCGCGAGCAAGCGTTCAAGATTCTAGATCCGGCTCGCACCGAAACCGTTTGCAACGGGGATTGGTTTCGCACGATGTCCTACGAAGATGTGCTTCGGCTGAACAGTCGCGTCACGCTTCAACAGATGCTGCAGCGAGAGGATTTCCGCGCGCGGATCGACAATCAACAGCCGATCCACGCCCACGAAATTCAATATCCTATCATGCAAGGCTGGGATTCGGTGATGGTGCGCGCGGACGTTGAGCTCGGCGGCACTGATCAGCTTTTTAATATTTTGGTCGGGCGCGATTTCCAAAAAGAAGAAAACCAGCCACAGCAGGTTGTGCTGACGATGCCGCTTCTTGAAGGGCTGGACGGTGTCAAGAAAATGAGCAAGAGCCTGGGAAACTTCGTCGGTGTAAGCGAGCCGGCCGCGGACATGTTCGGCAAGCTGATGAGCATTTCGGATAATTTGATGGCTCGTTATTATGAGCTCTTACTCGGGCAGGACCTGCCGAAGCGAGCAAGCCCCGTTGAACAAAAGAAGCAGCTCGCGTTCGAGATTGTCCAAACGTATCACTCGACTGCAGCTGCCCAAAAAACACTCGCCGATTGGAACGCGCGTTTTAGCGAGAAACGTTTGGACGACGCCGAACTTCCAGGGTTCGCGCCGACTGCCGATGAAGCGGTAGCTATCGCAGTCGCCGCTTATTCACAGGGTTTTGCTATCAAGAAGTCACGCGCGGATGTGAGTCGATTGATCAAACAGGGCAGCTTCCAAGTCGACGGAAAGAAAATTGTCGATCCGAAAGCGAAAATATCGTTGCGGTCCGGGCAGATCCTTCGCTTGGACAAGACACACGCGGTTCGAGTCAAATAAAAAAGAAAAGCACGGAGCCGAAACCCCGTACTTTTGATTGGACTTATCTTGAAAGATTATGCCGCCGCCGCAGTCTCAAACCGTGGAATAATCGGCATGCGCTCAACGTAGGATGTAGCGATCCCTTCAAAGTGCGCCCTAATGCTGCGAAGTTCCGCATTCACAAATGTGTCGACGAAGTGCAAGTGGCGATCGAGCCACGCGAACAGGCGGTTCTTAATGTCGTAATGGATCGCAAGTGTGATCTCGGTGCAGTTCGGCCGGATCTCGGTGAAATCAACGAGGCCCATAACCTCAATGTTTCCACTCGCTGATTCAAAGGCGAATTGGTCCTCCGAATCGCAATTCACCGCCAACAGGGTAGTGCGTGCTTCAAAACCGAGCGGACCGCGAAAACTGAAGTCCACGGTTTTTGACGAGGTCACCATCGCCTTGGTCACCATCAGGAACTGGCGTTTATAGGATTGAATGCTGGTCAGCCGTGCCTTGGACTCAGCCAGCGGCTGGCTCATATGAAACATTTTTTCGAGGAGCATATTAGTAGGATTGTTGCCAGATGGTTTAGCAACGGAGGTGCCACCCAATTTACGCTGGGGAAGCCCGGCGAAGAGCACAACTTTGTGTAAAGTTTGTTTACGCTTGTGTCCGATTGATTGACAGACACACTTATCTCGAATCCCCCAAAATCTGCCTCCATTCCGGGGCCAACTCTGCCGTTTCCGGCCCCAATTCAGGCAGCAACGGAAGATCGAGAATGCTCGCCAAAACATCCGCGTTTGTGGCGGACGCGACGTCGTCGCCACCCGTGGGCCCGTTTAAAACCACGCCGGCACAGCGTAAGCCTGTGGCCTGAACGCTACGGACGGTGAGGAGCGCATGATTCAGGCAACCGAGGCGGTTTTTAGCTACGACGAGCACTGGCAGTCGCATTTCCATTGCCAGATCTCTGACAAAATAATCCGAGCGGATCGGAACCATCCAACCTCCAACCCCTTCGACGAAAACATCGTCAACCCGAGCTCGCAGCGCTTGAAACGCGCCGAGCAAGGGCTCGATGTTGATCTTCACATCTTCAATTTGTCCGGCGGTCAACGGCGCGGCAGGTGTTTTTAGCCACAGCGGATTAATCTCATCAATCGTCAGACCGTCCGCGCTCGCGCCTAACAGGCGCTCAGCATCTTGCCGATCGCCGCAGCAAATCGGCTTGAACCCGGCGCACGATTTTCCACTTGAGCGCAATATTCGCAACAACTGCACGACGGTGTGGGTTTTTCCGACACCTGTGTCGGTGCCTGTGACGAAAAAGCTCACGATGGGAATCTTATGCCGCGCGGACGTGCGCTGCCTCAATCGTATGCATCATCGATTGAAAAATCTTTGCGCCATCGGCGCTGCCGAGTCGCGCATCACAAGCTCGGTCAGGGTGTGGCATTAATCCGAACACATTTCCCTCGCGATTACAGATGCCCGCGATGTTTTCGATTGAACCATTGGGATTCGCCTCAAGCACAACTCGGCCGCGATCATCGGCGTAGCGCATAATCACTTGTCGATTGTGATTTAGCTCATGTAGTGTTTGAGCGTCAGCAAAATAGCAGCCCTCGCCGTGAGCGATGGGCATTCGAAAAACAGTCCCTTCCGGACAACCGTGCGTGAACGGCGAATCAGGAACCTCTACCCGAAGCGTCACCATTTCGCAGACGAAGCGAAGTGATCGATTGCGCACGAGCGCGCCCGGGAGAAGGCCGGCTTCGCACAAAACCTGGAAACCGTTGCACGTGCCAAGCACGAGTTTCCCTGTGCGCGCATCGCTGATTACCGCTTTCATGATCGGCGAGAAGCGCGCGATCGCACCACAGCGCAGATAGTCACCGTATGCGAAGCCGCCCGGCAACACGATCGCATCGTAATCGCGCAGCGACGTTTCTTTATGCCAGACATAATCAGCCTGCAGGCCTTCAATGCTATTAATACCGGAAACGCAATCCTGGTCGCAATTGGAGCCGGGAAATTGGATGACAGCGAACTTCATGCCGAATGAGCAAGCGCGCGACTTCGCTGTTCTTCGTGGTAATCGTTCACCACAAGGCATGCATGAATGACTCCGGGAATCCAGCCCAGCAAGGTTAGGAGGATGCTCAGAAAAAAACTTGCGATCCGTCCGGTCATCAGTACCGCCAGCGGCGGGAGCACCACACAGAAAAAATACCGCAACGCTTTCATTTCTGTTTTTTCCTGATCGCTGACGTCTTGCGCGCGCCGTTGGTCTTCACCAATTCGTAGTCTTCAATTACCGGATTAGAGAGAAGGTCGCGACAAAGGCCGTGCAACCGCTTCTCAAGATCGGCATCTTCTCCGTCGAGGTTGATTTCCATATACTTGCCAATTCGAACGCTGCGGACTTCCGGCATGCCGAGGTGGCGCATCGCGTCGCGCACCGCATTACCCTGCGGATCGAGCACGGCCTCCTTTGGTTTGACGATCACGTTAACTTTCACGTGTGACACGCTAACGTGAATTCGTTCCGCAACAAGCGCAAGGCTGTAGCTTTACGGCATGAACGATCCGCGCGAGTATCGCCGCGAATGCAACGCATCGGTTGGCGGATTCCAGCGGCGTGGCTCACCCTTTGTATCGTTTGGAGCTCAACCTGGCTCGCGATTAAAGTCGGTTTGCGCGATCTGCCGCCCATTTCTTTCGTCGCGATTCGATTCCTGATTGCAATTGTCGCCCTCAGCGCCGTCTCTGTCGGTCGGGTGCGACTACTGCCGTTACATCGCGCCGATTATGTCGTGCTCGCATTGACCGGCATTTTAATGTTCGCCGTCAATTACACGCTGCTCTTTTGGGGCGAGCTTTATGTGTCTTCCGGTCTCGCTGCCGTGTTGCAGGCCACGATCCCGATTTTCGGAATGATTTTCGCGCACTGGATGTTGCCAGATGAGCCGTTGCGTTTGCAAAAACTCATGGGCGCATTGCTCGCGCTCGGCGGCGTCGCGCTCATTTGCATGCGCTTGCTCAGCTTCAGCGGACTGCTCGCGTTTTGGGGCGGCGTTGGAATTTCGTTAGGCGGCGCCGGCGCTGCTTTCTCAAATGTCGTGCTCAAAAAGCGTGCGATTCAGATTGCGCCCGCAATGCTCGCGGCCTGGCAAATGATTTTCGGTGTCATACCGCTGTTCATTCTTGGCTTCGCCGTCGATGGGAATCCGGCGCATTTTCATTGGAGCACAATGTCGATCTTCTGTTTGCTGTATTTGGCGGTCATTGGATCGTCGCTGACTTTCTTGTTGCTCTACTGGCTCCTGCCACGGATGTCGGTCACCAATTTGCAAACAATCTCGCTGATTACTCCACCCGGCGCGGTGATGTTGGGTTGGGCACTGGGCGGTGAAAAGTTTCCACTCTGGTCGCTCTTGGGCGCAGCTGTCGTCCTCGCGGGCGTTTGGATGATTTTTCATCGAACCAATGATCAAAGCATCGCCGAAGCCGCAGCCGCCGTTCCCGATCGCGGGTGAACGGACGCATCCATGAACATCCGAACTCGCAACGACGGTCCGCGCGGTTACGGACCGTGGCTCGTCGGTCTTGGGGCCGCCCTTTGGGGGACCGAGAGCGCGTGGCGCATTCCGCTTAATGAATTGTTCGACGTTGATGTGATCGTGTTTTGGGAGCACGCGCTCATTCTGCTAATGTTTCTGCCGCTTCTTCTGCCTAGTCTCGGCGACTTGCGTAAGATCGACATCACCACCTGGGGCTATTTGCTTTTTTCCGGCTTCGCCGGCTCAGCGGTCGGCACAATTTTTTTCACGCTCGCGCTCAAACACGGGAATCCGACCGTGGTCAATGTGATCCTAAATATTCAGCCGGTGATTTCGACCTTCGGCGCCTTCGTCATTTTCGGCGACCGGCTGGCGCCGCGTTTTTTTCTCTATGCCGCGATCGCCGTCCTCGCCGGCATTTTTCTTTCCGTCGAATATCCGGCGCTTATCGGTGTTTCTTTTGAGCGCGCCGGACTCACACTCGGCACTGGCTACGCTCTCATCTGCGCTTTTTTCTGGGGTGGCTCAACCGTTGCAGGTCGCGGTGTCATGATGGGCATGCCGCTTCGACTCGCGTCCAGCATGCGCGTTGTCATCGGACTGACCTGTATGACGTTGATCGTGTTGCTACACGGCAAACTTCACGGCGTCGCGCTCTGGCCAGTTGCGGCCCAAACTCACGCCGTCAAAGCGATCGGTTTGCTACTCTTGCTCGCCTCGATCTCGGGCGGTGTCCCGCTACTTATTTATTTCGAAGGACTTCGTCTCACTCCCGCTTCCACGGCCGGTTATTTTGAAATGATGCAAACGCTCGCCGCGGTTTGTATCACGTGGGGGTTCTTTCACGCGACACTGCGGCCCCATCAGATCGTTGCCGGCGTCGTGCTCATGGCCGCCGTGGCCATGGTCCAACGCGTCCAGGCAACCGTCGAAGCTAAATAATCACGCCGCCGCGCGGCGTTTTTGTTTCACCAACGTAGGTGCCGATCTTTGTCGGCCACTTGCGCCATTGCCTCCGCGCTTCACTCGCCCGGACTGCGACCGGTTGATGCTTTCCTGCAAAACTTTAACGAGATCGACAACATTCGTGCTCCGCGGCGCCGCAACCGGTGCAGCCGGCAATGTTTTGTTCTTCGCCTTCGTCTCGATCATCTCCATCACCGCATCCCGATACTCATCGCGATATTTTTCTGGCTGCCAGTCCGAAGACATGCTGTCGATCAGCGCATTCGCCATCTTCAGTTCTTTGTCGTTCAACTCCGTCTTTGGGCGGTTCAATTCTTCCGGCGTCAGCACCTCGCTCGCGAAATGCATCAGCTCAAGGACGAGAAACAATCCGTCAGGTTTGACCGCTGCTAGATACTCGCGATTTGCGATCACGACTTTTGCAATGCCTATCTTGCCCGTTCCGCTCAACGCCTTGTGCAAGAGCGCGTACGCTTTTTCGCCGCCTTTCTGCGGTTCGAGGAAATACGGCTTGTAGAAGAATTTCGGATCCACCCGCTCAAGGTCGACAAAGTCCGTGATGTCGATCGAGTGCGTGGATTCGATCCGCACTTTTTCGAAATCCTCGTCGCTCAAGACCACATAGCGCCCGCGCTCGTACTCGAAACCTTTTACAATTTGATCGGCCGGCACTTCTTTCATGTCGGCCTCGGCGACCTTCTTGTATTTGATCGGGCTGAGATCGGTCTTGCGCAGCTGCCGAAAACTGAGCTTTTCTTCGCGGGTCGCCGAATAAACGGCGATCGGAATATAAACGAGGCCGAAGCTGATGCTGCCTTTCCAAGTTGGACGCATAATCAATCTCCTTTGCTTGTTAGACCAGGTGCGGGACTGTCGATTTCCGCCAATTGTGAACAATTGTCAATAACTTCCACATTTGACGAATCCCGGAGCACGAAGCGTTCCGAGAGCGTCAGGCTGCTTCGCGTTTTACTTCAGTCGCTGCCTTGTCTTCACGCATGCCGAGGAAAACAGGCTGTCGCAATTTCTGATCGCGGGTCCACTCGGCGAATTTGATTTCGGCGACAAACTTGGGATTCACCCAGTGCATTTTTTTCATCATCGAAGGTGTAATTCCTTGCACCCACTCGCCGCCTTGTTTGGATGGAAGATCGACAAACGGACAGTCGTCCTGCTCTTCCCCGCGAAATTTCTTGTGCAACATCGACAACGACTTCTCGGTGAACCCGCTTCCGACTTTGCCGGCGAACCTCAATTTTCCTATTTCGTAATAGCCAACCAGAATCGCGCCGAAATATTTTCGGGATCCAGCCGGCGGTGTGTAACCGCCGATTACAAATTCTTGCTCATTAATGCATTTCAGTTTGATCCACGTCCCACTCCGCCGCCCCGGTTCATAAACGGAGTTGCGTTGCTTGCCGATTAATCCCTCCAATCCACGACGTTTCACTTCCGCGAGCAACGATTTTACATCGCCGCTGATTTCGCCGGAGTAGCGAATTGGATCGCCAACGTTTTCGCAAATCTTAGCGAGGACTTGTTTGCGCTGTTCGAGCGGAAGCCCGAGCAGACTTTTGCCGTCGAGTTGGAGCAGCTCGAAGACGTAAAAGCGCAACGGCGCTTTTCGTCCTTCCATTTCGAGCCCTTGTAACAATTGAAAAGACGAACGGCCGTCTTCATCGAGCGCGACCACCTCGCCATCAATCACATATTCGCGCACCGGCAGGTTCTTCACGGCCTCGACAATTTCAGGAAAACGCCCGTCCAACTTGTTTCCGTTGCGTGAAACCAAGGAGACTTTCCGGTCGTTCTTAATCGCCATTGCGCGGATACCGTCGAATTTGAGCTCGTAGAGCCAGTCGCCGTGTTTTGGTGGTTCATCGACCAGACGCGCTTTCATCGGCTCGATAAACTGCGGCTTGGCGGATGGCAAACCTTTCAACAAGCGAGTCGCCTGATCAACGGTTTCATTTTTGCCGACGCCGTGTTCTAGGTCTTTTTTTTTAAGCGCCGCTTTAATGCGCGCCTTCAATGTCGATCTTGCGCTGGTGTCTTTTTCTTCGCGATTTGATTGCCACTCTGCATCGCGTTCGTTCGCAATTTGTTTCATCGTTCGGCCGGTCTTGACCGATTGGTCTTCAAGTTTCTTCGAAGGCAGCTTTGCGCTTCCGCCAGTTTTCAAGATCAGCCACTGGTTCTTTTCGTCGTCTCGGCCGCGGATCCGCACCAGTGTCCACTCGCCTTGTGCTTTCTTACCCGCGAGCACGAGATGAAGTTTTCCTTCGCGCAAAGATTTCAACGGCTGCTCGCCGTAAACGTAGTAGGCGCCGCTGTCCCAAACCATCACCGTGCCGGCGCCGTAATTTCCTTCCGGGATGACGCCCTCAAAAGTTTCGTATTCAATCGGATGATCTTCGACTTCGACCGCCAGATGTTTCTCGCCCTGCTTCCAGGGCAGACCTTTTGGAAGCGCCCAGGATTTGAGAACGCCCTCCATTTGTAGCCGGAAATCGTAATGCAATCGGCGCGCATCGTGTTTCTGAATAACAAATCTGCAAGCGCCGCGTACTTGTTTCGGCAGCGGCTTTCGGCCTTTCGGCTCGGCGGTCTTCGAGAAGTCGCGCTTCGCTTTATATTTTTTCAGGCCCATTGGGAGCAATTTAATCGCCGATCACCCGGATTTTCCCCTGGGTGGCGCCAGCAGTTGTGAGACATACTTGGCCTTTGGCCAGGATGAGGGTGTAATTCTAGGCTTCGGCTGCAAGCGGCTCGCCGACGAGATAGCGGGTAAAGCGGCGGATCACAATGTTCTCGCCGAGTTCGGCAATTTTCGCGCTCAGCAGATCTTTGATCGTGACGTCGGGATTTTTGATGAAGCCCTGTTCGAGCAAACAGACCGTGCTGTAAAACTTGTCCAGCTTTCCATCGACAATTTTCTCAGTCACGTTCGCGGGCTTTCCTTTGACCTGCGCATTGTAAATCTCACGCTCGGCCTCGATCAATTTTCCGGGCACGTCTTCGCGACCGACATAAAGCGGGTGCGCCGCCGCAATGTGCAGCGTGATGTCTTTGACGAAGCCGCGGAAATTTTCGTTCTTGGCCACAAAATCGGTTTCGCAGTTCACTTCCACCAGCACGCCAACCTTGCCCTGCAAATGAATGTAAGAAGCGACGATGCCTTCCTTGGTCGCGCGCGATGCCTTTTTGCTCGCGCTCGCGATCCCTTTGGTCCGCAAAATCGTTTCCGCCCTGGCGAGATCGCTGCCGGCTTCTTCCAAAGCGCGTTTGCAATCCATCATCCCTGCGTTTGTTTTCTCACGGAGTTGCTTGACCAGTTTTGGATCAATATCGGCCATAACCTTCATTGAATTTGAATTCGACGGGCGCCGTAGCCGCTCGCTAGGCGGAAACGCCGGCCATTTCGATTTGTTCGCGAATGCGGGCTTCGCCGCTCGCCGAAACGATCGCATCAACCAGCTTCTGCAACACGATTCGAATCGCGCGAATCGCGTCGTCATTTCCCGGAATCGGGTAATCGATCAATTCGGGGTCGGCGTTCGTGTCGACAATCGCAACTACGGGAATGTTGAGGCGTCGCGCTTCGTTGACCGCATTCTGCTCGCGGGTCGTGTCGATTATGACCAGAGCATCGGGCAATTGCACCATTTCGAGAATTCCATCGAGGTTGCGACGGAGCTTGGCCGCTTCCCGATTCAGCGCTGCGAGTTCCTGCTTACCCATTTTTTTGTATTCGGGCGATTGCTCGATCTGCTCGATGTATTTGAGCCGGCCAATGCTTTTCCGAATGGTTGCCAGATTGGTCAACGTACCGCCGAGCCAGCGCTGATTCACGTAAAACTGACCGCACGCGAGCGCTGCTTCCTTGATCGCTTCCTGCGCCTGCTTCTTGCAACCAACGAAAAGGATTTTTCCACCGCGGCGCGCCACTTCCTGAAGAAACTCGGTCGCGCGATGAAGTTGCTTCACCGTCTCATCGAGGTTGATGATGTAAATCTGATTGCGCTGCTGGAAGATGAACGGCTTCATCTTCGGATTCCAGCGCTTGGTCTGGTGACCGAAATGCACGCCCGCTTCCAAAAGCTCAGGCACCAATTCAACTGTGTTTGCCATACAAAAAATCGCGCCGCAGAGGAGGGGGAACGGCGGACGGGGAAGATGCTATATGCAGCCCATTACCGCAACTGCTATTTCGGCCCGAGGCCCCGAAGGCTCTGCCCGTGAGGAGGGGTAATCAATCGCTCGATCAGAACCAATCCGGCTAAGGTCCATGAAGCCGCCGCTGAGGCCAGGCAGTACTTGCAAAAGGAATGGATCACAAACGCCTGAAGATAAACCAGCCATAGGCTGACGAGCGCCATGATCGTCGCCAGAATAACGAGAGCCTGTCGACCGAGCTTCGAGCCGCGCGCCGCGAATACAGCCGCGGCAATCACACTACCATACGCCATTGCCCCAAAGGCCGCCAGCGGCACGCCCGCGACTCCTTCCGCATACTTACTGCCCAGAACAGCAGAGCAATCGTCCCCGCAGCGAATGTAGCTGCCTTGAAGATGTTCTATGGTGAGGTACCCGCTGTCCACAAAGCCGAAGCAGCCAACGAGGGCCGCGATAATAGCAATCCGTGTTGGCCACATCACGGAGCTGCTTTAGCCAACGCGGCTTTGATTGCGGTGCGAAACCCATTTTCGCCGAACTCGGAATTCGGAACGTTGTAGCCGTTTATGACGACCGAGGGCGCAGTTTTCACTCCGACTGATTTTGCATGCCTTTGATCGGCTCCAATCCGCTCGCGAACCTCGGTGCCGTCCAGGTCCTTTTGGAACTGATCGAGGTCCAATCCTAATTCCCTAGCCTTGTCCGTCAGAATTGCGCGCGGTGCAGGAGCCTTAGCCCATATCCATTGGCTACGGTACAGAGCTTCGGCCATCTGCCAAAACTTTCCCTGCTGAGCAGCAGCCTCTGCTGCGCACGACGCGAGCATGGCGTGCTCGTGCGCTTGCATCGGAAAATGCCGCAAGACCATGCGCACTTTATCGCCGAACTCAGTTTTTAAATTCTTCACCATTGGTTCGTATCGAGCGCACTGCGGACACTGCAAGTCGCTGAAGAACTCGATCGTCACTGGCGCGCCGGCGGGACCTAATGCATTGGCGGGTCGGACGTCATCGCCAGGCGCCGCGATCGCGCTCAACGTAAAACATCCCGTAATCAAGAGTCGCGCGATTCGCGCGGAAGAGCCTTTTGGCGGATTCAGGATTTTCATCGTGAAATGGTAGCCCGATTTTTCGCAAGCGCTTCGATCACGCGAGCCAGTATCCAGCATAAATCCGACAATCGGTTTAGGTAACGCAAGATTTCGACATTCGGATCTTTTAATGTTGCAACCTTCCTTTCTGCACGGCGGCAGGTCGTTCGTGCAAAATCGAGGGCGGCCGAAGCAGAGGTCGCGCCGGGGATGACCCAGTCCTTTGGGTAAAGTGATTTGTCCTTTTCAAGATCGACAATCACCGCAGTGACGCGATCGACCATCTTCGCGTCGGCCATGTGAAAGCCATCCTTCGCGTATCGCTGTCGATCTTCAGGCACCGTGGCGAGTTCGCCCATGACGTTGATCAGATCTTTTTGGACTGCGAAGATTTGCTCGCCCACGAATTTGTCCTCGCAGATAGCGCGGGCGAGTCCGAGCGCGGCGGTCAGTTCATCCACCGACCCGTAAGCTTCAACGCGCGGATCGTTCTTTGCCACTCTCCGTCCGTACATGAGCGACGTTTTGCCCTCGTCGCCGGTTTTGGTCACGATCGACATCAAACGAATTGTAGGGCGTTTCTGTGAAACGCCAATCCGTTAGCTCTCCGGGATGTCGATCTTACCCGATCGCCGGCTGCATTTCGGCTTCGTCCATCGCTGGTGCGCCGATTGGCTCGCCTTTTTCCACGAGCCGGACTTCGCGATGCGCCGGGAATCCCGTGCCCGCCGGAATCAAGTGACCCATGATGACGTTCTCCTTGAATCCGCGGAGGCGATCCACTTTTCCGAGCGTAGCCGCTTCGGTGAGCACGCGCGTTGTGTCTTGGAACGACGCTGCCGAAATAAAGCTGTCGGTTTCGAGGGATGCCTTGGTGATGCCGAGCAACACCGGAACGGCTTCCGCCGGTTTGCCGCCTTTATCGACGACTTGTTTGTTCTCTTCCTCGAAATCGAGCTTGTCCACTTGATCGCCCCAGAGCAACGAAGTGTCGCCCGGATCAGTGATCTTCACTTTTCGCAACATCTGACGAACGATGATCTCGATGTGTTTGTCGTTAATCTCGACGCCTTGGAGACGGTAAACTTCCTGCACTTCGTTGACGAGGTGTTCCTGTAGTTCCTGCGGACCGCACACTTCCAGAATTTCGTGCGGCACAATTGGACCTTCGGTCAATTGCTGGCCTTTCTTCACGAAATCGCCTTTGAACACGATGATGTGTTTAGTGAGCGAGATCAGGTGCTCTTCTTCCGCGCCTGTCGCCGGGTCCTTCAAAATAAGTCGACGCTTGCCGCGAACAGTTCCGCCCATTTCGACGACGCCGTCGATCTTCGCGATCTCGGCCGCATCTTTTGGACGACGCGCTTCGAACAATTCCGCAACTCGTGGCAGACCGCCGGTGATGTCCTTGGTCTTGGCGACCTTTCGCGGCGTCTTTGCCAACAATGCGCCCGCGCGAATTTTTTGGTCTTCTTCAACAATGACGTGCGCGCCCGCTGGAATTGAGTAGCTCGCCAGCACTTCCTTTTTGTCGCCGACGACGACGATTTGCGGATGCAAATCTTCCTTGTGCTCGATAATCACAGTGCCCATCAGGCCCGTCGCTTCATCGACATCGCGCTTGATCGTCACCCCCGCGATCATGTCGCGGAATTCAATCTTACCGCTCTTGTCGGTTAGAATCGGCACGTTGTACGGATCCCATTGCACGAACGTCTCGCCTTTTTTCACATTCGCGCCGTCGTCTTTTGAAACCATCGAACCGATAACGACATTGTAGCGCTCGAGTTCGCGGCCCTCGGCATTGTGGACGCTGATGGAGCCATTTTTGCTTAACACGATCCAGCTGCCATCGAGCGCTTGAACCGTTCGCAAATCATTGAAGCGCACCGCGCCGTCATTCTTCGCTTTGATGATTGGCTGTTTGAATGTCTGGCTCGCCGTTCCGCCGATGTGGAAAGTCCGCATCGTCAGCTGGGTTCCCGGTTCGCCGATCGATTGGGCCGCAATAATTCCAACCGCTTCGCCCATTTTCACAAATTGGCCGGTCGCGAGGTTGCGTCCGTAACACATTCCGCAGACGCCTCGCCCGCATTCGCAAGTCAGGACCGACCGGATTTTCAAGCTTTCCACACCAATTCGCTGCAAGTCCGCCGCGATTTTCTCGTCGATCAGTTGATTCGCTTTGACGATCTTCTTTTTCTTGTCGACCGGGTCCGCGATCGTTTCACAGCTGACGCGCCCAATAATTCGCTGGGCAAGATCGACAACTTCCTCGTCGCCCTCATAAATCGAGCGCACGACGATTCCATTTACGGTGCCGCAATCTTCCAAGTTGATAATGACGTCTTGTGCAGCGTCGACCAATTTGCGCGTAAGATAGCCGGAGTCCGCGGTTTTTAGCGCGGTATCGGCCAAACCTTTACGAGCGCCGTGAGTCGAGATGAAATACTCGAGCACGCTCAAGCCTTCGCGGAAGTTGGAAGTAATCGGTCGCTCGATGATTTCGCCGCTCGGCTTGGCCATCAAACCACGCATCCCCGCGAGCTGACGCACCTGCTGGCGATTGCCGCGCGCGCCGGAGTCGACCATCAAATAAACCGGATTGAGTTCTTTGCGACCGTCGTTGTGTTCCAACGTGCGGAACATGACGTTGGAAATTTCGTCGCCGGCGTGCGTCCAGATGTCGATGATCTTGTTGTAACGCTCGCCGTCCGTGATGATACCTTTGCGATATTGCTGCTCAACCTGCCGGATTTGTTTGTAGGCATTCTCCAACTCGGTCTCTTTTTCTTTCGGAATAATCATGTCCGAAATACCGATTGAGATTCCCGCGCGTGTCGCTTCGGTGAAACCGAGCTCCTTCAATTTATCGAGCGTCGCGACCGTCGCCGCTGGTCCTGCAACCTGATAGCAGCGCCAAATGATGTCACTGAGTTGTTTCTTGCCAGCGGGTCGATTGTAGAAACCGAGTTCCTTTGGCCAAATCTGATTGAAGACGACGCGGCCGGCCGTCGTTTCGATTGTCTTCGCCTCGGCGTTGCCGAAAATTGTCTGGCGCCCGCGATCTGGATTTTGAAAACGAATGCGGTCGTGCGTTTTGACTGAACCCTCGCTCATCGCGAATTCCACTTCGATCGGGTCGGCGAAGAGCGGCATATGGCCATCCTTTTTCGCCGTGCGCGGATTCTGCGTCATGTAGTAGCAACCGAGCGTGATGTCCTGAGATGGCGTCGTGATTGGTTTACCGCTCGATGGCGAGAAAATGTTGTTCGGCGCCAGCATCAGCATGCGCGCTTCCAATTGCGCCTCGACCGAGAGCGGCACGTGCACTGCCATTTGGTCGCCGTCGAAATCCGCGTTGTAAGCCGTGCAGACGAGCGGATGAATGCGGATCGCTTCGCCTTCGATCAATTGCGGCTCGAAAGCTTGGATCGATAATCGATGCAACGTGGGCGCGCGGTTGAGCAACACCGGATGCCCGCGCGTGACTTCATCGAGAATGTCCCAAACCTCCGGCGTCTGGCGTTCGATCATTTTCTTGGCGCTGCGCACCGTGTGCACGTAGCCGAGATCTTTCAGTCGGCGAATGATGAACGGCTCGAACAAAACGAGCGCCATCTTCTTCGGCAAACCGCACTGATGTAGTTTTAACTCCGGGCCAATGACGATGACCGAACGGCCCGAGTAATCGACTCGCTTACCGAGCAAATTCTGGCGGAAACGTCCGCCTTTGCCCTTGAGCATGTCGCTAAGCGATTTTAGCGGCCGGTTGCCGGCGCCGGTGACGGCGCGGCCGTGGCGGCCGTTGTCGAATAAAGCGTCGACCGCTTCCTGCAACATTCGCTTTTCGTTTCGGATGATGACGTCTGGCGTTTTGAGCTGGAGTAGATTTTTGAGGCGATTGTTCCGATTGATGACGCGACGATAAAGATCGTTGAGATCTGAAGTCGCGAACCGTCCGCCTTCGAGTGGGACGAGCGGACGCAAATCCGGCGGAATCACCGGCAACACATCTAAAATCATCCACTCTGGCCGCGCGTGCGAAGACATGAAGCCCTGCACCAGTTTGAGCCGTTTTGCCAGCTTCTTGCGGATTTGTTTGCTCTTGGTCGCGCCCATCGCTTTCTCAAGCCCTTTGTTGAGTTTGTTGAGCTCAATCTCACTCAGGAGCCTTTTCACCGCTTCCGCGCCCATGCCGGCAATGAAATCTTCGCCGTATTGTTCTTGCGCTTCGCGATATTCGATCTCGTTCAGAAGCTGCGCTTTTTGCAGCGGCGTCTTGCCCGGATCAATGACGATGTAGTCTTCGTAATAAATGACGCGTTCAAGCTGGCGCGCGCTCATGTCGAGCATCAAGCCGATGCGCGAAGGCATGCATTTGTAAAACCAAATGTGCGAAACCGGAACGGCCAATTCGATATGGCCCATGCGTTCGCGACGCACTCGCGCCAAGGTTACTTCCACGCCACAGCGATCGCAGATTACGCCCTTGTGCTTGATCCGCTTGTATTTTCCGCAAGAACATTCCCAATCGCGGGTTGGACCGAAGATGCGTTCGCAGAAAAGTCCGCCCTTTTCCGGTTTGAAAGTTCGATAATTGATCGTCTCCGGGTTTTTGACTTCGCCTTTGCTCCACGACCGCATCGTGTCGCTCGAGGCGACGCCAATTGCGACCTGGTCGAAACCGACCGGCCGCTCTTCGCCCACTAACTCACGCCAGGAATGTTCGTTCATTGATTCTCCAAATAGATGTTAAAAAAATTAGCCGAGGTGCTCAAAGACTGTGGCGGGAGCCTGGCCGCCGACTTTGACATCGAGGCCGAGACTCTGCATTTCCTTGATCAACACGTTGAAAGATTCAGGTGTGCCCGCTTCGAGGGAATTATCGCCTTTGACGATCGATTCGTAGATGCGGGTGCGCCCCTGCACGTCGTCGGACTTCACGGTGAGTAATTCCTGCAACGTGTAAGCGGCGCCGTACGCCTCCAGCGCCCAGACTTCCATCTCGCCGAAACGCTGACCGCCGTACTGCGCCTTTCCGCCAAGCGGTTGCTGAGTCACCAGCGAGTATGGACCGACCGCGCGCGCATGGATTTTGTCCGCGACAAGGTGGCCGAGTTTCATCATGTAGATGTAGCCAACCACGACTTCTTGGTCGAAAGGATCGCCAGTGCGGCCGTCGAACAAACGCGCTTTACCGGTCTCCTGCACCCAACTGAAACCTTCTTTCTTGCGCGCGTCCTTCAAGTAATCGCGGATTTTGCTTTCCTTAATTCCGTCGAACACCGGGGTCGCAACTTTAAATCCGAGCGCTTTGGCGGCGACGCCGAGGTGTGTTTCCAAAACCTGGCCGACATTCATACGACTCGGAACGCCGAGTGGATTCAGGACAATCTCGACTGGAGTGCCATCCGCCAGGAACGGCATGTCTTCTTCTGGAACAATGCGCGCGACGACGCCTTTGTTTCCGTGACGGCCCGCCATTTTGTCGCCAACTGAAAGTTTCCGTTTCGAGGCGATGTAAACTTTGACCTGCTTGATGATACCTGGGTCGATATCATCACCGCTTTCGACGCGATCCATTGAGCGTTCACGCTCGAGTTCGAGCTCGGCGAACTTGTGTTCGTAGTGTCCGATGATTTCGCGGATCTTATTGCGAATCGGGCTCGGATCGATCTCGATGTGGTCGTAAACGTTCGCCAATTTGCGAAGCAGTGTCTTGGTGATCTTGCGATTCGCGGGAATAATGATTTCGCCGGTCTCGGCGTTTACGACGTCGAGCGGAATTTTTTCGCCAAGTAAAATGTTCGAAAGCGAATCGGTCAGTTGCTCGGTCAGCTCTTCTTTCTTACGGCGATGTTCTTCGGCGATCGCTTTGATCTGCTTCTTCGTCTCAGCCGGCGTAAGTTTTTCGCGCGACACTTCTTTCCGCGAAGAAACCTTCACATCCATGACGATCCCGTAGGTCCCCGATGGAACGGTCAGTGACGTGTCTTTCACGTCGGCCGCTTTTTCGCCGAAGATGGCGCGCAACAATCGTTCTTCCGGCGCTAGTTCCGTTTCGCTCTTCGGTGTAATTTTGCCGACCAAAATGTCGCCTGGCTTCACTTCTGCGCCGACGCGGACGACGCCGTCCGGTCCGAGATTTCGCAACGCTTCTTCGCTGACGTTCGGAATATCGCGCGTGATTTCCTCGGGGCCGAGCTTCGTGTCACGCGCCCCAATCTCGAATTCGTCGATGTGAATGGAAGTGTAAATATCCTCCTTCACGACCTTCTCCGAGATCATGATGGCGTCCTCGAAGTTGTAACCGTTCCAAGGCATGAACGCGACGAGCACGTTGCGACCGAGCGCGAGCTCGCCGTATTGCGTGTTCGGGCCGTCAGCGATGATTTGGCCGCGTTTCACGTGCTGGCCCTTCTTCACCATTGGCTTCTGATTTACGCATGTGCCCGCGTTTGAGCGCATAAATTTGCGCAGTTCGTAAACGTAAATTCCTTCTTCCGGATCAGTCTTAATCCGCTTCCGGTGCTCAGGAACATGGCCGTCTTTCGTGACGATGATCTGGTCCGCCGTGACCGAGGCGACTTTTCCACTCTCAATCGCCAGAAGAACGGCGTGCGAATCGCGGGCAACCTTTGCTTCCAAACCAGTGCCGACGAGCGGCGCTTCCGAAACAATCAACGGAACGCCTTGGCGCTGCATGTTTGAACCCATCAGCGCGCGGTTCGCGTCGTCATGTTCCAAAAATGGAATCAATCCAGCCGCGACCGATACGAGCTGCTTCGGCGAGACGTCCATGTAGTGAACTTTCGACGGTTCTACCTCGAGGAAGTCGCCGCGATAACGAACCGAAACTTTTTCGCCGGTAAAATGTCCGCGGCCGTCGATCGGCGCATTCGCTTGCGCAACCAGATAATTTTCTTCTTTGTCGCCCGTCAGGTAATCGATCTCATCCGTGACCCGGCCATTCGTGACCTTGCGGTACGGCGTTTCAATGAAACCAAATTCATTGATCCGCGCGAAGGTCGACATCGAGCTGATCAAACCGATGTTCGGTCCTTCCGGTGTCTCGATCGGACAAATGCGGCCGTAGTGCGATGGGTGCACGTCGCGCACTTCGAATCCGGCGCGATCGCGGCTCAGTCCACCGGGTCCGAGCGCGGACAAGCGGCGCTTGTGCGTGAGCTCTGCCAGCGGATTCGTTTGATCCATGAATTGCGAGAGCTGCGAGCGCCCGAAGAAATCTCGAATCACGGCGCTGAGCGCTTTTGGATTCACCAGCTTCTGCGGCGTCATGCCGTCGACGTTGATGTCGAACAAAGTCATGCGCTCTTTCACCAAACGCTCGGTCCGGGCGAGACCGACGCGGCACTGATTGGCGAGCAGCTCGCCGACCGTTCTGACGCGGCGGCTGCCAAGATGATCGATGTCATCCAGCGTGCCTTCGCCGCGGCGCAGGTTGATCAGATATTTGATTGCAGCGATAAAATCTTTGTCAGTCAAAATTCGCTCGGTCAGATCGACATCGATGCCGAGCTTCTGGTTGATCTTGTAACGGCCAACGCGGCCGAGATCATATTTCTTTGGATCGAAAAAGAGGCGCTTGAGGAGCGCGCGCGCGTTCGCCACCGTCGGCGGGTCGCCAGGGCGCAGCCTGCGGTAAATGTCTTTTAATGCTTCTTCCTGATCGTGCGCCGGATCTTTCCGGAGGGCCTTCACGACGGTGTCGTCGTTTGAAATGTCGATGACTTTAACTTCCTTGATCCCGAGAGCCATGACTTGGCGAACAGTCGCGAGGGTCAGGGGCTCAAACGCGCGAGCAACGGTCACTTCACCGTCGCGGACTTCGGCGGTCAGAACTTTGGTCGCGAGTTTCTCTTCGTCGAGTTTCTCGCTAAGCTTCAGGTTCTCGATGTTATAGAAAAGCTTGATAACTTCCTCGTCCGAGCCGTAGCCGAGTGCGCGCAGGAAAGTGGTGGCCAGGAATTTGCGACGGCGTTTGCGACGATCGAGATAAATATAGAGCAAATCCGCGGTGTCGAACTGCACCTCGATCCACGAACCCCGGTCCGGAATAATGCGGAAGCTGTAGAGCACTTTGCCGTTGAGGTGGATGGTCGATTCAAACGCAATACCGGGCGAACGGTGCAGCTGTGAGACAACCACGCGCTCGGCGCCATTGATAACGAATGTTCCCTGCGGCGTCATGAGTGGGATCTCGCCCATGTACACTTTTTCTTCCTTTGTCCCTTTTTCTTCGCGGAGTTGAAAAGTGACGTGAAGCGGCGCGCTGTAGGTCTGACCTTCGCGCTGCGCTTCGAGGGCAGTTAGCTTGGGCTCGCCAATTTCGTAATGGCTAAAATCGAGAACGGCCTTCTCGTCGTAGCTTTCGATCGGAAAAACTTCTTTGAAAACTGCCTGGAGACCGTGGTTTTTCCGTTTCGCGAATGGAACGTCTTTTTGGAGAAAATCGACGTAGGAGTTGAGCTGAACCTCAATGAGGTTTGGAGGCTCAATGGCTTCCTTGATGGTTCCGAAGTGGATGCGTTCCGAATTTCGTTCTGACATAATCACCAGGCCACGGGGTTAATAACTCGCACCAGCCCACAATAAATTGCGGCCGCATGCGTACAAGAGCTTACGGCATCAACCGGAGAGCGAGGGGTGCAAAAATGGCCTCAAAACAGCGGCCTGTCAAATCGACTTCCACCGTTTTGCTGCCAATTCAATCTTTTGCGGCAAACTGCGGTTAAAAATAAGTCTCCCTTACTTCTAACAAAAATGGAGATTAAGACAAAACGGCCGTCTGGCAAGACAAATTGCAAGGCGGCCGCTGGTTAAAATTTTAGTTACTGTTACTTAATCTCGACCTTCGCTCCAGCCGCTTCCACCTTTTTCTTGATCTCTTCGGCTTCCTGCTTGGTCACGCCTTCCTTGATTGGCTTCGGAGCACTCTCGACCAAAGCCTTGGCCTCGGCCAATCCTAATCCCGGCACCGCGCCGCGGATTTCCTTGATCACGCTGATTTTGTTCGCGCCCATTTCCTTCAGAATGACGTCGAAAGTGGCTTTCTCTTCAGCCGCCGGTGCTGCTGCGCTGCCCGCCGCGGGAGTTGCTGCCACCGCCACTGGTGCCGCAGCGCTCACTCCCCAGTTCTCTTCAAGTTTTTTCACTAACTTCGCGATCTCGAGCACTGAATAGCTGTTGAGATCCTTGACCGTCTTCTCTATATCTGCTGCCATTTTTTTCCTCCAATTGCCGCCTCCGAAAGCCTTCGGGGAATTAAGATCGACAGCTGCCGACCCGGACAAGTTTCTATTTGTTGCTCGCAAGCGTCGTCGCGACGTTGCGAAAATTTTATCCCGTTACCTCCGTTGCTGGTGGCTCTTCTTTCTTTGTCTCCGCCGATGAAGTCACTTCTTTAGATTCAGGACCGGCCGGCTCAGGCGCCGCGGCAGGCGTTTCCGCTGGGGGAGCGCTTTCTTCCTTTGGCGCGGCCGGTTCGCCTTTGCTGGCTTTCGCGTTGAGAAGCCTGGCGAGCGACGATCCTGGCTCATTCAAGATTCGCACTAACTGAGTCGCGGGTGACAAGAGCAACCCGAGTAATTGCGCACGTAAAACGTTCTCTGGCGGCAAATCGGCCAACGCTTCGAGTTCGGAAGTGGAAACGGCGGCCCGATCGATGAAACCGAGCTTCAGCATCGCCTTCTTAAATTCGGTCACAAAAGTCTTGAATGCCTTTGCCACCGGCGCCAAGTCCTTCTTGCCAGTAACTACCGCAGTCTGTCCGGTAAGCTTACCGTCGCCTGCCGGGAATCCGGAATCCGCCATGGCGCGTCTCAGGAAGCTATTCTTGACCACGTGAATCTCAGCGCCCGCGCCGGCCAGCCGTTTCCGCAGCTCGCTGAAATCGTCTACCTTCATGTGCTGATAGTCAGCTACTAGAACGAACGACGAGTCCTTCAACTCTTGGGAGAGATCGGAAACAATGTTGGCTTTTTCTGGTCTCATTGATGTCGATCTTAGGCTGCTTGTCCCGCCAAGTACGGCGACGGATCGAGCTTCAGGCCGGGCGACATTGTCGCGCTTAATGTCATCGCGTCAACATATCGGCCTTTGGCTGTGGCCGGACGCGCCCGAACGACCGCTTCGATCACAGCGTTGCCATTTTCCACGAGGGCTTTTTCTTCAAATGAAAATTTTCCAACCGGCACCGCAACGTTGCCATTTTTGTCGAGTTTGAACTCCACGCGGCCGGCTTTTACCTCGTCGACCGCTTTCGCAGTGTCGTCGGCAACTGTTCCAGCTTTCGGGTTCGGCATGAGTCCGCGTGGCCCGAGAACCTTTCCCAGCTTGCGCACTTCCGCCATTGCCGCCGGAGTCGCAACCGCTACATCGAAATCTTGAAATCCTTCCTGAACTTTTTGGATCAGATCTTTGAATCCGACATGCTCAGCCCCAGCTTCCTTGGCCGCCTTGGCTGCAGCTCCTTCGGCGAAAACCAGAACGCGAACGTGCTTGCCACTTCCATGCGGCAAAGCGCATGTGCCGCGAACCATTTGATCTGATTGTTTGGGATCCACTCCGAGCCGGAATGAAACGGTCACGGTTTGATCGAATTTCGTCGGCGGAAATTTTTTGAGCGTGGCGACGGCGTCGTTGAGGTTGTAGGCTTTTTTGCGGTCCACCTGCTCTGCGGCCGCGCGATAACGTTTGCTACGTTTTTGTTGCATAATTTGGTGCAGTGTTAGCGCCCACTTTTTTGCAAAGGCTCCTGCTAATAATTCCGCTTCTGGCGAAGTGGGTCGGCAAATTAGGGGAGCATTTTAGGATTGTCAACGGCAGCTAATCTCTGGTAAAAGCCGGGAATTATGAAGCACCCCACTGATTATAGGCTATTAATCCTCGCCGCCTCCGTCTTTCTTGCCAGCCAACTCTCCGCCCGACCAATCGGCTTTAGCGAACTTTCGCTGATGATCCGAATGCACGAGTCCGAGACATCCATAAAAAATGAAGTCGCGGAGCGAAAGCTGTTGCACGGCTTGACTCAGCCCCAGGAAGGGATCCTTAAAACGCAAGGCGCTAGCGATTCGCTCATTCAGTCGTTGCGTAATTCGAATCTTGTTGCTTCGAAGGAAGAAGCCGCGGCCGTTGAATCGGCCGCCGCCCGTGAGTCGAGCTCTCCTTTAACCGAGATCCATCCGGCAGGTCATCATCGGCACGTTCTTGTTTTCGATGTCGCTTTCGGTCATCCGGTTAATTTAAGCCAATGGGGCGGCCTGGATTACGAAATCGCGTTCTATTCGTACCGCTTCGCTGGCGAAGATCACATTCAGCCGGCTCTGATCGACAACGTTGGTACCAGAACCGCGGTCTACAAAACAACTCCGCTGTTAAGCGAAGGTGAAACATTTACGGCCGATTGGTATCCAACTAACGGTGTCCGAAATTGGAGATACACGCCATATGACGGAAGCGGTGGAACTTTGCTCGCCGGCCGCGGCGACTTCCGCGATACACGCTCAATCAATTTTAGCGATTCAGTCGCCGTGAGCTCTTATTCTGTCTCACGAGCGGTCGCGATTGATTGGAATGATCCAGTTTTCTTCGACGGTCAGCCCTACACTTTTTATCCAGTTTACGCTGGAGGCGGGGTATCGCTTTATTTCATTAACGGCTCGAGTGATTCGGCAAGAGTCGCGGTCGCGTTTAATCGGTGATGCAAATCTGTTAGTCTGCAGGAATCTCCAGCTCAGCGTTTTCCGATACCGCCACTGGCGGCGCGCTCGGCGGGCCGTTCCGGATTATTTTTCCTTCTTTCATCACGAACGACACGCGCTCAGTCGCGGTGATATCGGCGGTCGGATCGCCAGGCATCGCGATAACATCTGCGAACTTTCCTTTCTCGAGTGTGCCAGTCTTCTGAGCGATTCCGAAAAGTTCCGCTGTCGTCGCAGTCGCTGATCTCAATGCGTCGATCGGCTGCATTCCTAAATCGACCATCAATTTGAATTCCTTCGCGTTTTGTCCGTGGGGAAAAACAGCTGCGTCGGTTCCGAATGAAATCCTGACGCCCATCTTCACAGCGTTCCGAAACATGTCGGAGCGCGCCGCCGCCGCTGCTTTCGCCTTTTCCTGCAGGACGGGAGGGTAATTGTCGATCTTGCTCATGATCCATTCCGTCGCCATCAACGTCGGCGTGAGATACGTCCCTTTGTTTTTCATCAACGTGAGCGTCTCCGGTTTCATGAACGAACCGTGCTCGATTGAATCGACACCGGCTTCGATCGCTTCCTTCGCGGCCTGATCGCCATGGCAATGAACCGCCACTTTTTTGCGCAAACGATGCGATTCATCAACCAGCGCTGCCATTTCCGCCGGCGTGAGTTGCGGTGTGTCCACTTCATCAGCCAATGAAAGAACACCGCCCGAAACCGCTCCCTTGATCACGTCTGCGCCGTTCTTCACCTCGAAGCGCACCGCTTTGCGGATCGCGTCTGGACCGTCCGCAATTCCGTCGCTGGAATCAGGTTCGCGGCCAAAAAGCATGTCGCGAAATCCGGAGGTCGGGTCGAAATGGCCGCCGGTCGCGCCAATTCCAAAAGTCGCGACCAGCATTCGCGGACCGACGATCATGCCTTTGTTAATCGAGTTCCGTAAGGCAACATCGACAAACTCTTTGCTGCCGACGAAACGACTGCCGAGATCGCGCACAGTCGTGAATCCAGCCTCGACGGTGGCGCGCGCATAGTTGGTCGCCGCGATCGCCTGCTCGGAAACATTTAGACCGACCTCTTTCAGCCGGCGCTCGTTATAGTTACCGGAAAAATCGAGCGTCAGATGGGTATGCCCGTCCATAAAACCGGGTGAAAGCGTGGCGTCGCCGAGATCAACGACTTGCGCATTGGGGGGCGCCGGCAAGTTACTGCCGGCATCGACAATCTTGTTGCCCTGAACAATGACGACGCCGTTTTGGAGGAGTGTCTTTGATTTGCCATCGAACAGTCGCGCCGCTTTCAGGACGACGACCTTGTCCGCGGCGCGCATTGGAATGGCGGAAAGGACAACAATTGCAATCAGGAAAATAAATCTTAAACGAAATCGGCAGAAAGCTGGGACGTTCATCCTCGCGGTATAGAAATTTCGCTGGAATAAAGCAAGGCTGCGCGATGGACCGCATGCGGTCTTGTTTAGCGGATCGGCTTTAGCTTCAATGTTTTCATGCTCCAATCGTCGACTTCCTATCGCGTACTCATGATTCTCAGTTTGGTGATGATGTCGATCTTCGGGTCGATGTTCGCGCAAACGAATCCATCAAAAGGTCCATCTCCCGAGCCAAAAGCGGAAGCGACTGCCACCCCGCCAGCTGCAACTGATTACGATATTCGCTGGGGCGTGAAAATTCCGTTGCGGGACAAGGTTGAATTAAATGCGACCCTTTATTTTCCAAAAACGCCCGACGGTCCGGCCCCTAAAACGCCAGTCATCTTTACTCTAACGCCCTATATCTCGGACACCTACCACGCGCGCGGGGCATATTTCGCTTCGCACGGCTACGTTTTTGCGCTAGTCGATGTTCGCGGCCGCGGAAATTCCGCCGGTGAATTCGAGCCGTTCGCGCAGGAGCCGCGTGACGGGCACGACGTCGTCGAGTGGCTCGCGCAACAACCGTTTTGCGATGGGAAAGTCGCGATGTGGGGCGGTTCGTATGCCGGATTCGATCAATGGGCGACCGCGAAAGAATTTCCGCCGCATCTGGCCACGATCGTTCCGGCCGCAGCTGCGCATCCGCCCTACGATTATCCGAGCCTCGACAACGTTGGATTCCTTTACGACATGCAATGGTTTACCCACACCAGCGGTCGGACCGGCCAGCAAAATCTCTTCGGCGATTCAAAATTCTGGCGGACGAAATTTCTCGACGCTTACAAAAAACATATCGCTTTCAGCACGCTCGACTCGTTCCTCGGCAACCCCTCGAAAAACTTTCAGCGAATTATCAGGCATCCGATGGCGGACGCGTACTACGACGGGATGGTGCCCACGCAGGAGCAGTTCAAAAGAATATTGCTGCCGATTTTGACCATTACCGGCCAATACGATGGCGACGAGTTGGGCGCGATGACGTTTTATCGCGATCACATGGCGAACGCCTCACCCGAAACTCGGGCAAAACATTTTCTCATCATTGGGCCGTGGGACCACGCCGGAACGCGCACGCCGACTGATGAGGTGGGCGGCGTAAAATTTGGACCAGCGGCGATTGTCGATCTTAACGATCTCCATCGCCAATGGTATGACTGGACAATGAAGAACGGCGCGAAGCCGGAGTTTTTGAAAAACCAAGTCGCCTATTATTTGCTCGCACCCGGAAATTCGGGCGCCAACGGCGAATGGAAATACACCGATAATTTCGCGAATTTAATAGCGAATCCAAAAACGCTTTATCTCGATTCGAAAAACGGGGACGCCAACGGCGTCTTCCGTTCCGGAATGTTGGTCGAGAAGCAGCCGAATGAAGGCGCGGATCAATACGTGAATGATCCGATGGATACGAGCCGTGGGGAAAATGTCGAAGGCGTTGAGCCGAAGGACAAGACTGCCGCCATTGATCAAAGTTTCGCGCTTTGCATCGGCAAGGACGGCCTCGTCTATCACACCAGTCCGTTGCCGAAAGAAACGCCGCTGGTCGGTTGCCCCAAAGTTTCGCTTTGGGTTTCGCTCGACACGCCGGACACCGACTTGCAGGCTGACCTTTACGAAATTCAGCCGGACGGCACGAGCATCGCACTTTGGAACGATGTTCGCCGGCTGCGTTATCGCGAATCACTGCGCGAAGCCAAACTCGTGAAGCCTGATGAAATCGTGAAATGCAATTTCGATCCCGGATTGTTCGTTGCGCGCCGCCTGATGAAAGGCAGTCGTCTCCGCTTGGTCGTCTATTCGCCCAATTCAATCTTCTGGCAGAAAAATTATAACTCGGGCGGAGTCGTGGCCGACGAGACTGCGAAAGACGCGCACACTGCGCACATCAAAATCTATCACGACGCGCAGCGCCCGAGCTCGATCGACTTGCCGTTGCGCTGATGACGTCAACCTGGCGAGTCTTAACGGTGCGTCGATTCATCGCTCAGAGCGCACGCCTGCTTTGATTACCATTCGGCAAAATGCAGACTAGTCAGAAAATATGAAGGTTCTTGGCGCAGTTTTGTTTGTCATTGTCGCCGCGGGTGAAACGCTTCACGCGCAGCAAACTGAGTCGCTCGACAAGCTCGCCGGCGATTTTTGGACGTGGCGCGCGAGATACGCGCCCTTTAATGGAGATGATGTCCCGCGGATGGAGCGGCCAGGCGGAATGCGCGATTGGTCGCGCGCGAAGATCGACAATCACCGTAGCGAGCTAGCCGAGTTCGAATCGCGCTGGAAGAAGATCGATATCAACGGATGGCCGGTTCCAAAGCAGGTGGACTATAGCCTGATCGGCTCGGCGTTGTCGCGCGTGCGGTGGGAACTCGACATCAATCCGCGCTGGAAACGCGATCCAAATTTTTACATCGAGCAAACACTCACCGCCTTGGTGGAGGCGCTGACTGTTCCCGCGCCCTACGACGAATCGCGCAGCCGCGAGATTCTTACGCGCATCGAAAACATTCCGTCGATCCTGCGGCAAGGCGCGGAGAACCTCGACAATCCGCCCGCACCGTTCGCCACCGTTTCGGTGCAAAACCTCGACGGCATTCGCGAACGCCTGCGCAAGATGGCGACCGCGCTCGTAAGATCGACAACTCTGAAGCAGCAGGAGTTAAACGGCGCAATCGAACGCGCAGCCGATGCGCTGGAGAAGTTTCGAGGACAGCTGCAGGAAAAATTGCCGACGCTTCCGCAGCAAACCGCCCTTGGTCGCGACGCTTATGTGTTCTTCCTCAGAAATGTTGCGCTCATGTCATTCACGCCGGAAGAATTGCTGGCGATGGGAGAGCAGGAATGGAATCGCGCCGTCGCGTTCGAAGTTTACGAAAAGAATCGCAACAAAAATGTATCGCCACTGAAAATCGCGGACAAGATCGACAATTGGATCGCAGACGCGGCAGCCAAAGAATCGCAGATCCGAGATTTTCTGAAGAAACACGAGATCCTGACAGTGCCCGATTGGGTTCGGCACTACACGTTGCGGCCAACTCCGGAATATCTCCGCTCGCTCGGCTTCAGCGAGACCGACGATTTTACTTCGCCCTCGCGCTCGAAAGAGAACTGCATTCGTTACGTACCGGAGCCTTCGGCGAGTCTCGGTTATTTCTGGCGCGCGACCGCGATGGATCCGCGGCCCATTTGCGTGCACGAAGGAATTCCCGGTCATTATTTCCAGCTTTGTCTCTCTTGGAGACACGAAGACCTAATTCGCCGGCATTACTACGACTCGGGCGCGAACGAAGGCATCGGATTCTACGCCGAGGAAATGATGTTGCAGGCCGGTTTGTTCGACGACAGCCCACACACACGCGAGATCATCTACAATTTCATGCGTTTGCGCGCACTCCGCGTGGAAGTGGACGTGAAGCTTGCACTCGGCCATTTCAGCCTCGAACAAGCCGCAAAATATTTACATGAGAAAGTCCCCATGGACGAACAAACGGCGCGCCAGGAAGCGATCGCCTTCTCCACCGGCCCCGGCCAGGCCATTACCTATCAGGTCGGCAAACTTCAGATCATGAAATTTCTCGCCGAGGCACGCATGCAACAGGGTGACAAATTTAACCTCCGCACCTTCCACGATTTCGTTTGGAAAAACGGCAACGTCCCGATTTCGCTCCAGCGTTGGGAATATTTGGGCGACGCGACCGAAGTGCCGAAGTGAACTCGCGGCTTACCGGAATCGGCGTCGGGAGATCTCCTCTTTCATGTCTTCGAAGGCTTCTTCGCGCTGTTCACGGATCGTTTTGATGTAGAAGATGGTGCCGGCGATGCCGAGTGCAGCGGCGCCGAGAAAATTCGGGACGGCACCGAGGTTCCAAAGGTAGGCACCGAGGATGGCGCCAGGGCTAACGATTAGATCGCGTACTAAATAGTACGTGCCGACCATTTGACCGCACCGCGCGGGATCGCAGTAACCGATGATGAGTGCCTTGCGCGAGGTATCGCCGAATTCCTTGAAACCGCGAATGACGAAGGCGACCAGCAGCAAGGGGAAGCTGTACCCTGGAAACCCACGCGCGACGAGCAAGTTGACCGGAAAAAGGGTAAACATGATGAACGTGATGATAACGAATGGTTCGCGGCCGTAGCGATCGGCATAGTGCGACGCAGGAATGATGCACAACGTCGCCGCCAGCATTTCCACAGCTGTAAGGACACCAATTTCTTTCGCACTGACGCCGATGTAATCCATCGCGAAGATCACGACCCAGGCGTATGGAATCCGTTCGCAGAATCGAATCAGGATGTCGCTAAAGAGCAGCCGTCGCATTGGCGAATTGAATTCACGCAAGCTTTGCCAAAAATTCCAAGGCTCCTCGGGCGCCAATTTGTCCTTCGGTTCATCGCGCAATTGCCGTTGCACAAGAATCGTGGCGCCGGAAAGAACGATTGAAATCACGAGCGCGATCCGGACGCCGCCGATCACGCCGAAGCGATCGATCAACAATCCACCAAAAAACGGCGCGATCATGATCGGTAATCGCTTGATCACCGATTGGACGCCGATGCCCATCGAGTGGCGATTTGCTTCCAGCGCTGTCGCGACAAGTGAAAATGTGGCCGGCAAAGAAAAACAGCTCCACGACAGAAACAGAAACATTCCCGCGATGACCGCTGCCCAATGCGGAACAAGAAGCACGAGCGCGTAGCCGACGATCGATACGACGTTGAAAGTGAGAAACGCGCGCCGATGTCCCCAAAGATCGACAATCACCCCGCCGGGGTAGGCGTAAACTGCGCCAAGCAATGTGCGTAGCGCATCGTAAAGGCCGATAACAAAAACCGTCGCGCCAAGTGCCTGCAGAAATTTCGGGA
>Ga0209686_1000082_pt1 | contig 42573 bp, 42 predicted proteins | sample GraSoiAngelo_126_FD_185883 | JGI IMG/M metagenome (GOLD analysis project Ga0209686, IMG submission 185883) | Grasslands soil microbial communities from the Angelo Coastal Reserve, California, USA - 14_0927_09_20cm (SPAdes) (version 2) | ecosystem: Environmental > Terrestrial > Soil > Grasslands ...
TCGTCGAAATAATTCACGTCCGGCGTGATCGGTACAAACGAACTGCCGGTGTAGTTCGCCTTGCTGAACTCCACCATGTCCTGTCCCTGAAACAGCATGAACTTGTGATGCAGGATGTCTCCAGCGTATTTGTCACGCATAGGAATGCCGCCGTCGCGCAGCGTGTTCAAGATCGTCTCGTTCAGCCGCTTGCTGTCGTTCGCTCGCTGATCGACGAGTACCCGAACTGGAATGCCTGCCTTGTGCTTAATGATGAGCTCCGTTGTGTAACGCGCGTCTTCCATGAACCAGAACGCGACGTCGATCCCGACCGTTTCGTTGCGGATCAGGTTGATGAGCTTCGATCGGCAGTCATCTGTCTGCGTGTCGCAGAGGCACTCGGCCTGCGGCGTGGCGGGACACACCTGCGCCGCGGCGCCACGAGGCCAACTGAACACAACAATGAGTAAAACAGTGAAAGTACCTAGTGGTCGAGTCATCTTAGGTACGATGTGATGGCAACACGTATGCCCTTCGGAGATACGTGACGTCCGCCCGCGGTAGGACGTAAATCGCCGACCGACCTAAAAGCGCGGCCGTAATCCGAATGCTGAATTTAGGAAGTACTCTCCTCAACCTGTAGCGCCGGCTTTCTCAGCCGCGGGCACGCGAACAGAGAAGACGGCGCGTGACGCACTCACAATACGTCGCGGGCCTCGATCTGGCATGGCCTCTGCTGTTTGGTGGCGGATGGGCGCGGACGTCGCCATTTCTACACTAGTCATCTGTTTCCCGACGACCGCGCTCAATACGCATATGCCGCAGTGGCAGTCGAGCGGCCGCGTGCTTCTGTCGTCGTGAGCACGTACAGCCGCGGCGATCCGCTGGACGCCGTCTGCCGTGTACTGCCCAGGACGAAGCGCTAACGTCACCGTTCGAATTGATCGGTGGCCACAACTCATTGGAGCGCGCCGCCAATGACCTGCACACGCTCGTGGAGCTCGACGTGCCCGTCGGCGTACAGGACGTCGCCCGCACCGGTTGGAGTGCACTCTGTTGAACAGTCGGTGTCCCGGTGAAGATGCGATTAGATGTTGTAATTCCAACCTACAACCGAGGCTGGCTGCTGCCGCGAACGCTCTTGAGCCTGCTCGCAGCGGACCAGACCGACGCGCTCGACGTCGGCATAACCGTCGTCGACAATCAGTCGACCGACGATACCCGCGATGTCGTCGAATCATTCATACCGACGTTCGAGCGACGCCTGCAATACGTCTACGAAATGCGACCAGGGCGCTCTCACGCGCTGAATGCCGGGATAGCGGCAACTCACGGTGACGTGGTCGCGATGGTCGATGACGACGAGGAAGTCGATCGCCGCTGGCTGACGACAATCGCCGATGCGTTTCAGGACGCGAGCACGGACTTCATTGGGGGCCCATATCTTCCGCGGTGGGGCGCGGAACGCCCCGGCTGGGTCGGTTCGTCATATCGGTCGGCAATCGGCTGGTCCGAGTCAGGCGCGCTCATCAAGCAATTCGGCGAACCCGGGTTCGATGGGATGCTGATGGGAGGAAACGCGGTGATCCGTCGCCGCGTGCTCGATCGTGTTGGCCCGTACGCCGTGGATCTAGGGCGAACACCGGGCGGTCGCCTGCTCGCCTGTGAAGACGATGACATGTTCGCCCGTCTGCTCGAAGCCGGCGCGCGAGGCTTCTATCGCCCCGACTTGATCATCTATCACTTCGTGTTTCCGGAACGGTTGACGAAACGGTATTTCCGCCGATGGTGCTTCTGGCGCGGGGTATCGCTTGGCGTGCTCGACCGGCGGCGGCCCGCTCCGGTCCCCTATCTGCTGGGCGTGCCGCGCTATCTAGTTGGTGTGGCGTTCCGCGGCGCGATTGACAACATCAGGCTGCTTTTCACATGTCGCGAGCCGGCGCGGGTCTTCAAGAACGAGCTCGCCTGGTGGGATCTCGCAGGCTTCATCTACGGGAAGCACGTGTCTCGCATCAAGCAGTTCGTGAGCAGGTATAGGCTTCGGAGTGCTGCGCAGCGCGCTCCTTCGAAGCTCGTTACCTGACCCTCGTCGGCCGCAGCCTACGCGGCCGCGGGTGTCTGCCGCTGGCGAGCGAGGAGGGCGCGCGCCCGCGTCCAGTAGAGGCGTCGTTCGTCCGCGTTCATGGCGATGCTCACGAACAATATCGTGTAAACGAGACCTCCCACGGCAAGGTGCAGCGCCACCGGCAGCAAACCATGTGCAAGTAGAGGGCGTGCAAGCACCAGCAGCGCTACCATCACCGCAGCGGGCCACAGCGCAGGCCAGATGCCGTGCGCGAAAGGATACGTCAGGGGCAGGCCCACGCGCCGGCACGCGGCCGGATAGATGACGGCCACAGTCGAGACGCTGACCGGAATCAGGGTGCCGAGGGCCACGCCCGTCAACCCCAACGGACGCACCAGGAGAATACTCAACAGCACGTTTACTGCCGCCGTTGCGACGTTGGTGTATGTCAGAAGCTTGTGCTGACCGGCGCCTTTGAGTATCAGGTTCGCCGAAGACGTACTGATGCGCACCAGTACGACGAGCAGGAGAATACGCGCCGGCAGAACGCCCGCCGAGAATCGAGGGCCGACCCAGCTGTGGATGAGGGGACCCGCCATGGTGATCAGGCCGAGGCACAGCGGCGCGGCCAGAGCAAGCGAGAGTTTTGTCCCCTGCACCATGATCGTCCGCAGCCGGTCGTGACGCTGCGCGGCATCGCTGTCGACGACATTGGGAAACAGCGCGGCGCTCAACTGATTCGTGAGGTTTTGAGCAACTTGTGACAGCCTCAGGCCGACGGTGTACACCGCGACGGCGGTCGTGTTGAGCATCGCACCGATCACCATGTTGTCCGACGAATAATTCAGCTTTGCCGCAATATCGAGCACGAACATGTAGACGCTGAAACCTGTGACTTCATGGAGACGCGCTCGACGAAACAACGCCGGGCGGACGTTGAGGCCGGGAAACGCCCGGTAGGCATTCCACACGAACACGGCGAGCGACAACAACCGCACGGCTGTGGTCGATGCTACCAGCGCGACCAGACCGTGGCCGCTGCTCAGGACGGCGACATTCACTGCCGCAATCATCAGGCTTACCGCCATGCTGGCAATGTTGTTGAGGTAGTACCGCTGGAAGCCAAGTACCACCGCGCCGAATACACTGAGCGGAAAACGGATACTGAGGTACGCACCAACCGTGAGCAGCAGGAGTTGGGCTGTCCTGGTCTGGCCGGGGTCGATGTTGAAGAGCCAGTCGACCCGCCACGCTAGTAGCGCTGTGACGGCGAAGCACAGGGCGCCGATCCCGGCGAATACCAGCGCCAGAGTGCTGACGATCTCATTCAAGGCAATGCGGTCGCGCAGCGCCCGATATTGCGCGGTGAACTTCACCAGCGCGCTTCCGTAGCCGAGATCGAGCACGCCGAAATACCACGTGACGGACGTAGTGAGCGCCCACAGACCGTAAGCGGACGTTCCCAGATGCGACACATTGAACGGCAGCAGCACGAGGCCGAGCGCGCCGTCCACGAGGATGGCGAGGTAGCGCGTGGTAAGGTTGCGAGCAATCAGCTGAAGAGGCGGATCTGGCGGTCCCCAGATCTTCGGGTCGTGTGGCGCGCTCATCGGAGACAGCAGCACCGACCGAGAAACTTGCCAGTGGGCCGTACTCCTGATGCGTGGTTCACGTCGAGCCCTACAGCAAACCTGATGCCTTTCCTGATGAGAAGCGCGACGACCGGTCATTCGTGCGGGTCACGCGTCTTCCTGCGGGGGAATCTGGAACTGCTTTGCATCGCATGGAACTGAGGTGCCTTCCGCGAGTACGGACGAAGTCAGATCTTTTGCTTACCGCGGCCACACCGCGACGATCGGCCGAAAACCTGAACCGATGGGAACATCATTCATGCAGGGTCGTCTGGAGGTTCGTTACTGCAACGGGACGATCTGGATTCCGTTCACCGGCGCGCGCCGCGTCGTCGAGTCGGCTGCCGCTGGCACGGCGGTCACCGTAAACGTACCGGCAGTAATCGTGAACTTCACGTAATTGCCGGCACCGTTTTTTGCTGGGATAAACGTCGTCGAAAAATTCGTGCTGGCGGCATCGATCGCGGCGATCGTCGTCGGGGTGATGCCGGCGCCGCTGATCGTATAAGCGCCCGACCGCTCATGCGTGCCGTTCGCGCCGTCGGCGTACACGTAAATGTCATAGGCGCGTGACGTCAGACCGGTCACGTTCACGGTCGTCGACGATGTGCTGGTCGTGTCCAGATACCCCTTCATCATCCGGGCGTTCCCGGCGGCGTCGGTGATCGGTGTGCTCCACCCGCTGTTTGCGTTCCATGTCACGCGGGCGCCCGTCGTCGCGCCGCTGCCGTCAACGAGTGCCAGGGCGGTTCCGCTCGCGGCGCCAGCCGCATTGTTCCAATGCGATTGCGCGATCGCGCCCGCTGACTCCGAGGCCGCCATCGTCGCCGTGCTCGTCCCGATGAAATTGATCCCGATGGCGCCGACTGCCCCGGTCGTCGACGCGACGGTGATGGTGACTGGATTCGCAGAACGAACCGCCGCCGCACCACTCGTTCCCGTCACTGCGAGAGTGAAACTTCCCGCGGCCGTGCCGGACGGAATCTTGACAGTCATCGTGGCCGTGCCAGGTCCGGGGAGTAGTTGAGGATTAAACGATAACGTTGTTCCGGGAGGGCCACCAATGCCGCTAAGGCTCACCTGCCCAGTGAACCCGGATTGCATAGTCACCGTGACGGAATACGTGGCGGTCCTTCCGGGAGCGACGGTCTGTGCTGCGGGCGCAATGTTGACGCTGAAGTTTGGCGGCAGCAGGCCATAGACCTGGACGGCGTTGTCGTGGTTTGGCAAATACACCTTGCCATTCGCAACGACGGGTGGGACGAACTTCATTAGATTGCCGACCCGATCGCGCGAAGCAACCTGATTGCTGTTCCAGATCTCGGCCAAGGTTTCGGCGTTGAAAGCGCGCAGGATTCCGGCCGCGAGACTATGCCTCGCATCGCCAAACGACGGCATCGAGGCCCACACGATACCAGTGTTCGCGGCAGCCCCGCGGGCAGACAGCGTAAGAGACCCTCCCGGGTGCCCTGGTGATATGACGCTACCCTGGGCGTACGGGGACGTCACCAGACGTCCGTTGCTGAAGCGATAGGCGATGAGCACGTCTAATTCCGACCAGTTATAGATAAGCGGCCCGGCGCTCGCGGAGTTCCAGTAAACGGGACCACCCATCACATGCCCGCCGTTGACCGGAATCTTCTGAACAATTTGCGTGTCGCTCGGCACTTTCTTGCCGAGATTGTTCGCGTCGAGCAGATAGAGCACGCCCTCCTTTCCGCCACCCAAGAGCAGATTCGTCCCGGGCAGGAGTGTGAAACCGGATCCGCTCAGGTCATCGTCGTTCGCGCTCAGAGTGACTTCGTTGCCGGGTGTGAAGTAATCGAGCAGCGTCAACCCGGTTCGGGCGACCTGAAACTTCATCAGCGAGTCACCGAAATTCCGGGTGCCATCCCACTTCCCATTGCCGGTCGCGAAGTAAGCATTGCCGGCAGAATCGACTGCCGGAGCTCGCCCTCCCTGCCAGATGCCGCCTAAGTACGCGTCTGGCGTGACGGCAACGATGGCGACGCGGGCGAGTGTTGTCGCGTCGAAGCCCATGATCCAACCATGACTCGGCGTCACATCCTCGTGCGCGGCCCAGCCGATCAGGACGACGCCGTTCGTCAACGCGAGTCCGGTCCGCTGGACCTGCACCAGCGGGTCGAACGTGACGACGCGTGTCCCGTCGATGACTGTGGAGTCGGCGGCGGTTCCAGGCACCGAACCACTGATTTCCACCGGACTTCCGGGGCGCTCACCTCCCGAAATGATGTCGAGGGCGTGCAACCGCTGCACGTACTCTCCGTTTTCCTTGGTACGTGCGACCAGATAGATCGTGTGGGTCGCCTGGTCTATCACGGGCGTGCCCTGGATCCCGATGTTCCCGATGATATTCCCCCCACTCATCGGCACGATGTCCGTGATCGGTACGGGTGTAATCGATGGCGGGCGAGTGAAGTCCGTCATCCAGAGCGGCACCGACGATGGATTGCCGGCGTCGAACGCGTACACCTTGTCATGCATCGTGGCGACGTAGAGTACGTTCCGTACAGCGCCTTTGATCGTCAAACCTGAAATGTACAGTGGCTGGGCGTACACCGGACCGTCGACCGGGTAGGAGTAGAGCTTTCCGAACCGGCTGGAGTTGACGTTTCCGACCGTCAGCGTTGTCTCACGGAGATTCGTCCCCGAGCGCTGCTGATCGTATCTATTCGTAAGTATGTCGATTTGCGCGCCGAGTACGATCGGCGTGAAGACAATCGCCACCGGCAAGCCCCAGCGTCTCGCCCGCGTCAGAAACATTCGAAGCCACGAACCAGTTTGCCAGAGTGTCGCGCTGACGCTCCTCTGCATGGCGCAGTCCCCACAGATAACTAGTTAAAGCCGGACGGACTTATTCGACGCGCCGGCAGACGTATAAAGTTGGTCGACGGGAGATTGGCGAAGCACTTCTGCAACCGTGACGTAACGCAGAAGCGAATTGAATGAGGTTATATCATAAGAAAACCGAGCACCGTCGAGAACGTGGAAATCCGTTGGCCGCAAATAAGCCGCGCCTCCGACATTGCTCATCCGTGACTGGCTAAGGACAGGCCCCAGCGGCGCAGGGCGGAGTCCCGCTTGAAGCGCTGCCCGTCGTTGTTTAGCACCAGGACGAAAGCCACGGCGGTCAGGGCCCCGACACCATGAATAGTCTGAATCGCCTGCGTCTCGGGATACACGCGCGCGGTTTCGACGACCAACCGATCGTACGCCTCGATCTCGTCGGTTAAGGTCTGGATCAAGCGGATCAGCGGCACCAACGCAGGCTGCAACACCGCCGGACAGACCTCGGTGGCCTTGCGCGCAAATGTCACCGTGGACGAGGGCGGTAACCGGTGGCCTGTGGACTTCACCATGCCACGCACCGCGTTCACGATCTTCGTGCGCGTCTGGACGGCCACCTCACGGGCGCGGATCATCGTGAGATCGATCTCGGTCCGGCCGACCGCGAATGAATGGGTGAGAGCAGCGCCGGTCCGACATGCGCGAGGCGCGCCAATAACTGGGCATCCGCACGATCGTGTTTCGCATCGCTTTCCGCAATCAGGCGCAGCTTCCGCGGATTGGCCACCAAGACCTCACGGTCCAGCGCGCCGAGGCGTCGACTAACCCACGGCGAATGCGCGCCCGCTTCCAGCGCGATGCGCATGCGCCCTTCCCCTCGAAGAGCATCCGGAACGCTGCGTCCTTGGTGTTCACCATCCCGCCAGTCACCACGTCGCCGTTGAGATCCACCATGCAATAGTGGCTCTGACGATCCCCGACATCCAGCCCACCACCGCCTCATACCGGGGCGTGACCGACGCCGCGCCGTCATTGCCCCCTGCGCCGTGCCGACTCCCTATGTCGCTGTCCTTGTCGCGGTACTGCTGATATTCTTCGGCATGGCTGGTCTCCTTCATGCACTTCAGGTGAGTTACGGGTGTTGTTCGCGATAAAGGCCGCACTGTTTATGAAGCCACCGCGACAAACCTGCAGTTTCCTCAGACGACGCAGCAGCGGGTGCCACGCTGGGTGCCACGCAAACCGCCAGAAGACGACTGGTCCGCGGAATTCGAACCTGCCGTCGATTCCTGTTTCTTAAAGATTTTTGACGAGAGTTATCGCAACCGACCAGACCTACGGCGATTTCGCCGTAGATCCCCCGCCATTGCGATCCCGCATGCGACGCTCTGCGAAATCAACCACACGCCGGTACTCAGCGTCTTCAAATACCCAGCGTCCGCCGGGCTACTCCGCCTGTAGTGCTGAGAAACGTATTCATAGAGTCACACTCCTTGAGCAGAGCCTGGCGGCGTGCCACCCTTCGCCGTCGGAATCGTGACGACCAGCGCCAGCTTGTCGCCGAACCCATCGTACAGTAGCGACACGCCGGTGCGATTGTCGGCGACCCACACGGGAGCGTTCGGGGCGAACACGATGCCCCACGAATTCACGACGTCCGATCCGTGTGATCCGTTGTAACAAATCCATCCGAAACAAGACTGCGCAGCGAGTAAGAACCGCCGCGACTGCTGGGAGCGGCGTCATCCTGGTCGCGCGAGACGCAAACCATCGCGACGTAGCAGCGAGGACCGTCGCGATAAGCGTAACGGTGTAGGCCAGGCCGCGGGGCCATGGAGCCGCCTGGGGAACAGCGTCGCTGAGGGGACCACCGTCCAACGACTGGGCGGCGGCGAGCGACACGGCCACGACGCGCGCTTCGAGCACTTCCAGGAGTGCCGACCGACTGCAAGCTCTATCCCTCCAGGAGTACGCATGCGCAGCACTGAATCCCGTACATCCGTACTGCACGTTTCGCGGGAACATGATTGTGCTGGACGTCTTCACCGGTGCGATGTTTGTGGAAGACGTAACACACGCAGGCACTTGTGCGCACCGATGCGCATGTCGTGCTCGATTTTTCCAGCTCCCTTCCAGCCCCGAACACCTCGCAGCGGTTTCGTCTGCGGGAACGCGAATTGCACTGAGCGGACGACGCCTCTCCCATCCGGCGGGATAGACAAGCAAGAACAGGAGAGCTCCATGAAACGATCAATAAGCGGTACTGGACATCTGGTGAACCGTCGTCGATTTCTCGAAGGGGGCGTGCTGGTGGCCGGCATCGCTTCAGTAAGCCCGGGGCTGTGGAGCACCGATGTCTTCGCCGCCGATCGTGACCGCGATCGCGATGACGATGACCACGGAATCACGAGAGGCGACATTGCGATTCTTCGGTTCCTCGCCGCGGCCGAGATCATCGAAACCGACTTGTGGCAGCAGTACGCGGAGTTGGCGGGCGAGGACGCGCCGGAATCGGGTTACCGCTCGGCCATCGAGGTGCTCGATGAAGACATGCCCCAGTACATTTCGGACAACACCGATGACGAGATCAGTCACGGGGCGTTCATCAATGCGTTCCTGAAGTCGAAAGGCGCCGAACCCGTGGATCTCGATCAGTTCCGCACGCTCCAGGGCAGCAGGGCCACCGGCGCGCAGCAGGTCGGACGTCTCACGAACCTTTTCCGTCTGACGGTGGATACCAGCTGGTGGACGCGATACCGCAGCACCCAGAATCCGGATTTTGGCGCGACGTTTCCGCAGGCCATCCCATCGCTCGCGGCCGGCCAGCATCCGGCCATCCCGAAAAACGATGCAGAGTCGGGCACTCCGGGCAACATCAGCAATCACATCCAGGCGGTTGCCAACACCGCCGGCTTTCACTTCGCGTTCATCGAACAGGGGGGCACGAGCCTGTATCCGGCGCTGGCGCAGCGCGTGACGAACATCGAGGTCCTGCGCGTGCTCCTCAGCATCGGACCCACAGAGTCGATGCACTTTCAGACGTGGCACGACAAAGCGGGCAACGCGCCGGCGGTGAAGGACGGGTCGCTGGTGTTCCCGGATCTCGGCGGGGGCCAGTTCGCGACCAACGAGCTCTTCGAGAAGAGCCTGATCATGCCGGAGCCGTGCACCTTCCTCCGGAAGTCCTTTCCGCCGTGCTCGATCGTTCGGCCCACGGCAACGGCAGGTGCGGCGATGAAGGCAGCGGCGGCCCTGGCCGCTGACGGTCTGTTCATCGGCCAGTCGAAGGAGTTCTTCGAGGCACTCCGCGATCTCGCCGCGGATGCCGATAACGCGCGGCGCAAGAAGTCCTGATCGCGCCGGCGCTGAGCCGACACGCGGCGTGCTGGACCTCACGGGAGGACGAGGTCCAGCAACACCTCGCAGGGCAAGGACATCGTATTTCTACTATCACTTCTGATGACCGAGATTTTGTGAAAACGGATCGCTTGCGTTAACGCCGCAGGGTTTACCTGTCGATGTCGCGTCCGCAGTGAGCAAGCGGCATCGACGATGTCGATGCCGCCCAGCGCTGCGCGCTACGGCTCGAACGACGTTACTCTTTCGGCGCGACGTAACTCTTTCGCGCGCGCGGCTTCAGTCCTCCGCGAGTGATTCGGACGTCGATATCATGTGTCTTGCCGTCGCGTTCTGGCGGCGCGAAGCCGAGGAGATACTGACTGTGCAGCTCGTCGGGACGGCGGCATCGCGGTAGTCGGCTGCCGGTTTCCCTCGTTACGGATTTCGAACGTGTCCCGCCTTAGCATCGTGACGAGCCGCGCGTCTCGATTTATCACAGTGACGAACACACGAACGCTTGTATTCTTGCTGTCGCATGAGCGCGGGTTGCGGCGGGTTTTGGCGAACGCCTGCGTCGAATATTCGCTGAGATGCGATGGTCGCTTTGTGAGTTGACCGAGAGCGACTCGGTTGTCTGCGCTAATCGCTTGCGCCACAACGTTCGCCCGAAGGTTGTGACTCTGACCCGAAGCGCGCCCCGCTCGATATAAACCGCGTCGCGATTGTCGAGCGCCCTTCGCAGCCGTTCGTAGTTGGCCAATGCGTCTGATGTCATGCTGGCCAGTGATTCTTTCTGCTGGAATCAATCCCCAATATCGGTTGACCGACCCTGAGGCCTTTGTAGCGCGGCATCTCGTCACGAAATGCTTTCCCGGACATCTTCATCGCGCCGGTTATTGCCGGCCTCGTTGGCGGCGTGAGTACAGTCGCGTGCATTCTTCTGCAGTTTGTGCGGCCTCGAGCAGCAATGGTTTTCTGCATCGTGAGCATCAGACTGTTCGTCGCGGGAGTCGCGTCGATCCGAGCGGCAACTTCTCTTCCACGCGCGCGGCGTCCGCCCTTCATCGAGTTCGGCCTATTAGCCATCGGGTTGCCCCTCGCGTCCGCGCACCCGCTCCTCGTCGCCGCGCGCCGCAAGCGAAAATCCTGATTAGTGTTAACCTCGCTACTCCTGGTATTCCCTGCCGCTTTCAGTCAGCGTCATGAGGACTTTCCTGTCGGGGACTCTTGCTCGCAGTCCGTCGATCTCGTCCACGCCGGTCGTGAGGGGCAACCCAATCTGCCCACCTTCGATTGCCGAGCGGTAGAGTGCCGACATGATCTCCAGGCCCTGGTAGGCGCGCGCGAACCTGGCCGGATGCGGCTTCGCGTCGTCATCGAGCCAGTCAGCCATCTGATCGACGTAAGGCGCCATGTCGTGTTCGTAGTCCATGCCGCCAGGGCCGCACTGCACGCCCTGACGGGTCACGGCCCGCCAGCCGCCACCTGTGTGCACTTCGGCGTACCCTTCGGTCCCCTGCGCGCCAATGCGGCACTTGCGCCACCAGTACTGGACCTCCGGGACATCAGGCGCGCCAGCCCCGCAGTCGTAGATACCCCGCACACCGTTTCTGAAGTGCGCGACACCGGCAACGTAGTCCGGCGCAGCATGTACGTCCGACAGCTTGCCGCGACCAGCGGCTTGCCCCATGACCCATTCAGCGGGCTCGTAGTCGTTGAACCACATCGTGTAGTCCACGAGATGGCTGAGCATGTGCGCCGCCCACCCGGTCGCCGTGCCGTAGACGAGATGCACCTTGCCAATCGCGCCGCTCGCGATGATGTCCTTCACCTTCTTATAGTGCTCGCCGTAACGATGTTGATGGCTGACGACCGCCTTCACACCCGCCGAGTCGATCGCCCGCTTGATCGCCATCCCTTCCACGCTCGTAATCGCGACCGGCTTCTCGAACGCGATCAACTTTGCGCCGATGTCGATGGCCATGACGACCAGCGGCAGCCGCACGCCCGGCGGCGTGCAAAAGCAGAACACATCCGGTTTCGTCTGGCGCGCCAGCGCCCCGGCGTCGGTGCTCGTCCTTACATTCGCAAGCTTCGCGGTGGCGCCATCCAGCCGCTTCTGATCCCTGCTGCAGATGCCGACGAGGTCGAAACGTGGGTTGCCTGCGAATGCCGTCGCGTGGTGCATCCCGCGCTTGCCCATACCGACGACGACGACGCGATATCGCGACGTCACCTCGCTCCCTTGTCCCATTCGAGAACTTTCGCGACCACATAGTCCACTTCGGCCGTCGTCAGTTCGGGATACATCGGGAGGCTGATGCAGCTGGCAGCGTTGCGCTCGGCATTGGGCATCGCGCCGACGGTGCGCGCACCTTTGCCCCAGGGATAGCCGTCCTGTTTGTGGATCGGGATCGAGTAGTGGGTCTTCGCGTCGATGCCGTTCTTGACGAGGAAATCCAGCAATGGGTCGCGGTGAGCCGTATTTTTCGTCTCGATGACGTAGAGATGGAATACGTGCCGATAACCGGGCCTCACGTGCGGCAGCGCGACATGTGTCGCGCCCTTCAGTCCCTCGGTGTACGTCGCGGCCCACTTGATACGTTGATCGTTCCACGCATGAATGTGCTTCAGCTTGGCGCTGAGGACGCCCGCGTGCAGATCGTCCAGCCGGCTGTTGAAGCCGAAGCTGTGAACGTTGCGCTGGTTCGACCCGTGGTTACGCAGCTTGCGCACTCTCGCGTCGATGTTCGCGTCGTTCGTCAGGAGCGCTCCCCCATCGCCAAACGTGCCGAGGTTCTTCTGCGCGATGAAGCTGACGGAGGTCGCGTCGCTCAGCTGGCCGATCCGGAAGCCATCGCCGGCGGCGTCGATGGCCTGGGCGTTGTCTTCGATGACGCGCAGTCTATGCGCATCGGCAGTCTTCCTGATTGCCGGCATGTCGGCGCACTGTCCGTAGAGATGCACCGGAATGATGGCCTTGGTCTTCGATGTAATTGCGGCCTCGATCTTCTGTGGGTCAATGCATTTCGTCCGCGGATCGCAGTCGACGAACACGGCCGTTGCGCCGGCGATCCAGATGGCTTCAGCCGTCGCGAAGAACGTGTTCGGGTGGGTGATGACCTCGTCTCCGGCCCCGATGCCCATCGCCATCAACGCCAGCCAGATCGCGTCCGTCCCGTTTCCCGTTCCGGCGGCATGCGCCATCCCGTGGAAGGCCGCCAGCTCCTGTTCGAACTGCTTCAGCATCGGTCCCTGCACGTACTCTCCGCTCTCGAGCACCCGCCGGATGTTGGCGTCGATCTCCGATTGAATGTTGTGGTACTGCCGGATATGACCGTAAAACCCGACCTGCATGATCACTTGCGTCATCGCCATCACCTGCACAAAAAAACAGAAGCGTTCAAGATCCGGCGCATTCTACTGCAGGGCCGGGCGTACAGTAGTGAGTCTGCTGTCGTCACATCACGGCATGACGAAGGAGTAACGTTCATGAGACGCGTTCGCCTTCCTCCATTCCCCTCACTGGTCGGGTTCGGCCGGCTCGAGCGTGGTCTTACAGTTGACGATCTGAGTGATCCAGATGTTCTGCCCTTCCGTTTCGCTGCACCGGGCGTGAGCAGCTGCTTCAGGCGAAAACAACCTTGGCGTTCTGCGTTAGCGGAGTATTGCCTGGATCTGCGACGCGGAGCCGCTCCGATGTGACGACTCGGCATCGGCATCGCGTTCGAATCTTGCGATGTCGCCTGCAGGTTCGGCCAGTATGATCGTGGTTTGCGTGACGTGGATCGTTGTCGAAAGAATCGCGTTCGCCAGAGCGGTTCGCTGAGACTGTCGCCCGTGTCAGCGATCACATCCAGGTCACAGTCTGAGCAATGTGACGTCACCGCCGGCGTCTTGTGAGTTCATCAGTGCCACGGCCCGCTTCGCGAGGTTCTCAGGTTCAGCGGTGTGCGCTGCAGTCATCAGCTGCTTCGCCGCTGCTGACGACACCTTTGTCAGCGCATCGATAAATTGCCGGCGATCGGCTTGGTCGAGGAGCGTGACGGCGCGCGCGGGCCAGTTTCGCGTTGACCACCGGGACGCCGGAACTCTGTGAGGAATCGGCTGCCGAACGTCTGTGGCGCCATGACCGCCTCGTTGTTCCGAATCGTCCATAGGATACCACTCGCCTTGCGTGATACCGCGTTACGCACCGGTCGGAGGTCGAAGACGTGCTGCCAGCGGACCTCGATGCGCGGCCGCAGTCCCAGGTCTTCATCACGCGCGGAGACGGCTCGCACATCGGCTCCGTGACGCTGGTCGTAAAGACGACCGGCGAACCAACGGCAACGGCGCCGTTGGTGAAAGACGTCGTTCAGCAGATGCGACCCGGCGCGACGATCGAACGCATGGGACCGCTCGAAGCGAAGATCTCCGCCTCGATCGCCGCGCCACGGTTCGCCGCACTCGTACTGATCGCGTTTGCTGCGCTGGCTCTCGTCCTCGCGACGACGGGGCTGTACGGCGTCCTTTCCTACAATATCGCTCAACGCAGACGGGAGTTGGCCGTCCGCGGTGCGGTTGGAGCCACGCGTGGCGACCTCGTGAAGATGGTGATGCGCGAGGGTCTGGGGACGACGGGGATTGGGTTGGCCGTTGGTGTAACGCTGGCGGCATTTATCACTCGCGCGATGGCCAGCGCATTGTTCGGCGTGACGCCTCTCGACATCGTCGCATTTTCAACGGCTCCATTTGTACTTTTTGTCGTAGCTTCTTTCGCCTGCTTGATCGCGGCGCGGCGCGCGGTCGCTATCGATCCAGCGGAGACGCTCAAAGCCGAATGACCGCGAGCGGATGTGGCTTCCTTGTCTGGGTCATTACGCGCGATACACGCCGTGGTGTTTACATTCGAAGCGAGAAAGCAGCAGGGCCGCGCGCGGCTGTGGCACGACCACGGTCAGACCGGCCTGTGTGTCACGACGTTTCACGCTGCCGTCAGCGTTTGTTCCTGCGCTCCTTGCTGCCTGTGCCGAGCGACCGGGCAAACTCATCTCGAATCTGAAAGTAGCATTCGCATGACGCTTCTTCCAAACCTTTGCGATTGATGATCGTGATCCTTCCGCGCGTGTTACGAATGAGACCCGCCCGTTGCAGGGACGTGCCGGCGAGGTTCGCTGTCGGACGTCGAACGCCGAGCATCTTCGCCAGAAATTCTTGCGTCAACGGGAAGCTGTCAGCGCCGACACGGTCGTGGGTCATCAAGAGCCAGCGGCACATGCGCTCCTCGAGCGCGTGTGCGCGATTGCAGGCCACGCTCTGCGCGAGCATGGCGATCGTCGCATTGGCGAATCGCATGAGCAGTTCGGCAAATGGGCCCCCGCGCTGCCTCTCGGCCAGCACGATCTCTGCTTTGAGCCGAATCGCTTGGCCGGGCACCTGGCAGAAGGCCCGGCAAGACGTTGTGTTGATGCCAAACACCGCCGAAAGGCCGACCATCCCTTCATTGCCAACCGTCCCCGTTTCAATGGCGCTGCCGTCCTCCAGCTGGGTGAGGACCGAAATAACCCCATTCTCTGGAAAGTACACGTAATTGATCCGTCGGCGTGGTTCGTAGATCGCCTGTTTGAAGCTGAGCGACACCTCGTCGAGGTGTGGTCGCAATCGGTCGTAGTCGTCTCGGTTGAGCCGCATCAGGATTTGATTGCGGCTGTTTCGTTCGGCGCTGGGTGACATCGGCCTATTCTTGTTCATTGCTTCTGTCAGGTGGATGACTTAAGGTCGGCTGTGTTAGATTGCGGACACATCGACCGCTGCCGGGCTGTCGGGCCGCGGCGCACGCGCGGCCGTCAAGCGCCGCGTCGTTCAGGCGCACACCAAGAGAGGGAGAAAATGGCGAGAACACCATCCGCACCCAGTCCAAGCGGAGACGCAGCGATGCCGGAGAATCAATCACGAGAGGAAGCGATGGCCCCAGACGACACGGCGCAAGATGATCGCGGGGCGGCGGGCGGGCCAGGTCAAAAGACCGCGAGTGATGGTGTCGCGCGTCGCGCCTTCGAAATCTATTGCGACCGAGGATGCGAGGACGGTCACGACATGGACGATTGGCTTCAGGCGGAACGTGAGGTAGGAGAACGAACGGACTAGGCCTTAGCTGACAGGGTTTTCAGAATGACCGCACGGCCACCCATTCAACGACTACCATGAATCCCTAGGGGTCGATGTCCGGCCGCAATCATTAAGATCACCCCTGTTTGGTGTGTCTCCTGACGGCCTGATAGGTCAAATCGGCGCAGACGTGTCGTGCCCACCGCTGTTGTAGGGCCGTGGACGCATCACCGCCGACCTACGAGCAACTCATCTGTGACGGCCGTCAGCGTCGGATCGTCACTACTTCCCTCACTCGTCTTGAACCAATACGCGCGATCAACACCGATCGACAGGTTCCAGTGGTTGACATCCAACTCGCCGGTTACGTCGCCAGCAGTGATCCAAATTTCAAAGGCGCAGAGCGTGACGTCCCGATCCCCTGGGCTGAGAGCGTGCACCTCACGACACTGGATGCGTCGATCGCGCCCCCTTGGCCTTCGAAGCAGGTGACCGTCGGCTCATTGGCTGAGTGGCACCGGGATGCTCTGTCTGCAACCTGACACACCGTAACTATGTCATCTGTCGGACACTAGGCCTATTCGACGCTAGCTCGAGTGGCAACAGCGAAGATTATCGCAGGCCGAAAGAAGGTCGGCCTCCTTTGCAGGCCGTTGCGCGAGGTTCTCGCCGAGCGTCCAAAAACCTGAAGCCGGTTAGCACTTGACCTCCCCAACGCGCCTCCCGACGACCTTCTAATGGTCGTCCCCGCAATCGCATGCACGTGTTTGACGGGCGGCGCGCCACCAATCCGCGGGTCGATATGACGCCTCCGCAATCCTTCATACCGGGAGGCCGCCTGCATTACGAAGAACATGGATTCGGCATTGTTGTTGCCACCATTTCCGGCGCGTTGCGAGCGCAGCACCGATCGCCTGGTCGCCATGGCGCACCAACGATCGGGTGATCGGGGCTGATTCTGCTCTGTCCAGAAGTCACCTTCACCGTGACTTCTTCCAGTTCGATGCGTCCGACAGGAGGCGGGCCGCGTCGAACCTCTTCGTCACATTGCGTCGGCCGTGCTGCGGCAAGACACGCCGACCGACCATCGCGTGGCGCACGCTGAGCTCTTCGTCCAGAGACATTGATCTGGCACGGAGTCCCTGCACACACGTGTGCCATGACCGACATCGTGGAGATGGACGCCCGCGAGAGCGGAGTACGGCGGCCGGGCGGGCCAAGCGCGCCCGTTCTCAGTCGTGTGCTGGCAGTCGCGCTAGTCGCGCGATCATGGTTCTGCCTGCGCGCCCGCACGGCCCGGTTTCGATCGCATGCGCTGACGACGTGAACAGCAGCCGCGCCACGAAGGAATTTCGTGTGCGGCAGTTATCTTCAAGGTCCCTATGCGATTGACGATCTTGGCCAAGACAGCGTGTGTCGGCGTTGACATATCCCGTAATGCGTGCGGCTGGCTGTTCCGCGAATCCAGCTTCAATCCGGTATTTCACAGGTTGTGGTGACCCGTGTCCAGACCTAAGACTCGCGAACGCATCCGACTGCTGATTGCCGATGACGAGCGACTGTTCCGAGAGGGATTGCGAGTACTTCTCGAGACAGAGCCGGGCTTCGAAGTTGTTGGCTACGCGGCAGACGGAGCCCAAACGATCGATCTGGCGAAGCAGTTGAATCCAGATGTTCTGCTGCTCGATGTCGCGATGCCGCGGATGGGTGGACTCGACACCCTTCGCGCCCTGAAAGGGAATCGCCTCCACGTCAAGACGATTCTCGTGACCGGATCGATCGACCGCACGGAGGTGTTGAACGCGCTGCAGCTTGGGGCTCATGGCGTGGTGCTGAAGGGCGCGGCCCCCGAGCTGCTTTTCAAGAGCATTCACGTTGCGATGCGCGGCGAGTACTGGGTGGATCGCACTGCGGTCAGTGATCTCATCGCGGCATTTCGCGAGGCGTCTCCGTTACCCGACGCGCCAGCCGCGCAGCGCCCTTTCGGGCTGACCGAGCGCGAGTTCGACATCGTGATAGCCCTTACCGGTGGGCTCTCTAATAAAGAGATCGCGCAGCAGCTCGGGATTTCTGAAGAAACCGTCAAGCACCATCTCACGAAGATCTACGACAAGGTCGGCGCATCGACGAGGCTCGAGCTCGCGTTGTTTGCGAAGCACCACGGTCTCGTCTGATCACGCCGTCCGCACTCGTAAAGGTTCGACCTTCGTACACCCCTTTGGTGTCGTGGTCGTGCCGCGGCACATGATGACGATCCTCCAGCCGTTGACGCAGCTACCGCGACAATGTCGTGGATATGGAGCTGCCAGCAAAGTTAGCGACCCACATGTTCTGGCCATCGAACGCGATGCCGAACGGACCTGGCCCCGACGCATAGGTGCCAATGACGGCACCCGTGGCCCGATCCAACCGCGTTACCGTGCTGCTGCCGTTATTGGCGACCCAGATGCTCCCGCCGTCGGCTGCAAGCCCCGCCGCGCCGTCTCCCACTGAAAACGTCCCCAACAGCGCGCCGTCGCCCGGGCGCACCTTCATAACGGTGCGGCTGAAGAAATTCGTGACCCAAATCGCCGCGCCGTCATACAGGATCCCGAAGGGCCCGTTGCCGGTGCGGATTCGTCCAACGATCGCGCCGTCGCTCGGGCGGAGCTTGATGACCGTGTTCTCGAGATTGTTCACAACCCAGATGTTAACGCCGTCATACGTGAGGTTCAGCGGACGCCGGCCGGTACGGAATGTCGCGAGCACGGCGCCATCCAGTGACACCTGGCTCACGGTGTTGCCGGTCCGCTGTGCGACCCACAGGTTGACGCCGTCGAACGCGAGCCCGCCGGGACCATCGCCCACGCGGAACGTTCCCAGTACGGCGCCGTCACTCGTGCGCAGCTTCGTCAGCGTGTCGCTCTCGAGGTTCGCTACCCAGAGCGTCAACCCGACGGCGAGGAGGGCGACCGGCCGTTTCCCCACAGCGAAGGTGCCGAGCGGCAGGCCCGTCAAGCGATCGAGGCGCGTGACACTATCGGCGAACTGCTCGGCGACCCAGATGTAGGTGCCATCGGACGCGACGGCTTCTGGACCGCCGCCGCCGCCGGCCTGGGAAGCCGTCAGATTGTCCGCGAGCGAAATCTCGGTCAGCTTGCCCAGCTGCGCATCCACCGGCGCAAGCGCGAGCGCGGTCAACCAGAACGTGGCGAATCCAACTCTCACCACCGCCATGGTCCTCATTGCGGTTCTCCTTCGTCTATCCCCAGGTCCCACAGGATCGATCGCACGATATGTTCGGGGTTGGCCATGCCGGGACACGCAGCCCACCGTGTCAGGGGCTCCACGCCGTACCGCAGCATGCCGATGTGGTTCGAGGTGTCCGCGTCTTCTGCCAGATCGGCATACGTAAAGCCCAGCGCGCGGCGTAGCTGCTCGATGTCCGGTGGCGCACCGGTTAGAAACAGCCAACCGGGACCGACGTGGTGCTGCTCGGCGTACTCGCGAAGACTCTCCACAGAGTCGTCCGCCGGCTTTAGTGTTATCGAGTACATGAAGATATCTCGTCCCACACGATCGCCAAGGAGTTTCTGTACGCGCACGAGATTCGTCGTCACGGGCACGCAGATGCCCTCGCACTTGGCGTACATGAAATTAATGATCACCTTCTTGTCTTTGATGAGATCATCGTAGAAGCGCACGTGCTGTCCCGTGTGCGCGATCAACTCGACGTTGGGCAGGTGATACCGACGGATCCGCTCGCGTCCGGAGAGCCGAGGGACTGCGATCTCCGCACCCGGCGTTTGGGCACGCGCGACCAGCGCTCCCATCATCGGCGCCAGTCCCACCGCGGCCAACCAGTGTCGCCTTGTGACGGCCATCTCCGTTCCTCCTTTAGCTACGGCTCGGGGTTGTTGTCGCCAATGTCCTGCACCTGCCAGAGCAGCATCATTTGATGATCTTCGTGAACGGTGTTGTGGCAGTGCATCGGGTAGCCGCCGCGGAAGTCCCGGAACCGCATCACGATCTCAATCTCCTCGTTGAATCCAAGACGCACCACGTCCTTCCGGGAGAATTCCACGTCGCCGCATTGAATCAACCGGCCGTTCCGCCGGATGATCCGGAATTCCTCCAGGTGGATGTGGATCGGGTGCTGCCACCCGCCGGAATTGTTCCGCAGGATCCACCGTTCCGCGGTGTTGCGTTGGACGGTGAAGCGGAAGCGCGTGCAGTCCATGAACTGGCCGTTGATCTGCCACTGACCGTTGCCGCGTTCGAACCGGAATGAGCGCGTCAATCGGATTCGATCGGTCGGCGCGGCAGCGTTGTCGCTCGGCAGCCGCGGCAGGCAGATCGGCGCGAACACACAGTCGTTGGGGCTGCAGGGCACGCGTGGGAACGAGACCGGTTCGGGATCGAAGCTGGGGTCCGGCACGTTATCCGGTCCGACCAGCTGGAACTCCAGCACGACGTTCGCGGGGTTGCCGGCCGGCAAGATCTTGTCCGTGGGCGCTCGTCCATTCACCTGCTCGAGCCGATTCTCGAGCCAGATTCGGCTTGGGTGCCCGAACCGAGCCGAGATCTTGTTGAAGTCGATGATGACGTCCATCCGTTCCGCGACGCTGATTCGCGTGCTCGTGATCTCGATCGGCCGCGGCAGCAGATTGCCGTCGTTGGCAATCTGCCAGAACGGGATTGACTGGCTCGGATTGTCCGGGTTCGTGAGAAAGAACTGATAGAAACGCGACGGCCCGCCGTCGAGGATTCGGAAGCGGTAGCGCCGTTTTTGCACCTCGAAGAACGGCTGGATGCGTCCGTTCACCACGAACTTGTCTCCCACGAGACCGTCGAAGCCGAACGGATCGAAACAGATCTCTCCTTCTGGTGTGAACAGCTTGTCGGCCACGAACAACGGGACATCGAACTGCGGAAAGCTCGGAAGATGGAATCCCGTGTTCTCGTCGCCGGTGTCGAACTCGTTGAAGATGTAATGAAATCCGACGAGGCCCTTATAGGTGTTCTCGGCGGTGTGATCTACGCGGTGGTCGTGATACCAGAGAGTCCCTAGCGTTTCCCGGACGTCGCCGTTGGTGGCGCGGAATTCATCCGTGTCGAACCCGGCGCGTGCCATCGTGTAGAAGTGGTCGTAGAACTGGCCGATCCGGACGATCCGATTGAACACCGGATCGCAGGGGCCGCCGTCGCTATCCGGACCTGAGTGGAAGTTGTGCAGGTGTGTCGAGGTTTCGGGCACGCCGAAGCCGGTGTCGTCCGGCGCCAGCTCGTTGAACCGACGGATGACGATCGGTGTGCCGTAGCGGCTCACGATCGTGGGTCCGGGCGTGATCGCGACGTCGCTGGCCGCTGGTCCGCCCAAGTTGAACCCCCAGATCAGCTGTGGAGGAATGCGCGCCAGATTCGTGGCATTCTCGCTGAACCGGAAGTTCGCGTTCGGCCGCATGCGGGTGATGAAGAACTGCTGCGGGGGAAAGCGATCGCGGAACTGGTGTGCCTCGTTGCGCGCGTCCTGCGGTTGTCCGCTTGGCTGTGCGTTGGGCGGAATCGCAAACCCCGGGTCGGAGAGCGGACGCGCCGGCAACACCGGGGGAATCGGGAGCGGATCGACGAACGGAAGGGTCGGTGGACTGCATCCGAGTTGACACACGCCCGCAGGACAGCTCGTCTGAGCGCTCAACCCACGCGTCGGGATCAAGTAGCCGCTGCTTGTCAGCAGGCCAAGCTTGATCAACTCACGACGCGTCAGTCCGGCTCTGACGATTTCTTGTCTGTTCTTCCGGGCGATCTCGACCAGCGGCGCGGGACGGAACTTGAGCGGATACATGATGGTCCTGCCGCGTGCGACGGAAGTAAATGGCTGGAAGGTGGGAGTCTTCGAAGGTCGGCCATCGCAGGGCGCTTATGAGTGTCCGCAAACTTGATCGAGTTGAATATGGTACGCAGGTGACGGGGCCGTCGAAGCCCGATCGGCACCAAAGTGCCACCCCGAGGAGTCACCTTAGTACTTGGGAGTTTGAATCAAGTGAGCGTCGCCGTCGCTCCAAGCGATCCAGACGCGATTCTTCAGACGAGAGCGTGCCGCCTCGCGCGCATCCGTCAGGCCTCGAAATCCTGGTGCGATCATGCGGCGCCGTGGCGAAACGCCAGACGTGAGGCGGCTCCGCCGCCGCTCACCTTGCCGGTAGCCCCACTTGACATCCCAGTGCAAGGCGCGCTCTACTTCACTGCAATGGCCAGTGAAGATCGTTCGCGCGTCGAGCTGCTGCAGGGGAGCCTCGACCTAATCGTGCTCCGCGCGCTCTCGACCATGGGGCCGCAGCACGCCTACGGCCTCGCCGCTCGGCTCGATCAGCTCGCCGACCATCCGTTTCCGCTGAACCAGGGAACCTTGTACGTAGCGCTCGTCCGTCTCGAGCAAAAGGGATGGATCAAAGGCGCGTGGCAGACGACGGAGGCCGGCCGCGAGGCGAAGTTCTACTCGATCACGCGGTCGGGCGCCCGAGCGCTGGAACGGCAGACCGAGCGCTGGCAACGGCTTGCAGGCTTCGTGAACAAGCTGCTACTCCACGAGCCGTAGGTGTCCCGCACGCGGCGCTCGGCCGCGAATCGCGCGCCGGTCGTCGGTCCACGAGGTGAGATCATGGGAAGCCTGCGTCGTACGCTGCTGCGTCTCCTGACCCTGTTCCGCCGCGGGCGCTCCGAACGCGAGCTCGCACACGAGGTTGACGCCCACCTCGGGGAGCTGCAGCGCGAATTCGAGCGCCGCGGTCTACCGCCCGAAGATGCGCGCGTCGCTGCGAGACGCTCGTTCGGGGGCATCGAACAGGTCAAAGAGCTGCAGCGCGATGCCCGATCGTTCCGCTGGCTAGAGGATCTGCGGCGCGATGTCGCGTACGGCGTTCGCACGCTGTCGAGGACACGCGGATTCACCATCGCGGCGACGCTCACCCTGGCGCTCGGCATCAGCGCCGTTACCGTGATCTACAGCGTCGTCCGGAACGTCGTGCTGGATCCGTTTCCGTACTCGCGATCCGATCGGCTCGTGAACGTCGTCCTGCGCGACGCCTCGGATCGGCAGGTTCGCGGCCCGTACTTCCCGGCTGCGGAGTTCCTGGATTATCAGGAGCAAACCACTGTGTTCGAAGACGTGGTGGGGACCAGCCGCGACTCGATGCTCTGGCAGGGCGCGAACGGCCCCGAGCGCCTCGATGTCGCCTGGATGACGCCGAACGGGTTCGATTTCCTGGGCGTCAAGCCATTATTCGGCCGAGTGTTCGACGCCTCGGACGCCGCGCCGGGCGCGCCACCCGTCGCGGTCATGTGCCACCGGGCGTGGATTCGATCGTTCGGTGCAGACCTCGGCGTGATCGGGCGCACGCTGGTGCTCGATGGCACGGCGTGGACGGTGATCGGCGTGATGCCGCCACGGTTCGAGTGGAACATTGCCGATCTGTGGCTTCCCGCGGCCATCAACCGCGGTGACGATCCGCGGACACAGCGCGGGAGCCGCGCGTTCCAGGCGCATCTGCGGCCTGGCGTTTCGCCGAAGGAGGCGGAAGCGCAGCTGAACGTCATCGGCGCCCGCCGCGCGCGGGAGCATCCGAACGAGTACCCACCGCAGTACCACTTCCAGGTCATCAAGGTTGTCGACTGGGTCGTGCGAGGCTTCCGCGCGGTGCTGTACACGATGTTCGGTGCGGTGAGCCTGCTGCTGATGATCGCGTGCTGCAACGTCGCCAACATGCTGCTGGCGCGCGCGACCATCCGCGAGCGCGAGATGGCGATTCGCGCTGCCATCGGCGCGAGCCGCGGCCGCATCGTCCGGCAGCTGCTCGTCGAAAGCGCGCTGCTTGCAGCCGGCGGCCTGATCGCGGGGTCGCTGATGGCATACGGCGGCATCCAGGCGCTCGCTCGCCTGTTGCCACCGGGTCAGGGCGTGCCGTGGGAAACGCAGATCAGGCTTGATCGACCGGTGCTCGTGTTTGCCATCATCGTCGCAGCGGCCTCGACGTTTGCGTTCGGCTTGTTTCCCGCGCTGCAGAGCGTGCGACGCGATATCGGCACCGGCGCGAATGTCGCAGGCAGAACGACGGCCGGCCGCCGGCAGACGCGCATGCGCAGCAGCCTCGTGATCGCTCAAGTGGCGCTCTCGATTGTGCTCCTCCTCGGCGCCGGGCTGTTGATGCGGACGTTCGTGAAGCTCGTCGGCGTCGACCTCGGGTTCGATCCGAAGAACGTGCTCGTCGCCTTCGTGGCGCTTCCTCCACAGCGGAGCACGTCGGCCGACGATCAGCGAAGTCTCTACCGACAGATCGCCGACCGCTCGGCGACGGTGCCCGGTGTCGTCTCCGTTGCCATGGTGAGTGGGTTCGGCTTCCCTCCCTTCGGCGGCCTTCCGAGCGCGCTCGAGATCCCCGGGGTGACAACGGACCCATCCTCACCGGCCCTGATCGTGTTCGGAAGCGAGCGCCTCCCCGATACGCTCGGCATTCCGATCATGAAGGGGCGCGGACTCTCGACGATCGACATTGAGCAGGCGCACCGCGTTGCCGTCATCAACGAAACGCTGGCGCGGCGATACTTCGGATCCGAGGACCCTCTCGCGCGCGTCATCCGGCTTCCGCGGCTGACAACTCTGCCCCGGCCCATCACCGATCCCACATTCCAGATCATAGGGATCATGCGGGATGTGGCGACCGTGGGACCGCGTGAGAACCCGGCGCCGGAAGTAATGGTTCCATTCAGTCTGCGGCTCCCCGGCGCTGTCGGGCTGCTCGTGCGCACGACCGATGATCCGCTGCGCGCGTTGAACACTCTCCGTCGTGAGATCCAGGTGGTGGATGCGCAGGTGGCGCTCGCGGATCCGCTCACGCTCGAACGACTGATTCAGATGAATTTCTACGCGCGTCCGGGCTTCATCCTGCTCGTGCTGGGCATTTTTGCTGCGACGGGCGCTTTCCTCGTGGCGCTCGGTATCTACGGTGTGCTGGCCTACACCGTGTCGCAACAAACGCGCGAGATCGCGATCCGCATGGCGCTCGGCGGAGAGTCCGGGCACGTGATTCGAATGATCGTGCGGTTCGGCCTGCAGCTGGTTGCCGCTGGCCTGCTCATCGGGCTGGCCATCAGCTTCGCCACGAATCGTCTGTTGACGGCGCAGCTCTGGAACACATCGCCGAACGATCCCCTGACGTTCGCGGTCGTGATTCTGCTGATCACCACCATCGGGGTGCTCGCGTGCTGGGTTCCCGCGAGACGCGCCGTTCGCGTTCAGCCCATGATTGCCCTGAGGCACGAATAACGAAAGCGCCCACCACGGATCTCGCGCCCGCAGCGATCGATCGTGCTACGCGTTGTCGCGGGTGGCGCGAAATGGCGCTTCGGTCGCCTCCCAGGCGGGCTTGAAGGTGACAATCGGGCGGCCGATTGGATCGCCGAACACGTGCGCATCGCCCGATAACTCCTCACCGGCAGGATCGGTGCGGTGCCGCCAGGAACAGGGAGCGCCGCTCCCAACATCAACCCAGAGCCTGGTGTGGCACGTTTCATAGAGCCTCCCGTTGTATTCACCGAATTTCACAAAACACATCAATCGCCTGCTGGAGTGCACGCACGCTCGGCAATCCCAATGCTGAGACCGCCGCGCGGATGTTGCCGAACTGATGGTTTAACCTGGAGATACTCCTGCCGTGACAGTTGGGCATCCCAGGCGTTCCTGCAAACGCCGGAGCGGTAATTACGAGCGCCAGAGGCACGCCGGTCAGCGTCGCGAAATCGCCGAGATCGTCCTTAGCGGGTGAAAATTTACGGATCGAGAATTCGCCAGAAGCTGCGCCTGGCAGCTGTTGCATGTTGGCGGCGAATACGTTGCCGATCCGGTCGATGGCGAGCCGGGCCGGAAAGGCCAACCCTGTCGAGGCGAACAGACCGAGATCCTGACCCGTCGCCGAAAACTCGTGAATGGTGTTTTTGAATAGCCCGGCGGTGTTGGAGACGAACACGTTTCCGGAGTTGTCGAGTGCGATACCCAAGGGAGCACTCAGCCCCGCCGAGGCGAAGACGCCGAGGCTCTCGCCCGTCGGTGAGAACTCGCGGATCACACTCACACAGGGATCGACCACGAGCAGGTTGCCAGAACGATTGACGACGAGGTCAGCCGGACAGCCGAATCCCAGAAGCGACGTCACCGCGCCGAGGTCCTGGCCTGTTTCCGAGAATTTGTGAATCGTATTGTTGAAAATGTCAGACACGAACAGGTTGCCGGCTCTGTCAAACGTCAAAGCGAGCGGTTCCTGCACGGCGGCGAAGACGCCGAGATCCGCGCCCGTCGCGGAGAACCTGTGAATCGTGCCGTCGCCGACGTTGGCCGCATATACGTTGCCAGCTCGATCGAGGGCCAACCCCAAGGCGCCGTTCAGCCCGACAGACGCAAAGATACCGAGATTCGCGCCTGTCAGCGGAATCTTGCGAATGGTCGGAACGGTGCCGTCCACTGGCGCGGTCGAAATCAGCAGCGCGGCAGGCTGGGCGATGCTAGGGACAGCGAGGGCAAGAAGGAGCAGCGCGAGCGCCGCTCCGCGGATTGCGACACAGACGTAGCGTTGCGTGTGCGTTTGCGACGACCAAGTGACGTGCTGCTTGCGATGCGAATCAGACGTGTGCGGCAGTGTAAGAATGAAAGTACGCATGTTCAGACCTCGATGGTTCGCGCAGGAGATTTGAGCGCCAGCGCTCGTCGTTGCAGTGTCGCGCTTCCTCGATCGCGAGCGTCGCGGACCTCGGCGCCATCCGCGGGGGTACACATCACGCCAATATCGGCATACACTGAGCACTGTGCGCACGCGGGCTTGCGCGCATGCTCGGAGAAGCCGCTGGCTACGGAAGACGTCGAGAACGGCCGACGCGCCAACTTGGCGCTCAACGACTCCCCTGTCCGAGATGGCTGACGTGTTATCTGAGGCCGAAGCGGATCACTGCACGGTCAAGCGCGATACGTCCCTCGTGCTCATGTCGACTCGGCGTCGTCCTTGGACGCGCGGAAGGACTTCGGCGACACTGCGGTCGATCACCCAGACAGTCGGTCGCACGAGTATCGCGGCTGCGGGCCTTCACTGGCGAAGTCTGACGTCACCGCGGCTAGCGCGTTATCCCGTTAAATGCGGCCCAAGTCGAGCCGGCCTCGAACAGGACCGAGTGGGGCGCCCCTCGCGGATGCTGAAAAGAGGGATCCCTCGATTCGATGGCTGGCCCGGATCGGACATTTCGCGGAGTATACGCGCACGCGTGCTCGCGCTGTGTGCGCAATTGCACATTGGGAGTGCGCCATCGGCGGGCGGCGATGCGAGGGGCGGCCGGGACTGTGTTCAACAGGGCGAACCTCGGGCGATTTTCAGGGCACGATGCAGACGCGCAGGTGGCAAAGACGACAGCGTTTGCGCGTGACCGCCGACCTAAAGGAACGGACCCATGGCAGTACCCGTGCCCCCCTCGTCCGCCCAACTGGCGTTCAGGGCTCACGTTCGAACGTCGCCGCTTGGCCAAGAGTTCACCGCGTTGGCGGTCGCGCGAGGACTGATGCAAGGTGCTTGTGGCGCGTAGACCCGTCCACGACAGGTTCAGGCGTGAATGACCGAGAGCGCAAGAAATTTTCGAACGGATCGAAACCGCGATCGCGATGCAATAGGAAGTGGTGTTCGCGTGTGCAGAACGTGGCGATCAGACAATCGATCGTCTTTCGCGCGGTGGATCCGCGACTCCGCAGCATGCGATAGTTCCGTGCGGCTTCTCTCCCGCCAAATCGATGCCGTCTGCGTCCAACACGTCAGGCTTCAGCAGCTGGCGCTCGACGTTTTTCGCTGGGGGCTCGTCGCGAACGCCTGCCGCATCAACCGATCATCAATGTCAATGTTGGTCGCATCGAGAGCTCGTTCTTGATGTGTAAGCTTGAAGGATCTGCGTGAGCAGTGACTTACAGCCAGTCCCGAATCAACCGACAGGAGCGTCCACCCGCCTAGTAATTTGAGCAGTCGACGAGTACCATACGCGTTTGAAGATCGTGAAGGAGCTCTCATGACCATTGGCCGATGTTTGCTGCCGGCTCTTGTCCTCTTCAACACGATGTCACTGGTGGCCGCCCAGACCACGATTCGGCTTGACTTCGAGGTCTATCGAAACGGAGTGCTGGTAGGGAATCCTGAGATGTCCGTCAGAGCTGGCACGGCTGGACGTCTCGAAATTGCCGGCGTCGGCCGTATCGCGTTCACGCCGACGTTTCGAGACGCAGATAGCGTCTCGATTGCGTTCGACATTAACGTAAGTGGGAGGCATTTGGACCCCGTTATGGTGATCGGACGCAACGACCGCGGGTCGGCAAACTGGTCGTCAACCACTGGGCAGGACGTTTTCAAATTGACCGTGAACTGGGCTCCTTGAAACACGCGATCTGGTGCGCGACCGGCAGCCTCGGAGTCACGCGATCCATGACGCAAACAGCCGACGCGAATTCATCTGCGGGATTGAATGTTGGTCGAGCGGCGCCTGCCTCGTCTAATCGTGTTGGATCTGCCGCTTCCGATTCTGTACGGCGGCGCCGTGTCGCCGAGCTTGCCTCCCAGGCATTCACCCGCAGTATCGCCTCGAGAAGCGCGGCTGGATCGAGGGCCCGGTGGACCGAGAAAGCGGGCCAGCGGCGGTAAGTGGACCGCTGATCTCGCGTTGCCGAGCATCGCGGACTCCGCAACGGGAGAGCTTCGGGGCCTGCGCGGCGAGGGAACGTCGGCCGTGGGGCACGGCAACGAGCATCCGTTCGCGCTGAACTACGACTGGGAATAGCCGCCGCTGAAAAACGGCAACGCTGAACCAACGTTGACCTGGCTGAACCTGTTGAGCGCCATGATCCGCCAGATTGCGCCCCAATTCTTCACGACGGACCTGCCTGCGACCCTCACGTATTACAAGGACAAACTTGGATTCAACTGTATCGGCACCTGGCAGGATCCACCAGTCTATGCCATCGTCGCGCGAGACCAGCACAGAATCCACTTCCGCTGCGCGGACTCGCCCGCGCCGACTCCCGACAAATACGACGACGAGTTGCTCGACGCCTACCTGTTCATTGACGACGCGGACGCGCTGTACGCGGAGTATGCCAGCCGAGGTGTCGAGTTCACGCGAGCGCTTGCCAACACGTCCTGGCGCTCGCGCGAATTCGTCGTGAAGGATTGTGATGGCCGCCTACTTGCCTTCGGCGCGAATCCGGAATAGCTGCGTCCCTGGATCCTTGCCATCGGCCGATACAGGACGATTCGAAATTAATCAAAAGGCGCCGTAGTGTTTATCAGACCAACTGGGAAAACGCCCGGCGCTGTTGTTCTTGGACGATCAGCCTCAAGGGTGCCACGCTCGGTGCCACGCTGACCCACCGAAACGTCCGCAATTTCACGAGTCCTGCTCGACGAATCACAACGCGAGTCGGACGTTTGTTGGAGATTTTTTCGCATAATCGGGAAATACGTCACGACCTCCGGCTTTCTCGCCGGAGGTCATTGCGTGTAGCTGAGTGTAGAGCTCGTTGAACTGAAAGTATTTGGCGGGGCCGACGAGATTCGAACTCGCGACCTCCGGCGTGACAGGCAGGAACCAACGACAGCACATCGCAGCCGACCCCGGAAAATCGGGGTCGGCTGTCTCACCATCGTGGCCGTCTGCAGCCGGTCGCAGACGCGTGTTCCGGAACGGCTTGCAGATTCTTGCAAATTGCCGCCGCCGTCACGGGTTCAATCGGGGCCGGATACCATCGATGCCGACGGAACTCCACGTTGTCGTCATTTGACACGCCAGCCCGGACGTGCAGCCGGGGTCCGGCCTAGCGTTACTGCAGGTCCCGAGCACTATCGCAGAGACGGCATCTTGCGAATCCCGCGAATGAGTTGATGGGCACGCCGCTTCGGAGATACTTGGTAATCTTGTCTCGTTCAGAGAGACGCCATCCGACACGAATCAGACCATTCGGGCGCGGGAGTACGAGCCGTGCGCACCAGGGTGCATCCCAGTAGCCGACCATTCTAGGCATCATCCGCACCCTCGCGCTCGTGATCTGCTTTAGTCTTCCTGTGGGAGTTAGAGCTGCTGACGATTCACAGAACGTTCATAAAACAGAGCTCCAGGACTCCGTCGCTACCCATCAGTCGCTTGAACTCTATGGATCGCCTGTGACGGAGGCAGCATAGCGTAGCGCGGCGGTTGAGCTGGTTCAATTTCCGCGGCGAACGCGTCGATGCGTGACGTCTGGATCAGCCTGTGCGGAGAGCGACGTCGATCTGGCTGCCACAACAACGCTTCACAGTCGCCGCAGCAGTAACGGGAGCAGAAAGCGGATTTCGCCGCTCAGTCAAGCCGCATTGCGCGCCGTCATCAGATGATGAATGGCAACGGTCGAAGTACGACGGAACGTTCGAAAATCTGTTCGAGCATCGCCTCCTGGGGAGTTCGCGAAGGAGATGAACCGCGTGAGCATGGAGTGCGGCGCCAGCGTCAACGCTGCGAGGCGCGAGTTCGCGCGGATCGAGGCGCGCAGGAAGAAGCTGCTGATCTCGTTCTGGACGACCGGCTGCCCGCGAGTGAGGCAAAGAACGAACTTGTCTCGGACGTGACGCGCCGAGAGGAGCTCGAGGCTCAGCTCAAAGTCGTGGACGAACCGCAGCCACTCTGCGCCGTGCGATTGGCCACGCGAGCAGGAGCTGCTTGGTCGCATTCTCAGATCCCTATCTCCGGAGGAACGGCTGATTTGCGGCGCTGCGCTGTGGGCGCTCCGATGCGAAAGAATGTTTCGGCCCGTTCTCAAGCCAGCATCACAAACATTCTTGTGTAGTACCCGACACTATGCCCGGTAAACCGTTCTGACGAACAGAATTGCGCGTGCGACGCAGCCCGACTCAATCTTGAGCAGCGACCCGTTCACGTATATGGCGGTCCTGCTGATGCTTGCGATCTCCGCGCTGTTGGCCAGCTGTCTGCCCGCCCGGCGTGCAATCCGCGTCGACCCGATCGTCGCACTGCGGACGGAGTGAGGCTAACTTCTGAGCGGAATAATGGTATATGACACGCGTGCCGTGGCAGTCGACACAAACCGGCAATGTGTCGAATCGATCAGGGTTCACTGAACGCGCGACATGTACTTGAAGGTGATTACCGCGCTGACGCTGCTTGGCTTCCCGGCTGCGAGCGTGAGCAGCGCGAGTGCTCCGCCGCGCGAGCTGCGGTGGGCCGGCGATCCTGAAGGGGGCGCGCCCTTTGTGCAGGCGAACCCCGCCGACCCGACCCGGCTGACCGGGTTCGACGTCGAGATCGCGTCGCTGCTCGCGCGCGGACTGGGACGGATACCCCAGTTCGTGTTCGTTCAGTTCACATCGATCGATCAATCGGTCGAACGCGACGATGCCGATATCGGCTTGAGCGGTATTGAAGACACCCCGACCCGCCGGGCGGTGATGTGCCCCACCATTCCCTACTACGAATTCCGCGAAGTGCTCACGGTGCGCGATAGCGACGTCGCACGCCTCCGAACGCTCGCGGACTTCGCGGGTCGCCGTGTTGCGACATTGGCCGGTACGATCGCATATGAAATCCTACTTCGCGCAGAGGGCCGCTACGGCATTCAGGCAGTGTCGTACGAGGATGATGTGCATCCCTACGAGGACCTCCGGCTGGGGCGCGTCGATGGCGTGCTGCTGGACAACGTGCTCGCTGAGCGGCGCCGCCGAGAAATGTCCGGCATCACGGTGCAACCAGGCACCGTTGCGGTCGGACACTACGTCGGTATCCTCGCGTCGCGCAACGGGGCGCTGCGCGAGGCGATGAACGAATCCCTCCGCGCCGCGATGCGTGATGGCTCGCTGGAACGCATCCTCCGGAAATGGGGCGTGTGGAACGACGATCAGCCTCGATTGTATGCGCGGCTCCTCGCGGGAAAGCCGGTGCCACCGATTTCGGGGGTCGACGGAGTCATCGGCGTGGCGACGCTGACGCGTTGGCAGGCGACGCGGCGTTACCTGCCGTCGCTGATCAGGGCCGCCGGCGTCACGCTGCTGCTGTCGTGTCTGTCGATGGCTCTCGCGGTCTGTCTTGGCGTGCTGATCGCCAGCGGCCGCGTGTATGGGACCGCTCTCGTCCGGTTGACCCTGACCGGCTATGTCGAGCTGATGCGCGGCACGCCAATCCTGCTGCAGTTGTTCGTGATTTATTACGGGCTGGCAGCGGCGATCCGACTGCCGGCCTTCGCGGCGGCGCTCACCGGGCTGGCACTCAACTACGCAGCGTACGAGAGCGAAATCTATCGCAGCGCGCTGGAGGCCGTCCCGGTCGGCCAGCTGGAAGCAGCGCGCACACTCGGGCTCAGCGAGCGACAGGTGCTGACGCTCGTTCGGGGGCCGCAGGCATTCCGCCTGGCGTTGGCGCCGATGACGAATGATTTCGTTGCGCTGCTGAAGGATTCGTCGCTCGTTTCTGTGCTGACGGTGATGGAGCTCACGAAGCAGACGCAGGTGTTCGCGACGAACCTAGGCAGCTGGGTGATCCCGGGTTTGTTGTGCGCGGCAATCTACCTAGCCATGTCACTGCCGCTCGCCGGTGCGGCGCGCCGGCTCGAGCGGCAATGGAAGGCGCCGACACTGTGAGCGCGCCGGTCCTCGAGGTCCGTGATGTGCACGTCTGTCGGGGGGCGCGGCGGATCCTCAACGGCGTGAGCTTTGTGGTATCGAAAGGAGGGCTCGTCGCGCTCATGGGTCCATCGGGATCCGGCAAGACCACGATGCTACGCGCCATTGCCGCGCTTGAACGCTTCGACGAAGGCCTGATCATCGTCGACGGATTGATGCTGGAAGGAGGACGCGCGATTCACGGCGAGTTGCTGCGCCAGTTGCGGCGCCGCGTGGGCCTCGTGTTCCAGTTTCATCATTTGTTTGAGCATCTGTCCGCATTGAAGAACATCACGCTGGCCCCGATCCACGCACACGGCACGGCAGTGGACGACGCCGCAACCCGGGCGCTCGAATTGCTGCGCTCGCTCGGTATCGAGCAGCGCGCGCACGCGCTGCCGCGGGAGCTGTCAGGTGGCGAGGCGCAACGCGTCGCGATCGCCCGCGCATTGGCGGTGGAACCGCCGATCTTGATGATGGATGAACCGACGGCGTCGCTCGATCCCGCCCGTCGGACCGAACTCGGTGAACTGCTGCGCCGCCTCGCGACCGGAGACCGCGCGATTCTCGTGTCGACGCACGACGAAGAGTTCGCGCGCGAATTTGCCACCGATATTCTTCGTCTCGATGATCTGCAAGGCCAGTAGCCTTTCAGCTTCGACAAGAAGGGCCTACACTCGTCGTGTTGCGGCGCAAGTCGCTCCACGTCCAGCTCGCGCCGACCGGAGCGCGTTTGCCACGCCTTCGATCAGGACATACCGTTGGTGATCACCGCTACCGCCGACTAGTTCCGGCCGGGATTGCGACGGACAGTCGCGATTAACGTCGATGGTGATTGTCAAAACCTGTCTCGGCCCAATTGCCCGGAGAGCCATACCAGCACTTCCTCCATGAAGATGGCGCTGTCCTTCCCCCAGTAGGTAGTCGGAGTATTCGGACCGCCTGAGAGCCTCACACCGTTGGGGTCACCCAGAAACAGCGACGCCATGCCCTCGCCGAGCACCACAATGCGCCCTCCGTTGTCGAGGCGTTTGTAGGCCGCAAACGGTTGCGCAGGGCGACCCTCTTTGTCGAGCTGAAACGCGAACGCCGTGCCTCCTTCGACCGCGCGCCCGCCATCATAGGGCACCTCTCGGTCCGCCTTGTTGATCTCCCCAGCCTTGGCGATCACTCCAGCGTTGGGCAGGTACTCAGTGTCGGCTGTCAGCCTCATACCGAACGGGCTAATGAGGTCATTCACTCGCGTCTTGTCCAAGGACTGCCGCCGCTCCTCGTCGAGTACCAGCAGCAGAGATCCGCCACTCTTCACGAAGCCGACAATCGCTTCTGTCTCGACGGCGGTGAACTCCTTCGAAGGAGCGCGGAGATAGAGAATGCGGGCGCCCTCTAGCGCTCGGCTGCTGATCGATTCGGCGGATGTTTGAATCTCCAGGCCGAGTTTCCTGGCGATCGGATCCATTTGCCCAGGCGGTGGCTGTTCGCCGTGAGCTTGATCGAAGACCAGGCGGACGCGAGGAGCCGTCTGTCCTCGGAGAACTTCACCCCGAATGAAGCAAACACCGATCGCTGCAACAACCAACATCTTGGTTCTCATGCGAGCGTCCTCCGTCGACGATCGAAGTCGACTCTACTCATTCTGCTTCATCTGCTGATTCTGCCGCTCGGTTTGGGGCAGCACGATCCGCGGCAGTGTCACCCTTGTCTCAGGAAGGGCAGCTCGCCTGTCAGCGGGAGGCGGAGGCTCCCCGGCCGTACAGCAAAACGCGAACTTGCGAAATGTGATGCAAGCCCGCGCAAATGTGACAACGGGGTTGTTTCTACAACATTTCCATTGGGAGTCGAGCCGGCCGAGACCGGATCCGTCACGCCAGCGACGGCTCGCCGAACGTGCTACTCTAATCGTCTCCCCACAATCTTACTTGCGGCCCTCCTCGAAAGGCTTTCGGCCGCACATTGCGCGCTGATCGATGGCTGAAGGAAGACGCATGTTCAAGAGTCTCTTCGTTCCCGAGCGGCTGTTCCGGCTCGCGATGTGGATCGTCTCGTTGGTGTTCGCCTCGTTCCTGATTGGGTTGGGCAGCACGATAATCGGCGACTTGCCGCGGATCGAACAGCCATTGACCCTTGAGCAGTTTGCCGACGAGAGGCCGCTCGAGCGCGCACGCGCCGAGATCCGTCGCCTCCGGGATCTCGAGCGTGACCTGGGGGATCGGCGCGCTCAGGCGGCGCTGCATCTGACGGCGGTCAGCAATGCGTACCAATCGGCCCGTTCCGCCTACTCGAACTGGATTGCGACGCGCACCGCCACGACGGACCCGGGGCAGGATGCCGAGGTCCTGCAGCGCACGCGGGAGCTCGATCGGCTCAAGGCGAGCGAACGTGAGGCGCAGATCGCCCTCGAACGAATCGAGAAGGATCTCCTCGATACGAGACAGATGCTGGCGGCCAGCGAGAGGACCGAGCGGCAGTTGGTGGAAGACGCGAGGGACGCGTACGAGTCAGCAGTATTCCGCCAGGAATTTCGCGTCTTCGCCTGGCGTCTCGCGTTGACGCTGCCGCTGCTCGTGGTGGCGTGGTGGTTCGTGATGAAGAAGCGGCGCAGCGAGTATTGGCTGCTGATGCGCGGCTTCGTGATTTTTGCACTCTTCACGTTTTTCGTTGAGCTCGTCCCGTACTTGCCGAGTTACGGCGGCTACGTGCGGTATGCGGTCGGCATCGCCATGACGGCGGTGGGCGGCCACTACATCATCCGAGCGATGCGCTCATATCTGGCCAGGCGCCGTCAGGTCGAACAGCAGAACGAGGCCGAGCGACGTCAGGCGCTTGCGCCTGAAGAAGCATTGAAGAAAATGACAGTCAACGTCTGTCCCGCCTGCCAGCGCGCACTCATGACCACCGGCGACGTGGTACCCGACTACTGTGTGCACTGCGGATTGAAGTTGTTCGACCGTTGCAGGAGCTGCGACATTCGGCGGAATGTGTTCTTTCCTTTCTGCCCGAAGTGCGGAACCGCCGCGGCGGCAGCAGGGTGATCGGCGCCGTGCTCGAGCAGTTGGACGGCTATGGCTACCGTCGTCGGTCAGATCAATGTTCGTTCCGTCAATGAAGGAGTGGGAGGGCACAACATCTTGTGCGTGCCCTCCTCGAGTGTGTCAATTCTCTAATCGCGCAGTCGCACCTGAAGGTTTTCATCGACGGTTCAGGAAATCGGGATCGTCTCGCTGCTCGGAGCCGGCTGGCTGCCCAACCGGACTGGCGATAGACCAATCCGACAACCTGGTCGTTGCGGATGCGTGTTCGAGCGTCATCCAGAGATTCTCGGCTCCCGTATTTGCCGGGACTCCGGGCGGCGGCGAACTGCCTGGGCCGCACGGCCTCGGCGCTCATTCACACTTCGGGAATATCCGATCTGCTGCCGCCGCGCTGGGACTTCGCACTGTCCGGGCTTTGCGGCAGGCGATCGACGACTTCTGCACGGTATCTCGACCTGCCACCGCTGCCGGGCGCGGCCGCCAGGGGCGGCAACGATTTTGGACAGGTGGCAGGGTCGCTGGCGACAAAGGTCGATTCCACTCTCCCCGCCAGCGTTTTTGAATCAACTGAAGCGCCCTACATTCTGGTCGCTGACCAGCCCGAACCGCTCATCGTAGTGCCGTTCACGCGGCCCGTGTATTTCTGCGTCCCTGCCGCGAACGTAATCTCCTCGCCATTGAGTTTGCCCTCACTGATTGGAGTCGATCCGAGCGTGCCCGAAATCGTCTGATACTGCTGCGTCAGCGTCAGCGTCTGGTGACCGAGCCGCCACTTGCCGGCGACTTTTGCTGGCACCACCCACGCGAGCGCCGTGCAGTATGTCGTGCAAGGTGACGAGGCCGCCTGTGCGTCCGGTTCCCAGTCGCCCATCTCAAACGTGTTCGACGCGATCCGCGTGCCAGGCTTGAGGTCGAGCAGTTTTGGCCTGAGGCGCAGGTTGATGTCCGGCAGGAGGAACAGCGTGATCACCGTCGCCTTCGACAAGTCCGCCTCGAACAGATCGCCTTGGACGAACGTCGCCCTGTCTGAGACGCCCGCTTCCTTTGCCAGTCGCCGCGACAGCGCCACCATGTCCGGGTTGAACTCCACCCCGAGTGCCGTCGCCCCCTTTTTCGCGGCGCTAATCACCGTGATGCCGTTGCCCGACCCGAGGTCGACGATGTAGTCCTTCGCCGTGACCTTCGTCAGCTCGAGCATCTTGTCCACGGTGGGCTGCGGCGTCGGCACCCAGACCACATCCTTCCCGGGCTGACCGCTGACTGGTTCGAACGGTTTCTGCTTGCTCGGCGCCGCCTGGCCATACGCGCTTGCAGCCGCGAGCGCGAACGTGATGACGAGGAGACTTCGTTGAACTTGTTTCACACCGATCATGAGAGGCCCCTCCAACCGATCATTCGAATCCGACTCTCTCCGCCAGCCTGTGACTACGTTATCTTAATTGCGGCCGATCACAATCGGCGCCGATGCGCTACTTGACTGCGGCTGGTTTCGGCGTTCTGACTGGGATCGCGACGGCGATTCTATGGATGGTCGTCCGGTTCGTCCTCCCACTTGCCCTGCCCATCTTTCTCTCTCGGACTGGCGCAACTCAACCCGGCAGCGAGGGTGCCGGCGCGATCATCGGCTCAGGGTCGATCCTCTTGGCGGCGTTGCTCGGGTTCGTCGGCGGTTTCGTCTGGATGATCTGGAGGCGATAGACTGGGTCGCCACGTTGGTCTCACAGCGCTTCGTGAATAAAGATCCGCGACACAGCGAATTCACAACCGCGCGCGTGTCGTTGAGGGCGCGGGAGCCGACGGCTGCAATCGAAATCGCGTCGCGCACGCACCCCGGCCATTTTCAGAACGCCGACTCATCTGATAGCGGAGCGCGAAGTCATAGGTGAAGGCAGCATGACGGTGATGTTCCGCTTCGGAACCTGTCCGACCGGAATCCGCGTGACTTCTTTCAGTGCGACGATATCGACCACCGACACGGAGTTCGACCCGGCATTCGCTACGTAGGCCGTCTTGCCGTCGGGCGTCAGCGTCACCCAGTCTGGCGCTCTGCCCACGTCGACTGAGCCCAGAAGCGTGAGTTCGGGCAGCGAGTACACGTAGACAGCGCTGTTTAAACGACTGTCGACGACGAGCCTCTGTCCATCCGCGCTGACTGCCATTCCGTGGGAGGCGTTGCCTCCTTCGAGGATCGGCTTCTTCCCGGGGCCAAGCTTCGGGAGCTCGATGCGCGTCACTTCCTTGTGCGTCGCGAAGTCCACGACCGCAAAACCATTGAACTCGGTGAGCTGTACGAACATACGCTTCGTCGAGCCGTCGGGGTTCGTCTCGAACGCCATTGGACGCACGCCGAGTTCGAAATCCAACACCCACAGCGGCTGTTCGGTCTGTGCGTCGATGATCGTCGCGTTTTTGCCCTGGATGCTGCCGGCCACTACGTATCGGCCGTCCGGCGTCACGTACGTGTTGTGCACGGCGCCCTTCACGGGGATGCTCTTGACCCGCTGCAGTGCGAGCGTATCAATGACGTCGACGGCGCCGGGCTCTTCGCGGATCGCGACGTACACTCGCTTGCCGTCGCGGCTGGCCGCGATGTTGTTGGGATGTCCACTCAGCTGGATCTTGTTCGTGACCCTCAGCGTTCGTCCGTCGACCACATCGAGCGTGGTGTCGGCTTCATTGCTGAAGTAGAGCCGACTGCCGTCCGGCGCGGCAGCCGCCCCATGGCCGACTTCGATCCCGTTGATCTGTCCAACGACCATGTTCGTGAGCGGGTCGATGACATGCACGTTGTCGCCGGCGCTGTTCGTCTGGATGATTCGGACGTTGCCGTGCACCGCTGCGACGCTCCCCATCGTCTCCCCGCGAACCCAGGCGGCAAGCATCTGATATTCGGGATCGTCCTTCGACGTCCAGTGTTTGCCCCCGTCGTGATGCGGATCGCCGCCGGCGCTTTCGGCAAGGGGATGTTGCAACAACCGGCTCGCCGCCGGGTTTCCCGGCACGACACGCGATCGGACGATCTCGAAGTTCTTGCGCGACTGTTCTTCGTTCCACGTCGCGCTTCCCGGCGAAAGCGGTTGCAGCTGCATGGTCGTCCCCAGAGCGTGGCACGTGACGCACCGCGCATTGCCGGGACGTTTCGTGGTGAAGACAGACTGAACACGCACCCTGAAGAATTCGAAGTCGAGGGAAGTCGACGAGGCCGATGTCTGCGCGCCCAGCGCGAGGGCGGAGGCGAGCAGACCCGCGGCGGCCAATAGGAGCAACGGCATAAGACCCTCCTGTGCGATGGCAATTATGCCAGCCCTTTGTGCCAGTGTCGCGGGTCAGTGACTCGTCGACAGACCAGCCTTCGTTGAGCTCACGGTTGAGAGACACTTCGAAAGCGGAATGCGTGCCGAGACGTATCACATCGGTACGGAGGGTCGCACGGTCAGCGGCAGCGTCGGAGACGGTCGGATCCGTACGTCAACCGTGCATGGAGTCGCGTGTCGGTGCGGTGGGTAAGGCGATCGGCTCCGCATCGAGACCGGGTGCGCTACTCGGGACTGACTCAGGACTTGGGCCCACACACGGAATACACCGAGGTGTGGTGGCTCGACGAGCAGGGCAGATTGCTCATCACGGTCGTCAATCGACGGTCTGACTCCGAGGTGGAGACGCGCACGCTTACCTACCGCCGGCAATCGGACCATGTTCGCGCGGCGACACCGTTGGAAAGCGCACGTGCACTGGGCGAAAGGCGGTTTCTGCGGCGTGGTGTCGAGTAGCTCCTGCGTGACGCCGTAATGTCTACTGATCGGGGACGGCTCGATAGGTCGCCGCAAGGCGACGAGTCGTTACCCAAGAATCGTGTCGCGAAGCCCGTGACGATCGAAACCATCGGGAGCGGCACGTGCAGCTACACGCTCGATTTCGGCGACGGGAATCGCGATACACGGTCCCGGCAGTTTCCGGACCACGTGCGGCACAACTATCCGGCGCCCGATAAGTACACGGTTGCGGCGGCGGCAAATCCCCCATGCTCCGGCAGCGCCCGCACCACTCTCGTCATTCGTCCGCGGCGGTGATCGTTTTGCTCCGTTGAATTTCCGGAACGACTGCGCCGGACGCGCTCTGCGCTCGATGCTGTTCACCTGCCGGGGTGAAGCGATCGGGCTATCATGGCGGGCATGCCCGAGGAACCGGAGGTCGACGTCGACCGCCTTCAGGAAACCATTGACGAGCCGCCGCTCGACACTCTGCTCCGCAATATTGCGCTGTCGACGGCTTTGCTCGCGGCGTTCGGCGCCGTCGCTGCCTTGCGAGCCGGTGGGACGGTGAACGAGGCCCTGGTATTGAAGACGGAGGCGGGGCGGCTTCAGGCGGAAGCGTCCGATCAATGGGCCTATTACCAGGCCAAAGGGATCAAGACCAACATCGAAGAACAGACCCGCGCCATCTGGAGCGCTGCCGGCAAGACGCCGCCGCCGGCGATTGAGTCGTCGATCCAGCGGTACGCGGCGGAGCAAAAGGACATCGAGCGGGCGGCTCGAGAAAAAGAGCATGCGCGCGACGAGAAGTCTGAGGAGGCCGACCGGCTTCTCGCGCATCACCATCGGTTCGCGAATAGTGTTGCGCTCCTGCAGGTAGCCATCGCACTCGGGGCCGTCGCGGCTTTGACCAGGCAACGCCTCGTCTGGTTCGGATCAGGGCTTCTGGGCTTGCTGGGCGCCGGGTTGTTCGTCATCACCCTTCTCAGATGAGGATCGGCCAACGATCGAGGAACATGGACCGTCGCGGGAGGACGCTCGAGCGATGCGGCTTATATGGCCGGTGGAGAGCAAATCGCACAGGAACACCGCGTGACGCGTTGCGGTTGCTACGCCGAACTCCCGGGTTCACGGCCGCGGCAGTCTTGATGCTCGCGCTGGGTATTGGCGTCAACACGGCCGTCCTTTCGATCGTCAACGGTGTCGTGCTGAATCCGCTGCCGTATCCACGCCCCAATCAGCTTGTCGCTGTCTACTCGCGGACAGCCGACGAGCCGAGGGCCTCCTCTTCATATCCAAACTTCCTCGAAGCAGGCCGTGGTGAAAGTCTGGCATCGGCTGCTAGATGCCGGACGACGCAGGGAGACAACTTCCCGACTTCCTCCACCTTCATCGACTTCACTCCTCGCGAAAGTCCGGATCGAATTCGCCATCTGCACCACGACCTGGCCGCGCCGCCAGCGTCCTTGTCCGCCGCCCCGCCGCGGACTGCCCTACCGGCGAGAAGTGACGTAACAGTGTCCGTGCCGCCCATGCTGCGGGCACCGCCACAGCGAGCACACAGCGCAGAGCACTGACGGCGATGACAGCGGCGATGCGCCCGTCGATCGCAATCGCTTCGCGCAGGGGCCAGGTCGAGCGGAGCGAGGGCGTTCGAGTGCAACGGTGGGAGGAAGCCCTCGGGTTGCCACTTGCGGCGGTGCGCGAGTTTGGGCCAGGGCACGGCCGCCGGAGACAGCCTGACGTCTAACGTCACGTGTCCACCATTCCGGCCGCATGAGATCTGACCGGAGCAACCCACGAGGAGACCTATGAAGGCGGTTGCGATTTTTCTCGCGCTCGCGGTGATTCCCGTAACCCGGGCGAACCAACAGCCCGCGAGGGGCGCGACGCCACTGACCGTAACGAAAGTTCCGAGCGGAGACACGGTCGTGATCTCCGGCGTGGGGAGGGTGCGGTTGCTGGGCGTGCGGAGCGCGGACGTGCGGGCGCTGCGGTTTGGCCACGGCAGCAGCCCGGCTCCTCAACCCAACACCGATGGACAGCGCCCCGCGCCGCCGCTCATCAGCGGCGCCTACAATTTCAAGCGAGAACAGCCTTCTCGCGCCTTCCTTCAGAAACTGATCCTCGGAAGAACCGTTCGTGTCGAGTACGATCCACTGGTCTCCAACAGAGGCGAGCGACGCGCGTACCTGTTTCTCGACGATGGCCGGTTCGTCAATGCTGAAATGCTGCGAACGGGACATGCGCGCGTCGATCTCACGCGCGAGTTCGGGCACGAGGTGGAGTTCAAACGACTGGAGGAGGACGCCCGACGCGCCCGAATCGGGATCTGGATTTCGCTCGGGCGATAGCTGAATCGCATAGCGATCGGCACCGCATCGGTCAACCAGTCGAACGGCGCTGACGAACGAGGCGCTTCACGTCGACGACGCATCATCGACGGCGGTAGTGCAGTTTCAGGCCGGAGGCTGTGATGAATTGATCAACCGCCTCCCCGCGGCAGCAGACCCATCAAAGTAAACACGGAAGCAAGTGCAGCCCACAGGCCAGCCATTCGCATACGCCAGCGCCGGCATGGTACCGCAGCTTGAATACCGCGAGGACGAAACACTAGGTGTTGACGTCGCGCGCGTGCTCTGAGAGACAGGCGAGACCGCGTCATTGGAGGAGGCGCATTCGCGGAAAGCGGCGACGGCCCCCAGGAAGCTAAGCTGCGCTACAGCGTGCCGATCGCCGACGCCACTGGCGTGACGGCGTTGGGCACGACAGCGGTCGGCTGGCAGGCGGCCTCGTCTGACTTCACCGGAACGGTGGGCGCCGTCGTCATTGAGTGGAAAGTAAGCGCATTCGACGCGGATCCGATGGGGAGCCTGCCACCCGCAGACAACTTTGACGTGTCGTCCTTCACAGATCGCGGTATAACCGTGCCGCAGATACGCCCAAATGACCCTGAGCGCCGGCGACCGTCTCGGTTTCTTCGAATTCGTCAACGTGATTGGTGCGGGCGGCATGGGCACGGTCTACTGCGCCGTCGATACGCGTCTTGGCCGGACCGTCGCGATCAAGCTGGTGAAAGACCTATCCGCCAATCCGCACGCGCGAGCCCGTCTCGTGCGCGAAGCGCAGCATGCGGCCGCGCTGAATCACGAACATCTGCACGATTTAGGAAATCGGGGAAGC